>Ga0065711_1029862_pt1 | contig 34559 bp, 22 predicted proteins | sample Hoacrofraction12_FD_59098 | JGI IMG/M metagenome (GOLD analysis project Ga0065711, IMG submission 59098) | Hoatzin crop microbial communities from Cojedes, Venezuela - Epithelial fraction 12 v2 (version 2) | ecosystem: Host-associated > Birds > Digestive system > Esophagus > Crop | place... | reverse complement strand
TAGTAGAGACAGCAGTGACAGGACAAGGGGTAATGGTTTTAAACTAAAACAGGGCAGGTTTAGGCTGGATATAAGGAAGAAATTCTTTACAATGAGGGTGGTGAAACACTGGAACGGGTTGCCCAGAGAGGTAGTGGAGGCCCCATCCCTGGGACTAGATGACCTCTAGAGGTCCCTTCCAACCTAAAACTTTCTATGATTCTATGATTCTATGATTTACAGAGGGTTGAAGGAAAGCCATGCTCTGAAAGTCATCAACGGCAGATACGTTTTACGAAGTCCAGCGGTTCTCATTTGCCTACAAAAGTATGATGACACAGCTGTGAAGTGATCGTGAGCCAGCAGCTGTTGAAATCCAGATGCATATTGTGGTAATAGTTTTAAAAATGGCTCTTCCTTTTTCTTAATTACTCAACAAATTAGGTGTCCATGAAAAAAGCTAGACCAACGTAACTGCAAGCAGTTTTCCTTCCTAGTTACACAAAATGTCAAGGATGAGTATGAAATCTCACAGCACCCTTCTTTAGCCTCATGTGAGAAGGACTTCGGGTAGTGATAAGAAATGAATTCATTTTGCATGATGATTAAAAGTTTCTGAGTTTCTGCAAAGCATTTAAAAATGCCTGACAGAGAATATCAGTGTGACAAGGATGAGGTTTGTGTGGAAGTATGATTTCTTCATGGGCATATTTTTATTCAGTAACTGATTTTTTAATGTTCATAGAAATTCGTAAAGGTTCTGTCCTCAACTGATTGATAGGTCCAGATGTGAATAAAATAGGATCAGATAGAGAAGATAAATACATCTGCAGCCTGGAGTGGAGGCTGATCTTTTGATTTCTGCAATAGCTTGCTACCTGATGACTCAGAAATGTACACTGCTTAAGGCAAATGACTAACACGAATTTGAAATGGACCTGACACATGTTTCCAGGATTTTTGGGCCATGGCTCAGGCATTATCGTTTGCAGATGTGACTTGCTATTGGCTGTTGCAAAACAAAAAAAATGTATTTAATATTGCTCTTTGGCGCACCAATACCTACAAGGCACCTCCGCCTCAGAGCAGGAATTACTTCACAGTAGCAGTGGCATCTGACCTCCAGGACCATGTGAGAAGCCTGGATCCTCACTGTACTGGCAATCAGCTCTTACCATCTCAAAAAACTGAGAGGTGAAAGTATGTTAAACAAACACCATTTTATTAGCAGAATAAGCAATTGTTCCCCAAATGAAGGTGAGGATACTGCCTTGCCATGTTGGAGTAGCATTGCTTTATCTCCACAGTGTGCGAAGTGCGTATGCATTAACATATGGTGACAGTGAACAAAGAGCAAAGTATAGGATAATACCCTACTGCTGCTCCAGCAGTTCTGCAGAATGACACATTATGTGATATATCATACATGTAGCTACCCTAATACATAGGTAATTATAAAATTATTGATTCTTGCAGACACTTGCTCTTTACCACTCTTCACAAATGGCATAAATGGAATTGGAGGGCTCTGTTCACCCACACACCATTTGGAGACTTTTTAATGCAGACATAATGAAGCAGAACACTTGATAGAAGATAATGATAGCAAATGACAAAATTATTTTAAAGCTCACATCTCTTGGTAACACATTGAAATGGATGAGTGGGTGAATACTACTTTGGAGAACGCTGAGCAGGTTTGAGGAAATAGGTTATCTTACATACCTAAAGATCTGGCGGGTGAAGTGGAGAAAGGCATTCAAAATTATTGGCTACGCAACTCTTGAAAATGAGTTACAGGCGCATGATTTGACCTTTTGGCTTATTTCAAGAACGTGAAAATGCTCGGTGCCCTTGACATCCTCTCTAGCCAGAGCTAAATAATCATTGCATTGCCAATTTGTCACCAGGAGCTTGATCACAGGACTCGGAGTATTAGTGGGCAGTGTCCAAGCCTCAGCTTTTTTGGGTGCCTGAACACATTAGAATATTAACGTCCAGCTGTAAACTAAGATTCTAGCCCAAAAGAGTATGAAGAAAAAGTTGAAAAACATAATGGTAACACAATGTAAATGCTCTGAAGACAAGCAGAACTAATTTTTTATATTTTTTTAAAATCTCATGACGTTTAAGCCAGCCTCACCATTTTCTAGGGAATGACTCATGATTTTTCAACGTTTATGGTTGGCAGTCCTGTTCTGTACACATGTGGGGAACTGCAGTTATTCTTGACAGACTTATTTTGCTGACTGTAAGGTCTTTGTAATAGGGACATCACTTCAGTCTGTATGTAAGTGTTGCTTTTTCTGATAGAACAACTGGGTCTTCGGGCACTTTCAGAACATATGCAATAATAGTAATAGCAATCTCTAAACAACAGTCATGGGAGGGCCACTTGCAGTGGCCTCTATGCCCAAACGCCTTACCTATTAATTATTACCAGCATAAGAAGTTGGAGGGCAGGATAGGAAACCCTAATTCCTGAAATGATTTCCCAGATATTATTTGTCTTTGAAAGGGGTGATAACATTATTTTCTGGCAGGCAGTTTGGGCTGTATAGAGGAAAATATGCAACTTGCGTTGCTGTGGGGATAACAGGTATTGACTGATGGCAGAGGTCAGGACATCAGAACATGAAGGTGGATTTGGAGAAAAAAATGGAGAATGGCTGAAGAAAAATTATGCTGAATTCATCCAGGAGTACCAGTATTGTAGCTTGTACTAGCAAAATCATGTTGCAATTCAATGCACATATTTACTTTTGTCGTCTGGGAGAATACATACCTGTAACAGCCCGATTGCAATGGATAGAAAAGTAGAAGATTTGGGAAAAACGGTGTAATTAGGTTCTGATATTTAACATCTGCAGCATACTCAGTACTGTGCTTGATGCTGGGATTACTATGGATCTTTGGCATTTAGGGTAAGAATAGGTGGAGTGTTAAGAAGCTGCCTTGGCACTGTGCCATTTATGTTTTCAGAAAGACTGGGAAACAAAGTATGTCTGCAAGGACTAGTAAAACAGCGCAAAAGTTTAAAGTATTGTCTGGCAGTTAGGGTCACATAGGAATTAAAAACAGCCTCCCTATCTAGTAGGGCTATATGAGTTGAAAATAAAGAAATAAAGAAAATAAAGAGGCCATTTTTCTTTTGTTTGCGACCGGGCCAAAAAATAGGGGGACCTGAAGCAGATTTTTACTTTGACATTTCCTCATTAAAATATTTTTGTGATTCCATGTTATCCCATGTTATCTGGTGACAGATATTCACAGGTGTTACACTTCCATTCCATACCATGGGGCTCCAGGATATGACAGTGTCTCTGGAAGTGGCAGGGAACTACGCATGGCAGAAAGGAGGGAGGTGGACAAGAAGAAGCAGCAGATCTTTTCTGTCTAGAAAAGACCTCTGCCCTCCTCTAAAGACATCTGAAACCGAAGAGGGGTCCTTCCCCTCTGCCCTCCTCTAAAGACATCTGAAACCTAAGAGGGGTCCTTCCATCCAACCTCCCATAGCTATGAAGGATTCCTGATGGAAGGTAAACCTGAGACAGCTTTCATTCTGTGTATACCCTTTCCCCAAGCTTTGGAACTTCTTCTGAGAAAGACAGAATTTCTGCAAGAGCTGGGGGATGAAAGCTGACAGAGGATATATCACCCCAGGAGGAGCAGGGTGACCACCCTGTGTTTGCATGTCTCCACAAACTTAGATGGAGCGTTAGCTGACAAATTACAGCCCTCGATTGCAATGAAATGAACACCAACAGCTGTAGGTGTATGCAAATAGCTGATATTTGAAAATCTCCCGTGATTTGGAGGCAATATTATTTTGAGACTTGAAGTTTAGCCATTGGGCTTTGGTTCAGCCACACTGAAAGTTGTAGGCCAAACTTTCATGGCTGTAGGAAAGCCTTCAATGGCCAAGCATCTGTCTCAGTGCATTAGCTGCAGAAAAAAGCCTCTAGTAACACGGAGGACAAATGAATGCAGTGCAGTGCAGAGGAGCCAGGTGAATGCTCGGTCAGTGTGGTAAGTAAATCTTACACACAGCTGCTAGTATAGAGAAGGCTATATTTTGGTGCAAATTATGCAAGCAGTTTGTACGATGGTATGGTCATTGTTTCAGTATATCATGTGAGGGATATTGTTGATACTAGTTCACAGGACACATGAGACTTACTGTCATTCTTAGTATCTTCTTTCCTACCTTGTAATTATTTCAGTCCTGTTCATGCCTTCTAGTGCTTCAGTTCTTAGGCTTGTGAAATAAGGATGATGATGCTTGGTTTTCACCAGAGGTCCATCTAGCACTGGTAAGGGAACAGTGCTGTACAGAGGTAAGGATTTCTAGTTTATTAGTTACAGTCGCCAAAGGAGAAATCTTGAGGTTTTGCCTTAGGGCTTTAGTCTACCTGGTAATTAGCTTCTAAGAAATCCTGTAGCTAGAGATCAGTAAACCTCAAAGTAGGAAACAGAAAGAAAAAACATACAAAATTACCTTTTTGTTTTTCGAACTGTTAAAATACGAGTTTTTTAACACCATGTTGTCATGGAAATGCTGCTGGGCTTAAAGCAGCTGACTTTTCCAGCCAGACAAAAACTTGTAGCCACCAGCAGCTAGTAGGACTTCAATGTGTGCTTTTAGCAAGGTTTGTAATTAAGTTTATCCATGGCAGGTTAAGCATATTTTCACAGTTTTGACTGACAGAAATGTTCTATGAGAACAAGCAAATCTTTCTGAAAAACAGTCTTTAGGGAGGCAAGACCTTGCTAAGAAGTAGCAGTGGAATGTCTGTGTCATCCAAAAGGACATAAAGTCCCTCCATGCATCAGGACTTCACTGCAGTGCAGCAAATTTGCATGGTAAGGTTTTCAACTGACTGAAATATAAAAGTATTTTATCAAGTGAGCAGTTATTTTGTCCTATGCTAGCAAAAGGACTGCGTGAAAGTGACCCTGCACTGCTGCTCAGTGTCAGTGCACCTAGTTCAGAAGTCCGCAGTAGGCAACCCCTTCCCATGGCAGCAGCAGAAAGTGTTCAAGGAGCTCTTTGTAGATTTTCCTTTATGTGAATATAAATTCATATATATCTGTGTTTGTGTGTGTGTGTATGCTGCAGTGAACACTGAACTCTGCGCCTGTCTCCCCACCCTTGCCCAATTTGTGGGGAGACCTCTGTGCCAGCATGTCCCCCTACTTTTGTCTTCACCTGCTAAAGAACAGAGGAGGACCTGGGATCAAGTGTGTAGCAGAACATTTTCTTTCAAGTTAATAGATTCAACTGTAGGTTTGCTTCAGAATTTTCACAGCGGTGTCTCCAGCTTTCCAGGTTCACTGGATCTGGTGACCACCTAGAGATATGACCAGGGCAGTAGTCTTTCCTATTCTCATGGAGTCAACAAGCAGGAAGGAGTAAAACATGTTTTTTGTCAAAGCAGAAGTCACATCACAGGAATCATGTTGTTGTACAGTCCTCACAAGGTCAGCTGATACTGCAAAACGTGTTTTCATCTAACGAGTCTGTGGGGTATTCCAGCTGCATCACTCTAAAGAAGTCCTCATTAACCTTAAATGCAGTTATTTTCAGATTGAGACCACCTGCTTTCTTGAAAATAAAGGTACAATCTGCATTGCAAATAAAAATTAAACATCAGGGATAGAGCCTGTTGTAGCACTGAATTGCCTAGTCTCAAATTTTGTGAATGTGAAGGTCAACAGTAGGATCTTGAAATAGAGCTTATTATCAGCTCTACTGTGACACCATCCCAAGGCCAAACCAATGAATCCTGTGTATAAGTTTGTTTGGAAGAGGCTGTATTTGAAAATAAACATTTAACGATTTCTAACTTTGTGGTGGATAAATATGTGGATAATTTGGGGCTGATAATCCTTTTTACTGGCTTGTTAAGTCACCTTTACAGGAATGAAAGGAGGAAATTCTGATACATATAGGGAGGTGTTTGTTCAGTAAAATTAATTTCAGTGGTGGGTTGCTCACTTAGTTTTCAGATCCAATGGCCCTACAAGTTGCAAGAAATAGCAAGGAATTCAATCTGGACAGAACAAGGCAGAAAATCACAGAACACGGGTTTTCTGAATGTATGTGCTAAGAGAAAAACTGAATACACTGAATTAAAGAATCAGTTAAGTTCTGAAGAACTGTGTGCCAATATTACTAGTGAAATTGTCTTAACTGGGCAATTTGCAAGAACCTTCTTGTAATGAAATGCCTACTAAATGGAGTAAAGAGTCATAATTTTTTGTTGTTGTTGTTGCCTAGGCTTTTCTCAGTTTGGAAAATAAATTATTAAGTATCCAATAGAGGCCATTTTTTGGCAAGGAGGTTTGCAATTCATTGTTTAAAGTGTTTTTCCAATTACTATTATATGTCACTTTAGCTGTGAGTGTAATGCTGAGAGTTTGTTATTGCAGTTTTTCTGAATTCTGGAAGAGAAGAGGCTGAACATATAGCAGAGGGAGCTGAGGCAAACCAATGCATTCCTGTGGATCAAATAACTAGAGGGGCAGCCTGTACTTGCGAGTGCACAGTCTGCATGTGTCATCCAAGACACTGGAAGATTAGTCCATGGCAGCTTGATCGATCATATTGAACCTTTTTTCTGCTGCAAGATAGACTATGTTATTCCTTCAATACATGTAGAAAATGAGATAAACATTTTGGGTGGGAGTAAGTCAACAAAGAAAGATAGGCAATGGGATCTTCTCTGGTGGGACATGATAAACTCTGTCTGGAGCCAGGGGAAGACTACAAGTTCCTACAAATGCTTGCCATAACTTACAGCTGTAAATAGGGAAGGTAATCTGGGGATGATATCATTACAAGTGAAGTCAAGTTGGAATACATGGTCCTAGTTTTCTTGGGGAAATCACACCTGCATCATGAGGGGAATCATCATAGCAATAGCCTTAACAGTGCTAGAAGACTTGTTGTGAAGAGATCTTTTATAGACTTGCTCATTATAACCCTGCAGAAATTCCATGGTAAACTAAAAAAACACCAAACCACCACAGCCTTCTTCAACTTTGCCAGGCCGTCACATATCAAAAGGCCTTGACAAACGACATGGCATTTAGATGTAAAGCATAACTTTTCTCTTCTTTGAAGTTTAGTATTTTCTGCTAGTGGAATGAGGAAATACTTTGGCTGGCCCAGTGCAGCAAATTTGAAATCTAAAAATATGCCAGGTTCAGTATTTTTCTTGTGAAGCTGTTGTATGTAATTAAATACAAATTTTTTGTTTGAAGATACATTCTGGGTTATAGCAATAGTGCTGGCATTATGAAAAGTCCTTAGCTGGGTTGTGTACATACTACCTTATCAGTAAATGTTTTATGAGTTTTGCAGGTCTGCTGCAGACTGACAAGTCAATTTCAGAGTTGTGGCCGCGTATAGCTATCAGTATGGTGCCTGTAAGTTGGCAACCCTTCTGTTTCTCTAGGGTTCATCTGCCCTTTGACCATAGCATATGTGAAGATCTCAATGCCTTTTTCACATTTGCCCCATTCATGCATCTTATAGGCCTCAGCAAAGCAATGTGGTCCCTAACAAAGTGGCAGTAAAATTCCTCAGAATTTGCCAACAAAGAGAAAACCAAAGAAATACAAAGGTTAAACAAGAAGATTTGAAGACAGAAACATATTTTCCCTTGGCTCCCTCACTGCAGGCAAACTGGTATTAATATTTCCTTTGTTATTTTCTTGGTGAGAGGACAGACTCACTGAATATATGTGCATTAATGTGCTTTTATGCAAGAATAGGATTTGTATTATTTTTCTTAGAAGCTGTCATGTTAAAATAAGGTGACTGCTTCTGATTGCATATGTTGATCGATATAATCTAATAGGTTCCTTATTGCTGAGTGGGACTCTCAAAATTCAGTTCCTTGAAATTTTAAGTAGTTGGAAAATAGGGAATCAACTGGAAATAGTTCAAAATTGCTTAGGTTTTGTGTTCTCAGCGGTAGATAGATTGGTTTGTTTTTTGTTATGCTATGCCTACCTTTGACTAGCTCATTTTCAATATTTTGAAACCTAGGCTTCAATATCTCCAGCTGGATGCTTCACATCACTTTTTGCGTTGAAAATGCTAGTCTGATCATTGTGTCTCAACACCTTCCCAAGAGCAGTAAGGATGATCTTTAATTCTGCATTTCCCCCATTTTATCCCACTCTACATATCCACTGTGCTTTCATTTGTTGCTTTCATTTGCATGTGTGGTAGGTTTTCAGCATGCTTTGCTGTGTGCACTTGGATCTGCAGGCTAAGCATGATGGATTTGTCTGTCTCACTCTTGTTTCGTGCTCAGTGGAACTGTCCTTGTACCATCAAGCACTTGTTTCACTTCACTGCATTGCTTTTTCTCATACTTGTTCTAAGAAATAACAGCAGAGGCATGCTACTTAAAAAAGAAGTAAGCAAGAGGTATTTTCTTCTGAATGTCTTTGAGACAAGGCAGTCCTACTCTTAATTTTTCTATGTACCCTTTGAAGTCCCTGACTTCAGCAAGCTGGATTTGTTACTATTATTCTGATCTCTTTATGTGCCTCCTCAAAAGATTTATGTTTTGAAGGCCTAGAAAGCCTTCAGTGCCTGTAATGTAAAATTCTTTATTCAGGGAGACTCAGGAAAGATCTCTGCTGTTCCTCTGTATTATAAGCCACGTCTAAATTTATTTAAGGTGGTATTGGGCAGCTTGCATTTGGCAAGGTGGGAACCTTACAGAGAAACTAAATTACAGAACAGTTTATTTTCACAGAATGTGCTTTCTTGCCCCTTTTTATTCATTTTTGATCCACATTGTTTTGGAAAGAGAGATAATCTGATTGTGAATTCTGTGTGGGTTCAGTTACAAAGTACTTCAAAATGACATCTGACTTTGGTAGAAGACCTGGTATCCTCTGTACATGCTCCTGACTTGAAAGAGGTGGATGAATGAGAAGGAATACTATTGTGGCTAATGAGTCAACCATGCTAATATTGTCAGAGATATAAATAACCTTCTTACAATACCTTGGCAATCAGGCTGACATTACCTGCAAAGTTATTACTGTATCTGTAATCTGTATATATTTCAATTGTGCTCATTGCACAATCTTCTACATACCATCCATAAGAAACATATATTTGTATTTTCCATATACGGGAATGTTGCCAGATTTCAGAAATAGATCTTTTTGTATAAATACACAGTGCACAATTAAGAAAAAATTATGCTCTTTGTCTCATCCTGGTTTTCCTTCCTACCTTCCTCCACACAGTGAGAGACGTCAAGCTGAGTCCAGCTGGTTATTTTCCAAGTAAGAACAAGTTATCCTATGCTGCCTTAAACTACATTTTACCCCGAAGCTCTGTTCAGAGAGAGTGATCCTGAAGGTGTGCTCAGAGAGTGTGATCCACGTGCTCAGAGTAAGGTGGAGGTTGTGAGCAGGTAGGCAGTGGTTGCTCTTCAGATTTCCATGGAATTCTACACAATTTTCCTGTAAAGAAGGCTGATTTCTTGCATGTGTGCAAGCAGCATAAGTAAGCAGAACCTTGGAATAGCAGTGAAAAGGTCTGGTGGTTTTTTTTTTGGTCAGCTTACTCACCAGCTCCCTCCCGTGGCTTAGTCAAAACATGACACATCTATATTTTTACATCGATATGTCTCCTTGTTGAGATCCAAGTTGACAAGAAAAAAGGTATTAGAAGTTCCTGAGTAGATTTTCACTAACTGGTTACATTTCTTTGCAAAAATGTCAAAGACTTGCTATTCGTTGCTGTCCTGGGTTCGGCCAGGACGGGGTTAATTTTCACCAGGAGCCAGGAGGGAACACAGCCGGGCGGGCTGACCCAAACTGGCTGAACAGAGCAAGGTATTCGATACCATGAGACACCATGCTGGGTTCTGGCTGGGGGGAGCTGGGCGGGGGGAAGGCAGTCGCGACTCGGGAGCGCGCGGCAGCGGTTCGGGAGAGCGGCTCTCTGCGTTCTGCTGTTCGTGTTGTCTATTGTCCTGATCTGTATCGCTGTTGTTCCTGTTTTCCCTTTGTTTGCTGTTCTGTTAAACTGCCCTTATCCCGACCCACCAGTTTTTGCCTTTTTCTTTCTGTTCTCCTCCGCACCGTGGCGAGGGGAGGAGCGGCAGAGCGGCCTCGTGGCGCTTTTGTTGCCGGCCACAGCCAAACTATAACAGTTGCTTAGAGAAATCAACAGATGCTCTCAAAACAAGTGTGAAAGAGCTATAATGAAAAGTAGTTTATGACTGACAGGGTTGTCTTTATTCTGTGTGTATTCTGTTTTCTCTTGGACATTGAATACAGAACCACATTGACAGATGTTAAAGCAACTGGACTATGTTATTTGGTAGAGATGGTGCAAAGGGAAAGAGAAAAGAACAATCATTAAAGAAGCTTTTGACAGAGTTTTCTTCATGCTTTCTAATAATGTAAATGAACTGTAGTCTATGTCATTTTCTGACTACACCAAATGCCTGTTGTGGACAAAAGGAACTGTTTACTTAACGATGATATTAGCAGTGGTCTTAATTGCTTTGATTATGCTGGAAACAAGCCATAATTATTCTTTTTTTAACCCATCATCATAGCAAACTGTAACTTCAAAAAGGAAAAGAATGAGGGATTTCAAAATAAAGACACATGAAGGACACAATAAATTGGTTATTAAATAGTACCAAGATATATTGCTAGGCAGATGCAGCAGATGGCACAAAACCACATAAACTCTCTATTAACTGTGAGTAAACTACAGTCTAACCTTTTTATGAATACTGTGATTTAGTAAGGAAGTGATTTCATAGAGGTGAATTGATTTTTGTGCTATGGGAACAAAGTTGTAATTCTGGGCAGTGTTTAGCGTGTAATTAGGATGCAGTCAGAAATCCATGAATCCAAATCCTCTTGTAGGACACCATTAAACGGCTGGTTATCATGGACCAAATTCCTCACCAGCAAGAAGACTGTAGTGCAACAAGCTGATACAGGAACGAATTCAGGCTCTAAGCAGAAAAGGCGAGGGAATGACAATTAATTGAAAGACCATTTTGTTGCAAACCATATGGATTTCAAGGGTGGACCTGGGATAAAGGATCTGGTTTTATAGCTATTGAAGTGTTTAAGTGGGCTAATGAAGGAAGTGTGTGTACGTACACTTCTCACTAACAAGAAAAATCATAGTTTCTACCGATTCAATTACTACAGAAGAGCAGTTTATATGTATATGTATCTTCAAATGTGGTAAATACCATATGTTGAAAATTGTCAATTATAGTTATGTAATCAAACCCAGCAAGAGTTTCCTTAAAGTTGCATAATCAGTCCTCAAAAGCCAGTAGCTTCCAGGATTAGTTTCCAATGGAATTTGATTACTTTATTTTCTACATATATATTGTTATCTAGTATTTAATTACAATGCCACATAATGTTTTCTTACACAGGATTGGAGCACTGGTTTCATGGAAATAAACAGACCTGAAAAGGCACAGATATGGTGCTCTTTTGCACAGCATTTCCAGTCAAACATTCACAACTGCATTACAAGCACTGGCATGCTCCAAACCAACAGCCACCCTTTGCCTTTTCTGAGTTTGCATTTATGATTCACAAAAAGCAGAAAAAGTATCATGAAAGCCTGGTAAGTGTTAAGAAAGGCTTTAATTTTATCAGCTGTATTTATTTCCTGTTCTTTTTGTTGGCCACCTTCTACCTGCAGTGAAAGAGAGCATTACCTGTCTCTCAGGGTGGAAGAGGAACCTGTTGAGACTGGCTGGAGTGAGGAAGGTTACTTTCCTTACTGGAGTACCAGTCTAATTGGTGTGCCTGCAGCTTGTTTAAGCTCTTCAGCAGCAGATGTCAGAAGCTCTTGCCTTACAACTGCATGCCATCAAGAATGCAGAAGCATTTTTCCCAGAAAATTCCTGGGAAACAGACTAACTTGTTTTGTGATCTGCCCTCTCTTCTGGTCCCCTTCTACCCACAACGTATTAAGTTTCTACCCAGTTTAAGGGTAACTTTAAAGCTCCCCATGAATGTGTTGCCAACAACTTTTTAACTTCAGCAAAGCAATATATTCTCTAGTCCTGCTCATACAAATAACAAAACACTTCACACAAACTTCTGTTATTAAGAGAACCATTCAGTCCTTAACAGACAGCTGATATATATAGTTTCAGCTTAGGTGATTAAATTTAAATAAATATAGAACAGCTGAAAGTCAAGTCATTAGAATGAGAAAAGGCATGCTAATTTAGCAACTGTGCCGATCCCCAGCATATAGCTTTGGCCACTATTATTTGTCTTAATGTGTTTACTGAATTTTAAAAATATGTTTTATGGAACAAGCTTGTGGCAAGAATGAACTTATTAGCTTAGTTGTAAAGTGCTATAAGTGCAAGGAGTAGCAGGTGAGAGCCGTGCTGTTAAAAAGAGCTGATGATTTGACAAAAAATAATACTGGGTGAAAGCTACTTAAAGAAAGCTGGAGACAGATGTGCTGGACTGTACTAAGACATTTTCTGAAGGTTAGAGGAGGCACATCCATTTTTTCCCCGGCACTGCAGCGGCCCCTGCTCAGTTCTCTGCACCAATTACTCTTAATGTAGTAAGAAAACACTGTACCAGAGAGTGGTGTGCATGGCTGACTTTGGCTCAGACTGACATAAATTAATACTGCTTTTGCAAATATAGGGACATTTATTTGAGGTAAACTTTTCTCACATTTATGGACACTGATCAAAATTCCATGGATGGGAAAGCAGGAGAAAAGGTCAGTACTTGGTAAATTCAAGTCTATTTGTTTCCAAGCCACAGGTGGGTGTGTAGTGTGGAAGCAAAGCAGAGTCTACAGCATCCTTTCTGCATCCTTCAGCTGCCTTTGTGTGGATCCCGTAAGGTCAAGGCAGAACTGTGGTTCTTTTACTTGTAGGAGAACAGCGGATACTGTCTCAAGGATGTCTGGCTGTTACCTGCCATCCATAATGGCTCAGAGTGGGAGGCAGGCTTATTCTGCACTGGAACATTTAGAAGGAGGTATCACCTTGCAACATGCTGCTTTGTCTGAAGGCTGATATTTAATTTCTGTGGTGAGGGAGATATTAGTGCCCTAGCTGGATTTCTTCATCCCCTTAACCCTGATGAATGATAAGTTAGGGAGTGTGAAGGGTTTTCAGTCTTTTATTTGTAAATATGATCGCTTGAGGAAACAGCAGGAAGGAAAAATAATGCACAGCCAAGTCAGCTTACCTCTACTATGGAATAACATATCTGGGTACATATTCTTTGTCTGCCACCTCCTGCATTGCATCTTGTGCCTTCTGTTACCAGATCGGATGAATGAGGACTACTGAGTGAGGCTCTGCGTTTTCTATGTCTCTCTGCTTCAGCAGAAGGAAAAAAGAAGCAAAGGGTAGCAGTGCTCAATTCAGTAGTGGCAAACATATTCTCCTGCCTGTTGATAGCTCTGATGTTTTGAAAATGAATTGAATGCATAGACTGAGAGCCCGTATTTTCAACATGGAAACCACAAGTCCTGGAAAGGAAGTTTTCCACTTACAGTCCCTTTCTTCCAAGGATATATTTATCTTCATCTTTACTGCTTCTTCAATCTATCATGCAGAAAGTATTTTTAGCTGACTTGCCAGGGAAACCAATTCAGAAATCCTATGCAGATTCTTCTGATGTTTCCATTAAATAAAAATCCATCACGGTGAATATAAGACCAGCAAGAGCTATTTAAAATCTAATTCATTATTTTAATGTGGTTATCTATATGGGCAGAAACGATTTTTCAAATAATTAGTCCTTAATTTAAATGTAAATTATCTCAGAAGTTATAAATTCCTGATCAAAATAATGGAAATTTTCCTAGATAATAATAAACTTACCCTTCCCCAATGCAGAAGAGCATGCAAAAGATTTTGCCTAATAAGCTTAAACTCCTGAGATGTGTATGATCATCAGCAGCAAATACATTCCGTGCTTAGATCATGTCGTAAACATCAGCATGCGCTTGTTTGTGGAGGGGCCAGACTTAGACCTCTCCAATTATACCTAGTTTAAGGGAGGAAAACCTTTGCTGTTAACATAGCTGACTGGATGATTCAGTGCTCAAGGTGTTTTAACGCTGCTTGAATGTAGGGAAGAGGAAGAAAGGAGGAAAGGTGTTTACTTTCTCCTTGTTCCAGGACCACATTGCTGGCTTGTTGTTTTGAATGTATGAAGGATTGAAAAGTGTGCCATAACCAGCCTGTAAATTTCTTCAAAGATATAAGGGTCCCAGTTTCAATTTTTTTGGATCTGGAAAAATATTATTCACTATCTGGCAGTTAATAGATGAGATAGGACTGTGAAGTATTATTTTGCCTGCAGACGGTTATAAAGCATGCCATTGATTTTTACATCCAGATTTAGCTCTGTCCCATTGAAGTCTATTTTTGTTTCAGTTTGTGATATTGATGTCATGAGATTTTTTTATAGGAACGTGTTGATCATTCTTAAGAAAAACATAAGTATCCCAGCTTCTAGCTCTGCTTTTCTGAACAGTGTCATAAGACTTAGAACCATTTAGTTCAAGCACATTCAGACATGTAAGCAAAACACAATAGCAGGTGCTATTTTGATAGTTCAAGTCTATCAAAACTAGCAGACCCTTGAAAATGTGGTGGTTTTTTAATTTTCAGCTTTTTCAGCCACAGAACAACTTAGAACAGGCATGAAAATTGTGAAGTCCCTGTTTCTTTCCTTTAAAGATTGTTCTGTTGATTTTGTCTGAAGTTAATGTCTAACACGCCTCTGTAAGTGAAAAGACACTCGGGTCTGGAAATAGCGCTGTCAAGTTTTCCTTCAGAGTGCCTTTATTATCATGACAGTTTCTACAAAGTGAGAGAAAGTGCTTGCAAATGTTAATTTTGCCCCCCAAAAATACTGATCAAGGAATTCTAAAATGAAAAAAAGTAAGAAAATATTTTGTCTTAGGTCAATCCGACATTAACCTGAATGTCCCTATTTTGATCCATTGTCTGAAGGGAACTGGAGTTCAGAGTCCTGACACCTCTCATCCCTTATATGTGCCAAGCTCTCTGGCTGGCCTGTGCCTCCCGCAGCACAGCTTGGTCTGCTCCCTGCTCACAGGTTGAGCCTCCCTGGCTCAGTGGCTGCCACGTGCTGCAGGAGAGAAGCTGGAGTCCGAGCAGACATCTCTGTCTACAGAGACAAGCTGAAGTACCAGAAGTACCTGGGACGCAGCGCTGTTCTGACACAAACAGATCTCTGTACAGAGCTGCTGTAAAACATAAATGACCTGTAGGTTCTCAATCACACTTGTAGTGTTTTGCTATGCAAAGAACAAGCTACTTCAAATTTTCATTCTGATTCTTGACAGAAGCTAATCTTGGTATTTTTAAGGAGGCAGAATTTTAAAATAATGCTCAGCTCTGTCCAGAAAAAGCATTTGTTGCATGGCATCATCCCTGTTACTGCATACAGAATTACAGTGAAAGTTCAAAGGCGCGTTATTTCCCAGCAGTCATACTCTGCTCTTTGCTGTAATCCCAGCACCCTGTGGGTTGTGAGCATACATCTCAAACCAGAATCTCTGTCTTCTACTAACTGAATAATAGTAAATATTGAGGTCATAAATTGTGCTGATCAAGTTGTTTATGTGGCACATTCCAAATTCCCTGCACACACAAAGCCTGTAAGCGCATTCACTTACTGCAGGGTGCTGAAAACAGAATGCAACTTAGAACAAATTGGCCTAATGATGTTAATATTAGGATGGATTTATTATTGTCAGGGCACTAGAGCAGGAAAAGTAAAACTCCAGTGGGAACAGAGTTTAGCGGTTTCAAGAAGTTCACAGAAAAAGATAAATTAGGGATAGAAGGGACTTTAAGAAATCATTTAGTCCATTTCCCTTTTCTAGTTACGGCTGTCATCATTATTGGCATGTCTATCTAAGCTGTTGGTAAAAAAATCTCCAGTGATGCCAAGTGCACAGTTGTAGGGAAATATTGCAAATTGATACTTAGCTATCAGTTTATTTAATGAAAGCTGTAACAGCATCAGAGAAGAAAACTGGTGTGGCCAACTATTCTGCTTTCAAAGCACATTCTGACCCTGAACTCAGCCAAGCGAGGACCTCCTAATGGACAGAAATCATCTGTTGCAAGAGAGATTTAGCAGATTGCTTGCTAATCTCCATATTGCTTTTGGGGGGACATGGGAGGGACAGTTACTGCTATGCTGAAATTTTGTGCTTCATTGCTTTTGTCAAAATTTGCATAAACCTCTGGCTTGGTTCAGAGTGGTCTGCTATTGCAATCTGGATTGCTGTGCTTCCAATTTCTTTCATATAGAGGATGAGTAAATTACACGAACATTTTTCCTTCAGCCATTAAATTAATGAAAATCAAAAATTTTCATCATACAGCAAAATTCCCATCAACCTCCTTGAAGCAAGAATGTACATCTAATGTATATAACTAATGATTCCATGGCTATCCTGCTGAACTTTTAAGGTACTGGTTAGTTACGGCTGTGTCTCAAAAGCTACAAATTGTTTTGATCTCCTACCCTGCATAAAAACCTGATGCTTGCACCTGATGGTTTCTTCCTTACTCAGAAGCTGTCCTCTCTTCAAGATTTTGTAAGGGGTCTTGTGTTTGGTGTTTTCCTTCTTACTCTTGCAAATTCACCGTTACAGTGATCACCTCTTTGGTCTTGGTTTAGTGATTAGTCTTGCTGTGTGTCCTTTCATTACCCAGGCAGAAATGAATCCTCCCCTGTATCCACCTGTCAGTGGCTGTGTTAAGACACAGAAATTACCATTCTGGGTCAGAGCTGAGGTCCACTTCAGTTTGTGCTCTGTCGCTAGAAATAGACAGTACCAGAAACATCATGGAAATGAGCAAGTGTTATTTGCCTCCCATTGCTGTGAACTCTCTCCTGCCTAGAAGCGTTCAGTTCTTTTACCTTCCAGCCTCTTTTTTCTACTGTCTTGTCTTTTTTTTTTTTTTTTAATCCTAATTGGGTTATGGCCACAGTAATACATTCTGACGATGAACTAGTTTCTCAGTAGCAAGATCTGAGAGTAGGGGAGTTTTGCTATGATACAGTGGGCCTTTGAAAGTAAATACAGTAATTGCAGTTCTGCTAGCCATGGTCTGCTGGTGGTGTTGACAATGAGAAAGAGAGAAGACAGATGGCAGCAGAGATGCTAAGGCAGTCTAAATAAGAATGTAATTTTCTGTATAGTAGAGCTGTATTTTTTAAAAATGCAACTTAAAAAGCATAGATATGCAATGTCCGTGGTCACAAGGACTTACTAGAGGTACCAGAGCAGTGCAAGGACAAGGCTGTATTCTGCCACACTATGCAGTGCTAACTCAAAGTGTGGAAGAGAGACAAAGAACAGAATTAGGAACATCTTTTCTCCCTTCCCTCCTCACATGTTGCTGTTCATTCTTTTTACCTACTGCTCAGCAGATGCCATTTAGATGGTGAGCAGTTCATCTTGCTCAACCACAAATGCAAACTTTTCTTTCTTTATTCTGTGTCAGTTCTCGTGAAAGACACCAGGCAGACGGGTTTGGAAGCTGAAGCTCTCTACCTACAACAAAAAAGTCCAGCACAGACACATCAACCAGTATAAGCAACCTCGTGCTGCCTGACCTGTAGGGGCAAAGGGGATCTGGGCTTTAATTCAATTAATTTTCTGTCCTCTGTGCCATAACTGTTAACAGGATACCTATTGCAGCTTTTGAAGCTCAGCGCCCACCATTCAGTAGGAATGGGATACAGGCTACTAGACAGGTATCAGATGACAACTGGACTAGTTTTTGACCAGTATCAGTGTAGAAGAGCTAATCTGTTTTCATTTATTCAAAAGAGCTTCTGTGGAGCTTATCACCAGAACATTTTTTATTATTCTGTTTCCTAGAGGATGAGGCTTATCTGATCCTACATTCTTGTCCGTGAATGTGTGTGTGTATATACATCTGTTTGTTTCCCACTCTTCTTGGAATGGCTTTTGCACTTTGAGAACCCCAGCTATATGCCAAGACAGTCTCAAGACACAAAATTCCTTCAAGAGTCATGATGCTGTGTGTTTGTGCGATACAGACATCACCAGAGCCCTGCTGAGGAAACAAGACACAGGTCCATAAAAAATGAGGCTTCATTAGTTACTCAGATCATTGAACTTCTTGGTTTTGGATATGTCAGTTGCATCCTTTTCTCTCCTTTGATTTACTCTATTAAGAGGAGTGTCCTTGGTGTGCAGCATCACCTTAGTGGTTAACTTTCACCCTTGAAGAGGGTGAAGTTCTTCACCCTTGAAGAACTTCGTATCATCCTAGAGTGGGGCTCACGTTTTTCTTCCAAGCACTGTTTTCAATGTGGCAATCTTGCCTCAAGCATTTTCCTTGTCTTCAACACTTTTTTTTTTTTTTTGTGTAATAACAATTATTTTGGCTGAAGTGATCAACTCAAACTGTTGAGACATTCAAATGCCTTTTTCATTATAAACATATAGAACCCTAATGTGGGGTAATTTACATCTCTAAAAATTATTTCAGTGAAGTAAACAGAGTTTGTCAGGTAACTTGCAAAACTGTTGGTCTGCAGAGCTTTGCTTCATGCTATGTTGACCCTGCCCTACCTTGCAAAATATTTTGTTTCATAAATTTTGCATTCATGTAAGGAACATTCATTATAATTCATACGTTAGTATCATTCAAACAAGGCTGAGTCATTGACATTTCTAAACTGTACTGCAGACGTGGACAAAAATGCACTTGCAGTTATGGTCACTTAGAAATCTTTCTAATAAGATTATGGACAGGATTTTTGCTGTTGTGCATATGAGTGGGAATGTCAGTGCTTTTTTTTTTAGAGTGTTATCATTCAAACATCGTCACATATATTTAAAATATTTTTGCCCAAAAGTTGAGTCTACCCTCTGTGCTTGGAAGGACTGGCTGCTGCTCAGAGTGGATGCTGCCACCCACCACCACTGGCCCACTACCACTGCTAGAAGAGATAGATGACAACCACTTTCTACTAATGCTACACAGCAGTACAGCAAAACTGATGTCTGAATTTGTGCCCTGGAGCTAGGCTACACCTTGGGAGTGAGTCTTCTGGTGGTGTTTGTGTGAGTGCAGATCCTCATATATATCATGCACTCACTCATGGCCCAGAGCCACAAACAACCTCTTTGGTTTTTGTCCTTTTTGTCCAGGCAGTGCTGGCACACCGGGCTGGTCAGTGGCATTGACCCTCAATGTCCCATTTCAGGAAGATGGCTGCACAACACCAGTCTGCAAAGGGGCAAAATGCAGGGCAGAGAGGCAGGAGACAATATTACAAGTTTCATGCAAGCTATTTAGGTGAGGATTTTCCTAAGTACAGACTGGATAACTAGGCCCTAATGTATGCAGAATATAACTCTTTTGATGCAACATCAGAAGAATTGTGAAGAGAAAGGAGGGAAACCTGTTTTGTGCTTAATCGGCAAGCTTATGACAGCATAATATCCCAGAGCAACAAGGGCAGAGGAATGGTTTGCTATTAAGCGAGAGTTTGCACATACTCAGTGCATACTGGGCTGTATGGCTCTGGGTAATGAAGTTACAAGGCAACATGATAAGACTGTATACAAGAACAAAATGTAAATAAAGTGCTGTGTAGGAGATGAATACTGTGACAATATATCATGAAAGAAAGTAATGCCAGATAGTAGGGATCAAGTTAGCAGCCATTGTCTAGATTTGGTATCCAGCAAAGTGAGTAAGCACTGGATTACAGATTTGTTGTTAGTAGTCTAAATATTATTTTAATTCATTCACCTTTTTTCTGACAGTGTTTACAGACATGCTATGAATTTAAGCCAGAGTATTAAGAACACACAAACATTGGCTGTACATGATGAGCTTGTGTCTTTTTCATAATGGACAGTTCATAATAGAGCAGTGTTGAGATGTAAGAAAGTCACAAGCCATAATTTTTAAAGTGGTGATTAGATTTTTACTGCATATTTCATGTAGAAATCAAAAACATTTTCCGCTGATCAGAGCAATTATGCTGCTTAATATGGGTCTGCTACCACTATGACCAGTATGCTCTGATGTCACTCCTGGTAGCTGGTCAACTAATCTGTACTCTTAGCCTCATATTCAAACAGGCTCTTTTTGTATGTGATTTGCACTAAGAGTGGAGGATGTCATGTGTGCCTTTGGGGAAGGAAGAATGCCCCCAGCATACTGTCCTTTAACAAGAGAGAGTTTGCTTTCACAGTACAGGGCTGGCAAAGGTCTTGTCTATGGCAGTTTAATGTGTCCATCTCTTCTGCTATAGCAGGACATTCTACAAGCAGCTGACAGTCTTGCTGGGGAACTTAATGAGGAAGAGGTGTTGAGAAACTGCCTGTGTCACCCTCTCTAAGGGGCCTGTTGGGCCAAAAGCATTTTGAAGTTTCAGAAGTTAAGACTTCTTAGCGTCCAGGAAGGCAAATTTACTACCTCAATTTATTAATACGGGACATATTCCCATATTAATCTTATTTGTATACATCTGCCTGACCATCACATTCACAGTGACTGAATTACATGCCAGTGACAGAAATAAGTGCTCTCTGACCACAAACCATCCATGCATAGTCATGTAAAATGCCTGCACCTGGATACATCAGACGGTCCCAAAACCACCAAGTGTGTCCCAGTGCTGCATCAATCTAGCAAAACCAAGTCACTCTACCCCTTGAAATGTACTAGTGTTGAAACAGCCTGGGAGCTCAGAGGAATATAGTGCAAGAACCTAGGGAGATGGTAAGTTTTTCTGATCTCTACTCTGTAGCTGTATGACAATGTCCCATTTTTTCCCCAGTGCAACCCTTCTACCAGCTGTGCCAACAGTTTGAGAGAGTGTACACCAATTAAGAGGGCAGAGTTTCTGACTTTGGAAAACACAGCAAGAGAACACAGCTTTTTTGTGTGCAGGAAAAGGGTAAAGTGATAAAGGGCAAAATATTTCTCTGATAGAAAAAACCCCAAACTAACCAAACACCCCCCAAAAAGCCCCAGCTGGCTGGATGGCCAGGCCGAGAGAGTGGTGGTGAATGGAGTTAAATCCAGTTGGCAGCCGGTCACCAGTGGTGTTCCCCAGGGCTCAGTTTTGGGTCCAGTTCTGTTTAATGTCTTTACCAATGATCTGGACAAGGGGACTGAGTGCTCCCTCAGTAAGTTTGCAGACAATACCAAGCTGGGTGGGAGTGTCGATCTTCTGGAGGGTAGGAAAGCTCTGCAGAGGGATCTGGACAGGCTGGGTCAATGGGCTGAGGCCAGTAGTATGAGTTTCAAGAAGGCCAGGTCCTGCAGGTGGATCACAACAACCCCATGCAACGCTACAGGCTTGGGGAAGAGTGGCTGGAAATCTGCTTGGCGGAAAAGGACCTTGGGGTGTTGGTCGACAGCCGGCTGAACATGAGCCAGCAGTGTGCTCAGGTGGCCAAGAAGGCCAACAGCATCCCAGTTTGTGTCAGGAATAGTGTGGCCAGCAGGAGCAGGGAGGTGATCGTGCCCCTGTACTTGGCACTGGTGAGGCGGCACATCGAGTAGTGTGCTCATTTTTGGGCTCCTCACTACAAGAAGGACATTGAGGTGCTGGAGCGTGTCCAGAGAAGGGCAACGAGGCTGGTGAGGGGCCTAGAACAAGTCTGATGAGGAGTGGCTGCGGGAACTGGGGCTGTTTAGTCTGGAAAAGAGGAGGCTGAGGGGACACCTTATCGCTTTCTACAACTACCTGAAGGGAGGTTGTAGTGAGACAGGTGTTGGTCTCTTCTCCCAGGTAACAGCCAATAGGATGAGAGGAAATGGCCTCAGGTTGCATCAGGGGAGGTTTAGATTGGAAATTAGGAAAAATTTCTTTACTGAAATAGTGGTGAAGCACTGGAACAGGCTGCCCAGGGAAGTGGTAGAGTCACAGTCCCTGGAAGAATTTAAAAGATGTGTAGTTGTGGCACTTAGGGACATGGCTCAGTGGTGACACTGGCAGCGTTAGGTTTACAGTTGGACTAGATGATCTTAAAGATCTTTTCCAAGCTAGATGATTCTATGATTCTATAATTTTTGCAGTCTGTATGTCTGCCTCTTGCCTTTCCCCCATCAGTGAAATCGTTCCAAAAGTTACAGTGAGCGTTCCTGCCCATTCCACTGATTCATCATGCTCTGCTTGAGGCGAGAGGGAAATAGTATCAGCAAACTGAAATCACCCAAGGATCTCTTTTCACAAGGAGGAGGAATACAGCCCAGCAGAAATTTGACAGGGAAGAATGCTCTTAATACCTTTTGGCCAGATACTTTTTCCTCTAATCAGTGTCTCATCAGTAATATGGCAGCAGAGCTGTCCCACTGCAATCCTTCCCTGGGCAGTCAAGCGGGGCTCAGCAGACGGCCACACCACAGTCATGTAGACAGTGTGTCAGGTGCTATTCCTCTGTGAGCAGAGATGACAGTTCAATGTTGTGCATCAATAGGAATACTGAAACAAATAATGTGTAGTCAGCCATAGAAGTTATTGCACTTTCACTGCTTGAACCAAATGATGTTGTCCTCAATTACTATAATTTCTTCCCTTGGCCTGTGAGCTTTGTATGATGCTGCTGTTGAAACAACACTTCTTCCCATCAGAGTAAGCAACCATTCTATTATCTCCATATTCCTCCATCCAACATGTCTTTTTTGCCAAATAAACATAAAAATCTCTTTTGTGTCACAATTCCTATGAAAACCCTGAAAGCCAGAGCTGCAGACAAGAAAGGCTGTTATACTGTGTAAAATTCAGTAAGCCATTGGCTCTTCTTAGCTGGCTGTTTAAATTACGGTAACATGCTGAACGAGAAAAGGATAAAGATATACCTTCAGTCATGGTAGGGCTGTGAAAATAATTCCAAGTGCAGTGTCACCCTCCTTGCACCCAAGTCTCGCTATTTGTGACAGAGGGTGGATTCGCAGTAAGCATTTACTCCATACCCTCTCAGTTTTAGCTGCATGTTTCCAGGAAACAAGATTCCAAACTAGTACGAGTGTACCAGTGAGGCTCTGGCACCTACCCCATCATCCCTTTGTGATAGCTCATTTTTGAACCTGCTCTGAAGATTTTCAAGATAGTCATTTGTATTTAGGTGTTGCTGATCATAGCTTTGGGGAGGGGGAACTGCGTGACCTTCCGAGTTCCCTGTTTGCTCTGTGGTCTGTCACATCTCCAGACTAGATGCACTGCACTTGGAAGGCACAAGGATGTGAGGAATACTGCCTAGCTCTTCCTGGTTTCTTCTGCAGCAGGCAACAATCAAGCAATATTATTATTTGAAAGCAAACTCCACTTGTTGTATATAGCTTTCTCATCACCTCCTGCTGTCACAAGATGCATTGGAAAGTAGCCTTTCATTGTAGTTTGGCAGTGCAAAGAGAAAATTAGATGGCATTGCAATTCTCTTGACATGGCTGCAAATGGAGAGGGTCCATATGAAGACGACATTTGCAGTATGTTAGTTTTGGCTAATCCGCCCCTTCTGCACTGGTATGCACACCTGACAGGAAAATCAGAAGAGGCATGATTGCTGAAGAGAACTGGAAGGGCTTTCTCATGCATGACTGTCAATTCTGGGAACAGAAAACAGCATGGGGGTTGATTATTATTGCAAACTTTTCTACTAAAGTTATGCATGGGTCTGAAGATGTACCAGCGTCTTAACACTAGGATATTTTGTGTGCTGTCCAGTGTGAAAGAAGGCAATTAAACAGTGAGTCCATAAAATTTAGCCAAAACTAAAATTTATCTTCTTGAGGAGCCACAAAGTCAACGGTATACTGTGATTTTAAACACTGAGTAGCTGTTAATAAGTTATAGTGACAACTCTCAAAATATCTGCAAAGCTACCGGTAAAATAAGAAAGAGGTGACGCTGTCAGGGTTTGCTTATTTGTTGAAGTTGTTTGTTGTGGATCATTGCACAGAATGCACAGAAAAATGCATGCTGGGCCACCTCCACACCCACATTCTTGGAGTGCGTGGGGCTTGAAAAGAGGTTGTAGCCAAGGGGGAAAGGTTAGGTATTTTTGTGCTTTCAGTCACAGTGCAGATGTGGTGTTTTTTGTTAGTGCGGACGACACAAAGGGAATCAGGCCATACAGGTAACTACAATCAGGGCATTACCTGACTTCTGAGTCCTTGAGATTTACACTTCAAAACCCTTTTGACGTACGGTTTTGTTTTGTTTTCTGTATTGTGTCATTCTGTTCAGTGGCTGAACTGGTCTGTAATGTCACAAAAAGACATGGTGGAACCATCTTTAGGAAGGAAACAGAACAGAATAGCAAGACACTGCACTGTGTTACTACTAACACTGCTTTTAGATATTTGTATCAATACCTTCGAAGTTCCATCTTTATCACTGATTGTAGTACAAAACTGTCCGGAACATCAGAGTTTACTCTAATTCTTTGTCTTTGTGCTGATTAGCACAAAAGTAGGGCAACAACAAGGCCCTAAGTCATGCATTCTGTATTCCAGAACTGTTTATCCACAATATTCATACTTCATGTTACAACATACAACCTTGCAAATTACAATACTGCCATATTTTCTCATGTATTATCACAAAATTCCCTAAGAATGAGCTCTGCACGTGACCAGTGTATGATAGGATAGTCAGGTCAGAAGTCTGTTTGCTCATAACTGTGGGAGGCTGCATTCAAGCAGCCTGGCATCAGCTTAGCACTTAATCTCAAACTTTTAATCGCTCTTTTCCAGAAATGGCTGCCAGTGCTACCAGCCAGAATTTAGTTATTTCCTGGCTTTTGAAGGCTTGACTCAATGACCTAACATACTATTTTTTTTTTTGTAGATCTATCTGTAATGTCACACCAATACAAAACATGGTGCCCAAAGGCAGAGTTATTTCTCTGAAAAGGTTCGTTATACGACTGGTCTATATTTCAGTAGAAATTCATAAAAGCTTAATGCATGTAGGAAAAATGTGCTTTCTCTCATGCTTGTAATAAAATGCTGTACTGTCATGTAATGATGTACAACCTCAAAGACTAGTATGCTATCTCCATTTCATTTCCTTCAGGAGGCCCTGTATTACAGAGCCTTCACTCAGCCCAAAAGAAATGGGGTGTAATTTCTGAAATGAAAGGAGAGGGATGAAAGATCAGACCTGACCCAGGAGCTCACCTGTGGACTGTAAGGGGTATATGAAATGCTTATTTTTGGTGGGTCTGCCTGCACTGCAGAGCTTATTGTCTCCCAGCAACATGCTCCTGCCTTTCCTGCCCAGCTGATGGAACGCAGAAGGAAAAGCTACTGAGATGTATTGCTACTGCGTGGGACCCTCAGAGTCTGTGCAGATTAGGTGTGCCTTACCTAGGGCTCATTCCTATGATTTTGTCCTTTAAGTGTGATAGCAATGCCACTCGCCTACTCCCAGAGTTTGTGCCAGAGCTGCAACTCAAGCTGCACCAAACCTGTGTTGTGATCCCTCTGAAGGCAATGGAGCCTTCTTACTGCAATGAACTTTACGGTGACCTTTACAAACATGAATACCTTCCATGGTGCACACCATAAATAAAAGGATAAAAAGAAGTGAAGAGTGATCTTGAGAAAGAAACAACATTTGAAGCTCTCTCCACAGACAGCTTGTTTTGAAACCGTTATTACTACCCCGACAATAAATCACAGTGGCTGACTGGGTGTTGCCCACATGGTAGTGCTGTTCCCTGCCACAATACACAGTGAAAGCTGGAATGTGGAAACAGCCTCGTTAGGAAAAATACATCACTGACTAGGAAATGTTTGCTGCAGGGATAACGCAGATATCTTCCAAGCCCATGCTTGCACACTTAACCCACAATAGGAGCATGAAAAGATTGATCCAGTCTTAGTACAGGACCACCAGGCCAGCGGTCTCAAGTCATGGCCCTAGAAGAGACTACCACGCAGTCCAGCCTGCGTTTCTGTTCAGAAAATGCACACAGTACTGCACTGCTGAAGAGGGAAGGCGACAACATTGTTCAGTGTTTTTGTTTGTTCATTTTCCTTTCATCTGCTTTTGAGAATATGGGTCTCTCTTCCCGTTTCTCCTGTACTGAATAACCTGACACGCTCTGAAAGTAAATCACAACAGGAGCACCTGAAACGAACAGTGTTTGTAATGTAAATGTATAAAGGTGATTTTGTGGCCTTTTTGTATCATGTAGTTCCATATCCTGTATTGCTCAGAAATCTAATATTACATTTGGGGAGTCAGGAAATATTTCAGACTGAACCATTTCAGTTTGCTGCGAATATCTGGGTGTGGCATGATCTGGTTTGGCCATCTGAGGCAGGGACTTCCCTCTGCAAATGGCTAGTTTTAAAATGCTGTTGCCACAGACATCCACAGGCAGTATGATTAGACGAGTGTCTTAATTCCTTTTCTTAGCATGCAACTGATGAGGAAGGAAATGTGGTTTTTTCAAGGATTATGGATAGAGGCAGCTTTGGAAGAGAGTGGGTTATCCTGTTTGTTGGAAAATTTGTCCTCACTGCCACAAGTATTTACTGGAAAGCACAGCTTTGAAGCAGAAATGGATATTGATGTCAGGCAGGGGGGATTGCTGTAGGTGACTTATACCCTCTTGTACAAGGACTTGCATTACCAATTAAAATAGCCCTAAGCAGAAGTCACCCAGACTCAAACACCATGATTCCTCCCACCTTGGGAAACTGACTGGGAGAGGGGGAGAGCAAGGCACCTTTATACTTGTGCTGCCACGGTGTCCCAACAGGAGTTGAAGGAAGAACTATTTTGCACTCAGAAAGTACTTTTCACTCCCTGCATTTGTGATTCATGGCAGCCCTGATGTCATGACTAGCCCCATTTCTTTTGTGAAGCCTCCAGCAGACAGTCAGCACAGTGTCCCAGAATGCTTCCTGCAGCAAGCCACTGGCCCTGGTTTTATGGCTGCTGGAAGCTGGGGAGTGAGCTGTAGGCACCTCGTCTCTCCCGCTCTCACACATCTTCTCTCCAGATAGCAAAGGAAGGATCCACAGCAACAGTGGTATCACGGCTATTGGATGTCCTTTGGCAGTGCTGCAAACAGCAGTGTGGCACCACTAGCCTGAAACACAGGAGGTTCCCTCTGAACATGCGGAAACATTTTTTCACTGTGAGGATGACTGAGCCCTCAGCTGCTCTCTGATGTTCAGCTTACAGCAGTCCTCTTGCAGACAGCTGAGCAGATGCTTTTCTTCCAAGCTTTTCTGACAGAGACCTCCACATGAAATGATGTCTCCACCAACGTGGTCCCATTTTCCTGCCAACTGAGAAGACTGGAAGTGGAACTGTGGTGCAGCAGCCCACCAACCTTCCTGACCCTGACCTGCAAATTAGCTTGATGACAATGTAGCTGTGCACCTGACCTTGCCCCTTGCCACACTGCATTCAAAGGCCAATGACGACAGCAAGGTGGAAGGAGAGCAGAGGTGCCCAAACTTTCCCCACAAACCTGCCCCCACAGTGTCAGCTCAGGGGCCAGGTGGGATCTGTGTGTAGTGAGCATGTTGGAAGCTCACTGAGCCCCACAAGGGGAAGGGTCCCGCGGGTGCTTCAGTGCCTTTCCCTCATGCTGAAGCTCACACCCTGCACCTCCATGGCTCCACTGACAGCAGGTGAATACTCGGGGAGAGCACCTAGGCTCTTCAAGAAGATGATTGTGAAGACCCTCTCCTTTATCATGGTGATCACCTCTTTTCTGAAATAGATTAAGTCCTGGTGTTAGCAGTGCTCAAGGGCAGAGCCCTGCACAGGGGGATTTCTCTTACAAGCTGAGGAGCAGCAGTTTATAGGGGAGCCAGGAGATGTCCTTGTGGGGAGCACCGCCAGCCTCCCTTTGCTCACCATGACCCACTGGCACCCCTCGACTCCGTGTCCACAGCAGACACGTGTTGCACTCACAGGGTGGAGATGCCTGTGCTGAGGCGTCTGGAGGGAGAGCACGGCCATTGCCAGCCTGTAAGCGATGCTGAAGACCAAGTTTGGGCCAAGAAACCGGAGAAAAGCCTGAGGACTCCTCTTGACGATACTCATCAGGGCGTGTACCAGACCCCTGCAAAGCGGTGCGCTCAGGTCCTGTGCACTCCTTCCCCGTGGCGCAGGGCCAGGGCCAGGGTTTTGCCCTGGGACAGGGGGGCGGATGGCTGGGCAGGATCCCCTCGCAGGCAGGGCACTGACGGCGTGGCTGGGGAGGTAGGATGGTACAAGGCTTTAGCCTCTCAGCCTCCTCCGTACTGGGGTACCCCGTGGTTATTACAGTGTCCCACAGAGACATGGAGACGGTAGCCAGCTCCGCCATGGTTACGGAGCAGAGGTGGCCCCAGGCCTCCCTTGGGGCAGGATCACTCTGGTTCTGTGGGACTGCTGGGCCCTGCCAAGTCAGGCAGGCTTGGTGCAAACACGGGGCAACCGGCAGCACTAAACCTACGCTTGTTTTCTCAGGCAGAACTCGGGCACAGCTCAGCCTGTTCTGCACTTGTGGTGGGTTTCCCAAGCCTCGCTGCTCTTGCTTTGCCCAGCTTCCCAACTGTGTCCCTCTAGCTCAGCATCAGGCTCTATGTGCTCTACGCACCAGCTCATGTCCCCAGGAGGAATAAACCACGTACCTGTTCTCTAGGAGCTGTGTGGGCCCGAGGCACAACCGGCTGGGATGCTGCCGGCTCGTCTCTTTCAGAGGTCTGTTGATGCCCGCTGTGCTTTTGGAGGAACCTTTGTCCTCCTCATCTTGGGCAGAAACAAAGCTCTCCTGCAGGCTTACACCCCCTCCTTCAGCTGCAGGAGCGTTGCCCGCTCAGGTGAGGCCACTCAGTGAAGGGCTCCAACGGTACTACTGGGGAGCAGTGCAGCGTGATGGCCATTGCTGGCTGGTGTCCTTGGCCTCCCGAGTCGGGGTGCACCTATGGGAGGAAAAAGACGGAGCACTGCTTTGCCACTGCCTCCATGCCACAAAAGCCAAGTCCCTGCCCTGAAGACAGGCTTTGGGAAGCCTCCCAGAAGATGTCCCCACCACGGTTAGACAGGGCAGAAGCAGCAGCAGCCACTGGGCAGCACAGCTGCTTCTCAGCCCAGCTCCCTCCTGGTCCCCGTCCAGGCATCTCAGAGGCCTGGTGCCCTTTGGGGACAGGGGAGCGGCTGCCCTCCTTCCAATCCCCCACCGCTTCCCAGGGCCCCTTCAGCACGAGGGCCAGACCCCTCTCCAAAACACCCCCTGCGCCTTCTCACCTGCAGCCAAGATGCACCAGGACTCCGCAGCCACAGCAGCACAGGGCTGAAGATGCCTGGTGGGATGAGGGCTGAGCTCTCCCACAGCTGAGTGCAAGAAACCTCTGCTTCAGAGCGCTGTCAACGCTGCTTGTGCTCTTGAAGGAGACTTTCTGCTCCTTATCTTGGTGAGAAACGAAACTCTCCTCCAAGCTGAAGTCCCATCTTTCTGCCGCAAGAATGTTGCCTGCCCAGGCAGGACACCAGCTGCAATTAATGTCACTGAAAGAGATTTATTTGACTAAAATTTCTAACGACCCCTGTAGTCACATGGTCACTTGCCACACAAAGTTCTCAAAGGTTTTCCTGAGGACATGGGAAATGGGCACAGAGAGATGACGTGGCTCTAAATGGGGACCTTTTCCCCAGGCCCGGTGCGCTGCACAGCCCTGGTTTCTGGGCGTGCTTGGTGCCCACACTGGGCACATGTTGCACTCACACAGGGTGGAGATGAACCGCAGTTCTGAGGCGTCTCTGGAAGGAGAGCATAGCCACTACCAGACTGAAGACCACCTGGGCAAAGAAACCGGAGAAAAGCCTGAGGACCTTTCCCAAAAACACCGGTCCAGCGCATGCCAGATCCCTGGGATTCTAAGAATGCAAAGGACCGAGCTGCATGCGAAACAGCTTGCCATAATCTGGTGCTGACAATAAAGGCTGCAGGACAAACTGGTGTTAACTGGCAAGGAGTTCAGGAAGTGAGGCAAAGAGCACATGAACACGCAAGCGACTTTTGGAATCCCTTGCTGCAAGCATTATTGCGGTATGAAGGAATGAATGAGGATGATTTTGAGGAGAAATTGAGTGCATTCATTCAACAGGCAGCCCCAGACATTCCTAAATACTTTGTAAAGCATGCTCTGGGATAGCGAGGGAAATCTGCAAAAGATACTGTCTCTGGCAGCATGTGTGTATGACGGCAGGTCAGAAGCAGTAAAGAAAGAACAGGAAAGGAAAGAAGAAAGTGAGAGGATGTGTATATGTTTGCGGTAGGGTTGGGAAGAACTCTGGTAAGGACAGCAAGAGGAATGAGTGTGAGAGGCTGGAGCCAAGGAGCAAGGGGTGTGGGAACAGCAAGAGCAATGGGAAGAGGACAGTTACACTAATGTTCATTGCTGTAAGTAACCAGGCCAGAATGGAAGACAGAATGTCCAGTTCAGCCACAACCAACCAGAGCACTGAGAATCCCCCTGTCTGGAAATGGGCAAGCGGACAAAATGCTGAGGAACTGGCAGAGTTCCCCAGTATGACTGTCAGCAACAAGTGAAGGTGGGAGAGCCTGGAACCCCTGCGGTGTGCAAACGGAAGTCCATCGGACTTTAGAATTTCTGATACACACAGGTTGCTAAATCAACACCTGGGTGAATTAAGTGAAGAGAAATCACAAATGCAGGGAATTGAGGGCCCCCGTGTGACACTGGGGATAACAATCTCTTTATTAGTAGAAGCAGGTCCACATTTATTATACCATCAGTTTGTGACAATGGAAGCAGCCCTATTAATGCATGGGGAAGGGATTTACTGGCCAAATTACAGGCAGGACTTGTCTTGAAAAACAAAGACATACTGCTGGAACTGCCAGAAGTATTTGGTCAGATAACAATGGCTGAGAAGTTCCAACCAATATCCCAAGAACTGAAACGTGTGCCTAAGCTAGTGTGGGCTATGGCTAGAACTGGACTACTACTATGGCAGCTGGACTACTAAAATCAGCTACGCCTGTAAAAATGCTTGTGAAACATGAAGATCCCCCTTCCTGGAGAATCTGAATAAGGAATCGAACCTGTAATTAATGACCTAATGAAAACCAGAATGTTAGTCAGGCGCTCATCAACATGCAACACTCCTCTGTTACCTATGAAAGGGCCAAAGCTAAGCCCAGATGCAAAACCTGTGTACCGGTCTGTGCAGGATCTACGAGTGCTAAACAGAATAGCAGATCTCCCACACCCTGTGGCACCATACCCGATCCAGGTATTCCCTAAAATACCTTCTGATGCAAATTGGTTTACATTTTTAGATTTAACCACTGCATGTCTTAATATACCTCCTCAGGAGGAATATCAGCTCCTTTTTGACTTCACCTGGAAAGGACAACAATACGGTGTGACAAGACTGCTGTAGGGATTCAGTGGTTCTCCCACACTCTTTCTGCAAATATTGAAACAGGACTTACTGGCAATAATGCTCTCAGTAAGGGTCATGAGATCTCCCTTGCCAAAATGCATCTGCGCCAGCAACAAATAAAGTATCTGGAGATGAGAATTCAGCCCAGGGAAAGGCTATCATCAGAACAAATACAGGCAATCCAGGAGACACCTTGGCCTCAAACAAAGAGACAGATCAGAGCATTTCGAGGTGCAGGTTCCTGGACTAGATATTAGGAATCTGGGTTTGGTGAAAAAGCAAAACCCCCAACAACATTTGCGAAGGATGAAGAGCAAGACCAAACTGTACAGACTCTGGAAACCCCAAAAGCCTTTAAAGATCTAAACCAAGCAGTCATGGAAGCTCCCTCACTAGACTTAACCTTTTCTATTATATTTACATGAACAGAGAAGAACAGCCAGGGGGCTGTTGGCTCAGAAAATCAGCCCAATGTCTGTGAGCCATAGCATGTTACCCAGCACAACTGGACCCTGTAATTCAAGGCAGGATGGAATTCACTAGGGCTGTTGCTGCAGCAGCTTTGATGACTGAGCAAGCAGAAACACTGTCCTGGGGCACCCCTAATGGTAATGGCACCCCAAGCAGCGAGAGCTGTATTAGCTCAGAGGGGTCACTCATTTGCCTGTCAACGTCTGCATCGTTGTGAACTGATACTGCTAACTGAAAAAAATACTACCTTCAAACTGTGTGAGGTATTAAATCTAGCAATGCTGCTGCCAGAAATATTGCAGCTAGAACAGGGATCCCTTCACGACTACCTGGAAATTAAATTCAAATTATGGAACTGAAAGCAACAGGGCTGCCAAATGTAACTGTACAGCCCCTGGATAACCTGGGCTTGGTATTCTTCTGCCGTGGATCATCCTGCTATGGAAAGGGACGATGAGTTACAGGATATGCTACTGCCATGCAGTTTGTGGTGCTGGAAGCAAGAGCTCTTCTGGAACACCTCAGGGCACAAGCTGCAGAATTAATAGCGTTAACACGAGCATGTGTTTTGGCAGAATGTCACGCCGCTGCTAGCTACACAGAACTCCACATATTCTCTCAGAGTAGTGTTTGCAACAGGAGTGATCCAGAAAGAAAGAGGGTTTCTAGTGTCAGCGGGACACAAAACAGCACAACAGGAACCAGTTTTGGACCTTCTGCATGCTCTAGAAACCTCCCCCAAAGGCAGCAGAAGTACAGCACAAAGCCCACCCGCGAGATACTTCTGATCTGACTGAAGCAAACAATCTCGCTGATGGCGAGGCGAAGGCTGCAGCCTTACAAGCCTTATAGGTCCAACCAAAAATACAAGAAGAAATGCCAATGACCATAAGTGAAGAAGAATCAAAAAGAGAACATGAAACCTCATCCACAGGAGAAACTGAAAGATGGAAGCATTTAGGAGCACCATGAGTAAATGGAATATGGACACTAGAAGGACAACGTTTTCTCCCCAAGCCTATGCTGATTACTGTGGTCAGAGAACTTCACTATCAGGCACATGGAGGAGCGTCTTCTGGAGAAAAGCAAGTCTCTCAATCATGGGTGGCACGTGGATCAACCCAAGCAATATTACAAGTCACAAAAGGATGTCAGATACTCCCCCTGCTCCAAGCCCAGGAGCAATGGATCCCAGCAAAGAGGAAGTCAGGCGAAAATGCCAGGAGGATTGCACGGATGACCAAGAGGCTCCTGGACAAACTCAAGCACAAAAAGGAACCCTACAGAGGGTGGAAGCAAGGACAGGTAGCCTGGAACAATACAGAGAAATTGCCCACACATCCAGGGATCGGGTGAGGAAAGCCAAAGCCCAGATGAAATGAAATCTGGCCAGGGATGTCAAGGGCAACAAGAAAAGCTTCCAGAGGTACGTCAGTGGTAACAGGAAGACTAGGGAAGAAGCGGGCCCTCTCAGCAAGGAATCAGGAGACCTGGTTACCTGCGATATGGAGAAGGCTGAGATACTCCATGATGTTTTTGCTGGTAAAAGCACCTGGATCCACCACTCTCAGTTCAGCTGCACTTCTTTTGAATATTTAAATTCCATTTCTGTATCTACGAGTTTACCATCTGGTACCAGTGCCAAGGTTTTTATAGAATCTCTTTCTGCTGCCCTTTTAGCCTCTTGATCTGTTAGTTTATTTCCCAGTTCCTGTTCAGTGTTACCTTTTTGATGCCCTCTGCAGTGCATTATTTCCACTTGTTCTGGTAGATTTATAGCTTCCAAAAGCTGTAAGATATCTTTTACATGCTTGATCTGTTTACCTTGAACTGTAAGCAGTTCTTGTTCTTTCCACAATGCTCCATGAGCATGGACGACCCCGAAGGCTTATTTGGAGTCTGTCCAAATATTTATTTTCTTTCCTTTTGCCAATTCTAAGGCTCTGGTTAAAGCGATTATCTCTGCCTTTTGAGCAGACGTACCTGCAGGTAAAGGTTCTGCCTCAGTTACCTTGTGTGTGGTGGTTACTGCATACCCTGCTTTATGAGCCCTGTCTTTTATGAAGCTGCTTCCATCGGTGAACCAGGAGTCCTCTGCACTTTCCAGCGGTTCCTCCTTTATATCAGGTCTGCTGGAATAGACTGTTTCAATAGTCTCCAAGCAGTCGTGCGTTGGAGGTTCCATAGTGGTGGAATCTTTACTAAGAAAAGATGCTGGATTGACAATGTTAGCTGTCACGATATTAACATCGTCTTGTTCCACCAAAATAGCCTGGTACTTTAGGAATCAGGATGGTGAGAGCCAATGGCCCCCCTTTTGTTCCAATACTGCAGAAACTGTATGCGAGACTATGACTGTCATTTTCTGGCCCTTAGTGAACTTACAAGCTTCTTGAATGTTAAGGACAACTGTTGCAACAGCTCGCAGACACCCAGGCCATCCTTTGCTTACCTCATTGTGTCCTGGGCTGCATCAAGAGAAGCGTGGCCAGCAGGTCGAGAGAGGTGATTCTGCCCCTCTACTCTGCTCTGGTGAGACCTCACCTGGAATACTGCGTTCAGCTCTGGAGCCCTCAGCACAAGAAGGACATGGAACTGTTGGAGCGGGTCCA
>Ga0065711_1002344_pt1 | contig 34561 bp, 21 predicted proteins | sample Hoacrofraction12_FD_59098 | JGI IMG/M metagenome (GOLD analysis project Ga0065711, IMG submission 59098) | Hoatzin crop microbial communities from Cojedes, Venezuela - Epithelial fraction 12 v2 (version 2) | ecosystem: Host-associated > Birds > Digestive system > Esophagus > Crop | place... | reverse complement strand
TTTTTTTTTTTTTTTTTTTTTGTGGCTGCAGTATCAAACTACATTCTACCTACATGATGTAGGCGATTTAGTGGATGTGGAGAAAATTGTGCAAACTCTTGCGAGAGTCATTTGGCAGTAGACTGTACTGTTTCTCAGCATCAATTCGGACCATGCATTGTATTAATTCATCACAATGTAAATATTACTGTTGTCAAGATCATTTTTAGCAGAGGAAACCCAGAGGTACCTCAGCTGGTGAACAGTAAGATGCAAGTCCTTTTTAAGCTCTGGCTCTGATTTTGGTCCAGCCTAAACCAGCACACACTGCAATGGCTCTTCATCAGTAGCTGTGAAATGGGATTATTCTCGTGTTATCTTAGGTTAGGCACGTTGCAAGCAAATAATAAAATTAAAAACCATATTTGGTGCTATTTAATAACATTGTTGAAAGTCTGGTCATGTGGGCTAATTATGGAGTGATATATAAGGAACAATGGAAATTTACCCTCCATTCCTGTACCTGCTTACGTGTTTGTGAAACTTCCCAAAGTTTGTGTTGCTGCTAACTTTAACATAACTGTTCTATTAGAGACAGTTACAGTACCGTAGAGTCAAGGGAGAGACTCTCACTGAATTATCAGGAGGTAGATTTGACTGCACTTACATAGAAAACTTCGTTATCCCAGGCTGATCAGCCTGGCACGCTTCAGGATTAAATTCTTATAAAGAATGATGGCAGAAAGCAATAACTGCACGTAAGATAATGAGTGTTTTGAAGGAACACATTTTATGATCCTGTACATTGCCTGAGGATGCTAATAGTTTGATTAAATGCTACAATGAAAAACAGTGGGATATACTGCAAGCAGCTAGCATACGATAATGTAACTGGGCTGACAATACAAGAAAATAGTATATATTTAAAGATTTCGCTCAAAGTTTGAAAATCTTTCATTCTTATGTCAGGCACATTTGGCTCACAGGGCAGTTACAGGCTGAAAATCGTATTTTATATTGCCCCAGGAACTCAGCTGGCTCGTTGCCTGTATTACAGTTTTGTTCTTCAGCAATATTGAGACTGTTAGTGTAGTAAGTGGAAAGTAAATACATCTAAAAGCAAACTCATTATCAAAGATTTAAGTTCATTGCCTTTACTCAAGTTTTTTCATTATTTTGAAAAGACCTTTGTGCCAAGAAAACCTTACTGTTACAGACCTTAGGCCTGCAAATACTTATGACCACAAATGCCAAGTTCAAGTTGTTAATACGAAATTTAGAAGTAGAAAATAATCTTGGATCATTTAACATTGTACTTTTGCAATATTTTTTTAAGTGAGGGATATCTACTAGAAGTTCTATTCTGCAGTTTTGTTTTAGAGAATCTCATCTTTCTAAGCAGGAAGATAGAGATATTTTCTGCTTTGGAGTGTTCTTGTTCAGTGTATTCCTGATGGGTTCATGACTTGCTGGTCTATAATGTTACAAAATTTTATGTAGCCCTGGACACCCAGCCTCCAAAACCAGTGTCCTGTCCTTCGCAAAGTCCCTGCGAGGGGACTGCCAAGTCTCTGAATCTGTCGATGCAGTGCTGCCTCACACAGGGTCCCAGACAACGGCGTAACTCATCCCCTCAGCTGCACCTCACTGCCATCCACTTCTGGTTTAACAGCTTTCAGGCTGCCCATGTGGTTACTCGCCACTGTGAGGGTTTGCTGTCCTGCTGTCTGCAACTCTGGCCGCGCGTGGCCGCGCTGGGCTGCCAGCCCCAGTGCTTTGCCCCTGCAGCCTCTGCTGTTTCACACTGCAGCTTTCTGCCCAACGCCTCTCACCGAGTCCTCTGCCCCGGCACTGTGCAGCTGCAGCCCACAGCTTCCCTGAGTAGCCTTTTCTTGCTTCTCACTTGCATAAATCCCGAAAGGAGTGGAGCTGAATGTTAAGCAATTACAACTGACCAGGTATTACTCATTTTCTTACCATGGCATTCCTAGCCAATCCCAGCTGTATATTAAAACTGTCCCGAGTGCTGTTTCAGAGTTGGCATTTCATTAAAATGTTAGGTTGATAACTACTGATTTTTCTAGTCTGAGAAAAACATTGCATATTAGCTATGCCACCAGAGGTCCTGCACCAAAGCAGCAAGCAACGGAGGAAAGAATTGGAGAGGAAGGAACCAGAATCTAACGTAGAATCACGCTGCTCTTTGCCAGGAAGATGCACTCTCTGATTCCCCACCCACTTTCCTACATACCCTCTGGTTTTTAGCAGAAGAGCCTGGTAACTCACTGCAAACAGGCAGAAATGGAAAGTGACTCTAAAGAAACGGTTGCTTTTTTGTTTGGAGTATAGTCTTGAAAGCTGTAGCTATTTCTCTTGCATAAAAGAACCGTTAATTGTGTTGCATTGAAATGTGTTAAAACCCCAGAGATTTCAGAACGCACATTGATGTACATCTTTTGTTTTGCTTCTGTTTCCCATTCTTATTTTAGAATGACAAAAAAGATTCTGCAGGACATCTGTAAACAGCAGAAGCTGTACTTGACTCCATACTTAAATGACACGCTTTACTTGCATTACAAAGGTAAGATGTGGACAAGGCTGTTTAGATTTATCATTCCAAGTAGCGTTTTAGCAGAGAACCTATTTTATGGCTCACTGAAAGAAAGTATCTAACAATTCTTTCAAATTAGAAATTAAATTTTATATAACAATGAAGTTGTGAAACAAAATGAGTCAAGATGAAGGTAGAAAAGTGAACGATTATAGACCTAATTCACTTTGTGGAGTCATTCAACAGCTCAGTAGGAATCAAGGGACACTTTTTTTTTCCAAAACAGTAGCCTCTGGGAAATGTCTTAAAATACTGGTCTGGGTTGCATTCAGAGGAAAATATACGTATTTCTTCTTAAATGTGTTTGCATAAAGCAGCCGTTTTCCAGCTTTGGGGACTTTTTTACTGCCAAATAAAAATGGTCAGGAAAAACCCAATGGTAAAGACTTGCTGCGTGTTCTCAGATACTACTGAAAGAAAAAGAAGTTGCTAGAATGAACACGGATCATCCTCTTCTGCTCTTCGAGCACGTTTTTGCGTGGTACGGTTAGCTGGTTCAGGTTAGCATAAGAATCGTTTTCAATAAATAGGATACGCTGAATCTACCTGCTGCATTTGGCCTTGGTTTTGCTATTTTCTCAACGAGTGTTATTTGAGCATCTAAAGCGTTGCACACGATACAGACCAGAACAGGGACCTATATGGTTTTGCCCCTTACGGGCCGGGCGCTGTACCATTAATTCAGTGGGAATACTGGCAGCAGCTGGAGTACAGGTGTTCTCACAGGCTGTTTCAGCAGCACTAGTTTAATGACATTTACTCTTCCCAAGGCTTGTATTCAGCCAATGTAATTTCATTTTAAAACGTCTTTTTCTGCAGGATTTGACCGACTGGAGAATCTTGAAGAGTATACAGGATTGAAGTGTTTATGGCTGGAATGCAATGGCTTAACAAAAATTGAGAATTTGGAGGCTCTGACCGAGTTGCGTTGCCTCTACTTGCAACTCAATTTGATTAACAAAATTGAAAACCTTGAACCCTTACAAAAGCTGGATTCCCTCAATATCAGTAACAACTCCATTAAGACCATTGAGAATCTCTGTAAGAACTGTTGGTACAACATGGTTCAACCTACAACCAGGCCATATTCCTAAGCTTTTACTGAGCCGAGCTATTGTTAATGGCACTAGTTTCAAGGGGGTTTTTCATTCATGTTGGAATTTTGCACAGTATCCCCTACCAAAGTCCACAAGGCTTCTACTGAAGAGTCAAACCTATGTATTTGGCAATTTACATAGATGAGAAAACTGAAAAGACATAGTTATTACTTTCACATGGGTACCTCGGGCAATTAAGTGCTTTTTCCTCTCCTCTTAATACCATGTCGGTACTAATCTGTGTTGTAGACAGGCTGGCAATCCAGGTTGCACCATCTGCTTTACAGTTACGATGTGCTTTGGCAGTGGCAGACACGATTACCAAATCTTTTATGTCTGTTAAAGGGTTTATTCCCATCTTCAGCAGAAATTAAAAAAAGAATGCCTCTGCATTATCATTTGTGTACGTTGGGAGTAATATGAAACACAAGCTCTTGCTTGTGTGTCACTGACTAGTTTGAAACGAATTCAAACCAGCCACCACCCTGAAAACAATCAGCTGTTTCTCCTGGGGTGAAAGCAGCAGCTTTGGAGGCCTAGCCAAAAAGCACAGATAGCAGAACAACAAATTTTGAAAAAAGCTGCCCACAATTCAACAAAAACCATTATTGTGACAATGCAGTTTTCTGCTTGCTCCAGAAAACCCTCTGTGAAGCAATGCCTCTTACCTGTGCTGTCATTGCACTGTTCTTGCCCAACAGCTTGTCTGAAGGTCCTGCAGACTCTGCAGATTGCGCACAACAAGCTACAGACAGTGGAAGACATACAGCACTTGCAAAAATGCCCAAGCATCTCTGTCCTCGACCTTTCCCACAACAAGCTGAGTGATCCGAGTATTGTCACTGTCCTGGAGACCATGCCCAATCTGGTAAGCCGAATACGGCTGAGGGTTTGTATCCTGTGGATGGGTGAATCCCCTGAGCTGGTTCTGACGTGTAGTCAGCGCACAACAGCTCGTGGTCTAAAAGAAACGTTGGTAAATGGTGTTTGGGTTTGTAGCTTACCTGTGACACCCAGGAGGTTTTATTCACTTGTTTTTGAAGTGACAGAGAAAGTGCTTATCCAGATTGGGGTTTTGTTTTGTCACTCAACTTTAAAGATTGTTTCCCTTGTTTCTCTAGCATGTGCTGAATTTGATGGGAAACCAAGTCATAAAGAAAATTGCTAATTATAGAAAAACGCTTATTGTTCGACTAAAGCTACTAACGTATCTGGATGACAGACCAGTTTTCCCAAAGGATAGGTAAGAAACAGAGCCATCTTCTTTACACAGCAATAAAGCTCAAATGCTAGTGATCATTCATCCATTTTTAGTCAATATTATCATCAAAGGGAAAGGAGACCGACTGCTATAATTTGTCGAGGGTGGGTGGCTGAGTACTAGAGTATTATACTATGGGGTTCTACATCTAACATACCTAGAAAGAACACATGTATTTTTTTCACATGAGAGTTAATTCTTCAACACCATTGTTTTACGCCAAGTCTGTAGACCAGAGGAAAAGCCCGATTTCAACAGAAACTGCCCGGGTGTCTGGAAAAGCAGAGCCCAGATCAGCACTCCTGGCAGATCTCTGGCGGTGTGATCACCAGCGTTTGGGTGTCTTTGTTGCTTTTGTTGTGGTTGCACACACAAGATAAGCCACAGGTGCATCCCTGTTGTGCAAGGGATTGTCACTGCTACATGCTTTTTTCTCTTGCAGCTATTTCACACCGTTGCAAGCTATTTTAAATTTCTCTCTCGTTATAAAGATGGGCTTTTATAGCTATATTACAGTGAGCTTTTGTGTTTTCATTAGAGCCTGTGCAGAAGCCTGGGCTGTTGGAGGGCTTGAAGCTGAGAAAGCAGAAAGGGAAAAATGGGAAACCAGAGAGAGAAAAAAAATCCAAGACAGCATCAATGCCTTAGCAGCAATTAGGCGAAAAGCAGAGGAACAGAAAAGACAAAAGTATATGGAAGAAAGAGACGCAAGCACAAAATGCGGAGATGGAGGTGCAGCAGACATCCTAGAAGGTTTGTTGTTAATATTTTGGAAGATGTCTGTGTCTGCTTCAGTTTGAATGTTTAAAATAAATGAAGAGTTCCCAAATGTTCAGAAGCAGGCTGGTGCAATTTTTGGAAGGTATTTATTAATCTTCTTTTCCCATACTAAACACTATATTAATGTTGATGCATCTTAGATTAACCACAGAATGATTTTCAGCAATCATCACCTTTCTCCCTGCTGATAAAACAGAAATACAACAAACCACTTTCTGTCGCAGCATTTCAAGCTCTTGTGCTCTGCAGCAGAGCGACCAGGTGCTGGTCAGGGCACCAGTGGTTCCAGCAGGCATTCCTGGGTGGCAGCAGGCAGTTACCCAAGAGCAGTACTTCTGCGAGATGCAGGACAGGGCTGGCTTCAGCAGGCAGGTGGGCTCCAGCGAGAGCCGGTGATAACCGCTGCACCAGTCCCCAGCCACTGCTGCCTTCACTGGCAGCGAGAGCTTCAGCATAGGGCCTGCTTCGGTGGTAACACGGGCAGTGAGAGGAAGGTCTTTAATGGTTTGCTTCACCTGCTGCCCTTTTTTATGCCACAAATTCTCCTGTCACATTATTCAAGGAGACGTACATTTGCGAACAGTAGTAGGTCCCAACCTAACCTTTCTGGAGAAGTAGGTGTGTTTCAGAATAAACAGGACTGAAGCCAGAGAAGAAGGCAGTGCTAAGGTGCAGAGGAGAGTTTATCTGATACGTTTTGGGGTTTGACAGGCTCTGGACATAGTTGTCAACAAGCTGTGTTAGTCAACCGTGGCTGACTAAGAAGTGAAACTTTTCTGCAAGCAGGTAGCTTGCCTGGAGGAGAGGATAACTTCAGCATTTGTCGCTGATCCATCAAAATGCTCAGGCGTATATTTAAATACGTAGTCACTGGTGACTCTTTTCAAAGCTCACTACAGATACCAGGCAATTATTTACTATAGTGTTTTCTTTAGATGAGTTATGAGTTGAGATGGGAAAACCTACAACATTGCTGCAATCTTGGGAGGAAGGACTACTGATCCGTGCACAGCTGCTCAAACGAAGTAGGAGCTTTCCATGTAGTAAAGTGTGGATATTTAGAATGAGTAATGGTAGATTAACTCAGCAGTTTAAATGAACTTGTTTCTTCTGTAGGAGCAACTGGAAATTCGGATGACAGCAATGGAAAATCTAATACACCAGAGACTTCAAATCTATCAGAAGAGAAAGAAATTCAAGAGAAGACTGAGAAATGTAGAAATGAAAGTTTTGATGCTCATGATGAAGTGATAACACTTCTACCAAGCAGGGGAGAGAACGCAGATTTCCCATCTGGAAATATTCCTGCTAGAATTCCAGAGCATGCACAAGAATCAGACTCTTACAAACTCTCAAACCTCAACAAGAAGACAGACGGTAACGTACACAGTGAGGAGTCAAACCAAACTGAGGAAGCAGAGATGAGGAGCCAGACTCTGTCTTAGCATAGCACCGCCTCTGCCGCGGTTCAAACCGTCTGGTTCATAGATAAGGACATCCCACTAGATTTCCACAGTGACTAGCTGAAAATCAAGTAATACCGGATAAAATATTCTTTAAATACAACAAACAAAAAAAATTCTGAGGGCTCAACCTGCAACTTCTGCTACCTAAAGGCGGCATTCCACTTGTTATATGTGCCAGGACAGCTTACAGGCTTCCCTTGCTCCCACATAAACTGGGCGGTCTGTCTGCCAGCAGAGGCTGGACATCGCTCTGGGGGTGGTTTTGTGCCTTTGCCCACGGAACAACGATTCGGTCGATTTGTGGAACAGATTACTGCAAAATGCAAAAAATTTATACAATATAAGGGAGACCAAGAGTATGCTGGAAAGACAAAGTGCTGGGTTCAGCTGTGAATTGTGGAGTGGTGGTCAGGTCCCCCGCACTTTGGTTTTGCAGTGCTTGCTGTTGCAATACAGAAAGTCTTTCATTCAGCTAGTTCTTTGCAACTGAGTGTTGTTTATTCTTTAGAACTGCCAAGAGAGAAGGCAGCTACTGAAAAGGCCATGCTTCCTGAACTGGGTGAATGTGCTGAAATGGAACAGATCAAACTGGAGGCACCGGAGAAGCTTTATCTTGACGTATGTATTGGATTCAGATTTTGAGACGTTCAGATTTGGGTATTGTTTGCTCCCAAATTAATTCTTGTCACATCCTGGCTGATAAAACTGTCTGTCCAGGTTTCCAAGTAAGGTCTACTATTACGAAAAGTAAAAGGAAATAAGGAAAAAACCCAAAAAGTAAAGCTGTCGGGGTATTCATTCCCTCTAGTGTAGTATGCGTAAAGAATTTACCACCGCTTCCAAAGATTATTTTTGTCCATAAATCACCTGAAGTTGACCTTCTGTCTCTGTGATTTCTCTGGAGAAGTTAATGAGGGCTCTCATTTATAAAACAGAAATCACAACAAAAAGAATCTAGTGGATACACGCGTCCTCTTAGGCAAAACACAAATGAAATGTGCAGTTGAAAATGTGAACTATTGCAGCAAAAGCAGAAGGAAGAAACAGCCACCCACTCATTGCAAATGTTAGCTAGCAGTGTTAGATAGTATAAATTAATTCTCAAAATATGACTTTTAGGTGTATTTCCAAGAAAGGCAGAATTGTTCAGGTATATAATAAGCAATTGACATTTGTAATGTGGTCTGCTATTGTCTAAGATTTCTGTCTGACGATGCAGACATCTAAACATGTTTACCCACACCGAACCATGAGGAGGACATGGATCCCACTGCGAAACACCATCTCACTTCAGACGAGAGCTGTTCAGCCCATCCCAGCTGTGACACTGCTGCTCAGCTGCCAGTGTCAGGTGATGACATAACCAGCAATAACAAACTTGTGAGCTTATCATTTCCCAGAGCGCTGAATATACTCTTTGCTCCCTTCTGCTGCTGCTGTTAACTGAATTCTGACTGGAATGTCTTAGAAAAGTCTTGTACACATTTTCTATGCTCTTAGTTTCCCAGGAAAAGATTCCATCCTGTAGTGGAGAGAACTGGCAGCAGTTCCAAGTACATACAGTATTATTTTTATAAGCAGATCTTGCAGGGTCTGAAATAAAAGCGTTAAATAAACAGAGATACTGTAGGTACCCACAATGTGAAGATCTCATAGATTCAGCCTTTGCTTTTTTCTTGGTGCTATGTGGCACCACAGCAAGCTCTTCTGCACAGACCTGAACATAGCATAAAAGGAACTCTTCAGCATATGTGCCTGGGGTTTCTTCTGACACATCAAAGGTGTGACTATGCTAATTGTGCAGAAGAAAAAACAAACCCAAATCACACACTAATCTACATTTCAGTGTTCTGTGCTACTTGGTCTCCAGCTGACTTTTAGCAATGCAAAGAGCCTCTCACACCGCCTCCAATACTTACACTACTGCAGCTTTTCCAAAGAGATTCAGCTCCGACATGGCAGGGAATGGCTGTGGAGATGCCACTGGCAAGAAGCTCTGGAGCAGCACCGTCGTCTTTACTCGTGTCCTGGAGCCAGGAGATGGTCTCAGCAGTAATATAAGGGCGAAGCGAGGGGGAGGATTTGTAATGCAGTGGTTGTGACATCCCTCTGTCAAGCAGAAACAAGCTCGTGTTGCTGCACATGCCTTGGCGTGTTTGAACTGCATTTTGTGCACCGGAACCGGGGTAGCGTTTAGTAAGCGATGCTGGGTTGATCTGCAAATGCGCCCTGCTGACTGGAGCAAGGCTACCGGCTATTTCCATTCACTACAGGCGTCAAGTTTCACTCACTAACATTAATCTCAGATATTTTTTTGTGCATTTTTAATGCTATTCTTATAAAACTGTCTGACTTCAGGACAGGCTGCACTAGCTACAATCATAGTCGGAAACAGAAATTTCCTTTTTTGATTTTAATTCCATAGTAGTCTTCACCACGCCAGACAGTACAGATTAGAAGTTCCTGACGCTGTCACACCGAGCAGCTTGCTACAAAATCATTAAGCTCTAAAAATGTCTAAAAACAAAAGGAGATGCTTTTACCGGTATTGACCTACACTAAAAAAATGGCAAAAAGTTATTACTTCCTACCTGTGATTTTGTATTCCCACCCTCTCTTTTTGCTTTGATGTCAGCAAACGATCGTTGTCTTAGGTTAATATTTGCTCATGGAAAGCTGAAATGATTGGCCCTGCCTGAAGAAAACTGTTCTCAGCAAGTGTGCAGTTCTCTATCCTTAATTACGAGGCATTCACGGTGAAACATTGTTTTATTAGATGTATTTAGGTTAACAGAGTTTCCTGAGAAGCAGTTTCAGGTAGACTGCAATCTTGGTTTGGCTAAAGACAGGCTGCAGCTGAGATGAAGTCTGTTGAATAGAGAAGAAACAGCTAATAGATGAAAATCACGCTTGCTTTTAAAACCCTGTTAATGCTGTGCTGCTCATCCTTTTTCCCCTGGTAATCACAGAGCACAGTAAATAGTGTCGTGTTTGGCCTGACATTAGGGTTGTTGCCTTCCCACCTCCTGTCGCTGGAGACAGACAGACCTTCCTTTTCCCCCCTGTGCTTAGCAGAGGACACGGTGGTCTCGGAGAGGATGCCGGCGCGGTGTTCTGGCTGTGGCCTCCTTCCCCGGAGAGGGTTCCTCTGAAGCGGATTCCCAGTGAGGCAGAGAGGTCGTGTTGCGTTGGTTAGAGCAGCTCTTCCCACTGATTCATGGTCTTGTGATTGTCCGCAGGAACTGCCTGATTTAGAAGATATAGATGTAAACAAATTTCCCCCAGAAGAGGAAATCTTTGTTCAAAAGGTGAGATTCTCGTGAATTCCAGTGATGGAGCTTCCCTAGACACATTTACAAACGTTTTGCGAAATAAGGACAATCTAAGTTGCGAAATGCTGTCTGGGGAGATGCAATCAGTTATGCATTTATAAACTAAAATGGAGGTTTCAGCAAGTCTTCTCTATCCACTTGTAAATACTTTTTTAAATTTTTTTTTTATTATTGCATTGCAAATGTAGGAGAATGAAAACCTAGGATCAAGTAATGCAACAGTTAAATATGACTAATTTCTTGGTAGCATGTAGTGTTTTAATGAAGATTACTCTTAAAATGTACTTTACCAATACTAATATGCCACAAAGGCCTGAACAGATTGAACAAATCGCCTACTGCTGAATAAAATCAGACTTTCCAACTGAAAGCACAGAGAGATTGCAACTCCTCTGTGCCACTCGGGACAGTGCGTGCCCACGTTAGCGTTGCGCTGTGCTCAGAGTGACCCAGGCAAAAGCCTAGAAACAGAAACAGCAGAGAAAAAAGAAAAAGAAAACACTGAAGACTGAGCGCGCAGCGTTGATTCTAGTGCTGGTGCTGACTGACGGGGGCTGGTACGGTACCTGTTTCCGCAAGTCCCTCCAGAATAATGCAGACTTTTCCTGCAGTCAGTGCAAGGCATGGAATTAATTTTCTCTTTTGCTCAGAGACTCATAACAGTGTTGCAAAACGTCTTGGCCAATAAAACCTCCAATTAAAAGAAGAGACAGGATGGGAACAAAGCAGCTTATGGAAGGAGTAGGCGTTAGCAGTTCTCACGATCTGAAGAGTGTTCAGTTCTTAACCAAAGTCAGATGAAGATGTTGGTCATTATGTTATGTTATGTGGATACAAGAGAGGTCCACGTTGCGCTTTTATATCTAGAGTAATGTATTTTCAATTACATTTTCTGCCTTTACAGCAGGAATATCGCCCAAAGATTGAAATAATTTCTGAAAGGACAAATGACAGCGATTCTGCATTAGAGGAAAACAATAAAAGCATGTCTGAGGCCTCAGTAGGAGAAGTTCCAACAGCAATTTTTTCAAATGTCTGTAAGATACGTAAAGAGCACGAAAAGGAGCACTTAAGGCCCCTTGTTGAAAGCTTCTTTACAGAGCCTGCTCTTTCAGAAAGATACTTGGAGACCAAAAAGAAACGAGAAACCCCCTCGAAACCCTTGATAGAGGAGGTTATCCCAGAGTCCAAGGATGATCTGGTATCGTCACCGGTCTGCAGTCGACCAGCCGACCCAAGCCCACGGGAAGGGGAAAGTAAGATTACAGTTATTTGCCCTGGTAAGATTACAGTGACATAATTAATCACAGAGAAAAAGGTGGGTGCCACATGCACACTGAAAGTAAGGACTTGTTCAGCTCTTGTTGAAAAAATTTCCAATCCACTGTTAGCTAACAATGACCTCTTCCTTTTATTTATGTGGGAATCCTAATAAATTCGGCACTAAAATGTTATTTTCTCTTTTTCTACACAGGAGTTCTTGCTGAGTTTTATTTAAATGGTTTTAAAAAATTGGGCACTACAGTTCTTTTTCTGGAATGAAAGACCGCCAGTGAGTTTCATTTGCCTTTTGCCTTCATGCTTTTAGCAGGGAGCGGCAGCAATGGAGAAGCGCAGTGCCTGGCTGAGGGTGAAGGCTGTCCCCACGAAGCACAAGGTGCCAAGGACGGTGAGGGTGGATTGGATTAATCACCTTGGAAAAAAACCAGACCGAATCTGGAGCGCAGTGCCTGGCTGTCTGCATGCGGTTATTCGCTGAATGCAGAGTGCAGGGATGGGACCGTTAGTTAAACCCGACTTTTTATAGTTTTATAGCTCCCTGTGCTATAGAAACCACCACCTTCAGCAGGGGCACGCGGTGTTTCGGTCAGGGGCTGCCGCGGCCTCCAGCACCCAACCGTCACAGCAGAGCTTTCGGTCATTTCAGTGCGAAAGAAAAAAATCATTGTGCACAAGAGAAAAGAGTTGGCCTCACCTCCAGGGAGTGACGTTGTGTTTATGAGCTAACCACCAAGCGCAACATCGGGAGTAAGCCAGGCTTTCAGTGACCTCACTGCATTAAGCCACACCCAAGGTGGTGGATGTCTTTTCTCGTATTTCTAGAGATCTCTAATGTTTCATAATCAGTGAAATTGAACAGGCCTTGTAGTTGTGCACATTTAAAGAAGAAATATTACTATGGGCTTGCTGAAAAGATTTATTTCCCATTAGCTGGCCTTAGGTGCCATCTGGTGGTAAGAGACCTGGCCCCAACCACAACGCGGAATAACCGTAAAAGCCCTCAGGGAGGACACCACAGCTGCTTTAAACTTCAGCGCTTTCCCTCTCCATCAGGAAAGGCTGCTGGAGCAACCCTGGGCCTCCAGGACAGGCGGGAGGACGGGCAGGGGCCCGTGGAGAACAGGCTTTGTCTGAAAGCACCTTCCCAGGCGCCATCTCTTTAGAAAGCCACGAGCTCGGTCCTCAGAAGATCTGCTGACCTTCTCTGGCAGAAAGCTGGAGGAGGGCTGCTCCGAGGGCTCTGGGCTGTGCGCTTTGTGTGCGGGGTGTTAGTGCCGGTCCTGGGAGCCCCTTGTCACACCAAGGACAAACAGGCAGGACGGACTGTATCAGCACACCACACTTCACAGCGAAAACACGTTTAGAAACAAAGGATTTTACCAAGTAGTTCCAAGAGTGAAGTCTGAGCTCTGTTATCACTGAAAGCAAGAAAAAAAAGGGATAAAAGGATAAAAAATGCACGTAATTTCAGTAACTATAGATTCTTTTGCTCTGATCCTGATTTTACCAGATACACCCACCCTGACCGGCATTTTAGGCAGAGGAGTTTAGCTGCTTTCTGAGCTGTGCTTGCTCAGCCACAGGTCACGTGCCAGATGTCCCCAGCTCCTGCGTTGTCAGACAGAAGATCACCACCCATCGGTGGGCCCTACAGTATCTCACGGGTGGATCTCCTGCATTCCGGGAAGCTGTTTTCACTGATCGGTGAGGCCTTGGGGAGGAGGAAAGGAAGAGGGGTAGGTGAAAGTAGCGAGAGAAACGCCAGAGCAGGACTAAGTGAGAAAAAGGAAACATGTTTAATTAGCGTTTCTGTAAAACTTTACAAATGTACAGCGTAGTGCAAAAACGCAGTCTCAGCACATCACCTTCAAGTAAAATTAACAATGTAAAAGGCCACGGAACACGAGCTCACCTCTTTGCAGGAGCGGCTCTCAAACACCGCTCCTGGAGGTTCCTCTCTCACCACCCAGCCCCAATCTCACATTTACAGTAGAGCGAAAAGCCTAAGGAACACCCAGGGAGCACCCCGAGCAGCCTCTCGCAGCGAGCGCGGGCTGCTGCTGGGCACTGTAAAAACACCGCAGCCTGAGACGGCGTCAGGGACCTGTGTTTGCTGCGCGGCACCTCTGCCTACTCGCAAGTCGCTCTCCTAAGGTGGTTCACTCTTCCACCCCAACCAGACAACCCAGTAAGACACCAAAGTGTACGTCTAACCTCAAGCATGTGATAGGCTCCATGAAAATACGGGGAAACTACGCAGGAGCTTGAGGTTAAGCACGTGCTTAAACAGCTTATTGGATCAACACATTCAGTGCTAACACTAAGGCAATCCAGCGTGTGAAGGTTCAGAGAAGGATGTAAATCTTCAACGGGGATCACACACTCCGTCGGGTGACACGAGACACCAGACAGATTGCAATTACCTAGGAGAAAACACGTAAACAGAGTGCAACTCCACGCCTTTCTATCCCTGGAAATGACAAGATAGAGTGGCAAACGGGCCGATCTAGGTGAACTTTCTAAGCACAAATCAATCAAAAAGAAAAGCCTTGTCCATGATACACTCAAGCACATCATCTAAATACCAGGCCAGTCAGATCTGCCAGAATTTTCCCTTAGTGCTGAACATGTAAACAGTGGCTGGGATTAATTCAGAAGCTCTCTCAACCTCGCCTCTGCAAAGACTGCACCACCAAGGTGGTGAGAGAGCTCCCAGCGCACAGCAGTTAGCAGGGGAAAATGGGCTCAAAAGTGAATGTCTCTGAACTAACACATCCATTCACGTATTGATAAATGGATGGGGGAAAGGGCAGTGACAGGAAGGTCCATTTAAAAAATGCTCATCTTCTTAAGGAGAAATCTAGCCTGCATTCATCTGATTGATTGACTACATTTTGGGGTGGATACTGCTTGACCATTCAAGGTGCTCAGAAATATTGTTCAGAACCAAAAATTGTCATGGCAATGGAAACGGTCAGAGCATTTCTTCAAACAATACTGGCACGGCTTACACCTCACTGTCCAAGCCCTTGGGAGGCCCGAGCTGGGTGAATTTCCTGGGTCTGTCTTACTGCCTTTGGGCAGCGTTCCTGAGGAAAAGCAACTCAATGAGAGGACACTGAGATAAATAATACATTCTCATTGGAACTACAGCATAAAAACCAAAGCTCTGCTTTGTTGAGAAACTAAGTCATCAGAAACCACATGGAAGAGGAAGATGAATGCACCCTTTGGAGGCTGGTCTCAGATGCGCAAAGGACAGAAGAGAAGTTAGGGGGACCTGGTGGGCTAAAGCTTCTACCTCTCTTCTACACGGAGTAGCTGAGAGTCCTGCTGAAAAGGGGATCCAATCAATTAAACTGGTTCATCAGATTTTATACATCAATAAACCGACAGGCACATCTTCAGGGGAAATAGAACAGGTCAAGGCCAAGGAACAAAATCACTGGACTGGACATAGAGTACTCAGCCAGCACCAAAACCCAGAGTGCGCTCCCTCAGTCCTCTTTGTACATGGAAAATTGTGGGTGCAGAAGAGTCTACCCCTTTCTCTTTTTAAAAATATGAGGTGCTCTGCTTTTATATTAGAGAAAATTAATTTGGGGCCAAAAAAAATCCCAAACAATAAACTCTCTCAATTCAGCATGGGATGTTTTGGGGTCTGTAGCTCCCCTAGAAGCCAGAGACACATTCTTGGAGCAGTCACTCAGAAAATGATCTTCTGCACACCCCGAGAGACCTTCATTTTCCTACTCAGCCTAGGAAGATAAGGGAGAGGCACAAGTACATCCCATCAAAACCAGAAAATGGATAAGGGAATAATTTTAGCGCATAGGACTGGCATATAGAACTCTTTTCCTGTTTAAAAAACAGCATCCAGAAGGGTCAGGCATCTCAGCTAGTCTGTGCTGCCCCAGTAACATCCAACAGTTTGCCGTTGCAGACACTAGTCAGGATCACTTTATTTTATGAAGTCCCTGATGTATTTTCAAGCTACTCTTCACTTAAACTTTATTAGAAGATTTGAAATGTCTAAACGCATTTTCAAAAAGAAAAAAAAAATCCTGCCAACTTCTCACTCCCCATAGGAGCAAGCACCAGAAGCCATATTTTGTTTTACAATTGTTATCCTGGGGAAACACTGAAATCCAGGTGCAGGGCGGGTGACGCAACAGCTACCGACCGCTTCCATCTACTCAGAAAGAAAGGGCATAAAAAGAAACTCTCTTGTGGGTTTCTGAGTCACTTCTGTTTCTTTACATTCAAACCTGTGGATGCTTGGATGGGTGGGAGGGAGATGGTGTTCCATGGAAGCTAAATCACTGGTTGTTGTCAGTTGAAGAGGTCAGGTTTAATGGGCCATCCCCTTGGACTCCCACAGAGGACAGGTAGGAAGCCATAGTTTCAGATGGAACATAAAGCGATGAACTTTCAGGCAAGCTGATGAGGTCATTTCCAAAGATTGACTGACTATCAAGGAGAAACTGCTGGGCACTTTCAAGAACGACATCTTTCCCTAGGAATGCAAATGGACAACAGAAAACTCAGTTTCTAGAAGGTAAGTTACCAGACTTTACATATGTAGGTTGGATATTAGGAAAAATTTCTTTACTGAAAGAGTGGTCAGGCATTATACAGGCTGCCCAGGGCAGTGGTGGAGTCCCTGTCCCTGGAGGGGTTCAAAAAACGTGTAGATGTGGCACTTCAGGACATGGTTTAGCAGGCATAGTGGAGTTGGCTTTACAGTTGGACTTGATCATCTTAGAGGTCTTTTCCAACCTCAATGATTCTATGATTCTACATGTAGAACTGAAAAGTGGCAAATTCCCACTGCAACAGGTGGTGAGGCACCTCACTCCAGGCAAAAAATGCTTGGAAACACTTCAGTCAAAAACTTGGACTCGCTCAAAAGCCCATCCAAATTGATGGGGGTCACTCCAGGTTGCCAAGCTGGGTTCTGCTGGAGTGCTGAGATGCCTCACAAGAAGCGAAAGAGGGATGGCCAAATGGTTCGAGATGCTGAGAAGTGGATAAGAGCAGCATTTCTTCTCCTTCACTCAGGAACTGTCTGGTTTTCCTCATGTTTGCAGCAGGAGACATCTGCCATTTGCCCCATTATTCCAGGATGACACCACTGCATGGACCAGAAATGCTTTGCAAACAGGGGATGCTCCTCTTGGGCAGTTCAGCCCCAACCTGTCGAAGAATTCTGTTCAGTGTAGCTGGGCTTTTAATGCCTTTAATGCTCATGCAAGATGCTGGCTGGATGCTTCCAGTGCAGACTTGAAGTCCTTGAGTCCACACAATACATCAAAACTCTGAGGTGGGGTCAGGTGGCTACAGCACCAAACTAACGCTCACAAAAGCTTCTCTTTCAGGTCTAGCCCAGCTGAATACACGTGAAAATAATAATATATCACTATTCCAAGACCAGGAAAACACTTCTAGATTCATATCAAAGGTCAATGACACACTTTATCAGAATGAGTGGGTGGGAGAAGATCAGCTGGACAGTTCCCTTGAGGTCTGGCAAAAGGTCTGGAGAAACAGAGACATAACCTTTGCCTCTGGCTGCCAGCAGCTACCGGGTCACTTCCTCTGCAGCAGGAGCCAGAGGAAACATGGGACCCATCCAGCTCTTACCACCCCCCCTTCACTTAGATCACCACATTGCTCTTGGGTGGCAATGAACAGGCAGAGAAAACAGCGGAGACACTGATAGATATGAGGAGGACCCAAGCAGGAGCAGAGGCAGCTCAATTACATTTAAACCTCTGCTTATCCCCCGTGCATTTCCCACTGCTCAGTAACTGGCTTAGCAGTTGCTGTGGAAACATTGTTGCCTGCCAATCATGAAAGCAAAATAACAAACATGTTTTGTTCCTTGAAAGAGGCAAATGGTCAGTGCCGGACATTGCATCTAGCTGCTGGCATGTTTAACACCTAAATTACATCCCCAAATCTGAGTTTGCAAGAGCTGTTAGTGCTCCTACCTGGGCAGGCGTTGTTAAATGGTGGGTTGATCGCTTTTGAGGACAGCTCAGTTGCATTCTTCTCCAGATCCACTGTGAGTCGCTGTATCTTGATGCAAAAATATAAACTACAATGTACAATTATACAAAGACAGGGGAGCTTGTTAGAACTAGGCCATTTCTGAAAATCAGTGCTTCATCAATGCCGCACAACATCGACCAGTAATGCAAGCTGTCCTCCCTGCCCTGCCTCTCCCCCCAGCCTCACCTGCACTTTCTTAAAACACAGGCCAAAAACATGTGCTCAAGGGCGGATACGCCTGAAGGAGAGGACTAGGGGAGGTGTAATCCCCTACGAGCTCTGGCTGTACGGCGTGAAGCTCACGTCACATGAGAAGGCCAGGCTGGTGTCACTGTGGCTGTCCCTGCCTGGCTGCCGCACAAAGCAAACCCACAGTTCTCTGCAGCCAGCAACAAATATGGCAGGAATGTTCTTTCCATTTGCCTATGGCTGTCTTTAAAGCAAAACTAGCTTTCGCTAGCACAGTGCTTCTGGGTGCAGAGCTGCTGCAGGTATGACTCCCAGGCTTCTCTGTGCTCCTGCCTTTCTGGAGTACGAGCAAGCCTGAGGGCAGGGTGCACCAAATGCTGGGAAATTCAGTGGACTCCAGGACTGAAGTATCGACTGCTGCAGCCTCCCTCTTGGCCTTTTCTCTCATGTAACCCTTTTTAAAAGAGACCGCCCTTTGCTTCCAAGACTTGCTAGTATTATCTATCTCTTCAGAGACTCTCCTTCCGAACACTCAGGAGGTGGAATTACCTAGTAAATTCAAAAATATTAAACCAAAATCTAAAAAGGATAGTGATATCATGAGGAAGGCTTAAAGACCTTTCACACTTCATTAGAACAGATTACGCTTTGCTTGTGCGTCTGCCGAGACGGCAGAACCATCCAAGTCTTTATCCTACCTGGCTGGCAGCGAGGACTCTGAAAATTCGTCCTCTATCAAGCAGGAAAAAAACCCAGTCATGAAACTCACTTTTCCTTCACTGTTTATTAAATCACCATATGGGCTTCAGAAATGTCTGTGTCAATGTCAGTTCCACACAAATACTGTCAAACTGAACTTCTTGTTTCTTCCGTATGGGTAGGCATGAACCTCTGTTCTAATTGCATGTGGTTTCACTGCTCCCGGAATGCACAGGGATGGCTGCGCTCTATAAAGGCGCATTTTGTAAAGGGCTTTGGCACAAAGACACTTTATGAATCCATGACATTAGTAGCAAGTGACATTCATGCCAAGAGGATGTTTGGAGCAGCCAGTTTCAATCAAAGACTCCAGGACATCAAGACATCTCTAAATAAGCTCTGGTTGAGTGGGAGAGACAGGTCATGAATATAAGGTACCACTCTCAGCCTACGCGCAGGACATGCGTGCTTGCTGTGCTTTACCACACTCTCCCCTCTGGCTATAAAATAACTAAGCAGTCTTCAGTTATGCCCAGGCTCCGCTTCCTAATTCTATTATCATTATTATCATCATATCTCAGAAATACACAGCTCTTACCGGGGACAAATTGGCTTCCATTTCAGCCAAGTTCCACTCACTCAAAGATAAATTGGGATTAAACACCTGTTGGAAGAAAAACACAGTTGGGGCTCTGAACGGTGCAACGGTTCGAGACACTGCTGTCCTCAGCTGCCTGCCTTGCCTGTCTGCGGGAGGGTGTAGCCTTGCTGGCAGAGCGGCCAGAAAGCAACGCCTGCCTGCACCTCAGCTGCTCTGCCTTACAACACGAAGCTGCAGGCCAAGGCTCCTGCGTGTTGGTTTGCAGCAGAGCCAGAACAGCAAGCGCCGAGCCGCGGGCGCTCGTGCTGATGCTCGAGCCTTGCTGCCTGCCAGTGGAGGGGCCGCGCAGGCAGCCGGTGCCGCAGTCGGGTCGCAGACCAGGGCAGCTGTATGTGTCACTGCGCACGCAGGTCAGAGCCCTTCTCTGCTGTGCGGGGCTCCTAGGACACTTCCAGATTCATATGGGTGTTAAAAGCATCCCAAAACTCAGTAGCAGCGGGCAGAGTACTGCTGCATCAGTGCTTCAACGGCAATTTCTTGAGAAGTCTGAGCCATCTGGGAAAAAGAGCTGCTGGTCTGGGGTACAGGGTTATGATTCGTTCTCACTCTCGTGACGTTCATTTGCACAGAGAGAGAAAAGTGTGTCAGTAACAGGAAAACACCTCCTAATGAGAAATAAGAAACAGAAACCAGCAGAGCCAGTGACGGAGCAGGCCATTAGAAAAGCTTTCTATGTCAAAATCAATCCGACGCTTGGGAACTGGCCTGAGGAGAATAAGATTGATTTTTCTTTTAAATTGATTTTTCATTCTTGTTTATCCATGAAAGTTTACCATGTGCCTGCATCTGAAGCACCTCCTTGAGGGAGCAGATCTTTGACACACAGAGACTTTCACTAAGTACAGAACTAACTGATTATTGGCAAAAACCTTTCATATACTAACTCTATATACAAGGAGAAAGTGAGTGAAAGAGAGAAATAAACAAACCTTCATATTTCTGCATATGTATTTAAGAAAAAAGCCACCATCCATTTTTAGAGAAAATTGACCTGAGAACTGTAGACAGATACATATCTCAATAGACAGAGAGAATTTGGCATCAGCTACACTTCCCAGCACTTGAGGAAAAGGGGAAGGTAGTAGAGCTAAGGACAATCTAGGAGTATCTAAGATGCAGAATACGCAAAAAATAAACAACCCACCCAAAGCAATTACCAAACTAGCTAGAGTCGTATTAAACCTATTTAACGTAAATGTGCTAGGTCTCGTGCTGGTGTCTTCACCAAATGCACCATGTGATGTGCTCCTAGAAGCTCAAATACGTATATTTTCAGAAGAAATGTAAAATTTAAATTCTGAAATCCTGCCAGTTCCTATGAGCAGGACAAACTAGCGCTGTGAACTTCACAACTCTTCCCTGCAGCCACCCCGACAGAGGGCCCGGCACTCACATCCAAGAGGCTGGTGGGCTCCAGGCCGTACTGCTGGCTCCTCAGCAGCAGCTGCAGCCCTTCCAAGCTCCAGTCGGTGCCCTCCAATGGGTCTGAAATATCTGTTCTGAGAAAAGACAAGCGGAAATATTGCCATGAATAAGACTTGCATAGATCCACACAGAAAGCAGGACTGAGCAGCCTTCTGACATGAGGCTTATGCTAAACTCTCATTTTGAATACCAAGAGCGCACTGGGTTTATGCCATATCGCTTGGGTTAATCCCAGATGTAGAACCCAGCAGAGCACAGAGGGGACTGGGCTGATGGTAACACGAGGGAAGCTACTCCTCTCCTGGCGACGCATGTGATTTGGGGGTGGACAGTCTGTGCCCATTCCTTCAAGACTGGGAAAATTAAAGCTTTCCTTAGAGGAAATCCTTCTAGAGAGGCACCAGCAACCCAGAACAGACTGCATTCCCATCCTCCTGGGTTCAAGATGGCCGAATTACTATTAACTAATGGCTTTTATAGGAGTGACTTTTACCTGCAGGCATTCAGCCTGCAGGCTGCATTTACTGGAGACATTGAGCTAAAGAAGCAACTGTGTTTACCCCCCCCAGAAAAGCTATAAAAATTACTCTTAAAATCCAGGGTATTTAAAAAAGGACAATTTTTCTTCTAACAAAATGTTCTTAAGTAGCCAGTGGGTTGACAAGGAGGCATTTGGATCTCTGTAAAGACCCAAAAGAAAATGGAAGTCTTTCTGACAACCCTATTGAGTGTTCTGGGTTTTTGCCCCCCAAGTCCTGCTTACATTGCTGCAGTTGCCATAAAGAATGAATTCTGCAGTTAACTTCCATGTCATCCAGCTAGCTGCAGCTGCGCTTTCCTGCTGCTGGTGAAGTCTGCTGTACGCTCACCCATGGCGTCGGTGCTGTTGGGATTTTGGTCTCAGACCACAGCTCCAGAAGTGGCTCACCCAGATCGCCCTGTGGCTCAGCCTAATGACACTGTCCTAGTGCCCCTTGCAAGAGGACATCATTCTCTGGGTGACTGTCACATGCAGGATACTTGCGTGCCCTGGCTTCAAAATCATGAAACCTCCATCCCTTTGCATCAGACTTCTGCACTCAGTGAGCACGAACTCCCAACTCTCCATCCCTGTGAGTGACCTCACTTGCTGTTGCATCACTTGGAGGCATGGTTTTGTACCCTTTTATAATGCCTTGCTTGGGACTGCCTAGCATTTTACTGAGCCTCTCCAGTTCAAGGAGACAAGCACATCAACGCAGTTAAGTTTGGTGGGTTTTCACTCTTAGTCAGAGATGGGGAAGCAGAGATCTCTTGCAGTGACAGCTCCCCGGCACCTCCCCAGAAGCACGTGGCCCATGTGATGGTGCCAAAGTGACTGGCTGTCCCCTGAAGACAGACCAGCACTGACTCAGGAAAGTCACCTTGGAAAGGTGACAGGAGGAGATGCAAAGAGGGAACAGACTAAAAAGTCTATTTGACTTCACAGCACAGGAGAGGAAAAGAAAGGGGACAAATTATTTCCTTCTCAAGCCCAAGCCTGGGCCTGATAAATGCTTTGATCCCTAATCAAACATATGCCCTACTTAGCGCAGAGGTTATGGTGATGATCGATTGTCATCTTCCATCACTATCTGCGTATTGGCACACACACAACACCACATTCACTGCAGAGAAACACCAGCGACAAATATTTCCTTATGACTTTCTGTAACTGAAGACTGAACAAAACAAATGACAGAGGGTATACAAGCTACTGGAGGTGTACTGCGGACCAGTGGCCTGCAAGTCTGCAGACAGGATGCTGGACTGGGCTCCAGCTTTCACTTAGACCTCGAGTAAATCCCTCTCAATGAAAAAAGCCTCTTCCTGCTCCCATGGCTCAGATCTACACCCTCTGACAGCTCTTCCTCTACTGAGTCCTTCAAGCAAGTCATCCACAGACCCCCTACCCCTGTGAACTCTCCTCTGGGCTTCAAGGTTCTTCTAAGCAGGTGCCACAGGTAGAAGATGGAGCTCACCAGGCTGCATTAAGCAACTTAAAGTCAGCCTCCCTTTCCCCCTGGCTAATGAAACACGCAGGGCCACAGCTCTCCCGGGCTCCTCTCACCTGTCCAGCAATGCCCTTCTGCCTCTTCTCTCGGATGGTTGTGAGGTTCCCGTTGGGGCTGCACCACAGCTCCCTTTGCCTTCCAGAACAGACTGAACCATGGCGACTGGGAGCACAGGGGGTTCAGAGCAAGCCTGGCAGGCTGGCAGAGGGACATCAGGCTCAGCGGTGGCTTTCACTCCAGGGCTGACAGGCTCTTCCTTGATCAGCATGAGGCACTTCTCTCTGTATCAGAGGCAAGTGTTAGCACCACACACACAGCTGCTGCACAAAGGCCTCACGCTACTGGGAAGGGCAATAGCACAAGGTCTTGCCTCCACTTCCCACCAAACTGCCTCACAGAGTCCTTCCATCCCCCTAGACAGGCAAAAGAAACCAGCCACCTTGCTTTCTTTTCAGCAAGCGCCAGAAACATGCTCAGCTGGAATGTCTTCACTCACTTCACCAGTCATGGTTATAATGAATTTGCCCCATTTTGCAAATATGGAAAATATACTTCCATGTGTTGTCATTCTTCAGGTGAGCATTAGGCTTCAGACAGGTTAAAGGGTCACCAGGCTAGAGAGGTTCCCCTGAAAAAGAGAAGTCTCCACTCTAGAGATAGCAATGGGATCAGTAAGACCTTCATTGGAATGAGATGGTCTATAAGGTCCCTTCCAACCCAAACCATTCTATGATTCCCATGCTGGAGTTAGGACTGGACCAGCAAGCACTCTAGAGATCCCAATGGCACAAGTCAGTATCTTGGGGCTCTGCAGGATTTGGAACAGAGCCTGTCAAGACCTGACAGTCCCAGTCAGATGTTTTACTCTTGTGGAAGCAGAAGTTTGCGTTTTTCCAGCGGGAGAGGCACTCCACGTTATTCCTAGATGGACATATGGCATTGAAGTTTTGAACAGTAGCATTTTGTATGTAAAAGTCTACTCTGTACTACTTATAGCAGATGTTACAACTCCCTGTGAATGTGCACAACTGGAGCCAAAGTGACAAAGGCATTCAGACCAAGAGGCACAGGGCATGGAAAGCCATACTGAAAAAATATTATCTTACAACACTTACAGACTAGCTTTGCTGCAAGACAACGCATAAGCATGTCACACACACGGGATGGTATGTGACACTACAAAGCCTGCCTCGGCATTCCTTTCAGATCATCTTCTCATCTCATGAATCCTAAACTCCCACCAGAAGCTCATGTTGATTTAGGATGTACCACACTCCTGAACTCGTTATGGCCGTGGCTGGCTGAGATTCTCGAGTCATGCGGACACAACATAGATCAGAGGCCACCAGGTGGCACTCAGCAATTAGCAGAAATAAGCAACTTAACTTGAAGTAATTGTTGGTTTGTTTTTTTTTTCTTTTTGATCTGGAGTTCTTCACATGCTTCTAGCTAATTTTATGGCTATGGTTTCAATTATTAGGCAGATTTACAGGCATTTCTAGAGTATAACTGCCTTGCCTCTATGCCTGAGAAACTGTTTCCATGATTCATCTGTCTACTTACTTTCCACTGACATAGTTGTAGCTACTCTGCTACTAGCCCTAAATATACTGCATGTCTGTGGCAGGAAGAGATAAGCATTAAAATACCCCTGCATTCAGTTCTTCAGTTACTGGGACCTTTTCACAGAAATGTTGTCAAACATCGGAAGTTGTTGTGTTGCAACCTTTCTGTTCTCATTAGCAGAAAGATGTACAGTTTGATTCTGTTTCTTCTTTGCCAAAGCCAAAAGGAGACTTCCTTTCTCTCTCTCTCTCAACAAACCCAATGTGTGCTAGTATCTCATTATTTGATTACGTCTGAGACAGCCCCTGTCTTGAAAACAAAATATGAAGAAACATGGAGTACTTCTCCAAGAGGTGAGTGGAAGTTCTCAGCATGAAACTTATGACTTTGTTTTGACAGTTATGCTGTTATTATCCTGCCCTAATTCTGAAAATCTGACACACCTTGCAAACTGGAAAAAAATATTCCAGCCCACCATCTCTATAGAGATTTGTGAATCAGACAGAAACTTTGGTAGAATTACAGCCAGGAAAAACTCTTTTGAAGTTATGCATGTCCATACCTGACTCTCCCTGTTTTTACTCACAAACATGTTTACCTGTCATTTTCAGGAGGGGACTGCATATTTATTACATTGGCTGGTGATGCTTCAGTAACATCAGCTATGATGGGTCCTCCAGCAATTGCAGGGCTGTTTAAGCAAGAGGCAGGTTCTGTCGATGGCTAAGAGGAAAGCAAAAATCATATAGATTTATCCTTCTCAGAACAAGTCCAAGGCCCTATCTGAGACAGTTAGGGTTTACTCACTGTGCCCTTGAGTCCTCCTTGTACAGAAACCAAGAAAGCTTTTACCTACTGTGCAACATTATAATTTCCTCCGGTCTTTCCTCCAACCACATAGAGATGCAGGTGTAAAATAAGCACTGTGGCTGCAGTGTCAGCTGCTGAGAAGTTCTGCCATGTCTGACATTTTGCCTAGACTGTTTAGCTTCCTCTGGAGGGAAAGATCCAAAACAGCCCAACAGTGGAGCGTGGGTCTCACACCAGCTCAGGTATTTTAACTGCATGACATCTTATGTGTCTGCATTGGTGGGGATCCCTCAGCAACTGCAAAAATCTGGCTCTGAGCAGAAAGATCACAGCACCCACTTCTAGAATATATTTCTTCCTCTCTGCCCTTGAGGTGCGCCAGGCTAGGGTAACACCGCGGAGAGATTGGTGTGCGGGGTCTGCCTTTCCCTCCCACCAGCCACGGCCTCCCACATGGACATGGCAGCACAAGCGCATGTAAGCACATGCCCCTCCCTGAAACACAGGAGCTGAAGAAATAACAAATGTCACTCAGCTCCACAAACCTCTTAGCTGCCAAACTCTTCCAAACTACTTACTCTGTAATCCGTATTATTGCTTCAAATGTTTTTCCACCCTGACCAAAGAAATCCCACAAAGCTCAGAGGCTGGTGTAAACCTACCGACTGTATGAAATAGGAGTCATGGAGGGGGTCTGTAGACAAATGCCGGCTGAACTTGGACACTTGCGGAGCTGAGATCCCATTGTCAAGCATCAGAGGTCTGTGAAGAGAAACAGGTTTGTTTTCCCAGAACATACTGACAGGTTCTTGGTTGCTCACGCAAGAAATGTCTCTTAGCCAAGGCTTGTTTTCCCCTGGGTACTCTGTTTTTCCTCAGCTGTAAGGTACCGTCTTGTCCAGTGTTATGAACAAGGAAGGAAAACAACAGTTTTGGAGGAGGTCACCATTATAAAAAAGGGATTAGCCATATAGAGAAGGGATGATCTGGGTTTTCTAGATCTTATTTTAAAGATGTAAGTAAAATAACAAATTCAATTCATATTTTGAATTGAACACAGTCAATTCATTTTTTCTTCTAATTGCTAGTGGTCTCAAACTCTGGGTTGCATCCTCCTCTTGTTTTACTGGAGGTAGCTACACTGAAATCGTTAGTGCAATTCTGGGAATCTGGCCTCGTTACCAGCTCCCTCGTACTCAGGGACTCTTTGGCAAAGCTACGTCTCAGTACGTAGCACTGCATAAAAGGAACTCGTGCCATTCGCTAAGAACTAAAACAGGGGGAGACACAAAGCAAAGCAGAGCCTAAACTCACTGCATACAGGCTTTTAAAAAATGGCTGACAGGGTTATACAGATGGCCACTGCCAGCAAGAAGTGAATCTGCATGCTGGGCTCTGCAGCAGGAGTCCTTTATGGTTAGTAAATGATTGAAACCAAGACAAAATGAGAAGCCTCAACATGGCATCACCTTTCCACCATGAAACTTGCTGGGTGGCAGTCCTTGGTTTTGTGATAGAGTCCCAGAGAAGCTGGGAACTGGTATATTTTGACACACGCCTACTATTGTTAATGTTGTGATGATCCTATAAAACTGCCTAGCAAATCCTGCTTCTCCTCCCCCTGTCCCGTAGTCAGGAAAAGCATCTTCAGTGTTCATTTAGAAGACAGTGATTTGGCTGAGGGCACCAGTGAAAGCCAACAGTTTTTTCCACAGTAATGTCTAACAGACTTGACAGAAGATAATTCCTAGCTCCCTTCTTCCTACAGACACTGGAGCTGGATGTGTTGGGAGAAATTACAGGTTTGGTCAGACTCTAATTAGATCCCGCAGTGAAGGGCATCAAACAGCAGGACACAGTGACCACAGAGCTTGAGATTTCATTGTTGTCTAACAGCTCATTTAACAGCCTTTTTCTATTCTATTACATTAACCAAAGACACAGAATAAGAAAAGAACATCTGAATCACCCTGACATGGACTTTGTTATGGCGTAATCTACCCTTCGGTACACACCGAGATATCGTCGGCAGCCCTGTGACAAATAGGAATTTGTAAGTGTCCAGCTCTGCTCCAGAAGCCACAAATGAACCTCCCCATCCAACATTTCTTATCAAAACAACTTTGGTGTCTAACCCATCCAACAGCCTCCCAGGTCAGACGTGCCTGTGGGACCTACAGACATGCCTGTCCTATCCAAACCTACCCAGAGCCCCCAAGTCAGCACCTGGGTCTGCACCAACAGCTGCTCCAGGCTGTACGCTATGCTTTCCTGCAGTCATTTAAAAGAGAGGCAGGAAGACAAAACTGTGAAAAACAGAAGTGCAGATACAGACACAAGAGCTGAGGTTCCTTGAACACAGACCTTTGTGTTTCCCAGGAAGCAGAAACTCAAATTAACATGCACAACACCGTGCAAATTGCAGCTGGGTTGCATCAGTGTGATCCCTCTTCATACGGAGGTCAACACAGTTGCTGCGCAGATAGTTCTGTGCTATTCTGCCCCTTTCAGCACAGTTTCTCACTAATGATTTGCTTCTTTCAAAAAGCAGTGGTCTATGACACCATTCCTTGGGCCGCAAAGCTTTTACAGGGAGGGCACGGCCCTGACAGTGGAAATTAGACATCAGATCTGGCATCTCATTTCTCTGCTTCCCCACTCCACTGGAGGAAAATTTCCCCACTAATGAACCTCAGCGACTCAGCGCAGCTGATAACCTCCCCTTGAGCCTACTTCTTGTCTACCATTCTCCATGGGGTGTTTATCCCTTCCGAGAGGCTCAGTAGAGGGGGTAGGCAGAGGTAAGCCTACCCTTACTTCCCGTAAGCCTACGGGCTCCTTCATTCAATCCTGTGTTTCCTTTACAATCCTCAGAAGAAGAGTCAGCCAAGAACAAGGACACCAACTTCAAGAATAGCATCTCCCTTGAGCAGCCATTCTTGGGAAGTCTGGCTCCTTTCTCTGAGGCCTGGAGAAGTTTCTGTGTTGCCAAAGGCCACAAGGTAATAAAGGTGGGAACAGGAGGCAGGTCCCTGCCCTCACCCTGCGTCACAAAGGTAAATCCCTCTTGGCAGCCCCTCTCCCCTCTTTAGATCACAAGCAGCACAGAGCAAGAAATGTACCACTGCTCTCTTGGAAGGCACCACGCTTCCTAATTCAAGCTCCTCTGTTCGCTTGCCTTGAAGAGCTTATTTATGACTCTGAAGATACACCTTAGCTAAAATCTTTCTCCACCTAGAAAGGTTGCATGCCACCAAACCTGTGCCGGATACACACTCCATTCAGAGACTATAGGTCAAACTAAAGGTGTCTGTGGGCTGCCTGGGCCCAGCCCCACTCTCACTGATGACAAGTGGCAAAACCGGAACCTGTAGGTCCAGCAGTGGGGTCCTGCCCTTTACCCTCTCACTAGTTAGTGTTCCCATCTCCCATCGCTCTCTGTATTCCCCAGATAAAGGTCACGAGCTGACACGGTGCTTCTCTAAAGACCACTGAATGGGGCATGTCAGCAGGTCTGACTCGGCAGTTCAGCCCATTCATTTCCCATCACCATGGTGCCCTGGTCCGGTGACCGCCGGCCTGGGCGAGCTGAGCTTGTGCTTTTAGTGAGGGGGCAGCATTATGCACCCGTGAGCGTGCGCGCACCACACAAGGGTACTTACAGCTTCCTCTTTATCCCAGTGCTGCTAGGGCTTGATTGGAGCTGGCCAAACAGAAACTGAATCAGCTGTCAGGAGAGATCAAAATCCAGTGTTAACCAGCAGAGTGATTCAGCACTCCCTGCTCTTGCGGCCGTTCTTATCTCATGCCTTCCTCCCCCTCGCCACCACCCCAACGCTGGGAGCAGCCATGAAATATGGGAGCCAAATCTCATGAGACCCTGGAGCCTGAAACAGAACGAAGCTTTCCAAGAAATCAAACGACCTGCCTAGCTTTCAAGAAACGCAGCCAGGTGCCTGCTTTGAGCGAAGGCTGCTTGATGCATGTGCTCAGCGCTCTCTCTCTCCACTTCTGTTCATGCAGAACTCCAGCTAGCGCTGTTTGACTTGGGAATCTGCCTGTGAAGTACACATGCCAACATTCCTAGGCCCGGAGTTAGACCTGGCCTCTATAGAAGTCTTTAGTGCCCTTTATGAGAGGCTCTATAAATTCTGGTAAAGACTTTGCAAGTGAAAGAGGCAACCCGCTAGGGGAGACCCTTCACTCTTTCTGTTGAGTTTTTCAGCCCTGTGAAATTCTGTCTTGATATAACAGGACACTAAAAAGCATGCAGAATGGCTTTGGAGAGGAATCACTTAGCAACATATTCCCAGGTCAGCTTCAGCCTAACACTCTGCTTTGACCTCCAAACAAAGAGAGCACTATTATTATATATCACAGCTGTCTCTTACTCATTGCTCAACATGACAAAATAGAGTTGCATAAATGGCTCTACAGTGAGTGGTGCGGCTGGTCCAGCCTCGGAGCTGGAGGAACGTTTGATAGCCCCGTGCATTTCTATCCAGTCCAATGACTCCACGATGCCACGTGAGGGTCAGAATGTGGCTCTCAGGGGGACTGGGAAACGTGGCGTGCTCAGTCACGTCAGCACCATCTGGGAGTCACTAGAGAGGCCTTTTCTAGCATGGGCCATGCCAGATAAGTGAGATGGCTCCACAGTGCTCCTTCAGTCTAAAAGGCTGTACAGGAATTCCTCATCTCTACCAGTAACACCAGAAAATGTCACAGTCGCTGGAGGTCCCCACTGGGGGAATGGCTAGCCAATTCTGCTGCCTGCGGCTTCAGTGCTGGCAGGCGGGGGAGGCTCCTCTCTTGTACAAAGGAGAGCGGAAAGGTTTGGGAAGCCCAAAGGCATCGGCCAGAGCACAGCCAATACAGCGCAACAAGTGAGAGTTGTGCTCTCTTGCTTAGGACTTCGACAGAGAAGTGGTTTCTAACATCACAGCAAGGACTGAAAGGGAAATTAAAACCTTTTCCTTGAGAGCATAATCTATGCTTTGTTAATGACCACTTTCCACAGGAGAGGTAAGAGCATCACACAATTGGAAAGAGAGGGAAAATACACAGACTGCGACATCAGAGTGTGGAGAAGATTATGGGACACACACACACAAAAAAAAGTCAAGAGGACATCACACCATGCAGTACAAGTGAGTTGGGAGTTTATATGACCGCTACCTTGTTGATCACTTTCTGTTGCTGTGAGTGGTTCTGCCGAAGAGAAACAACTTCCCGCCAAAGAACTTCATTTTGCCTGAAAGCGAAACAGAAACCTTCTGTGAGCACAGAAACAGCCCAGCAGCCCATGGTGCTGCCATGATGCACCCAGCTGTGCAACATCTGTCTCACTCTGGGGCTCTTGCAGCACTTGGCACTTTTCAGATGTCCAAACCAAGGTCACACGATTACTTTCCTTGGCTTTCCTCAACCTCAAAAGAACTAGAGACCAAAGCTTGGAGGAGAAACAAATAAAGAGAAGCCAACATTTACAGGGCACGAGACACGTGTGTTTAGTTTTCGTGCAACATTTGGGCCAAACTCAGAATTTCAGCAAGGCCTGATTTGTGACTTTGAATCATTTGGATCACCAAGACTGCTTCCGGCAGGAGCCAAGAAAGCCCAAACTCTCCACAACTGTCCCCCGTACCCCTAAAGATGGACAGAGTTCCTACATGTTCTGCCTGCTGAAACGTCTTACACGTGGTGGTACAAAGGCATGTTTGGGAGTGACTGAGGTAGCTAAAGGGACGTTTCTGCATCCGAGCACCTTGAACTAGCAGGACTGTAAGGATTTCATTAGTGGGAGTCACTGGTTTCATCCAGCACAGACCTGTGTCCAGCTTGCAATTGCACAGAGCATATTTATTTTTTGTCTGCAGATGCAGCACACAGGGGAGGTACAGGCTTCCTTGAACAGTCAGCCCCAGAAGGTGAGATGGGGAGATGCAGAGCTGATTTGCTGCGCTGCCTCCACACACGGGTTCCAGCCAAGCCCATGCTGCAAAATGTTGACGACAGCCAGTCAGTTTATCTCGAGAGTATACAGATATACCAAACCTGACACGTCAGCAAAACCTATCACACAGGTGAAATTTAGAAATTTTGCTATGTATCCCTTAGGTGGTTTTAGTCTTTCCAGTGTGGATTGATGCTGTAACTGGGAAGATACAGTTCAGGGCTCGAAAGAGCACAGTACCTGCCTTAGGTCAGTGTCCTGGTTTTGGTTAAAACAGAACCGATTGTCTTTTACTGAATCTTTCTTACAGCTAAGTTCTTCTAAGTAACTGCATTTTTCTGAAGCTGGCTGCATATTTTACAGACGCTGTCCGCTCCAAAGCTGATAACACCCAATTTTTATAGTTACGCTGAGCTAACGGTAGGAAAGGAATGCAGCAAAAGGCTCCTGTTTATAAATATCACTATAGCAGCCAAGGTCACTGACAGATCTCTTAGGTCCTGCAAGTGAGGAGTCGGAAGGGGTCATACTTGCGGGAAGGGGCGGACAGGATAGGTGACCTGATATTGACCAACGAGGTATTCCATGCCATGCACGTCATATTCCAGTTAAAGCTGGAGGATCACCAGGGTCTCGCGCTCTTTGTCCATGACTACCTTCTGAAGAGGACCCTGCTCGTTGCTCTACCTGCGATCCTGACCCAGATCCCGATCCATGCATCCCCGAGTCCAGTTCCTGCCCACTGCTGAGGCCAGTCCAGGACTGCCTGGTGCTGCCTGGCAGCTGCTGGCGGGACACCAGCGCCCAGCACCCAACTCCGGGAAACTCAGCATCGGTTTTGTGTATTTTACATTATTACTCTTATTATTAATATTATTAGTGTTTATTAGTAAAAGTTTTTATATTCAATTTGTAAGTCTCTCTCCCTTTTCCTCCTTTTCCCTTCCTCTGGTGGGAGGGTGGGGGATTAACAGACAGCGTCTGTCACTCAGTTTATTGATGCACTGCTTTAAACCGTGACGGTCAGCAGCTTGTACAGCAAGAACCTCTGTGGTGAGCTTTCTGCACTGGTACTGACGGGATTTTCAGCAAAGCAGGAGTTACAGCCTAACGGTTCTTCACCAGTGTAAATTTCTTAACGTGCCTTCAGCCTGGGATTTCGGTCTGTCTTAGTTCATAAAAATGGTGTTACTTTCATCAGCTGACAGATGAATGGAGGGAGCAAGCAAATCAAAAGGGACAATAAATTAAAAGCAAGGCCAAATCATCGATACCGGAGTTCCTTAAAAATCAAAGAAGATGGAAGCCTAGAAACTCTCTTATTGCCACTGTACCTGGAATTCACGCATGTGCTAAGTGTGGGAGTCATTAAAATTTGAGAGAGGATAAAAACATTTATCTGTTGCACGTAAGGGGCTGAGCCACAATGAAGTTTCACAGTATCTGCTGTTCTCCTAAGGAGCAGGGTGCCAGTGTCCTCTGGTGATGTATGAATATCAACTTTCATTATAAAAGAAGTTTTGGGGTCTTATTGTTTAAAGAGTGCTTGAAAAATCTAAGTTCTCCATAAACATTAAGTCTGGAGGCAAATAAAAACATCTCAAGTACTTGATTTATAAAACCATATCTAAATTCCTAGTGACCATGTCTGACTCAGAAAATCCCAGAGTCTCAGACAGCTGGAGGTCAGGCGGCCAAATGCACGAAGCATTTCAATCGCTTGTTTTGCTCTTATACAACAATTTTGGCCATGTCAGGAGACACAGTCTTCAGAGAGATGGACTGAACACTACAGCAGTCCTTGTGTTCTCATGTGCTTTAGGCCAGTTGCATATTTTGGAGGTGGAGGATGACAGAGAGATATTTTTTATTTTTTCAATAGTGGGAGTGGGCAACACCACATTTCTGCCCAGGACCCTTCTAGGTGTGAGCAAGAGTTACTTCTTTACCATCATTTCTATCTGGAGGAAATACAGTTATTTAAGTCCCCAGGTTACACACATATTTCCTGCATGACTCGTCTGGGCTTTCCTCATCTGCAAAGGGAGAATACAGGTGAAGAGAGTATGTCTACCTTTCACAGAAGACAAAGAGGCTGAGCATTCATTCATTTTGTAGATCATTGGGTCTGCACAGAAATCCTACACATTATTGTCTCAACAGACCTAGTGCCTATGATTAGTCCCTGGCTCAGCACATGCTCCTGGGGAGGGAGGGGTATAAGGTTCCTCCTCGCAAGCGTTCCCCAAGATCAACAACTCTCGAGAAATAAATGCCAGTAAGAAGCAGCCTGAGTAGGATTCAACTCACTGCTTCATGTCCTGCACTTGACACTCCATGTTCTCCTGCTGACTTCTCAGTATCTGTACCTCATATAGCAACCGGCTGAGGTCCTCCTGGCGCATCTTGGTCTCCTCACTTTTCACTACCGACACCTGAGGAGGAGAAATCAAAAGTGGATTTTACCAAGGCAAGAAGGGCCATGGACAGACAGTGTTGTTGCTGTGGCTTGGGTGCAGGACTTCCACCAGTCGGGCTCTGACGTGCTGAAATACACAGACAGACGATGTGCACCAGAGTCTAAAGTATCCTTAGGGTATTATTGCAAGGGCCAAAGGGATAGCAAAGAGCAAGATAAATGCTTTCATACAGAGAGTCTGTTGGCAGCAGAACAATCTCCACCAGAGTGGGGACTTATTTCAAATCAGCTTGGCAGGGTGGGGGAGGGTGTTTTGAGGACCAGGGAGGAATTGAACTAGGCTGTTTGATTGAATCTTTCTACTTTAACTACAGAGACCCAATCCAGCCTCGTGTTTTACAGATGGCAAGGTAATGCTTCCAACTGACACATTACACTTAGACTTCTTCCAGAAGGCTTTTGCTGAAGTCCCTTTTCTGAAGTTGCTGTGCTAATTCCGTAAGAGAACAGCCCTGCTGGGGCATCAATAACAGGTTAAAATACAGCAAAGACAAGGCAGGAGTAGGTTATCTCTTCCATAATAACAGGAGATGGCTGTGGAGAGGCCCATCAGGAGTCGTGTTGTACTTATCTAGAAAAGCAGGTAATTATTCAAAAGCAGAGCGGGGCGAACGGAGCCTGGCTGTGCAGCACTACACGAAGGCCTTGTGATGCTGAGCGACAGAGCAAAAGTAACCACAGGCTCCAACGAAAGCCAAGCCCTGCACACAGAGGACCCCCGCCCCAACCGTATGTGTGCATGAAGAGGACAGTGCTGCGAGGGGACCTTAGAAATGCTTATAAATATCTGCAGGGTGGGTGTCAGGAGGACGGGGCCAGACTCTTTTCAGTGGTGCCCAGTGACAGGACAAGGGGCAACAGGCACAAACTGAAGCAGAGGAA
>Ga0065711_1002410_pt1 | contig 34563 bp, 7 predicted proteins | sample Hoacrofraction12_FD_59098 | JGI IMG/M metagenome (GOLD analysis project Ga0065711, IMG submission 59098) | Hoatzin crop microbial communities from Cojedes, Venezuela - Epithelial fraction 12 v2 (version 2) | ecosystem: Host-associated > Birds > Digestive system > Esophagus > Crop | place... | reverse complement strand
TTCTGCCATTCAGCCAGTTCTCTATCCACTTCACCGACCACTCATCCAGCCCACACTTCCTCAGCTTCCCCAGGAGGATATCATGGGAGACTGTGTCGAAAGCCTTGCTGAAGTCAAGGTAGATAACATCACAATGAACAGTGTAAATACAAGGATTCTTAGCGTGTGAATAAATAGCACAAAAATCTAGGGACGTGCTCCTTTTACAGTCCGCCATGGTGTACACGGGTCTCCTTTAGGCTTTGAATCCTAAACGTTCTGCTTATGCCTTTGCAGGAAGCCAAGTGATGCTCTAAGCCTCTGATCTTGTCAAGAGAGACAGATAGGCGTCTCCAGAGGGAGATTCAAAATCTAATGAAATCGAGGACCTTCCTCTCCTTATTTCTCTCCCTTCTTTGCTCCAGAGTAGAGAATTCAATATTAAAAGACACAGTAGTCTCTGAGAGGAGTCGCTATCTCAGCAGGTGGCTTACTGGTAATGAGTTTTTTGGTTTTTTTTTTAGCATGACCTCCTGTTTTACAGAGACCAATTTAATTGCAGAATACCCTTTCAGGGGTTGCATTTTCCCCTCTCTTTTTTATGCTCAGTTGTTGCTCAGAATTTATTTGTGTATATATTTTACGAGAATCAATAGCAGAATAAATATAACAAGAAGGAATTTGAGTCTGTGTCTACATCTATAGCTGTATACTTTATGATCTGCCAGGCCTTTGGAAGGAGGTGTTTCCTTTCTCCCTTCTGTGTTCCCTTCATGCAGTTTCTGCACGCTGAAATACACTTGTCTGTGACATGGGGAACTGAAAGCAGCAATGCGGCTGCGAGGATTGGCAGAAGGGAGCTGCTTCAAGGCTTTCTGATTAAATGAGGCTGCTGCAACACGCTGCAGTTCGAAAAGGGTGAGATTCTTGATACTCAAAAGCAAACAATGAGTGTGACCGAGATAATCAGTTTCAAAATGACTGTAGATTGTCTTGCTTCTTTAATATGCTATATATAATTATATGAAAATTACATTTTTATGTATGTGTATTATCTTTCACATTCATCTCTCATTCATTTTTAAATAATGCCCCCGAGAATATAGATAAAACAAAATGTACTTCGGTAATAAAGATGATTTTTCTTCTTTATGAAATGCGATGATTTTATGTATACAGATCACTCTTGTATGTGTCAAAACAAACAATTGATAATTTAGTCTTTTTATTAGTGAGATTATTTGTAAGTCTTCAATTTCTCAGGCTCATGGAATGAAATGTAAAGAAAATACCATTTATGTAACATCGTCTCTGATGTTGTGTAATACAGTCATGACTGGGGAATGCATGCAATGCCTAACTTTAGATACCTAAATTCGATAGCTAAATTACTTGCCTATTTCCTTGCATTGCCTCTGGTGTCAATGAAAGTAAAAAAAAGCCCTGACGGGGTGATTCAGACCGGGAACCTGGATACCAAGAGTCGAGAAAAAATACGCTTAAGTTTCAGCACCTAAATGAAGTATCTAAAGCTCCATAGCATGAGCCCAGGTTTTACCCCAGTAGGCTGTTTCCACTTGTTTCTCTTAAGTGAGACATTTGCTCAAGCGGAAGTAAAAGGTTCACATTCTGGACCTGAGAAATACAAGCTTCAAGTAAATAATGGTCGTTTAGAAGAGTAGGAATGACAAGACTTAGAAGCATTTCATTTTTTACGAATGTCCTAAACATAGCATCGTGCTTTCCTCTGCCATTTATCTCAAGGCAGAACTCTTACATATACAAAATAATTCCTGTGAAATCAAAATGGTCACGCAGTCGTGAGATGTTCCAAGAAGGCTTTGTTTGCTTATTTGATCCATGAGTGATTGTCCTTAGCTAAAATATTATAACGGTGACATGTAAAAACTTGGAATGCAGCTGTGGAAATCAATAATACGGGAAATAAAAATAAATAATAAAAGAAAAGGACACAAATTTCGGGTAGGTTAGCAGCTTTATTCATAATGAAATACTTAGTTGTGCCAACACCCATCAAAGTAAACAAGATGCTACCTCGCCTTTTTTTGGACGTCAGGTTATCTTATTCAGTTTGCTTGCATTTTTGTCATTATTTTTATTATTTATGTTTGTCATACAGTTCTTTTTGATTAATGATACACTTCTATTCTTTCTGTGCTTTCTGTTAAAAAAGGCGGGGAGGGTAGATGGAGGACAAAATTTGCAGCAGGACTGTTTACTTGCTTACGGACAAAATGTACTTGAATCTTGGTGGACATTTAGGTAGTTATGTTTTTGTAATTAAACTGCACTGTGAGATATGATGACTTCTCGTAATTGTTTTTATTTCAGAAGTAATACTTTTTAATGTAATTTTGTTTAAGAAAACAGCAGTGAATCAGCACGCTTGGACCATAATCGCCAAAGCAGGATGTACTGCTAAGAGTGGAGATACCTCTCAGAAAGTAGGCTACTGGGCATAAAATAAGTTCAAAACCAACAGACAAAGGTGCTCTTCAGAGAAAAGAGATGTTAAATGAAACATTGAAAATGTATTTCATAATGTCATTTGCAATGAAATCTTTCCATCTGTAATACTAGGTCATCTTTTTCTATATCTGTTAACCCCTAAAATAAGTGCCAGTCCTCTACACACACCTTTCTAATTGCCAACATCCCTATTTGTGAAAATCAGGCTGCTCCTTCTCTTCCCATAATACATCACATAGCATCTAGTCTGGTACCTGGTATCAGAGATGTCAGCTTAAGCAAAGCTTGTCAAAAGCAAAGCAGTTACACAATGTTTCTTTCACGAGAACACCTCCCTTTCTAGTAGTTTCAAGGTTAGGAAGAAGAAGAGCTGGAGCATACCTTTGGATCATGGTACTTAACAGGCACTGATGAGCTGCTTAGATGTGAATTTGTCATCTGTGGTTTCTGTAACTTCGTGTTGCAAGGAGTTTCACCGTTAACTATGCTTTAGATATGTGAAAAAATATTTGCCCATACCGTTAATACAGAACCCATTTTCCACATCCAGTGGTGAAAAATGTAGTGCAACACTGAAAGCAAGCTGTGCAATATCAGCATGTTAATTTGAAGTAACTTAGAAAATACAAATTTATAAATGTTTATTAAAATACATAATATAAAAATATAGGAAATATTAATACTGAGATAATTGTATTGATTTCCATTCTTTTCTATTTGATAAAAAAGAAAAAGAAAAAAGCAACCACTTTTAAATCTTGTAAACAAGTATTCTGAAGCATATCCCATCACCATGTGTGCTTGCTGCAGGATTCAAGGGCCTTCCCCAGAGACGGCCTTGGGGAGCACCTGGGGTACGCATGTGCAGATGGATTTTTATATTTCATGGGAAAGAATGAAGAGGGGCGGGTGAAGAGGGGCAGTGTTCTCAGAACCTGCCTCCTAAAACTCTAAGAGCTTCAAAACCCTTCACGTGTGAGAACCATTGTAGCTGGTTTAGCCTGGCATCAGACACTATTATGAAGTGTTTCTGCTTCCCCGAGCCTTCCTCAAAAACTTCCACTCCCTTCTGAAGCCCTATGGTTAGCCCTTCTTCTTAAATTTCCATCCATTCTGTCTTCCCTCTCAGATCCTGATCATTCTGCATCACTGTTTGCTCCTTCAGCCCTGGAATCCGCCATGCTCCCCGCTGCACAGAGTAGCCCGTTACCTGGGGCACAAGCCCTCTTCCAAATGGCTGCTTGCTGCCAGAGAAGGGTTGTACCAAAAAATAAGAGAGGGTAGCTGTGCACATATTATATTTTAAAGCTCGAATGTGGCTTGTTGTTTTATCCAAGAGAAAGAGAATTCTGATATTTTTACTTGCTCTTGTGATTTGTTTAGCGTTGACAGAAAGGCAAATTAAGCAAAGGGGAACAGTCTGGCGTGGCTGTCATAAACAAATGATTCTGTAGCAATACAGACTTGAAGCCAGAACACTTCAAACAAATGCACCAGCTACTTTGCAGAACTGTTGTCTCAAATAAGCATTTTCAACTTTTCTAGCTATGTTTATTATTCTGTGGTTGCCTGAGAGATCTATGTATCTGGAGATTAATGAAAAATGTTCATGAATTATTCCATACACTTGTTGAACAATCCAGATTAGGTATAATATAGCAATAACAAATGTTTGCTATGTGCATAAAATCTTTTTTTCTTCTTTGACACAAATTTTTATTTATTTTTAATAATTTGGTAGTTTATTTCATGTTATACAGTCTAGTACACCGTACAATTAATCTTCCTCCATTCTCAGATTCTTTACTGATCACGATTTTTGTACCCATAAATATTTTCTATGTGAAGTCTAAATTTCTGGTCATCATACTTGAAGTCATTCCTAGGTGCTGTTTTGTTCAATAATGAGGCTGTCAGTGTTTGTGATTTGGGAGGTGAACCAAAAATCGTGGAGTAAATTGAAATTAATTTAAAATCAACTCTCTGCAAAAAAAAAGATTGCCCCTAGCTCATTATTATATGACTGCAGGCTGCTGCGAACTGGGTGGTGTATTGTAACATAACACTGTACCACAGCATAAACAGCCAAGAAATGAAAGCAATATTGAGCTGGATGAGTTTTAATAAACCCAGAAACTAATAGAGGCCTTAGACTAGATATTTTAACTTACCTTTATTTATAATATCTTTTCATCAGATTTAACAAGGTCTAGGGAAACGCTGAGTATATTTTACTTCAAGTAATGTTATTAGACCAAACAGTCCTGAGTTTTTGAGCAGTACTTTGTCTCTCCAGATCAGAAGTGTTAGATGAGCAGCTAAAAAATATCTCTATAATATGCCTGTCATCCATTGCCTTGGATAATTATTTTAAAAATAATTTTATAAGGAAAATGGTTTACTCTGAAGGCTGTTCTAAATCAAAAGAGCTAATATCTTCCAGTTAAAAATTTATGGGCATAAATAATTTTCAAATAACTGAACAAGAACTGAGTAGGTCCATGAACACAGCAAACCTATTTAGACCTGTTCCCTTTATTGTACTGTACTCTGGCATACATTGTGAGACAAAGATTCCCCATACCCTGTACACATGTATGAAGATGTGTATTTGTGTGTCTGTTGCGCATAGATAAGACAGATCCTTTCTTCGCATTTCTTCAGTACCATGAGCTTTCCAGGGGCTGATTACAACATACAATTGCTGTGCTCTGAACTAGTTGTCTTAGGAAGGGACAAGACAGAGGAGGGAGGCAGTTCCTCGTTCTTTTTGCTCCAAAGAGTTGTCTGCTAATAAATGCAGAGCGTGTTCTGCTCTCTTGTTTCCAAGTAGAGCAACTCTGCGTGCTTGCACAATCTAGAAACTCGAGAAGAAGCCCAGATGGCTCAGCCTAAATGTCTGGTGCAAGCATCAGTCTCAGGGAAGGTAATATTTCCCCCTGCAATCCCGCTGAGCTTGCATAGTGGAAAAGCGACAGCTTAACTATCGGTTAACTGTCAATAAAATAATAGTGTTGGTCAAAAGGCATGTCTGTGCTCATAACGCTGTTCGAGATAGAGACACCTAGTCCTGAGTGAGCTTACTTAGGTTTCAGCAACAAGACAGTCATGCTAATGCATCCCTGATGCCAGATTTATTTACCCGTTGGTCCAACTGCTTCCTATACAAAAAATTGTTCAGAGTTCATGACACTGCATTCTGCAATGCCGTTCATTTCATGATATTTTGTCACATCATTTTGTCTCCAGCCTTTTCTGAAGCAATGTTTTACAAACTTCTTCTCAAGTGATTAACATCTAGTTGCAAATGTGTGCTAAGATTGACCACCAAATTTAGACATCAGAGTAGCCCTCTGCATTTGAGTTAGCCACACTGTGTTGCCAGTACAGTCAGTTTAAACAAATAGGCATTTTTAATGGTTTATCTCTTCCTAAACTTCTAAAACACTTGAGATTCAATGTCAGCCTGGAAGTGCCTATTTTTTGCCACTGTCTATAAAGGAAACGTGGAGTGGTTAGCGCAGATGTCCTAAACTAGGTTACATGAAAAGCACCCTGTAGTTTTTAGACTGATAAGAAATATCGCTTATTGTAAAAATGGCAATCCTGGTGCTCAAATCTGTGGGATCTACACCCACTCAGTTGCTTCACTGTTAAATTTGCATTAATTTAGATTATATTTCCTCTTCTGCAGACATAATGTATTTTAGAAAATACAGGGCAATTCGGTCCATGTACCATCATTTGAGTCTAATAATCTGTTAATCATTACTCTGATTTTAGTCTTATCTTTTAGACAAGTCCAGTAAGAAATGGGTCAATTGTAGATTTACCTGTTCGACTACAGCATGTTGATCTTTCAGCATTTTAGGTGGAAATAATTGTACCTAATTTAATCTTTATTATAAAGAAATCACCATTACTGCAAATCATTTTACATTCTCTCCATGGTTGGGTGAGATATCACCACAGGGCAAAACAACTTTTCTGTCTTAGAGACTTAGATAAATCATCATCTAGGTGAGAGCCTCCCACACTGGACATTTAACTTTGAAATGATAAGTAATAATTAGCTACACAGCAGAAGGGCCCAGAGGTTAGAGCTCATTTGTTTATTACCAGGATGATCCCTATTAGGCACAATATCCTGAGGAAGTGGTGGTTTAGGTTTTAAAGTCATGTTGTGTTCTAGATGCCTTTTTTCTTTGCAAAGCAGCTAGTAATTAATGATCTCTCACTCTGATGCCATTTCAAACTAATAAGTGTTTTGCCCCATTTAATTTAATTTTGAGCAATAGCTTAACTGAGATACTGTTGTTTCTCTTGAGAAATTTATCTTACAGTCTATCAATCAGAGTTGTATAAATGTGGGTGAGTATATATACACATAATTTGTGTGCGTATATGCAACTACACACACACGCAATATTAAATCTACGTTATTTACTGCCCAGTCTCATGTGTTGAATTAGCCACTGTCTTTACAAAATTTAATTTATGAAAATTTTAGGCTGTTACTTACCTGTCTCTTAGTTGTTTTTCAGGCAGCTGGGTAGTTTGGGTTTTTTTCAGCCATTCTACAGAATGGTCCCTTTTACCAATTTGTTGATGTTTAACAGGACATCATCTAAGCTATTTCATAGATGTTTAATCAATCAGGTTTCTTTCCACATCTTGAGTCTATTCTAAATTTCTATCCATAGTTGAAATGGCGGTTGAGTGTAGGGGTTTTGTAAAGACCTGCCTAACTGTCATTTTTTAATATATACCTCTGTCTACACATAATAATTAATTTTGTATGAAATTGTATAAATGTATATAAATATGATATACAGCAATATATATAATAATTTTATACAGGTATCAAATGTGTGTAATTGGTGTATCTTTTATGTGAGAACGATGCTGATCAGTTTACAAGACACTTTATAGTAAAGAAACGCTTGCAGTCTTTCTCATGTTGTATGTTGATAGCTGAGCGTGTTTAAGATTGGGCCAAGCAGGAGGCTATCTAGTTTTGCAGCTGTTCAGAATGAACCTCAACAAAAAGCTCAATGTTCTTAAAGAGGTTTTTTCCCCCTGAGGCTTTTATTGAACACAAATTTCTGATTCATATTCTTGAAAAAAAGAACATTAAATTCTTCTTGGATTTATGGACCCAATAGACCTTGTTCAATCTTTTTTTTTCCACCCATAATTTCCTTTTTTTTCTCCCTAAAGCTGTGAAAAACATTTAAAAGAGAGATTTTGATGAAAATTATTAACCAATCTCTATTCATACCACGAGTATTACTGAAATTCTTCTCTCTTTCAAGCTAGCAACACCTGAATAGATGAAAATAGATTAGAAAGAATAATTGCTGAATTTAAAAGCAAACTGCTTATTAAATCAACATAGTCTAGCTGTAGTTTCAGCAAGCAGTCAGTGTGGAAACCATTTACCAGTTGCTAGGATGTCTCATTTAAAGAGTTGACCTTCAGCTATATCAACTCACTACATGCTGTGACACAGTGGAGAGGAATAGCCTACCTACCTGTACGCTACGCCTGATTCCTGGGGCTTGCTGAAGACAGATACAATGCTCCTGCAATTTACAGCAGTGTCAGGAAAGCCTGGGATCACAGGGAAATGTACTGCCACCCAGCCCACTCAACAGGATGGGCAGAACTGAGTGTCGGTGAATGGACGTTTTATCCCTCTGTTTGCTTACTTTAGGTACTTCTCCTTTCTTCCAGTGTTTCTCTGTGTCTGTGGAGGAAGACTAACAGTGTATCTACACTGTGACTTCATGGTCTATGTCAGAAAGCAGCTTAAACATGAAACTATGTGAATAAAGGGCTGCTATTTTTTCCAAGATAATGAGAAAAAGACAGTGATGGTTATTACAACAACCAATTGTCTGACTGTTGAAGCTTTAAAGAAATAGAAAGGAAGAATTCTACATTGGTTTTATGTTGTAGAATCAGTGCCTAACAGCAGCATTCTACACTGTTCCCTTCCTAAAAATAAAAAATAGTGCTATTTATTTACTTATATTTTTATTTATTTCTATTTATTTTGGATTTATTTTTAACAGGTACAGGATTGCTCATATTAATGATCACATAACATTTTTCATCATCACTCCCATGTTTTAATGTATCCTGTTATTAATTTTTCCTATTCTTTTCAGTTTTATATGCTAACAAATAAAAATATGCGTCTTGATCTACAGTGTTTTATATATGTTGTTATAATTAGAGAATCGCATTCAGACTACAATAACTTTAAAAGATACTAAGAGGAAAGTGCCATTCGTTATGTTTAAAATTAACTTGGATAAAACGTTTTAGGTTCACTTGGTTTCACCTTACAAATACTGCACAAGCTGTCAAAGTGTTATTTTTGAATATTCCAAATTCAACAGATATTTGTGAGTTGTGCTTCCATGGGGAAAAATATTTCCATTTTGATTATCAGCCATTTAGACCATTTCCTCATTATATCCCACAGTTTTCTCAAATACAAATGACAGTATTCCTGCTGTTGTAATTCTCTGTGAAGTTTGTTTCAGCTTTGTCAACTTTGTTTACATCATTCATCCTTTAGTCATCATTTAAAATATAGTAGATATTTTATTCACAATAAGCCATAATCAGCTCCTGATGGTTCCATATTAAATGCATGAAAAGAGTTTTTAAATGCCCCGTTATGCAAACTATGTCACAAAAAGTGTAGATCCAGGACATTAAATCACCACATCATTAGATGTTCTGATGTACTAGATGTACCTCATCTAGATGTCCTCAATGTGCCTCTTTGCTAAGTGTTTTCCAACCGAGAACCAAATAAACGTAAGAATTTCAGTTGCCAAACTACAAGGCTCATACAGGTGTGATCCATATGTTATAAAAATGTTTTTGCATTGGTAAGATGATAGTAAATTATATTTTTGGGATGCCAGCTGAGACCTAGGTATTTTATGTAGCTCAGAAGCTCAATCTTTTCTAATTTTTGGAAATCCAGGAATCAGCTTCCACCCACGTTGTTTATATTAACAGCCACAACGTCTGGAGACTTAAAAAACGTAGCAAGGAACACACAGGTTGCCCACACGCTCAATGACACACTTCAGGTGCTCCTTGTTAGCTCTGTGTGCCAGCCAAAAGTGAACCCCCGACAACCGCATTTTGACACCTAACTAAACAGTTATGTATAAGCCCACATTTAATGCCCACAAATAATACTATTTATTAAATCAGGATGGTGGAGGATTATAAAAAACAAAAAATATTCTATGTATCAATTACAGTATGCTGATTCCGTTACACTGTATGTGAACAAAGCATTTGATTTATTGATATTGAAATCTTGCTTCATGATTGGCAAATACATCGTAATGACAGTAAATTAAATAATTCAGAAAATATTTATTTATCACAGCTGACATATAGGAGCAGAGGAACATGTGTCTGGAGGAGAGCTTTAGAGTCATGGAATGCGTATGTGAATAAGTGGGAGTAGGTATTTTGCTAAGAAATATGACGTCTTCAATTGTGATGCCATTGCAGCAAACAGTTTCTGATGTCCAAGTCAGACATTTTAATTTTGAAGAACTTCTGAGAAACTAATGTATAATGAAAGCTCCCCCTGAAACATTTGCCATGGAGTCATGTGCTTTTCAAATTCCACTCAATTGCGCTCAAAGTCAAAACCTTCTGTCATTAGAACAAAACATACCCTTATGCTGTTCTGCCTGCTGGAGGATCAACGTATCTTCTTTTTTATTACTGGACAGACACACTTTTTAGAAATAGTTCAGAGAAGAATAATTAAAAAAGGAAGCAAGAACTCATTCAAAAGTCTTTAACAGGTTTAAAGAGTGATGGATATTAACCTGCATAATGGGCATTGAGTTCGTAAGACTGGTCATTTATTATTTCATGAATATTTAGGTTTTATTAGTTTTCATTAGCAGCACATTTCAGAATACAGTATCTTCTTGAAAATGTAAAAATACAGCACATTTCTGAAGCATTAATAACAACCAGAAATACAAATATAATAAAACAACACAAAAAATGGCCATACTGGATCAGATGTGTATGTCAGATCTATATGCAGGTGGGACAGTGTATTGCCTCCAGCACTGGCCAGTAGCTGATGCTTAGAGAAAGTGTATAGGAAACGATGCAAATATAAAATAATCCTTCATGCAGTACCCTCTAACTTTTGACAATCAACATTTTTCAATTTTCTGAATTTGCAATCGAGGGATTGTGCTTAATAGGTTATGGAGGTATCTTTCATGATTTTTATTTTAATTAGTTTTGAAACCTCTTATACCTTTGAGCCACACCCCTACATGCTACCATGGGTTCCATAATTTAATTATATATGAAAAGTACTATATTTTGTTTGTAAGCTTCTGGAACAGTAATTTTAGTGATATGTCCCAGTTCTTGTCCTGCAAGGAATTTCTCATACCTTCTTGGAGACATCCAAAAATGGTCTGAAAAAGGGAATGCATAGCAAGGTGACAAAGTTTCCTGATGATACTGACTTGTTTAGAGTAGTAAAAATGAGAACCACATGTGAAGAACTGTAGAAGGACCTTGTGAGATGGGGCAATAAACTGTCAGTTGAAATTCAATTTGGAGTAATGTAAACTGCTGCAGAGGGGGGAAAAACAGTTCTAGCTTCACATTTAAAATGATGGGCTCTGAAATGACCATTATTGGAGAGGAGCCAGCTCTTCATGTTACGATAGATGGTTCAATGAAAATGTCAGTGGTCAGCAGCAGTCAAAAAAACAGGCTGAATGTTAAAAATTATTAGGAAAGGACTAAAAAATAAACCAGAGAATATTAGTATACTGCTGCATAAATATGTGAAGCACCTGCAAGTTGACCACTATATGCACTTCTGATCCCTCATCTTACAGAGGATATGGTAGAAATAAAAAAGGCTTAGAGAAGGGCACCAAGGATGATCAAAGGTATGAAATCGCTTCTGTAGTGGGATCAGTCAAATAAGACTCTTCTTCAACCTGCAAAAATAGATGCCTGATGAGGATGTGACGGAGGTCTGAAAAGCATGAATAGCATGGCAGGGGTATATAGGGATGGAGTGTTCACTGTGTCTTTCAACACAAGAAAGGGAGGCATCAAAGCAGAGCACTGGTTCCAAATAAATAATAAGGGATTGTTCTCAAAATTATTGAGGTTAAGCTGTGAAATTCTTTGTTACCAGTTTTTGTGGTGCTAAAAATACATGGAATTAAAAGGAGACTGGAAAGAAGTCTATTGCATATATGAATGAAATACATGGAAATTCTGAATACTTAGGCAGTGACCAAACTAGAAAAGGTTGCAGACTGAGACTTCTTGGGAGGTGCATTATGTTTTATCCCATTCTTATTTTCTTTACAACATGCCTGAGCTTTTAGCTCCTGTTAGGTAGGATGCTGGGCTGAACTGACCTCAGTATGATTCAATATGTCCAGTTTCTATTAATACTCCTTTTTCCTTATTTTACACTACCAATGACTTTATAGACTCATATCTTGTTCCCCATTAATCCTCCTCTTTCTTCAGTTAAAAGTCCCAGTATATTTGGTTTTTGCTCATACAAAACTTGTTTCTCATTGATAATCACTGTTGCTTTTTCTACATTTTCCAGTTCTATTATGTCTTCTATTTCAGGTGGAATTACCAGAGTACAACTCACTATTAAAAATTTGAACATACTATGGATTATAGAAATAAAATATCAGTAATGTTTTCTCAATAATTTCTTACTTTTTCTCCTTTTTTTGACTGCTGGTGAATGTCGATTTACTGTTTTCAGAGATTGTCTGCAGGTTCCCCTGAATCTTTTTTTTCTGAGTAGTAGTAGCTAGTAAATGTATACTAAATGTACATGTACAGTTGAGGTTAATTTTCTTCTACATATTAGCTCTCATTTATCAATAATGAAGTTTATCTATAGTTTTATTATGTAGTCATTTAGTATTGTGGGATGATTCTGGGATCCTTCACAATCAGCTGTAACTTTGAATACCTCCAACAACTGTGATCTGTCTTAGGTAGTTTTCCAGGTAATTTATGACTATGTCAAACAGCATAGTTCCCAACACAGGTTATTCAGGAATAAAAAGAGAACAAATAAAGGCTTTGTCAAGCTCCTCAGTTGTTTTCATATGAAGTTTGATGGCCAGAGTTACATACTAAATAGACACTGCTCAAAAGTGCACTTCAGGTTTTGATTTTCTGCTTCAAAGTCACTTTCATCTTGCACACTTAATTTTCGTCTGTTCTCGTATTATAATCTGGGTAATTTTAAGAAGCTAGATGAGAAGTGGCTGAACAACAATTCACCTGATCGATAGGAGAACTAGAAGACTTTATTATTTTCCTGCATCTGATACATCCCCAAACTACCATGAAATGATAGATCATGAACTTTGTCAAATACCTCTGTGTGAAAGTCCAGGAACCAAAATCAGTAATCTGCACTGCTTTTATTGCCAGAAGACAGCAGAGTACCTATTTTAATTGTCTTTTTGCTTATGTAGGAACTGAGGTGCAATCAATATAGGGAAAAGTATCTTGTGGCACTTCTTTATTGTCCCAAGGATATTTTGCACTTTGATTATATACTTTGGCAGAATGCTATGTGGGTGCAGATCACATTTAGCTTTCACACCTTGGACTTCTCCACATGAACTGTACTTCCTGTGAGTTTCTGCAATACTTTATCACGTCTTAAATGGCTTCACTTGTCTGAGAAGCTGCCTGAGCAGCTAAGCCCTGCAACTTCTATGCTATACCCAGTTGGTAGTGGCAGAAGGGATGCTGTGCTTGTGGTTAATCAGGCTTCTCGTTAATCAATCAGGCTTATTTCCAAGGACATAAAAAAACTACTGATACTAGATGCATCTTGAAAATTGGCTCTGCTCTGAGCAGAGTGGTCCAGATGATCTCCAGGGGTCTTTTCCAACCTGAATTTTTCTATGGCTCTATGAACAAGCCTGTGTGTTCTATGCAGTATCTTGAGCAAAAGTAAATCAGGCTTAGGATCATATGGACCGCGTTAATTGCCCTGCTAGCATGAAAAGAAGAACACTGCATTCCAAGTGCCTTTGGATGTGTGTGACCTGAATTCAGCAGCACAGCAGACTTTCAACAAAGAGTTTTTGAACTATCTGGCAGGCAGAACTATTTTCACTGCCCTTTATGAAGAAGATGGATAGTGGCAGATAAAACTGGATGAAGAGCCTTTGTATCACTGTGTTTAGTGCTCTGTATACAAAACACCTTTTTTGCTACTTCTGTTTTGGAATTAAGCTGCAAACAAGGTATTTCAGCTGGAAAATGAGAACATCTTTGGGATTGTACTGGGAGTTAATATAATAGAGAATGATATGCTCGCAGCAGTGGAGCGGTATGATCAAACAGTGTATCAGGTGATAGGAAGAGAATGTGTCCAAAATATCAAGTCCAATAAACAGCAGTTTTTATTCAAAGTGACAGCTGTCAAATGCGTAGGATATGAGGCAGTCGAGCAGTGGCTTCATTGCAGCGGACAAAATGAAGGGGTCATAGAGGGGTATGATTCACCCTACTGTTAAATAGGGCTGGCGTAGGTTCTTAAACATCTCCTGAGCGTGTTCTCTTCATATCCCTCAAGATGCAAGTGAATTCCCTTTGAAAGCAACAGAAGAGTCTATTACCAGTGGAAATCAGAGCACCAAACCATCTTCAAAGAATTGAAGTCGTCATCGTGGCAGTCAGGCGGCAGTGACAGACCAGTGCAGGGAGAAGATGGTCGGTGTCAGATACAGTCCCTTCTCCAAGGGTTAAAGACGGGGCCTTTGTCCCGCTCTTCCCCGTTACTCTTAGCTTTAGATACCGTGCCTTCCAGATCTCTCCCTGTGAATCTTCACACACTTTGTTTCTCTTGTTTTACAGCAGTATTTTAATTTCAGTTTAACTCTGCATGAGGCTACAGGAGAAAACAATTTGGGTTTTGGAAAAGCTTCCTTCTTTTATGAGGGTTACTTTGTGTTGGTCAGGAAAGAGTTGCCACCATTTGTAACAGCAGAAACAAAAAGGAAAATAGAAAATGGAGTACAAAAATGGCAGGAAATGTAAAAATAATAGCATCCCAAGAAATGCTGCTGAGCAGTTAGTAAACTTTTACTAAACAACTTTTCTGTGAGACTGCGATTCTCAGGACGGTTTTGTTCTGCGTCCAGCTTTGAAGGACTAATATATCACCGGATCACTCTAGGGCTGTTGCTTGCGTACGCGTGGAAGCTGATAGTAACATAGTGTACCTCCTCCGTGATGGTTTTTTTAGTGAGTAGAGACACTCTGCTGAGTGGAATTAACATATGCAATGCATATAGAGAGACATTACTGTCTTTATGATTTAAAGTACATTGGGTAAAGTTGAAGTTCTATCTTTATTCTACCAAAAACCATGGAGCATAGAAGCTTAACAGCATTAGTTATTGGGGACAATATGGATTACTCTGGCACAGAGGGAAGGGCTCAGGTTTTTGTTTAAGATATTTCAAAATTGCATTGATAGATAGGAAATACATGAGTTAGGGCTGCAGATACAGCAGTTGTGATAAAAAGTATAGAAAGTATTTTCACACATCAACTTTGTTAATAAATACTTTTAATGATGAAGTGATTGTGTGATGTGACATTAAGATGACAAAAAAGGCAATTTGTAAAATGCAGTTTTAAGAACGTTAATGACCAATATCCTGTTCATAAAACAAGTATCAAAACGAACCTTTTCCTACTAAAGCAGGAAATGCCCTTTGGAATCTCAATTACGACCTTTGATGAATCAGTGTTACACGGTGAGCTACTTTCACAGCGGAAATTTTTAGCGTTACAGTTCACGATGGAAACATGATGGATTACAACAGTCCTTCAGTCTTGAAATTTCACGTTCTAAAAAGGCAGTTTACTTACAACGAATTGTAAGGACAAGGCTGCAATCATTAAGCTAGCACTGCTAAATTGAGATAAAGGACTTGAGCCAAATTGCACTGTTTCACTTGACAAACCAAGATCATCCAATTGATCACATAGGGTAGCATGGATCACAGTAGCATCTGATCACATAGAGTAGCATAATTATTTCTGGTGTTGTCTTTGCTGACATTTAACTTTTTTTCTTAATATTTATTCCTGACCTTTCTATTTTAATATTTTACAATGTTTTTCTTTTCTAGTTTTCAATAAGAAGGAAAAAAAAATTAAAAAAAGAGAAAGAGCGCTACAAAACCTTTTGTGAGTTTTAAATAATGGTTTGAAGTGAAGGATTATTTGTGAGATTTGGTTACTGCATCAGAACCCAAATCTTCTTTGCTGACTTTGTCAAGAAGCCTCTCTACAACTCACTTTGTCAAATTGCAAACACAGTATAATAATAGTGATGTACCTGGTACGTGTGATGGAGATGTAATCAATTAACAGAAAGTGAAAGTTTTAAATCGTCAAAATTTAACAACAAAAATGTGTTTGCATCCTATTAATATATTACTGAACTGAGTAGCAAGGAAAGCAATTATGTCTTTTTTTCCACTCCATTAGTAGAAATATGCTATATTCAATTTGTAATATCAGTAAACATGCAGTATGAATAAATTTTTTTCATGAGTTGCAAATTGAAAAGTGCAGAACATACAGGATATGCTTCAGTGGAAGTCTGTCAGCTTATGCTAGGTATCTAAGTTATATGCAACAAAGTAAGATGTAGAGGTGAAACAGCTGGATGGGGTTTAATAAACAATCTTGATTTATAGCTGTGTAGATGCAAGAAGAAGGAGTTTTCTTTATTTTTCATATAATGCTGGTCATTTCATTGTTCAAAGATAGGAGTAATTTTAAACTGACTCCTATTTGCTTGCAATATTTTAAATATTTTAAAATGTGAATGTAATATATTTGATCTCAGTCAGACTATTTGTTGCTTAAAAATAGAGAGGAACCATATCTTGTTAACTAAACATTGATTCAGTGTTTTGGTTTGGCCTGGATAAATGCCCGGTGCCCACAAAAACCACTCTGTCACTCCCCCTTCCTCAGCTGGACAGGGGAGGGGAAATATGGTGAAAAGCTTCAGGGTCGAGACAAGAACAGGGAGAGATCACTCACCAGTTACTGTCATGGACAAAACAGACTGAACTTGGGGAGAAAATGAAAGTTTAATTTATAAAACACCTACCCCCCACTCCTCCCTTCTTCCCAGGCTCAGCTTCACTCCTGTTTCTCTCCCTCCTACCCCCCAAGCAGCACAGGGGGACATGAAATGGGGGCTGCGGTCAGTTCATCACACGTTGTCTGTGCCGCTCCTTCCTCCTCAGGGGGAGGACTCCTCACACTCTGCCCCTGCTCCAGCGTGAGGTCCCTCTCATGGGAGACAGTTCTCCACAAACTTCTCCAATGTGAGTCCTTCCCACGGGCTGCAGCTCTTCACGAACTGCCCCAGCGTGGGTCCTTCCCACGGGGTTCAGTCCTTCAGGAACAGGCTGCTCCAGCGTGAGTCCTCCATGGGGTCACAAGCCCTGACAGCAAACCTGCTCCAGCGTGGGCTCCTCTCTCCACAGGTCCACAGGTCCTGCCAGGAGCCTGCTCCAGCTTGGGGCTGCCCACGGGGTCACAGCCTCCTTCAGGCATCCACCTGCTCTGGTGTGGGGTTCTTTCCACAGGCTACAGGTGGAGATCTGCTCCACCATGGACCTCCATGGACTGCAGGGGGACACCCTGCCTCACCATGGTCTTCAGCACGAGCTGCAAGGGAAGGCTCTCTGCTCTGACATCTCGAGCACCTCCTCCCCCCTCCTGCTTCACTGACCTTGGTGTCTGCAGAGTTGTTTCTGTAACATTGTCTCACTCCTCTCTGCTGACTGCCATTTTCCAGCAGTTTTTTTCTTCCCCTTCTTAACTCTGTTATCACAGAGGTGCTACCACTGTCACTGATTGGCTTGCCCTTGGCCAGCGGTGGGTCCGTCTTAGAGCCGGCTGGCACTGGCTTTGTCAGACATGGTGGAAGCTTCTCACAGATTCTCACAGAAGCCACCCCTATAGCCCCCCCGCTACCAAAACCTTGCCACACAAACCCGTAACATTGAAGTAATATTATTTCTTAAATATTAGAAAGCAGTTATTATCCAGATTTATTTACAAAAGCAGAAATATTGAAGAGAAAGGTATTTTAAGGCTGAGTCCTATACAATTTCTGCGTGTGATGTTTGCTGCCAGGGACAATAGGTCTGTTGGGCTTCAGTGGATTTGTTCACTGTAGTATGGGTGATAAACATTCAAAAAAAAATATAGTTGCAGCAGCAGGCCCTAAGAATGTTTCTATTTTTATTGCTCATCTTTAATGGTATTAAAGCAACCCACTGGTTTAGTACAAAAGTTAAAATATAACCTATTGGAAATGAAATTTCAGCAGTTGGAACTCCTATTTCAAAAGCATGAAGCTGTGTGAATACTGGTTATTTTTGGAATGAAGTCCTCGGCTGAATCAACAGTCGCTACCACGAGGAAAAAGGCAGGAGAAGCAATGTCTGTTCTGCTGTGTTAAGCAGAGAGGGGTGGTGGGAAAGGGCCGCGAACGTGAGGATTTGCGCGTGCAGCATCTCACGCTTTAGGATTTAGGCAATTTAGAAAAATTCATCCAGCTGGTAGCAGCAGTCGCCGGCGGGTTTCTTGGCTCTGGTCTGTGACCCTCATCTTTCAGGTGCCAGAGAAAGGATTTTCCAACCAAAATGCCGTTTCCACAGCATCTTGGCAGCCATGCGCCTCCACCTGCAGCCTGAGCCGCGTAAATCCCAACCCGTCTTTCTCGCTCGGAGCCCGGGCCGAGGAGAAGCCACCGGCCTCTTTCCTCCCGGGCGGAGGGACACGGCTGTACTGAGTCCAGCGCTGCAGACCGCCGGCGCCGTGCTGCAGCCGGGCGGAGGGATTTTTCCCGCCTCTGGAGCTCTTCCCGCCTTGGGGCGCCTGGAGCGGCCGGCCGGGTGGGGGAGAGATTGCGGTGTGGCGGGCTGGTCACGCTCCGCTTCTCCAGGTTTCAGCTGAAACGGAGCTGTGCCCCGCGCTCGGAGGGCAGCCGCGGTGCGGGGCAGGCGGAGCCCCGGGAGAAGGCAGCGCCCGGAGAGAGCGGCTGAGGCGGGGCGGGCGAGGAGGCTGAGGGGGATCCCCTCGTCCCTGAGGGGGGCAGCGGGGAAGCGTCGCAGAGCGGGGTCGGCGCTCTGAGAGAGAAGCCACCCTGCTGCAGGGGGCGGGGGGGGAGGGAACAGTCCCTGCGGAAGACTGTTTAAAAAAAGGCTTGCGAGAGGTTATGCAGACCGGGAGGGAGAGACGGCTTCCCTCACGGTAAAACTCGATTCAAAGAGGAGGGCGGCCGTCTTCCAGGGAGGGAGACTGCCTCAGGGAGCGGACAGAGGGGAGCGGTCCCCTGCAGTGAGGGGAAGCCTCCCCGGGGTGGGCTGGGAGGGGAGGAGCAGCCTTGAGGGAGGCGAAAAAGCCTCCAGCTTGAGGATTCGTTCTCTCTCTGCGTTTCGCAGGTACATCCCGCAGTCCCAGAAGCGTTCCTTGCCAAAAATGGATTTTCCTGTGCCATAAAAGAAGTACACCAGTCAAATTAGGAACGCTACTCGATTCTTGAATCGTGATTAAAATAATTCTGTTAATTATATACTTCATGGAATGTTTTGAACGCTTTCCTGTTGACCTCTGAGGCCAGCTCTGCACGGTGATGGGGTTGTTCAGAGATACTGATGAACCGGTCTGTTACAAGTAGAATAAATTCCCTCAACCAATAGATGAAATTTCATTTTGCTCAAATTATGTTCCACACCCTAGGTATATCACTTCTTACTTGAACCTGCTGAGGGCATCTAACCTGGGGACACACGCACTGAAACAACAGGGACACCAGTACATTTAACAATCTAGGTTTGTGCCTGCAACACTGCTGTTTCTTTGAACATGAATCTGCTACAGTGTTTTGTCATACCTGAGGACTTGTGATAAACTTGCCTGCAGTTCCACGTTACACATTATCACACAGTGAAGACAAGACTGGCAGTTTCTTTCGGCTTTTAACAGTTTTAAAGGGTCCACTCCCCAAGTTCAGAAGAGTTCATCAGTGGGCATTATATTCGTGATATTTATTCTCAGTATTTGTTTTTGGCAAAAATACATTGTGACAAATGCATGGAAAATTCAATTAATCTCTTTGACTTGTTGACACAGTGAAATTATCACATTTTAATTTTGCATACATCTGCAACTTTAGTAAATCACTTCTATCTTAAATTCTAGATCTCGGTTTTAGGTGTTCAGTGGTCCTGCCTTTATCTCAGGCCTGTAGTGTATACAGAACAAACAACAATGTGGTAACATGTATAGACAATAAAATTACTAATTTTCTGTCCTGTACATTTTGGAAATCATTAAAAGATGATTTATGCCTAATACTTTAATATTTCTTTTATCTTTCAGGACTGTCTCAGCAAGAATAGAACTTATTTTTGTGAGCATGGAAAGTACATGTTCTGAAAGATTTTTCTCTTCATCATTAGATGAAGCTGAATGCTACCTATATCCAAAGCGAATTAAAGTAGAAAGTAATCAAAAAAGCATAGAGAAAGAGGAGAAGCAAAAGTTAGAACAAAGCATACGCTGTGTGAACAGATACCAAACGTCACCACACGAACCTGTATATTTATCAGAAAGACAAAAGAGGTGGCCGTTAGAAAAGCAAAGTTGTGATAAAGGAAGAAAAACTTGTATGAGAGAGTTTTTCCATTTTCAAACTTGTAGTAATGACAGATTACCATGTAGAGTATTAGAAAATAAACTGTCTACCAAAAAAAGGAGTCCTGAAAATGAAGACCGAAATACCATAGAAGATGACATTTCATCAAATGTACGTGGACAGTCACTTCATGTGTGGAGTGCTGCTGACACATATAAAAATCTACACATACGAAATCCACCCCAAGTGCAGTGGAACAACAATATAGAACAAAATAATAAAAGAAATGGTGATAATGAACTCAAACAAAATTCTTCAGTTACACCCTTAGACAGAGACTTCTTCCAGATGGAAATCTTAAATCATAAGTCTGTCTCTGATAAAAAGTGGAAACAATACCAGCTTTTGCAAATTCCATTTTTATGTGGTACCAGTTCTGTGTTTTCACACATAGAAGATGAGAAAAATAATTTTCTGAAAAATCCATGGACTACAGAAGACAAAGATTATTCCAGTAATGATAGTGAAACTACTACAGAAAAAGATAGTAAAGAAAAAGATTTTTCATCATATATAATTCCAACAGTAAAATCTTTTAAAAATGTGCCACCACTGGAAATCCCAAATTTTCAATTTCCTAGCATTTCTAACGAAATAAATAATAAAATGTCACCAACTAACTTGAAGGAGATGGACTGGAAGAGTTTTAAGGGCCATTCATCTTTGACGCAATCTAACCAGATGTATGGTGTGCAAAAAATATCTGAGATAGGGAAACAAAGACTGCAAAATGATAAAAGCAGCATAAAAGCTTCAACTGATGGTTCTGAATTTAAAGAAAAGAATTACCAGTCAACTAGCAAAGAGGAGTACGGTGCTCTGGCAGAAGGAAGAAAAGTGTCTGTAACTTATTTCAGAGACAACAACACTGATACTGAATGTGATCAAATATTTGCTGAAAATTATTTTAAAGATGAAGAGCTGGAGAATTCAGATGGTGATGATGATGATAAGTCAAGGATTCACATTTACATTAGTGCCCAAAACGTTCAGAATGAGGAATGTATCATCTGTAATGATCTTTCGAAGAGAATGGGGAGAAAGCGCAGTAATGAGACTGTGGCAACTTTTCATATACAGACAAATATTCCAGTAATAACAGAGGCATCAGAGAAAAATAAGATAGACATACACCGTGGTGTGCATAGTTCCAACAGTGATATTAGTTTGTATGAAGCAGAGTCAAAACTCTCTACAAAGGAAATAAATTATTTCCAAAGATGTTTAGCTAAAAACATTATATTTAAAAGGAATTGTCCTTGCATTATTGTGCAGAATTTTCCAGATACAAAAGTGAGTTTGAATATATTTAGGGGAAAGGAAATGTTCAAATTAAAGTTTTCATTTGAAAACATGTTGTTTGGATGGGTCAGGACAGGGACTACACATTTACATAAAGACGTGCCCGTGCGTCAGGATGAGAGTGTTAAACATTGGTTTTGTTTTCATGAAACATTAAACGAGCAATGTGGTGTTCAAGAGTTAGTAAAGAGCAATATAAATAGGAATGACAACAACAGAATATGCATTTGTTTGCTGGCTGTTATTTCAAAGCATCTGAAGGTGGAACTGCTAAAGACAATTCTTTCTTCCTTTTTCAATAGCAGAAATACTTTATTGCCAACTGAAGGAAAGTCTGGGCGAGTGGAGAATCATCATTTATGTGGCAGAAAGCAAGTTCAATTAAACTCTTTTAAAGATAATACTTTGAGACAAAACAGAGTGTTTCGTAAAAAAAATGAAGCTTATCCAGGCTTTGTAAGGTCTAAATTTGTGGAGAGCATTGGTTTTGAATCACACAATGAATTCCAGAGAAGACATTTTTCTAGATCTTTAGGTGAAGAAGACTCCGCTTTCCTAAAAAGAGGAACCATCTTTTATAACCAGAAAAGTGGATTAAGTAAAGGAAAACATGTTAGAAAGCACCACCTCTCATCCAGAGGGACCAAAGGGTTTGTCACCTATTTGAGGTCAGTCAGTCACAAAAACGGTACAAAAAAGCACATTTTAGTTGCTAAATGCCTAATCTTGCTACAGGGCATGTTGGATTGTTCTTCACTAGACAACATATATTGCTGCAATATCACAAAAATACAGTATCTGATAGGAGCTAATCTCAGATTTTGGAATTACTTTCCTGCCTATTCACAACTGAAATTTGAAAAGGTGACTAGCAAATGTACAAATCAGGAAATATCGGTAGCTACAGTAAAGCAGGAGAAGAAGAAACCAACTGAAATGTTTAATAGTTATTTTCATGGAGAAAGATTTAAAGCTTTCCCTTTTGTCTTATGTGAAAATGAAAACCATGAAACAACCAGATGTAAAAATTTCATGAAGTCTACAGATGAAGTCACAAATGAAGCCACATTCAACATGAAGAGATATTTGGGTACTTCTAGTTATATAAAGGCTGATAGAGAAGAACGTGTTAAGTCAAAAGAGTTGCAAATAAATTCTGACAATTTTCTTTCTGAAAAATCTTGTCCTATTTTTGACACGTATGAAAAAATTCCTCTTAGTACTGATTCTGAAGACTTTGACCAGATCCCAGTTGTAAACCAAGGCATTTTTCTCAAAAACAATTTGTCTGAAAAATATGCAGTCACTAGTTCAGAAGAGGTTCATACTTTGCCTCATAAATCAAACGATGTCTTAATTCTACCCAAGCAGTCAAAAACATCTATGGAAAAATGTATTTCTCTCTTGTTACAAGATAGCCAGTCAATCAAACCTGAATATTGTGAAAAAATAGATACATATAGCCCACATTTAGCAAATAAAAATGAAAAAGTAGAAAACCAAAATACTTATTTAGATTTTGAAAATTTGTTTCCTAGTTCGTCAAATGTTTATCAGTCTGTCACTTTGCCATCAGATAGCAGCTCTTTTGCCAATGAAGATGGAATAGCAAGTGAAGATGGACACTGCAGGAGTTCCTTGAGTACAGACAAACAAAAACAAAGTGACAAAACTCTTGCCACTACAGGATATCAGCCTGCAGGATTTCCTACCATGACAGATACCTACTTGCAATTTCAGGCTGAAGTAACAGTGCAGTTTCCTTTACAAGGGCATACCCAGGCAAGGAAGGCAGTTGGTTTAGAGCCTGCAACATTGAAACAACATCTTGAATATGTAAACTCACAGGAAGAGATAAGTGGCGAACAAATGCATGTAACTAATGAAAGTCAATGTGAGACTGTATTGAATGACTTGATTATGCCATATTCAGAAGATGAATCTAAAACATTTATTGCTGCAGAAGAGAAAATAAAAGTGGATTTATCCATAATGAACAATGGATGTCTTGAAGATGTAAAAGATAAGTATTTACCTTTAGAAAATAAAATCACATATGAATTTGAACTGAAGAGAAAATTTGATTTAGTGCTAGAAGAGCTACGTATGTTTCATGAAATTAGCAAGGGAAATGAAAACAATTTGTCTAGTTTGGAAACAAACTCACACAATAATTGTTGTGAATTAAATAATTCTGAGAGGATAGATGAAAATGTGAAAAGTGGTTCTCAAAAGAAAATAAGTATTTCTTCTCATATCTGTGATACTATAGAAGAGCAAAACGTATCTGACAGTAGTGACAGTTCATTGAATGAAAACATATCCAATGAGAATGAAGACCAAAAAGTGTCTAAGGAATATTGTATTTCAAGACTGTCAGGTGAAGAATTTCTGCATTCACCTATTGCAGAAGGTAAGCACAAGGAATTATTTGCTGTTATGTTAATAAGCAAATTTAAATTTTACACAAGGTTTGTTTCTCTACCCAAAAAATTCCATAATAATAGGGGAGTTTTCATTGAATTGTACAAGGTTTGTTGAGAAAAAGGTACTTGCCTGTGAACAGCTAAATGCAGAAAAACTACACTACTACTGCTATTTGCACACTGTGCTGTAGCGGTTGTAGCTCAGAATTCAGGGTCTGTCAGTCTCAGGCTTGTGCATACCTGTCTTAACACAAATTCCGTTATAGATTATTTCTTTTGTCTTGGATTTCATCATAATACACCCTAAAATCCCTAAAAGAGTCAAAAACTCAGTAAGATGCACATTTACAGAGAGAAAAAGTTCAATTAAAACATGATACAATATTCACAAAGGAGACAACTGTTTCCTTACAACTGGTGTCATAGAATCATTAGAATCACAGAATGGTTTGGGTTGGAAGGGACCTTTAAAATTCTCCAGTCCAAATGCCCCTACAGGGACATCTACCATTGGATCAGGTTGCTCAGAGCCCTGTCCAGCCTAACCTGGAATATTTCCAGGCATATGTTCTACTAAAAACTTTTGTAGTGCCATGAAAATCAACTTCTTCTTTTCAAAATGGATTTTGCATAATATTCAGAAGGAGATATTAATAGGGAGTTGAATGCTCACAAAAAATTCTTTTGGAGTTTATTGATCAGTGGTGACAGCCACCTGCTAAATCTCTCTGATTTGTTTAAGACCTGCAAGTGAACACAGCAGCTAGCCTTGAAACATTTACATGTTTTTACATCTGACATGGACACAAGTATCTGCTATTTAAAGAATAGTTTGGGAAAATAGGTAGTTTAGCACAAGTTCATGTAATAGATTAATAAAGATACATATGAGTATGTTCATGCATGGTAGGCACTATTTATCATGTGTGATAACTTGCACATTTCTCTCAAGTGTGCGCTAGTTGTCTGTCCTCAGTAGTTAATTCTGGACCATAGATCCCAAATAGGTGAAGGCAGTTTGCTGCACTGAGTATATTAAGCTCAGAAAGTGGCAGTAGGTTTCTAAACATATTCTGCACTTAATCCTTCTTATGACATTACCCTAAGCAGTTCTTGCCTGGTTTGTTGTTTGTACAGCATCCTGTTTTGAAGGACCTAACTTTTTCCATCCACCTTAAAGGGAGTGTATGTACCTTGCGTATGGTTCTGGCTTCCAGGCCAGACACTCACAAAGCTTAGGCAGTACTGAAGTTAAGTTTGTTTAAAGTTTAGGTGCTGCTTTTTTTTTTTTGTTTTCCAATCTTTAAGTGCAGAAACCAAATTCCCACTTCAAACATTATGTAGGAAATCTGCTTTGTAAACTCTAACACTCCTACCCCATTTGCCATAGAATCAAGAGGTATTTAACGAGTAAGGGAAGGACACCAAGAAGAAAATCAGTTCAGTGCTGTACCTTCTTTTACAAATAGCTCCTATGTGATAAGTAAATTATTCAGGCACTTTTCAAACAGCATGTTTATCAGATTTTGTACCCGAAAGTCAGTTTGCAGAAGGGATGAGTTCTCACAGCTGCAGATAAAATCAGTAAGAGTCATATTTGGCAGATTCTCTGAAAAAATTGCAGCCATCTCAAATTTGGCATCTGAAATCAATTTCTCAGGGACTTGGCTCTAAATTTATAAAGTGAAGATTGCAGGGGTTTTGTGAAGGTAATTTGTGTTTGTGAAGCAATTAGAAAAGTATCACAGAAAAGCCCTGGAGGGAAATCTGTTCAGTAGAGTTTTAACAGTATACCGTGCTGCAAGTTACACCCAAATGCCTTGCCCCAGAGAGTGAAAACCTAACAGATACTGGATAAATTGTCCACTAAGTGATCACTTTCCTGCCTAAGTCTGTAATAGGAAGATCCAAGTGGAGAAAGTGATATGCCATCAGAGGATTAAAGACTGCATCATTGCATCCACGCAAAGGGGAACTTCAGGAGGTGTATAGATATCTTTTGACAAGACTCTGAGAGTGAGACTTTGTAACTTCATTAGTATTTCCCATAATATGCACATATATGTTTTACTCATGTCAACAAGAACCACAAATTAATAACTAGATGAAAAAACTTATTTATTTATAGAAATGAGTTAAAATCTTAAATGTATTTATGCTTCTGTTTTAAGGCTATTTTGATGCAGCTTATAAAAAGCCGTACACATGGGACCCTGCTTTTTTATCCTACACACTGCTTAAGGAGCAAAATTATAACTTACAGAAAGAGGGAGGTAAGAGAAATATTATTCCATTATTTATACCACAAATACCAGCGCTAATAAAGTTATTTCTCAAATACTTGTGTTTGTTTCTTCCCTTTTTAGCTTGCTAGAGCAATCACATTTTGTTTAATTGTAGGTTACTAGAAAGCTGTTCTATCTTTGGCTTTGGTCACGGAGCAAGTCGTGCAGATGAGCTTTTTAGTTTTTTGGATGGAAGAAAATAATTAACAATGTGGGGTTTCCATTTTTGCTTGTTTTGGAGCCATTTGGAACAAGCATCTTTGGGCCTCCAACTAGTGTGATATAGCCAAGATATACTACAAGGAGAACAAGATTTGATATACTTTTCCTGGAAGACTTGTAGCTTTGGACACTTTGTGGAAGGAAATTCAGTAGGATATTGCCGATCTATCTGTTATTAGGATTTTAAAAAGCATGCTTTTGCATTTTTTCCAACACTTGGAAACATTTAGGAAAACAAGGGTATTGATTTATCCTGAAATGAAGTACTAAGACGTTGTAAGGAAAAGGCTATAGATAACTTCTGTTTCACTAAGTCAAACCATGTACAGATATTTTCACTTTTATTCCCCATTGCACCTCTTAAAACTGATGCACACTTTGCTGTTCTCAGGATTCAGAAAGTTGTTTCCTTCATTCAGGCCATTCTGTGAAATGAGACTGAAAATCTTGAACATTTACAGATGATTTCTGGTGTTCTTTTCACCTGGTTTTTATTGAAGGTCTGTCACCTTATGTTAATATTTCATATACCAAATGCAAAATGTTACAGAGAATACCGCTCCACATTTTTACTGTTTATCACTGCTCTGTAAGGTATTTGGGTTTTATTTTTGTGGCAGGTGGATTCTAGTTTCTGCCTTTGTACTAGGTGTTGTTATTGCTTCGGGAAAATTTAAATTCCAGAATGCTGTGTTATGCACAACAGCACAAGGTAGTTGATACTAACTTGTTCTTGCAAGTTTTGTTCAGGTGCTGTTGGAGCTTTACAGATGGAACATTGTAGCTCCTGCAGATCAGAAGACGACTGAGCCTGGACCATCTTCCCTTTCTTCTTGCCCTGTTGTTTTGGGCCACAGGGCTAAGGGCAAAGAAAAACAAACATTTTCTCCATTGCCATTAGTAGTAACCATTCCTTTTACGTTGCTTCCTAGTTTTTTTTAAGTTCCCATCTGAGCTTCTCCAGAAACATTTTGAACGAAACCTTAGCAGTTATGAATGACTCTTTTTATCCCCACAACTGCTGAAAAGTCGTGCAGATTTCTAGGACAGTGGCAGATTTCTAAGGTATTCTGCACTTTATTTCCAGAGCTTTGTTGGAATCAATGGGCGCCTAATATCCTTGCAGTAGAAGAAGCTGAAGAAATGTAATGTTCCCCTCATCACATTACTCAGTTGACAGCAAGTAGGGAACTGCTGAGTATCTTCTTTCCTTGAGGAGGTACATTGCTTCTGTGCTGTAAGCTCTGGTTGGCAGAGACATTTCTCTTTCATTTACACTGAATATTGCCTCAGAGATTATTCTGAAGCAAGGACTATATCTGATTTTGTTGATGAATGCTATACTTACTGTACTGATAGGAGTTAATGTCAGAAGTTTTGCTGACGTGTTGCTGTCTCCCTTTATTTTTCAGTATGATTCTGAGCCATCACATGTGCTCTTAGATGATTTGCGTTGGTTATGTGTCTTGGATATGATCACTCTCTTTCTGCTGCGGAATCCAAGCCTGTTAATTTAGCCAATTTAGTTGCCAACACACGTGGTTTAATCCAGCATATGGCTCCTGTAGTCAGAAGAACAGGAGTTACAGGTTTTGTACTTGCTGGTATCAATGAGTTCTTTGTTTTACATCCCACTGTTTGGTCACATGAAGTGACTGCTGCCTCAGAAACTGTGACTGTTTTGGAAACAAGATACCTAGGCAGGACAAGACGTTTTATACTTCAGCAGTTTTACAATTCAGCATGACTAACTGCCAGGATTTACTGGCTACGTATAAACTCGTTACACTTGATTGACTTTTAGTGCATGCAGTTCCTCTTCCAAGTGACTCTTATGAGCCTTATAAAAGGCATAGCAGCACTAATATGTCATCATTGACTTAAGAATGGAGCTTTGGGTTTTTTCTCATCCCATCATTTAGAATTTTTGTGGAAGACTTAGAGATTTTTTTTTCTCCGTTTAGAATGATTCCAGCTGAGTGCCTTAGGCTCTGATGGACTCACTATTTCATATCCTAGCTAATTGCTCAGTGCTTCATCATTTTATGGAATAACGGAAAATAGAACTGGAAAGGATCTTGAGAAATGTGACACCTTCTTGTGAGATTATTACTTCTTCCAGATGACTCATTGTCCTAATCTCTAGTTTACAAGATCATGGTCTCCCATTCTTCTACAGTGAGTATATTATTTTATGCAAAACAGAACAGATTCTAAATGATGACTGAATCACGCTTCAGGTTACTAGATGGTGTACACCTTACCTAATAGACTACGGAACAGAAAATCCACATCCTGCTGTCGTACTTTCTCTAAAATGAGTGACAGAAGAAGCATCATGATTATTATCACCAGGAGAGTGATGCCCGGCTCTGTAATTTGGATTTGTATATCTAAGCCCCTCAGACCCTTGGAAAGTATTGAAGCATTCTCCTCTCGGCATGTGTCCTCTGTCCCAGGATGGTGACCTGTATCAAACTGTATGCCTTTGCCAGTCTGTTAGGAAAGTTATATAGTGTTAGGTTGAGGATCCTGCTGATTGGAAGGAATCTGCCTGTGACACAGCTGTCAGCATTTCAATTCCATCCAAAAAGCATATGTTAGATGCTCTACAGCTGAAGAAAATGGAGATGGGACAGGATGTAGTAATAGCCAGAGCAGCTGCAATTACTGTTAATCTGATTTACATATCTCGGTAGTATGTAATTCTGGGGTATAACATATATAATTCTGGGTTTACTTTCACTTTTTCTTTCTTTTTTTTCTAATATAGGATACTTTCTGTCACATGAAGTTATAAGAGTACAGCCTCTCAAAACATGCAAAGGCCCCATCAGGATTGGGCTGTCAAGAAAAGCTCGGCCCAAACAGCTTCATCCATATCTGAAATGACTTACTGGCTTCTTTTACCAGTCTTTGAATAGACTCATTCTGCCTGAAAACTGTTGAAATGTTTTCATGTTAGATTTTTTTGTTGATAGTTTGATCTTTGTGGTCTATGGGTTTTTAAGATATTAATATTGCAGTATTTGCTAGTGATTTATTTAGGAATACTCCTGTGAATATTTGATAGCAAAGGGATTTATAATGAATGTTTACTAGTGGAAATGTTAATGGGAAGATGAGGCCCTTTTAAAGTTTATGTAATATTAATATAATCTGACATGTATTTCTCATCTATTAAAATATACAGTTGAAATTTTCTGTCCTACTCAGACATTCTTAGAGTTCTCTGCGTGTTTATATAGTTATAAAAACTCAGTATTTTTAAAGGGATTTGTTACAAATACTTAGAGAGATGTAGAGGAGAATTTCAGGAAGGTAAATTCAGATTACCAAATAGGAAGATTACGATTTAGGCTTCAGAGGTCATTTCCTCTGATGTACTTTCAGTTCATAGAATCATAGAATACCAGCTTGGAAGGGACCTCAAGGATCATCTGGTCCAAACTTTCTTGGAAAAAGCATGGTCTAGACAAGATGGCCCAGCACCCTGTCCAGCCAAATCTTAGAAGTGTCCAGTGTTGGGGAATCCACCACTTCCCTGGGGAAATTATTCCAATGACTGATTGCTGATTGCTCTCATTGTGAAAAATTTTCCTCTTGTGTCCAATGAGAATCTCCCCAGGAGTAACTTGTACCCATTACCCCTTGTCTTTTGCATGTGACTCCTTGTAAAAAGGAAGTCTTGATCTTCTTTGTAGCCACCCTTTAACTATTGGAACATGGTGACAAGGTCTCCCCTAAGCCTTCTTTTCTCAAGGCTGAAGAAACTCAGTTCTCTCAGCCTTTCCTCACACGGCAGGCTTCCCAGTCCTTTGATCATCCTTGTGGCCCTTCTGTGGGCCCTCTCCAACCTGTCCACATCTTTCCTGTGTAGTGGGACCTAAGCTGAACACAATATTCCAGGTGTGTCCTGAAAAACGCCGTGCACTTGTCATGTTAGGCAAAGAAGATTCCTGATTTTCAGTGCAGAGTTGGGAAGGAGGAAAAGTATAAATGTTACAGACAGAATGTCTTATTCTGAGGATGCTCATTTCATTGCATACAACATGGCAGCACAGTACCGCTACATAAATACTGGAGACAATGTATCTCAGAAAATGAGGAAACTTGGGCTGATCTGAAGCATATGGGTATTGGTTACGGACATCTATTAATAATTGTTAGTATACTGATATTTGTGTTATCTAATAAATAATAGTGACAGTTTAAACTGAATTAGAGCACAGCAAGAAGCAAATGTGGGTGAAATCTGAAAAAAAAAATCACAAAAGTGTCAGAACAAGAGTAATCCAATAACAGATACCAAGAAGAAACCCTCTGTATGGAATTGCACCAAGTTTTTTGAAAAGAGCACAGCTTACACCGTAGCGGATGAGAATTTCAGTATAATAAACGTTACAGAACAGTGACGACGAACCCCTGTGCATAACACTTGGTTGCAGCTGACGCAAGGAAAGCTGAACAAGATGAATTGATAGGGAAATACATCTATAGATAAATTTTTTTATAGAATCTATAGTGGCAGTGCAAGGATGGAAGCATTACAGTTTAATCTATTTAACAGCAACCTTCAGAATATGTCATATATAATAATAAATGTATCAGTATGCCTATCCTGTAGATGTCAAACTCAGAAATTCAGTGCACAACGTGGAGGAAAATCAATGAGACAATAAAATTAAGAAAATGGTTAGGATTTGGTTTGTAATTTCAGTTATTCTCATACAAAATAATAAAAATGTCAGATGAACATTTATTTCTAGGAACAGCTGGTTCTAAACCACGGGTTTCTAAACTTATCCGTGGACCATAGATTGTCCAAAACGGGTAGCAAGTGCTATGAGCCTGGTCTAAAAATAATTTTAAACAGTGAAACTTACTAACTTGCAGTCGTGGTTTAAGCTGGCAGCCAGCTGGGATCACGCAGCCGCTCACTCACTCCCGCCCCTCCTCAGTGGGGAGGGAAATGGGAAAAAGTAAACTCGCGGGTTGAGATTAAGACAGTTCAATCAGACAGCAAAGGAAGGAATAATAATAAAAATAGAACATGCAGAACAAGCAATACACAATAGATTTTTTTTCTCACCACCTGATGACCAATTCACAGCCAGGCCCCAATCAGCAATCGTGGAACTTGTGGATTTTGTAGATTGAAGTCATGGGAAAAGAGAGAGTTGGACTCCTGGAAAAGAGGTTCCTGATCCGCAGGCCAACCCCCATTCATGAACTGAGCATGACATCTCAGGTATGGAATATTTCTGTTGGCCACCTTGGGCTAGCTGCCTGGATGTGCTTCCTCCCAGCTCCTGCGCGTCTGCGCGCTAGCTGAACATGGGAAACTGAACAAAGGCCTGGATTTCTTAGCAACAACTGAAAACATCATTGTGTTATCAATATTCTTCTCCTACTAAATCCAAAACACAGCAGTTACTGGGAGGAAAATTAACTCTGTCCCAGCCAAAACCAGACACTTGCTCATTAAAAATCTGATAATGCAAGTATAAAACTGTCCATGCCAATGGAAATCATTTTTATGGAGATCACAGGACAAGAAATTATACTTTATTTATCAGCACACCACGTCTACGTAAAAGTTTAAAAGGGCTAAGCAAATAGGCAGCTAGAAAATAAATGCAGAAGGAATTCAGAATCAGCTCTTAGGAGGGCAGGACCGTGAATCAACTCCCTTGGGAATGTGCAAATGAGCTGGTGGAGTCCACTCAGGCAGCTGAACAGAGACGGGATGGGCTCGACTCCACAGCACCTTCACCATCACCAGCAGACATCTCTGTCTCAGAGAGGATAACTTGGCATTATACATCAGGGTGACTGTGGAAGAGCTTGTAAGCCTCTGCATGGTAGCAACCCCTAAATGAGGTCGCTACTCTGTCTTCCTTGTACATCATTTTAGCCCTTGTAAGTGTGAGGTCTTTAGATTTTACCAGCTGTGAACAGACAACAAAAGAATGCTGATTTCTCAGTGCTCTGTAACTAGTATCAGCTTCAGTTTCGCTGGGTTGCAGTATGTAGAAACTGATCAAAATTCTGTAGCTAAGTGTGTACCCAGCGCAGAGCAAGGAGAGCTGGTCTGTAGGTATCTGAATGTCCCCCCTGGAGTTTTGTCCTCACAGTTTCTTGAGAGCTGCCCAACGTGAAGTGGCTTTCAGGAACGACATCTTACCAATAGCTTCTCTGTCATATTCATAAAGGTTGAATTTAAAAATAGGAGGATTTCTTACAATTTGAGAGTGATACTTCTGTATTTACAACATCTGATCTCTTTGGGAAAGCCTCTCTCTGTGTCTTTCCCTGTCCCACAGCTCAGGTGGGAAAAGATAACTTTACTCCACAGAGCCATTTTCTCATATTCTCTTCTTGTGTTGGCCTGGGGTCACTAATGAAACTTGGAAATAGAATGAAAACATTGCATATATAATAGTTGTGGGGCACCTCTAATGACCATGGCTTGGAAATATGCCCAGTCCTAGCACAACTGGGCAATCCCAGTGTTCAGAGCATGGTGATACTGGGTAACAACCGCCTTAAAAAAAGCCACTGACCATAGAACTTCACAGATCAGCGCAAGGATGATAACCATAGCGCGTGTGTCTGCCACCAGCTTCCACAGCACAGACTGATTGGAGTTTGTAATGTCTAGGGGTCAAGGCCTTAAAAGTCTGGGATGGAGGCCTCATAACTCTGGGTCTACGTTATTAGTGTCCACCATGGATTCACAAAAATGGCCTTCATCATTCTGAAATCAGTCACATCACTAAAAGTTGTGAAGTCATGTATGGAGATGATGTGACCCCATGTCCTAGTCTCAGCTGGGACAGAGTTAATTTTCCTCCCCAGTAGCTGCTGTGTTTTGAATTTAAAATGGGAAGAATGTTGATAACACTGATGTTTTCATTTGTTGCTAAGAAATCAAGGACCTTTTCCATTCTCCCGTGTTCAGCTAACGAGCGGGTGTGTAGGAGGTGGGAGGAAGCGCAGCCAGGCAGCCAGCCCAAGGTGGCTAACAGAAATGTTCCATACCATGGACGTCATGCTCAGTTCATAAACGGAGATTTGCTGGACGGCAGGAAACTCCTCTTTTTCCAGGAGTTCAAACTTCTCTGTGAATTCGGTCTTTCTTCAGTAATTCCATGAAATCCACAAATTCTGTGATTACTGCTGGGGAACTGGCTGCAAATTGGTCTTTGGGCAGTGAGGAAAATAGAATTGTGTATTGTCTGTTTTGCGTATTCATTATTATTATTATTATTTCCTGTGGTATCTTATTAAACTGTCTTAATCTCAACCCACAAGTTTTATGTTTTGTACAGTTCTCCTCCCCATCCCAATGGAGGGAAAAGGAGGGTTGAGCAAGCAGCTGTCTAGTGCTTAGATGCCGGCTACTGGGTTGAGCTGTGACACCTCACCAAAGGGTACCTGTAATGAATGTTCACATAGCTAATTACAGACATTCACACAGAATCACAGAATGTTAGGGGTTGGAAGGGACCTCTGTGGGTCATCTAGTCCAACCCACCTGCCGAAGCAGAGTCACCTACTGCTGCACAGGACCTTCTCCAGATGGGTCTTGAATATCTCCAGAGAAGGAGACTCCACAACCTCCCTGGGCAGCCTGTTCCAGTGCTCCGTCACCCTCAGGGGGAAGAAGTTGTTCCTCGTGTTCAGATGGAACTTCCTGTGCCTCAGTTTGTGCCCATTGCCCCTTGTCCTGTCACTGGACACCACTGAAAAGAGTCTGGCCCCATCCTCCCGACACCCACCCTTACGGTATTTATACACATTTAGAAGGTCCCCTCTCAGTCTTCTCTTCTTCAGGCTAAACAAGCTCAGTTGCCTCAGCCTTTACTCATAGGAGAGATGCTCCAGTCCCCTCATCATCCTCGTAGCCCTCCGCTGGACTCTCTCCAGTAGCTCTTCATCTTTCTTGAAGTGGGGAGCCCAGAACTGGACAGAGTACTCCAGATGGGGCCTCACTAGGGCAGAGTAGAGGGGAAGG
>Ga0065711_1002341_pt1 | contig 34563 bp, 17 predicted proteins | sample Hoacrofraction12_FD_59098 | JGI IMG/M metagenome (GOLD analysis project Ga0065711, IMG submission 59098) | Hoatzin crop microbial communities from Cojedes, Venezuela - Epithelial fraction 12 v2 (version 2) | ecosystem: Host-associated > Birds > Digestive system > Esophagus > Crop | place... | reverse complement strand
AAAAAAAAAAAAAAAAAAAAAAGAAGTGTTCACAAAATCTACTCTTCTAACAAAAACCTTCTGCTGTCAGCAACTCAGGAGTCATCTAGGAACACTGTCAGAACACCTTATGTTGGCACCTTTACTTTAGGCAGAAAGTGCCAAGGCATAGGCACCTGAAAATTAAAGAAATGTGAACAGAATATTTTGAAACCTTAAAAATTATCACTTCTAGGAATAGGTAAAATTTAGGGCTAGAGCAGGAAGGATTACAGCTTTTCTGAATGTATGTCCTTTGGAAACTCAGGCTATTATTTTCTAAAGGTTAAAGTATTTTTGACGTGCAACAGTTGCTTCATTCAGCAGTGTGCCCTACAGTGGCTAAGTCTAGATTTGGATGATCTGTTTCTGGAAGTTTAAGGTCAAACTGGTCTTTCCAGAATCTGAAGTAAAGGTGCCCATGAATACACCATCCATGGAAAGCTCTAGCCAAATAAGTTGTGTAAATGGCTAGGAAACATAGGCACACTTTCAACTGCATGGCACTTCTCCGTGCTAAGTCAAAATACACGACCTTCTGTAGGTCTCTAACTACAGACCTCATTCATTTCTAAAACTTGGAGGCCATGAAAATTACACTGCTGATTTAGTCACTGGCCCTGAAGTAGACAAACAAAAAAAAAAACCCCAACACGAAACAAAACAACAAAAAAACCCCTTTGCAGTTTTCCTCAATGAATATCAGTTGCTCCAGAAAGCAATACATAACAAAAATATTGGCAGAATTAAATAAAAGCAAGCAACACTGTGCATGGATAACTAACACTTAATCATATGAAAATCTATATGTCATATGCATGAATTCCTGGAGATTTATTTTGAGCAGTGTTGTGAAAACGTTGGTTGTTTAATATGAGTGCCACAAGGAAACAGTGTTTCACAAGCAATTACTGGAAAAGCTGAGATACAGTGAATGAATGGAACCTTTTAATAAAACTGCTTATTGATATAGATGGTTTTCTTCTGATTTTTTTTTCAAAAGCTAAAATCAGCTTTTCTTTAAAAATAATATAAAACATCGCCTCATAATGAGATGTCAGCCATAGTTTTACATATACTGTAATATACTTCCTAATATTCCACAATTTCTAGCCATGCCTAGATATATTGAAGTGCCCTTAGCTTTGCCTCAGGCCCTTAGTACCTCCAGCTGTTATATTATTGGCTGATTTACTGGGAAAATAAAGAGTAGAAATACATAAATGAACATTTTTGCTGCTACCTAATCAGCAGAAAAGAGATTATTTTCTCTCTCTGAAGCAGCAGATACTCCTTTTATAAATATGGAACATTTACAATCAGCAGCAGTCTTATAAGCTGACAATGCACTGTAGTCTGAATCTTTTCAGACTTACATTTAAAATACAGTAGTAACATAATTATTAAAACAAATTTATGCCTTAAATAACCAAAATTAAATTCCATAAGTGCAGTGTAAATTATTTAGGTGAATTAAACATGGACGTCTACCCCTCTTCAGTGTTTAATTGCAGCAAATTTGAGCTGGGTCCAGGACGTGTGTAAAAAAAAAAAAGAAAGAACTCATGACATCCCTGCATATCAAAATGTTTTGGTAATCGTTTTGTTTAAATAGTAACGTTTTATTTTTTTAAGCACTTAGATTCTTGATCTGAGTCCATATTCATGGAAGTCTGCTATAATCCACTTTACCACTTAATGTTGCAATTCAAATGTTCAGTAAGAAGCAAAGCCCTCCAGAATAAAGCATGAATATTACCGTGTGGGACTGTAAAGAGAAGACTATTAGAATATATCACCAACACACTAGGGGACCATTTAGTGCACTGCTCTAAATACATCATTTAATTACAATGGAGACATTACTTCATGTTTCTACTGATGTAAGTATTATTAGAATTCATGATATTCGCAGGCTACTGTGGGCCATTACATTGGCCATAAGCTATTCCATAAGATTTACTACTAAAGGCCCGCAAGGGTATTTGAGCATTCATGGATTCTGTGGCAGTAGGCTTTTATCTAAGACACATAAGTGAGGGACAACCGAGTTATTATCTCTAAGAAACATAGCTTAATATTTTGGATTCTAAAGGTTAAGGTACCATAAATCCTGAATTACTCTGAGATATCACATAAAAAGACATTTTTATTTTATTTTACTCTACTCTGCCTCTTAAAATATTTTATGATGGCAGTTTCTAGAGTTGTACCATGTTGTTTACATTCAGTCCCTGGATGCATCAAAAACACTGACACAGCTTTTCGTTTAAACTGCTGTAATGGAGGCAAAACACGCAGGGGATATTCCCCTCATTTCTGCCTGCTCATACACAGCATTCCCGGTGTGATTAGTCTGTCACCCTGATTTGATGAGAGTCACCACAGACTTTCTCACCCCATGGAGGGCCTTGTTAGTGAACTAGTGGACAGCGTCTGGCAGGTCCTGCTGGAGACAGTAGGACCATTGTGCATGTGGAAAAGTAAATATAAATCTCTGGCATTTTGAAGCAGAGAGCTTGAAATTTTCAGAGATTAAACACTCTTCTGCTGGAGTCGGTAATGTGAAATGTAGTGTCATGTTTTCTTTTCTAGATGATCTATAGGCCTGTAGCAGTACATGGTGTTAGCTGGATGTTCAAATATGTTTCTTAATTATGACAGTAAACAAGCAGCTCGCATTTAATGCTGCTCCTCCAAAATAATTCCAACTTCCTATGTTATCATTAGGAGTCGTTCTCGAGTTTCCTTATGTACATAAACACAGCTGTACCACATTTCATGAAAATAGCACATCACGTGTTATGATGAAGGACAGGTCAGTTTTTCAGCCGGACACAGTAAGTGTCGCTGACGGCATGTGGAGCCGCTGGTCCAGCACCTGGGCATCCTCTCCTGTGGCTGCAGCTCCAGCCGGGAGCTCCGAGGCTGACGCTGCCTTTCCTGGCAAGGAGTGCAGCGCAAGGAGACAGGTCTGTGACGTGCAAGTTCAAACAGCAAGCAGCGATTCTTTGGTACCAATCCAGACAGTTTGCCCAGTTGGTCGGTCTACTTGGTTTCGTGACTGGATGTTGAACTTCATTGATTTATGTCAATAATACTGGGTGAATTGCCCTTGACTAGTGCCTCTAACATTGGATGAGGCCCAAGAACATTTTCTGTAACTATCATAACAACTCATGGACAAATTATCTTAGAGTTCAAGGTAAGTTAAAATTGTTTTAGGCAGGCTAGAAAATCAAACAGCTACCTGCTTGTAAATTCTTCCGGACAAGAATTATCCTTCTTCTCCCCACCTTTCTTTCTTTGCCCTTCTGAATTCTGCTTTTATCTTGGGTCCATTGATTGCTAGAGCTTAAGAAGTAATAATTGCAAACAGAGAGTCCTTTGCAGTTTTGCGGCTGTAAGGAGGACTGACAAGAATTTTCCCTCCACAAGACAAAGAGGCACAGAAAGATTAGTCTTGTGTAGCACGCACTTAAATGTTAAATAAACAAGGAGCTTGGTTTTGTTTCTTGCTTTTTTAATGAAAATATGAATTCTAGGCTTTACACTTGTTTTCTGTTAGCCTAACTTAGTGCAAACTGGTCATCACACCTTAGTTTACTCTGTGTGTTTTAATGGCTGTCTTAAAGAAATAAACAGCTGTGTTTGGCTGAAGAATCAGTGTAGATCCAGAGAGCTGGTGCTACTTTTTCATGAACAGCTTCAAATCCAAAGTCGTATCTGAGTGTGTCTGTGAAGCCAGAGACTTCACAGAAGTGTGTATTTTTTCTCAGGCTGCTCTAGAACCAGCGCAGAGTTTGTGAGTGGTGGGCTGCCTGCATCATGCCAGAAGTATGTGAAGTGCCACAGAGCAATTGCTTGGGTTGCCTTTTGTTCCAGTAGTTGAGTCCGCTGAGGACTGAAATTGATTTTCCTTATGTTAGCATGTGAAGGCTCTGCCCCTTGACCCGCTGCTGGCGAGCGTGCAGGGCACAGAAAGGCTGCAGCTTTGCAGAAGTAAGCAGCACTATGCCTCTTATCACTGGCACATTCTTCTTCCAAAATTGTTCTCTCCCCTGCGCTTTTCCTTTCTACCCTATTCTGCTCTTTGCACTGATGCTGGATTGTCCCATAAATATTTTGTATGCCTGAAACAATGTGGTTTTTTTCTTGCAATAGCATAATATTTTTAAACAGTAGCAAGAGTGGTTGATCTGTATTCATGAACCAGATAATACTGTTGAGTGCACTCAAGCACACTGCCAGCAATTGGTAGTATGGGCCATCTACTCTATGCCATTATTTCTGAGCTTAATCCCATATAAAACATCCTGCTCATGTCAGATTTGCCAACGGTGATGCAATGATTTGTAAAACTGGGGAAAACGAAGAAGGACTGCAAGTGTAAAAGCAAGCTGAGTGATGACCTATTCATACTCTTGGATAGAAAGACCACTGCTCACACTATAAATATCTTCAGAAAGTGATGAAATACATATTTTGCTAGATGAGCCAGTATTTTTAGTCCCCTTTTCTCAAAAATATCAGCTGTTGGTAATTCCTTCCCTCCTCAGTTTTGCTGCTGTAGTTAACTCATCCACTGCCTCTTAATTTATGGCCTACTGCTGGCCAGGAGACTAAACCTCACAGAAGCGATGTTGTCACTGCTGTGATTAACCCATTTCTCCAAAATCACATTGGCTTGTTGAAGTCTTTGAATCTGAATTTGTCGTACTCTGTATGGTTTCAATTTTGAAATTCCACAAAACATGCAAATACACCTAGACTGGAAGATGAAAACATACCCGTGGCTTTTTACCTGTTAAAAAAGGGAGAATGTGTTAAGTCAGGAAGGATAAGCCGTGTTTCAATGTCAGCTCTCAGTAGGTGGCACTCTTTCCTCTGAGTATGTGCTGAGTTAAAATCTCAGCAAGTCTGTTCCCAAGGTTCACGTTTTAACTCAGAAGCAAGAGTGAGGTCCGGCAGTTTGTGGTTGCTGAAGGCTCATTGCACTTTTTGCAAGAGATGTGGCATTGCTTTTCTGTGTCCTTGTGATTTGCTGTACGCTCATAATTACGATCTGTGCGTATCTGTGTTTTCTCTGTAGTTTCAGGAAGAATTGTTGCCCATAATATTCCCAACCACGACACAAAAAAGAATTGATGTGATGTACGTCCACTTGGAATGACTGATAAAGTCTTCACCAGAGATGGCTGCATGTTATTAAGTAGTGGACTTCTTTTCTAATTCTCCATAGACTGTAAAATATTTTTGGTCATTTCATAGGATTAGAGACACCCTACAAATACAAGATTTCACCTATTTAGCTGTTCTTATTTTTTAACTGTGGAGTAATAAAGGAGTAGTGTTTTCCCCTTTTGGACATTTAAATGGACTTGTAACTAAAATAACGAATGAAAGTGTATGTCTACATGTATTGATGATAATTTGATTTTTTTTCGTTGCTGTGCAGTGTAGAGGGTTGCCATTGCCATTCTTATTCAGAACCATTCACAGGGAGAAAAATTACATTGTAAACCAGATGCAAGACAAGCAGAAGAAAAATGGGAGGGGAAAGGGAGAGAGAAAAAAGAGTGTGAGAACATTGTGCCACCTCTCAATGCATCTTAAGTAGAAATAAAATGTTTTTCAATAAAGAGGTCATCACGTGGACTTTATATGAGATCTCTTGCACAAGTGCAGTTCTAGGTTAAAGTAATATGAACTCCACCCCTGTACTTGACAGAAGATGTAGCTATTTGCAGAATTTGGAGCTCAGCGATGTAAAAAGCTTTGGGCTGTACAGGAATATTTCACTGCAAGAGGCCCACCTTTCAGATTGTAGAGGTAATCAGAATAGTAATGGGAATTGGATTATTATTTTTTTATTATTATTAAAGATGCAAGAATTTGGCTGTATTTGTGTTCTACTCCCTCCATTAACTTTCCTCATTGGCTAAGCTACAAAAGAAGCAAGTGGGTTGGGGAAATTAAGATTCTTCAGGAGTGAGGGGAAGGCATGCAAGCAGTCAAAATAAAGATCTTTACGTGGGGTGGGAGAATGAGTAAGACCTCACTGAAGCAAATCATCATTCAGGAAACAGGGACCAGCAACCATTGAGGACCTAGGTGATAGCTCTTCTTTTCCTTTGGGTGACTACTCTATGTGAACTTCTGGAAAGAAAGTATCTAGGAATTTGTCAAAACAGGGATCATCAACATTTGGAAAAGCTATGACAGTTTGACTACGTTTTCTCTGCCCCATGCTGACTGCGTGTCTACTTCACCCCCCTCCATTCGTGTACAGTAATTTCACTTTGGGTCCTATCCATTCATCCCTCTGACCTTTCTTCATTATTTCTTTGTTACTCTCATCCTGCATTCGAAAGTGTGCCTTCTCCTTCTCCTTTCCCAAAGGATCTTACGCTGTTTGTCATTCTCACTCTTCTCCCTACTCATTTGTTCCCCCTGACATTACTCCCTGTCGTGTCGGTGCAAATCACTGGTGCCCAGTCTCCCTGGCTCATTCCAATGGCATTCTCCAAGGCTTTTTCTGAAAAAAAGTATTTATGTTATTTATCTGCATTGAACATGAGAGTTATGCAAGTTTTCCTTCAGGTAGTCTTTGAAAGGTTTATATGGAACAGAGTGTACCTGGAAGAGCTATTTTTCCCTGATTGCAAGGAACTAACCATTGATGAGCTCTGTGTGCTGCTTTGGCAACAGCTGTAAGTTTGAAGGGTGTTGTCTCTGCTATTTCCATCATGTACCTGGTGGGAGCCAAGGACCTCTGAAAAAACTGAACCCTAGACTCTGCTATCATTGCCAGGACGAGGTACGTTAAACCACAGCATGCACTTGCCTTTTATTTGAAAGACAGATAAGATGCGAAGTTGGTGGTACAGATACAATTGTCCAGTGCCACACTGGGAAGAGAAAGTGGGATGATTTAAGGGCTTTGATAGACGTCTGTGTTTTCTGAGTTGATTTTTTCCATCACATGCAGCTAATTTCTGTCCTCTTTAAGTAGAGTCTAAGATACTTCTAAACTTAAATGTGGCCTGTTACCAGCCATGGTGTCTTCTGTTTACACATGTATGCAGTAAATCTGAAAATGCAAAAGGATTAGCTAGCACAGGCAGCACTAGGCTTCTGCTGTACCTCTGTGTTCATACAAATGTGATAAAAAAGACATACAGAGTTCTCCTAGTATTGCTGTAACTTAGGAACAGAAGTTGAAGCTTTAGGGAAAGAGAGTATTGACCTTGTATCTGTGATGGGGGAAAGTGCAGCTAATCAGGTTGCAAGTGTCGCCCCTCCCTCCTCTCTATCTCTCTCATTTTGATTTTCTTTCAATTCTTCTCTCTTTAGGTGTTTTCTATCACGTAGTCATAAATAGTGCAGCATCTATCTCTGGAGTCATGTGTATATATATATGGATTATATAACAAAGAACACAGAAAATCCTACTTCACATTACAGTCAATAATTTCAGCAATACAAAACATGTCCAAGAAATCATTATGTTTAACTTCTGTATATTTTTTCTATATTTTTCTGTATTTCTCATATTGAAAAGGACCTATAAACTCCATAAGCACGAAAGAAAAATCACTGTGTTCAGGAGCTTAGTTTTACAGATGATCCACCCTGCTGCAGGTAGGTGTACCCTGTATGTTCGTAGGCAATTCATAGTGGGTACCAACATGTATAATAATTATAGACAACAAAAGTGGTACAGCATGAAGAAAAGTCACACAGGATAAACTGCATCTTGGGGCAAAAGGACAATGCATAAGTTTTATGTACTACTTCAGCCTCACCTTGGCCATGAATAATTTTTTTTATGAGCAATTTTTTTGTATATCGTTAGCATGAGTAGATAATAGAGTTTAATATTAAAAAAATTAAATCCTTAGACAATGTGAGATGACATGTCTATTAATTGCTAGGTAATTATATCAATTTAAATCAGCTGAGAGTCTTAGCACCAAATGAAAAAGAGAAAGAAACAAAAATTCCTCCACCACAGTTCAAATAGTATCTTGAATCCTGTTAACCGTAATATTTGGGGTAGAATTCTGCACCTACTAAATTTAGAATTAGTGCTATTTTTATTTCATTTTTTTTCATTTTTATGTCCTTGCCATATCCAGTCATTTCAAATTGATGATTCTTGAAGATACGAAAGTATCAACCACATAATTGGTATTCTATTCCCCGTAGAGCATAGAACTGGCCTTTGGGGGCCAGATGAGACGATACTTTCAAATGAAGCACCAAGCAAAATGTCCACAGATATTCTGCTGTTTCATGTTATGTAGAACAGTTACCTCTTTTCCTACTGCTAAAGCCCAGCTTATGAGCCCGCCCTCAGTAAATTAAAGAAAAAACACTTTCTTCAAATGCCATTCCTCTGTATGCACTCATGTCTCCAAGGCTTAAGATCTAACAATCCTCTAACAACTTGGCCTGGAAAGATGAATAGCTTTTAAAACATTGTGTAGATTGTATTAATTGGGAAGGGAGTAATGGGTTTAGCATAACTGGAACGGTTTTTAAACAGCTTGATTACAAGGATTATCACATACACATTGAATTAAACAAATCCAGGGAAATGAGAATAATTTCTGCCTTTCCTGGGCATGCATTTAAAGCAGAGAAATATAGAACTAGAAGTAAATAGCACAACCTGTTTTAATCAAAGTAGTCTAGCAAGAAACAATCAATTAAAGAACAGTCTGATTCTCTGTGACATCAATGTATGAAAATCTGTTAGACGCCAGATTGTGTCTCAAGACACATATGATGAACTGAACAAAATGACCTGCTAATAGCTTTTACGGGTAATAAATGCATCATGTTATTGGTAATTCTGCAGATGGTAAATCAAGCTAATATCCAGGCTGAAACAAGCTACTTGTTAAATATACTTCAAAAATGTTCCTCCTTGTTATTCCATAATTGTATCACACAGAAAAATAGGATGATTTCTACTTATTTTTAAGCATTTTAAATTAACAAGTGTTTCAACATGCAGACATTTTAATTTTCAAATTCTTTAGAGAGAACATTTTTCTAACTGATCTTAGCTTTTGAAGCACAGTATTTGTATTTAGATTAGCAGCCCTGTATAAACTGTTATATATAAATGTTCTCAGTAAACTGTTTAACATGTATTTTGAAAGAGATTTCACAATGTCTAATGTTAATCTGAAGCTGCTATTCAGCATGCAGGACTTTCTGTTGTACGGATGTAAGCAATTTCCAAATGTGGAGTTTGTGATTTCTAGAGCATGAGATGTTGCAAAAGCTGAGTTAATCAATCTGTAGAAAACAAGACTTCAGATATATACACATCAGAATTCAGTCTGGAATATATGAAATGATTCAGTTTGTATACTTAAAAAAGACTAATTCTGTAAAGAATGGGACGAGTTTGTGCACCAAATCCTATATGTATCCAAGGCATAAAAATTGTCAAAATGTTGGCTCAAAAAAGATTGATATAAGATTGATATGCCCCAATATCTCACTCAGGAATGGCAAGTAAAAGAAAATAAGCAAACCCAAAAAACTTCTTTCATCTCTTCCTGCCAAGGATTTTACAGAACTGAAGAGTCCATGCTTTTTATATTATTCTCTGTCAGTTTTTAATGGTAAAAAAAGTAAATTAATTTTCCAGGTAGCAATTATGTACTGCAGAAAAGCATCTACTAGCAATAATAAATTATATTTTTGTGGCTATTCAATTCAGTATTTATCCACAACAAATTTGAACAGATGTTCAATGCTCAATTATTATACTATCTGTTAAAAAGTGTTTTTGACAGGTTAATTCATCAGGAAACTAGAAAATGATTGGAAAACATTAATAAAAGTTGAAGGCAACACCTTAACGTGTTAGATACTGCAAAACCATTCAGGCAACTGAGAGTCACAGGTAGCAAAAAGCAAATATGATGAGGGAACAAAACCAGAAAGATTTGTGTTGGGGAATCTTTTGAACACACTGCTTTTCCCGGATTCTTGTGAAAGCATGGTGGCCTTGACCCTACCTCAGTGCTGTAGTTCTTCTACATTCCTGCGTCAGATCTACACACATTAATAACANCTTTTGTTACTTGCCACTTACTATATTTGTTCTAGCTACATCTCCTCTCACTACCCCACACTTCAGCTAATATGTCTTGCTTGAGTTTATAACGGCTCTTCTCAACAATTTAGTATTGCCATCAAACATGCAGAAATGTTGATAAATGCTAAACAATGATAACAGCATCAAGGATTTATTTAGATTTTAAAATTAATTTGATCAGCACGTTCATGAACTGTTGTAGTCATTTTCAGTGAATACTGAAATCGACTTACTGGTGAAGAAGCTGGAGGAAAGAGATTGTGAAATCTGTTTGTGCTATCAGGATACTGAACACCCCTTTCCCAGTACGGGGGGATTGTGATTTGGAGAGAAGGACAGAGAGCAATGAGGTGTCCTGGCAGCCCCATTGCAAGTGTGGTTTCTGGCAAGAAAAGAAAATAAATACTGGTCACCGACGTAGGCCAAGTCCTGAATCGTGAGGGCTCATACACCTTTGCTCACATTGGCTAACGTGTCACTCAAGTTCATTCAAAGGCGGCAAACCACTACTTTCAAAGCATGCAGAAGTATTCATAGGAGAAATGATTGTATGTTTAGCCAGTTGTGGAAAATGCAATAATACCATTTGGGTTTGGTTTGCTTGAATTGTAAATATATATAACCACAGATAAAAGGTGAACCCAGATATTAATCAAAATATTAGGGCTCAGTTTTAGGGCCAGTGCTCTTTAATGTTTTTATAAGTAATGTGGATGCAGGATTTGAACTTACATTAAGTAAGTTTACCGATAATACTAAACTAGGAGGAGCTGTGGACTCCCTCAAGGGTAGAGAGGCCTTACAGAGAGATCTGGATAGACTAGAGAGCTGGGCAATCACCAACCGTATGAAATTTAACATGAGCAGGTGCAGGATTCTCCACCTGGGATGGGGAAATTTTGTTTATACATATAAATTGAGGGATGAGAGGCTAGAAAGCAGCCCGGTGGGAGGAGGTCGGGGAGTTTGAATTGGTGGCAAGTAGAATAGAAGCCAACAGTGTGCCCTGGCAGCCAAAAGGTCCAACTGTGTCCTGCAGAGCATCAAGCCCAGCATAGCTAGCCAGTCGAGGGATGTGATTGTCCCACTCTACACAGCACTGGTCCAGCCCCACCTCAAGCACTGTGTGCAGTTTTGGGAACCTCAGTATGAAAAGGACATCAAACTATGACAGTTGTCCAGAGGAGGGTGACCAAGATGATGAAACGCTTCAAGGGCAAGACTTAAAAGAAGCAGCTGATGTCACTTGGTTTGTTCATCTTGGAGAAGAGAAGGCTGAGGCGTGACCTCGTCGCAGTCTACAGCTTTCTCAAGGGGGCGCAGTGGAGCGGGAGCTGCTAATCTCCTGTTTCTGGTGACCAGCAATAGGACACGAGGAAGCGGAATGAAGCTGAGTCAGGGGAAGTTCAGTTTGGACACTGGGAAAAGGTTCTTCACTGGGGGGGTGGTCAGTCACTGGGACAGGCTTTCCAAGGGCGTGGTCACAGCACCAAGCTTGTTGGGATTCAAGGAGCACCTGGATGACTCTTAGTCATATGGTTCAGTTTCAGGTAGTCCTGAAAGGAGAAGGGAGTTGATCTCGATGATCCTTATGGGTCTCTTCCTACTTGAGATATTCTATCATTCTATGATTCTGAAATAGCTAATCATTTGAGGAAATTGGGACCTCCTTGAACAGAGATTACTTTCAAAGTAAGAATAATTTATTGTGAGATATTGTCCATCAGAAAGTATTGTGTGACTCTGAGAAAACATCCTGTGTTTCTGTATGTGCTTTTCTATGACTTATTTTTCAAGGTTTTAGAATGTTTAGATGAAAATATAACATATTATTTACTATACGTACAAGACAAGCCAGCAGAATAGTATTACTGTTGTATGTCCTTCTAGCCAACTCATCCAAAAATTGGCTGCAGTGCTGAAGCTGACTTTAGCTTTTTTCTTCGTGAACTGGTAAAAAATGGAGAAATTCTACATGAGTGCCTCTGCCTCCATCCTTCCCCCTTCATTCACCATCTGCTTGTTTCAAATGGGCCAACAATTCTTCTTTATATTTCCATGGAAACAGTTTTGTATATTAAAATGGGCAATAACTGAATTTAAAATTGTAATGATAAAGTCAAGAGTTACTGGGATAGTACTTATCCTCAGTCATAAAAATTGTATGAGAATTTCTAATTGAGATTCACTTAGTATCAACTTGGAAAGGGGTTTGGCTCTCAGCATAATACTTTTTGTTCGTAAGCATATCATCATTATTCCTTTGACTTCTGACACAGTGCGCACTGTAAGGTTATTTTATTATGGTAAATACTGAAATAAATCCACAGCAGGCAGCACGGTGAAGACAGTGTTTTTCAGCAGAAGTTCTCTCTCCGTAATTTTTATTCAGTACAATATAGTAGTTGCCAGAGGCACTGCGCAAACAGACAAACTTACTGTTGCTGCCCAAAAGAGCTTAAAAAGCTTAAGAGTATTGACAACTAACATGGAAAGAATTAGCTTTCCACTTTATCTGAAGAAGATAGAGTAACCTCTATGAGGCAGTTTCTAATTCAGAGTGAGGTCTGTCAGTTCTCAGACTGGAAAATACATGTAGTGAGAAAAGACATGCAAAATAAAAAAAAAGGTAGCTGAGAGACGACTGGGATGTTGCTCATAGCAGGATTCAGTTCTGACCACGTATTTCACATTTCTCCTGCATTAGGATTGCTGTACAGAAGTTTTCTAGAAACAGCCATACCTTTAAAAACACCTTCTCCTTTCAGCCATGCATCACTTTAGGAAGCGTAAGTGGCCCTAACAGATTTTTGTCCTAGATCATCATGTCTTTTGTTTCTTCAAAAACAAGAAAACAAGACATTTTGCTCCTTTTTTAAAAAAATAACTGAAAAATAAATATTGTGTAATAATAATTATCAAATAAATGTTTTTATGTATTTAAAAGCAAGAACCAGTTTTCAGCATGTCACAGCTGGTGTTGCAGTCCCTATGGTTGTCCATATTCTGGGTACTGTGGAAGTTAATAGCTTAGGAACAACTCAAAGAACTTAACTTTAAAGCTTGTTTGCTCTGTGGATGATCAGAAGCGGGAAATCATGTGCCGTATATCTTGAGAAATTATATTTTTTATACAAAAATTTATTTAAAATTAAATATATAATATCAGTTTAAATATTGCTCTAAATTCTAAACTATAATCTCTTGGTAGATATTTAGTGCAAATTGAAAAAGCTTAAATGGCTTAAAAATTGCTTTGAAGCATTATGTAGACGCAGTTATCATGTATAAATGATGGGACATTAATGGCTTCCTTCTACATTTAGCATTAGACTTTGAAGATGAAATGGAAGTGTCATTCCAGAAATTTACAACATGTATGTGTGCCTACAAGTTTACTTAGTTTAAGTAGTTATTTTGATATTCTTTATGCTTCTGTAATATTTTGAAATTCAGAACTGTAAACTTATTATGACGGAAAGTTTGTTGTCTAGAATGGAACCCTTTCCATTTTTGTTTTAGGTTTTATTTTATTGTTGACATACTGGCTAAATTACTGGCTTGTTATTTGCTCTCCTTTCCAACATTGTGTAATCCACCTGGCTTTGGGGAAAAAACAACTTCAGCTCATGAATGAAATAGCCTTAAATTTAAGAGGAAGAGCTATCTTACAGGTAAACTATCCCTGTTGAAATCCCGTGGTGTAGGAGCTTAAGTACCTGACTCCCATGCCTGTGTCAAGGATAGCAGAAACAGCTAAAAATAATGTACGGTTGCCCCAGACCTGGAATAAGTCATGATTTTAAATTATTCCATTATGGATGAGTTATACTATGGGCTATTGTACTCCTGGTGAGAGTTGCATAGAATAGTTTGTGTTTAATAAAAATGTAGGCACCAAACTAGATAGGTTTAAAGAGAAAACTGGTGAGTTTTTCTAGATGAACATATGAACGATTGCCAGTGTTTCTTTGTATGCAAAAGAAAGAGAAAAAAATTTTTAAAAAGAGGAAAAGAGAGAGAGGGATTTTTAATCAGCAGTCTTCAAAGTTAGCTTGTCGCATCTGGACTAGAAGGTGAAGGTATCTGTAGATTTCATAGACTAGTACAGCACAAAGCACTCCTGCTGATAAAAGGGAGTCGGTCGAAATATTTGACAAGAGCAATTGTAAATTAAGCTTTTCCAAATTTCAGATAGTATTTTTCTTTAAAGTCAACTTAGTAATTCTGATAAACATATGTGACACATACAGTTTGGTAATGGGAAAACTCACTCATTTCTAAGGAGCAGTCCGCTGAGATTTTCCGTGATGGTTAAGATACATTTCTTCTAACTAAACATTTTCTAACTCAAGGCTAAACTTTAAGAAAGGATTCTTTGCTCTAGTGGATCTCCACGACTGAATCTTGACAGTAACAAAACCAAAATAACAAACTAAATTGTGCTTATGAGTCAGACATCTAGAACTTTAAACTGCTCTTAAATGTCCCTACTATTTTCCCTGTGTGGATGATTGTAAGCACAAAATTGAAGGCACAATATGGGGAACATTTGATCTAGCTTTGCTTTTTTTCAAATTCAGTTTAGGGCCTGCTTTCAGAAAGATGCTCAAGAGCATGGCTAACTTTAAGCAGGCAAGTAGTTCTTTATTTCTTAGAGACTAGATACATCTTTAAGGTTATATATAAATGTAAGTATTTTACTGAATGGAGACATACAGGCAAAAAAATTATTGAAGTCCAAGAGTGAATAACGTATCTAGCGTCATCTTCTAGTAGTCAGGTGTCACCCGCTTAAGGTTATCTTTGACATTAGATAAAACATCTTTGTAAAAGATATTTGAGGTGAGGTCAAAGGAAAGAAGGAATTGGTGGGAACAGGGATGGATACAGCTTAACAGCCAAGGTCAGTGTTAAACTTTACTGACAAATTTGACCTTTAAAGTAGTGCAATTGGAGGCAAGATTTACCATTCCTTTTTCCCACCCTCACCCAGCTGAAATGGCATCCCCCACAAGCACTGGCAAACAGAACAGCAGAAATTAGCAAGCAAGTTAATTTTAGTACGAATTCCTAGACAATCCCCAGACACTCACCAGTAAATGCAATGTAAGGAGGGTTAGAACATGGCCCAAGGAAGGACATTTTTTCTTCCTATTATGCCTGAGGTTATTTTGCAAGGAAACATACCTTTCAGTGTACTGTAATTGAAACTACCCTTATACTCTATGTTTTGGCCTTCTGGTAAGCACAAAGGGTTACCTTGTAGAACTGGCAGACTGATTCTGCCTTGCCCCCCACTAATTCACAATTTGCAGCGCCCATAGATACACAAAAACAACCTCCTACTCCCCAGGCTTAAAAAGCGAAAGTGAAACAGTCTTTTCCAACCACTTTTACTTTCTGATGTTGCACGTAGCTAACAAATGTCTGATGACAAAGCAAAACAGAGAAATGAAATCTTTTCCTTTCTAGTGTGCTAGTATGCTGATTCTACTCCTCTGACAGCATTTTTAAGAAAGTCAGTTTTTCCTTGCTATGTAGCCTTTTCACTCTAACAAAAAAAATCGTTGGGAAACAGAGATTGTCAAGCTCCTTAGAGTGGCTTTAGAAAACGCTCACAGAAACCAAATCCCACCCCACACTGAACCTCTCTTTTAAGCCAATGCTGAACATTGTTCTCTACCAATAACCCGTATTCCCAAATAAACCTATTCCTGCCAGCTCTTGCTGCTTTATCAGAAGTCTTGCAGTATTTAATGCTGTACTTGAAGCACCAGCTGCTGGACGCAAGTAATAACAAGAGAGTTTCACCTTTCATTTAAAAACGTGCATGTTTCTAGCTTTCATAGCTGTGCAGAACAGCTTGAAAACATCATCCAAGATTTACCAAAAATTCAGAAAAAGAGAAAAAATACCATTTTATGCAAATCTTCTGATTTTTTAGTATCAGGACTGGCAATATTTTAAAACTAAAATTGTAATGAATAAATAAAGACAAGTCAGTTTAAAGTCTCTGTTTACCAGGAAGATGAAAACACTGAAACAAAATCATACAGGTTAGTGTGCAGACAACCAGCAGAGTCTAGGCTCTATTACAGATTATCCTTTATTGGCAGACAGAAGTCCCAGGATTATTAAAAATGTATACCGATAAGATAGAAAATTATTGCCTGATTGCTAGCATTGAGGCAAAACCACTTACGCTATTCAAAATATGAATCTCCTTTCCCATCTAGCAATTAATGCTGTGTGGCAGAGGACATCGTGCAGTTCTTACAATGGAAAACAGCTTTGCCAACATTGTGTATCGGCCTACTGTTCTTAATTACACGACAAAGCATTCCATTTCGCCCATGCTAAAAACAAAATAAGAGTATAACTGCTTAGGTAAGCTTAATTAGGCTCCAGCACTAATGCTGACTTCCATCTTTGAATAATTCCAACTCTTTAAGCTAATTCAAAAAATATAAAATTGTAGCAGTAAAAGAGCTCCACATGTACCTTTACTAGTATGTGAGATGTATTTAAGAAAATGTGCTCTCTAAACTCTGAAACAATCTTGGACTGTTTTTTTTCTTTTGTTTTTTTTGATTTGAAACTGAAGCAATTTCATCAAGAACAACTCACCTTCTTCCAAGAGGAAAAGAGAAGAATTATGATAACTCGTATGTCTTTGGAAGAGCTTTACCTGCTGTGATAAGCCTATTTGACTACATGGCTGCAAGAACAGTGACTTTTTGACATCAATTCCCATAAGGATATCTCTTCCAAAGATTTGGTTTTCTTTACAATTTAATTCAGTTGCCCTGTAGAGGAACTCCTGATATCTGGATATTGCCTTTGCAGCTTGCTTTCCCATGGCCCAGGTTTTCATGTCCATGTGACCATCGTCCAGCCTGATATGGCACTGCTAATGCTGGTTGATGAATGATAATTCTGCTGGGAGAAGCAACAGAAAGACACGAGATGACTAAAGCTCATTGACATCTTTCAACTTCTAAAAAGTGAAAAAACCCCCACAAGAACACTTCGGTAAAATTCTTCTGAAAACTATTACGCCATATTTTAATAATGTATACAAGCGCTAGACTCCAGACATATGAATAGGTCAGATATTCTCCAGGCATTTTCTTTTCAATGTTTAGTTCAGAATCACTGGAAGGGGACCTCGGTGCATTGTGCCTTCTTTTCTAGGTAACTACCTTTTTTTTTCTGGTAGTATATATGAGAGATCTCCAGTATAAGCACACACTCCACAGTTTAAGCTTTAATGTTCTATTAATCTCTAAAAGCCAATTTTACTTAGGCTGAGAAATATATTGAAAAGTAGCACTGAAATCAGTGAACCAAAAATATAACTATGATGTAGATTTTGTATGTATCAATCATGGGTTGAGGAACTATAGACATCTGAAGCTGAGCCAAGGACCTCTATCTGTTCCACTCTCTGATGTTGAAGAATTTCCTATCTATGACTAGGTAAGATGAAATCAACTGAAATTGAAGTCAGTGGGAATACCTCAGAGCATAATATATTACTTGACAAGCGTAATGGTGGCAGAATACACCCTATGGGAATTGCACAGCTAAAGACTGGCACATTAAGCTGAAATACTCCCATTCCCCTCCCCTGTAGTATTTCCTGATCCAGACCTGTCAGTGTACTTACAGCCTGACCTTCTGTTATTCCTTCAATTGACTCCTGGGTATTGGGTTTTGTGTTTTTTTTTTTTTTTGTTTTGTCTTTTTTTTTTTAAACTGAAAATTCGGTTCATGCAATATTCTATAAAGTAATTCACCTTGAGCCTAAGTCACATGTCAGCTTCCTTTGGAAAGGAGAAACCTTCTGTAAGGAACTTGCATAGCTTTGTCCTGTAGGCAAAGGGGAATTTTTAAACAAATTTCAGGGTTTTCACAACCCTGATATGTTGCTAAGGGAGGCAGCCATACCCTGGTTATTCAATGGTGTCTTAGAAGATGATGGATGGGGATTGCAGGAATATCATAGGTTGTGATATTCCACTCATCTATAGGGGAGGAATAGAAACGTCTTGCTATTGTACCACTGGAAAGCGATCAAGTATTTAGCTATGGCAAAAGATTTCCTGGCATTAGGTTAATACTGTATGAAAATTGCCTTCTGTTCAGTAAATACTGGGAAAGGATTTTGCTGGAAGAACAGACTGATACACGCATCCCAATTTCATTGCCTTATAACTTTTTCCACAAACAGTGAAAGGATTATTTGGAACTGTGAGCAAATTGCAAGCCCACTCCTGTGATGTTTCCTTTCAAAGAAAGGTGCTGTAGAAAGAATAAGCAAAATAAAATATCTGCTACAAATTTAGATGATGAAGAAATAGTTCCTAGTACAGCATACCAGGAATTACACAGGGAGAGATTCAAGAAGCTGTGAGATGACAGAGACAGGAAAAAACTTTCACTACTGTTTTAGACCAGACTAAATCAGGCAAGAAAGCAAAAGCCATATAAAGATTCAAACAGCAAAATTCTTTGTCAGATCTCTAATAGCAGGCTTCTATCCCACATGTGCCACAGATTGTGTCAGCTTCTAGGAAGTTGGAAATGCCCTGTTTTAGCCAAAGACAGTATTCTAAAAAGTGATAGACGTGCCATATATTGCTCTTCCAGTTGTAAATTTAACACCTTCTTCTACAAAATTAATGCAACATTTATTTGAGAAAATGAATGAAAAAAATGTTTCACATCTGTTCTCAAATGTTTCTTATTTTCAATATGATAAAACGTTAATTATCATTTTAATTTCAGTGTTATATGAGTTTTGGGTTTATTTTTTAATATATCGTTCTGGCAAGCTGAATAATGCCCTGCTGGGTTAGTCGACGGGATTCCGATTTTCTGCAATCCTCTACTTTGTGTTCTCTTGTTCTGAACAGAATATATAATCCTTCTTCCATTTCCTTGTGATGCTACTACTATTGATTGCATAAGAATAAGCAGCAATACTTAGTCTTCGTGTATCCTTCCTAAATTGCTTTTTAATAATAACATGATTTTTTTTTTTTTGTAACCATTTGTTTCTTTTTTTTTCTCACTTACTTTGGTTTTTTTCCCCAAAGTAGACCTCAGTGTGATTGAACTTGGGACTGGTCATCTACATCACTCAGATACAAGATGTTTATGTACTTTATTAAGTACATTCTTTCTATCTTGTTGATTTTTCATATGTACTGCATTTGCTATTTTTTTACTTTTTATTTTACCATTTATAGAAATAAATTTGTTTTTTAGAGATTTTCAGAACTGCAGAGGAGCAAAACTACAGACTGTAGACCTGGGGTTTGTAATTAGTGCTTTGAGACTTTAACTTCAAATTCAAGTTCAATCACCACTAGAATTTTTTCAACCAAGTTACAGTACCACAGATAAGCTTGCACTTCTGCGTTTCTCCTCCTTTCTCCATTGAGACAGGCTCCTCAGAAGCAAATGAAAGGTAGATGTAAAGTAATAAGTCTGAAGCCCTGAATCTGCCATTAATTCAGGTGCATGCTTGGGACCAAAACACTTCAGATAATTTGCAATTCTCCAGATAAGACTTTTGAGGTGCCCAGACACCGCAACATGTTTACTGTTCTAGCCTCATTTTCAGGCATACATGTGCTTTGAAGAGCACATTAGGAAGTTATTAGTGTATTATCACAATAAGATTTTTCTTAATATTATTGTTATCATCATCATCATCAATGTCTTTGGGTTTTAGAACAGGCAGCAAAATAAAAAAAATAAATTTTGGAATCCTTCATTTCTAACTTTAAATTATATAGTATGTCAAATGGCCAAGGAGAAAAACCTTTTTCCCCCCTCTCAAACATGCTTTATTTCGTACCAACCATTTGTCAGAGGTCCCGTTAAAACATTATATCCTATATAAGAGCTGTCTCCTGAGAATAATTGTTTGCTTTGGGGTCTTCAGACAGTAATTCCGGGATCTCTGCAGGCAAGGTTATTTACAGAAACACATGAAAATCATTTGGTCAGTGCTGAAGCACCTGTAGCACCACTGCAGGGATGGACAGTGCCAGAATCAGCGGCTACTTCAGGAGTCAGTAAGTATAAAAGCAGAACAGTCTTAGTAATTTACTATCAGTAGTAATTTAATAGTGTATGAAGTGACTAGTAGTTTTTTGTAATGTATTTATTGATTAATATCTTCTGAAATATCAATATTAGTGATACATCTAGTATAAAAATAGTGAGAGTGAATTGCTATTCCATTTGGAAAATGATTGTGGACATAGCTGTTCCTACGGAATAAGATGCTACAGTGCATGAGAATAATGCTTTGTAAAACTGAATGCAGAAAGTATATGTATCGATGGGATAATGCAAAAATTAATATAAACTTCTAACAAACATAATGGAAATATTTCTGGACAGTTAAAAACAAAATACACCCCTGGGCGTAAGCACAAAGTCTTCCAGGCTAGAGGCTGTATTCTGGATCTGGAGCTTCTGGCTGTGCTTACTGAGTGAAATACTAAATGAGTGTTTGACCGATCCATGAGTAAATACAGTACAACACAGCCAAGTCAAAGGCATTCCTTCACCAGCTAGGATTGTGCATCTTTTAGAGCCACTTTCTTGAACTGAAAAAAAACAACAATGCAGTATAAGAAATCAACAAAATATATTTCTGCCACATTGTGTTAAGAAGTAGATTTCAAGGTCACAAACATTTTATTTCAGGATATACCTCCCTCATTTCTAAATTCTTTCTCAGAACAAAAGGGTCACATTGAAATGGGTCACAATCGACAAAACAAGAATTTGTAATATTTATTTCACCCTTATAATATTCACTTGGATGCAACTGAGTCTCCAACAGCTAGACTGATTTTTACCACAATTTAAAAGAAAGTCTGACATAGTAAAACCTGGAATTTTTTCTGATTAATCTCCTCAAGACATATTAAAATGGATTAATTCAAAGTGCTGTATTAGAAATGGACCTGCTTCAACATGACTGTCCCTATCATATGCTAAATAAAGAAATTAAAATGGTTTAAGAAAACCGGTTTAAACTGCTTGTTTGTCATGTTGATAGACTGAGCCTGGATCTCTTGTTCTTGTCCGTGTAAAGATCAGTCATTTGTTATCTATGGAGTCCAAACTACATTCTTCAGTTGGAACGGAGTCAGCTGAAATGCCTTAGTTATAAGACATTTTACCTTGTATAGTGTGGGGCTCAAACAATGCAAGTGCACAGGTTTAAAGAAGCTTTGTTCCAGTTGTCTTTGAACAAAGTAGAAGACTTGCCAATTAAAAAGTTTCCAATGCAATATAGCATGATACTTCTTGTAAATCATGGGCTGGAGCTTAGTACATAGAAGAAAACAGGAAGGTCAGGTAGAATGACTAAACCAGTGGATTGGTTGCATCTTGTGAAATAGCAAAGAATGTGTTTGAAAACCTGCTGTAACAGTTATGGTCCAAATTCCACCCCTGAACTTCAGTTACATCTGTGTGTGTAGATCTGGTGGCAGAATTTGGCTGCAAATCATAACTCTAACCATTGTTAAAATAAAGACAAAGCTTTCTCTAGTTTACCTGCACTCAAGCAGTTGAAATTTGCTCAGAAAACAGCTGGTAAAACTCTGACACTTAAAGACAACATCCAGGTGTTCTGTGAGATAACACGTGATGTCTTAATTCCATTACTCTACGATGATACTAAAGCTTTGGGTTGCTGCTGGAAAAAACACAGTTAAATTTTAATTTAACTCAGAGGAATCTGGGCCTGTATGCTACACATAACTGTTCTCTTGGGCATGATTGGTAATAAAGCCAAGACTAATTTTGGATTCCATTTTGTGTAAAAGCTTAAATAGGAAACCACTTACTCTATTTATTTGTTTATTCTTTGACAGCATAATTGTTCACTGATCTTCCTAAGAAACTATCTCTGCACAAGTCAAATGAGGGACCGAGGCCTAAAGGTCAGTAAAGTCGTAACCAGGGAAATCAAAACACTACATATGTATTTCTCTTTGCAGACAATTGAGAGCACATGCTTATTGTGTCCATTTTTACAAACATGCATAACATTTTTGCTACTAATAATTTACTTAGTAAAAAGGAGTAGTAAAAATTGGCGTGCCGTAATTTCAAGAAACATGTGTCTGACTCTCCAAATTGCTCTCTAGCATACATGGTACATACATTTGAAATTGTTTATGGATTTTGACATGATTTTACAGTGAAACCTAACCCTGACTTTTCATTACTGTGACTTGAAGTCGAGAACTTTGTTGTGTAATTAAGTACAGTGGGTCACTGTGCAGTGTGGCAGTGCTATTTTCTAGTGCATGGAGTACTGAATCCATAGTGCAGCACTGATTGCTAGGTAGGAAAGGATATTAATATTTTGAATGATTGTAAGTGGTTTTGCATAAATGCCAGCAATAAGGAAATGGTTTTACGTTTTATTGTTATGCATTTTTAATATCAGACTGCACTCTAACCATAAAGCTTCTAACAAAAATTAAAGCACTCTCTGAATCTTACTGCACATTTCAGAAGGCTCCTTCCTTAGTATGTTACTTTCTTTCTTTTATCTATATGAATTCCAAGTAGATTTTTTTGTTGATGTATTTGCACACTTGCCAGTGACGGAGAACAAATTGTGTCCTTGATTGACACTTAAGATTTACTCAGTAAAAATGTGGAGTGGGGATACTCTATGATTCTTCAGAAAAGCAGTTAATGGCTTAAAGGTGGAGACATCATTTCTTTTTTTGCGAATCATACCCAAAGAATACACTCAGTCTCAACAGTCTTTCCCAAAAGGATGGATTTTCTTTACTAGAGTGACAATATGAAAAATTAGTCTAGGCCTATATGTGGCCAATCCACAGTTGCTACACTGTGCAGGTACTCTTAAATGAATGGGCAGAATATTTTCTTTTCATCTTTTATGTGTTGTTGTTCATTAAACAAATATTATTGTTCATATCACTTTTTTCAGTGCTTCATAGGATGCAGACAAACTGACCTTATGTTTAAGAATCAATGTGATCTCTTGGTCAATAATACAAAAGTTTTTTGAAATGACAGTGGTATAGATCACTGTCAGTTAACAGTTGTCATTACTTGGACCACTCATTGCTAGTAATTAAACTTAAAAATTATTAATGAAATTGTCTTAAACTTCTCCTTAGGAAATGACACAGTGGATATAGGCTAAGAGATAGCTGCAGATACTTCTATCTGTGACTTTGCTGTAAGATATCTGCAGGACTGCAAATGCTCAGCTATTTCTTTACAAAAGTTACAGGCTAAGAAAAATGTCAAAATGTTAATCAAGTAATCAGGTAGTTAAGCGAATGTTTAAACATAGATTCTATTACCTACAATTTACATTCCACTGGTAGTGTACCATATAATGTTATTTTGGTCTTCAGTATTATTGTCACCAAATTTTCAGAGCAGCACTTTCTATAATAGAGTAAGACGCTTATCTTGCATAAAGGAGTTTAAATGGGTAGAGAGTGATTGCAGAAGCCTGTCAAAGAATGGCTTTAATGAGATCCATATGGTCACCATATGATGCTACAATGTCTTTCACTCTATCTCTAGAATCCACAAAATATCATACGTTAAGATTTCCTTTTGCCAAATTTCTCAAGGTAAACCAATACTTTTATCACAGTTGACTGTAAAAGCAACAGTTTTTGTGGCAAGAAAGCTTGAATATCTGACCTTACAGGTACCATAATGCCCTTGCATCATGTATGTACCAGAGACAGCAAATGTTTCTGTGATGGTAGAATCATATGTACAAATGTGTGATACATAAACCTTTGAAAATATTTATATTCAATATTATGTGTAGAATTGAACTAATAAATACATATACATTCCTGGAAACTGACAAGTGATTCATTTAAATGATTGAAAAGGCAAAATACATACAAAAAATACTTTTTGTGATTGCAGTAATGCAAGGAATTTTTAAAAGTTTGCACGAAAATTTTCTTCAGAATATCTAAGAATTTTCAACAGGAAAGGTATATGAATGTGTACTTGATAAAAATATTGTATTAGCAAATGATTCTGTGTTTAATTTTGTGAACTATATAAAGAACTGCTTAATCTCTGGAGACTTTTGTAGAACTATGGCATATTTGTTACATGAATATTTAGCACCCTGATTTATTCTGGGTTCAATTCTACAAGTCTTGCTCAGGTTAAAAACTATTAACTTCTGCAGAAAATCTTGCTCCACATTGGCAAGGAAAAAAAATGCACTTGGCACAAAATATCCAGATTTAGTTGTCTGATACCTGGCACCTGACTGTGTGGCCTGATCCCAGGCACATGGAAATAAACAAGTTTCATTTCCTACATGGTAACCTTTAGCTCAAACTCCATGGATATTCTGATTTTTTTTTAAATATCAAACTCTTCAAAATCCTATCAAACTCTGTGTCTCTGAAAATGGGCTGCATTTGCTGATATTCTTTTTTTTTATTGTGTTTATTTTTCACCTACAGTATTTTAATAATACAACCCATTTTTCCTTATTCTTAAATTTTCTTCCAGCTAGTGGACCAAATTAGAAAGGTCACCTATAGCAAAGCATCATATCATAAAAACATAGCTTCTGTATTTAAAAAAAAGGCTAACAATGACTCTAATGAAAATGCATCAATAAATTTTCAAGTCCCATCATTGCCAATTCAACGAGAAACAAGGAATGAATACCTTGAGATTGGTTCATAAACTGTTAACATGTTGAGATCTGCATTTTCTCTTGTGTATTCCCAAACTTGTTGTGCCCTTTGGAAAAGAAAATAATTATTTTTGACATTATTTGACTGACTTGATTCAAGCAGGCCATAATTACAGTGCTGATCGGGTTTCCATAGACTGCTTGAATTCAAGCAGGAATACAACATGTGGAAACATGATGGTTAATCGCAAACAGATACACTACACAGATTTTTTTCCCCAATTCTCATTCTATGCTTCACTGAAGTTACTTCAAATTTACAACCGTGTAAAGGTGAAAAAACATAGCAACAAAATAATTACCACTGGAAAAAGGCTGCGAATAGCAGTGACAGAGAAGCTGTCACTGCTTAAATACTATTTAAGCATATAAAGAAAGTACTTGCATATGTTTTGATCAGTACAGAATCAGTTTTCTAACTCTTATTTAAGAAAAAAAAAACACAGAAGAAAAACATTTCTCCTGTGAGACATTTGTCAGACTTATGAACCCCAAAACACAAATCATGAAAAAAGATCTTTGAGAGTGGGTTTTTTTGATTCTTCATGTCTAGTCAATGTAACTTTCAGTGACCCTACAAAATAGTGGAGGAAGAATATTTACCGAAAAACTAGGGGTGGGAATGAGGAAAAGAACTAGTAATCCAAAGGAGAGAGAGTGAAGCAGGGTCTATAATAAACAAACAAATAAACATTTGTCACAGTTGAAGGAGAAGATGAAAATAAGATGACAGCAGGAACAGATTTAAAACCATAATTTTAAGAGATGAGGAAAAAAAACTGTGGATATCTAATTTCCGTTATGATTTCTAAAATTTTGTTCCAGTAGCAGTAGGAGAACAGAAGAGGGTAGAGGATAAGAACTGTATTTAATTTTGTAAAGTGAAAGCAGTGGTCAAACTGGCTGGGAGGCAATCGGAAATGATAAAAGTAGTAATTGGACATTTAGGATTGTAATTTACAGTCTTGATGAGGTCTTTACTGGATATTTCACTGCTTCGGATTATCCACTTGGGTTTTCTTTGGATCCAAAGTTAGGGAATAGTAACTACTCACATATCATCAAAAGTGGGATGAACTTCTTAACACTGAATCTACTTGGCTAATCACACATGAAGGCCAAACAAAAAGCAGGTCTATGCAGAAATATTCTGTATATGCTGTTGTTATTATTTGTATTATCATTATCCCTGACAGCTTGATCACAAGCCAATTATTCATTATGGCAGGTGTTGCACAAACAAGACTTAAAGGTGCAAAAAAATGATCAAAAGATGACTCATGTATCTGTACTTCAAGTCAAGAAGCAAAATAAAGACTTTGAGGGAAAATTTGGTAAACCAGTAGTGGTATGATAACCGCACCCCGCTGCTGAGCTAGTTGGAGGTATTTATAGGAATCCTTGCTGGTGAACTCCCCAAAAGGAAGACCTGGGATGGGGATCAAGAGGAAGTTCTGACAAGCTCTGACTTATATCGTGGACTGATCAGAAGAAGCCTGTATTTCTGCAGAAAAAGATGAAGTAATGTGGATAGATCACAGAAGCTCTTGGAAATGAAGGCAAGGTACTTAAGACTGGCAAATGAATGTAATGACATAGGAGTTGGTGGACAGCTTCATAAAGGAGGTTAACGTGATCAAATACCCAGATAGGAATAAGACGTCTACTGCAACCTTCTGAATCAGATACGACCTATGTAGATATCTTTATATATGAATATTCTACTTAAAGGCTGTGCTCAAGTTATGGTTACAGACTGGACATTGACAGCATTTTGATTTTTTCTTGACATGGGTGTCCTGAAAACTGAAGAGTTTTCTATCTTTCCATTTGTTTATTTTTAATTTAAAACAACTTGACAATACAGAAGCAATTAATTTAAAATAGAGAATTTTCCCCTTGAAGTACTCAATGAAATGTGAATTAATTTATGACACATTTTTGATTCCTGATGTAGTTTTTTCACATTTGCAGCTAAATTTTTGCTCCCAGATCCTAGTTATATGTAAGTTTACAGTCAAGAAAGGAAGAATAACATTGCAAATAAAGCAGGATCAAAGCAGGTTCTCATGAATTAGTTCAATGCATGCAAATATGTTTTCTCTTTAAAAAGCTCTTTTGGAATTCACCATGCAAGATAGAGTTCTTACAGAATTCACAGAAATGGATCACACTTCAGTTGACAGAAAAGACTATCAAATGGTTTGTCATGTGTCTTTTTATTATATTTTTTTCTTTTTTTTTTAATTTCTTAAAACTTTTTCTGTTTTTTTCCTTCATAAGCAAATTTTATTTTTTAGGATGTAAATTTTTCTTTTGAATTCAAGATTTCTGAATTCTTTCCAATATCATTTATATATTGTAAGTCTGTTCACTTTGATAATGAAAGAAAAAAAGAGTATAAAATAAAACTTTGTTGTATTTTCTTTTGATAAAAGAGTTCTTTTCATCCTTATATTACATTGAATTTGGTTTAAGGTCATTGAAGTCAATTACATCTGTCATAAACTAACAAACCCTGTAAAAACACACACACTTCTTAGTTTACTATAGCTAATGGTTTTGTAGATTGTCACTGATAGATAAGTCAAATGCTGCAACTATAGCTGCAAGTGCACCACTCTCTCTTCCTGGATCTCCCAGGGATATATATTTGTTATGTTTTGTGTGAGCGGCTCATTTTTAGGATCATGCTGAGCACAAGATCGTATAACAAGAAGCTTCAGTGAAATCCAAATCTCACAAGTATTGTCAGTGAATTTCGGCACCACTGTGACGAACTTACCTTGTGAGAATACTTTTTATGGATGAATGTGAGCATTAACATGAGCTCATGTGTGCATTCTTCTAGGCTGTATGATCCTTCTATTTCCAGACTGTAGACTGAGTTTCGGTAAACTTAAACGCAAGCTTTTGGGAAGACTACCAGCAGCAACAAAACCAGCCATAGGATGGATGGGCGCTGTCCAGACCACCAGTGCCTCTGAAGGCCTTTCCTTTATTCCGTAATAACCACCCACCTTGATCTTGGTCTTTCTGCAGCAGAGACCATTGTGTGAGTGGAGGACTTTCTGATGTGAACAAGTCAAGAGGAAAATGCGTTTGGTTTTTTTAATAAGCCAGCTGTAGATACAGATTTAATTTTGATATTTTCTGATGTAACCTGCCAATTTCCCTTGCCGTATGAAGTATCTCTTTCTTCCTCTTCCCTACTTAGTCTGCACTTCTGTTCTCTGCTTTTATGGAGATGTTGTATCTTTGCTATTCTGGTTAAGATACTCTTTTAAATGCTGCCGTTTCAAGGCTTATTATATGGTTGGAAAGTAGGATATATACAAAGGTGTTGAAGAACTAGGTCTGCTCAGATTTGTCATGCCTTTGATTGACTGGGGAAATGACTTTCAGTTGACATCTGAGCCAACAAGTTAGCTGAAATAAAATTTTGCTTAATACCTTTGCATCAATAATCTAGGCACAGCATCATTGATTGAGAAAGTCTGATCAATAGAGTATTACTGACTGCCTAACTGTAACTTTGCCAGACTTTTTTGTTAATTCTGCTGATGACCTTCGTACCACTGCTTTTCAGGTTTACCGTTTTTTTTCCCTTTGAAATTCAATTTGCTCCATTTGCTATTATTTAAGGAATTTACACATCCAATTGATTTCATTCTACCTGATACAATATGAGTTTAGGATATAAAAGATTGTGCATGCTTGGGACAAAGCTTTTGTAGCCCCAAATTAGAATCTTTCTGAGAAACTTCACCTCGGGAAGACATAATCCATGGGAAGAAAAAAGGGGAATATAAACCATTTATTTGAACCCTGTGGATACTGTGGCATTTTTTTCTTGAGATTTACATTCAGTGTAGATGAAGTAGCAAGTAAAAAGGGGAATTATAATCTCAACCAGTCCCAGATGGTTATCACTGAAGAATAAGAAAAATATTACAGAAACAATGAAAAAGATTCCAAATCCTGACTAATCACTCAAATAGGAAACCACCTATTCTGTCCTTTTGAATATTTTCTCTCTCCTTCTGTTTTCATTGTGATTTATATTAGCCCTTGTTTCTGTCTTTGTGACATTCTTCAAGCTATCTCCATTCACACTTTGATGGAATAAAACAACTATTTCTTTGAAACTTGTTTAGCATTTTGGGATTGCTTCATTCAATGTCCCCTCAGAATACATAACACTTCGCTTATGCGCAGTCAAGACTGAATACAATGTCTAGATGTATTTGTCTTATCTAACCACATGTTGACAAAAATGCATTGTTATTTTGCTGCTATTCTGATATAAATTCCCAGGCTATGTTTTCATCGTTATGAAGAGATATTAGAAGCGAAATACACTAAAACACATCCATTTTTCTATGATTGCCCCATTAACATTTTATTGCTTGTGGAACATGCATACTATCCAGGTATATATACTTTTCCGATATGTGGAGTTAGATCCTGTGATAGATGGGTGGAATGTGTAATGCAGCACAGGGCAAGGGGGCTAGTAAACTGATTTATTCTGAGGCTGTCTGCTCCCAAGTCTCCATTTAAAGCTCTTCAGAGGCCCAAGAAGGTCCCAGAAGTTAAAAAACCATCTCATTAGAATAAGGACAGCCTTAATGATATTATTTTTCTCCTTGACATCCTATGGAGGATCCACTCATCATTACAAGGTCTTCCATAGTCAGTGGGTCTTCCCACCATTGGCTGTAACGGTTTTGTGAGTGCTGTGCTACTAGCTGCATAGCACAAAATGTCTTTAGTATCATGTCTGGGCCAGCAAATACAGACCTTCCTAGCAAAAGGGTATCATGTTACTCTGTTAGTCTGCTTGACTTTGTTTAGAGTGAGATGAAGGCATCTGTATTCCATTTAACTGACTAAAGAACATGTCACGTCTTGGGAGATGGCCAGATTTACCCACCTTCCCACCTGTCTGGGCACTGCCTAAGTGCAAAAGGCAAATAAACTTGAGAGTATTAATGTTCATATGGTTCAGACTTGAAGGTACATATGCTATAGGATTGTTTAAAAGTAAATTAAGTTTGGAGAGATGCCATTCAGGTTAACATTAATATTAATGTTTAGAAAAAGACAGTGACATCAATGAAACTTGCCAAATGTATATAGTGTATTAGATAATGGTATTAGCTACAAGACAGCCTTCATTCATACTTCATGTTAACATATCAAAATGCATGCTACTCAAAGCATTTTCATTTAAGGGCTAGACAGCTGCAGTAAACAAAAAATTTATAGAACCATTCTACATTAACCCATAAATAATGAAATGAAAAAACTGGAACCTTTAAAAATTCTAAGTATTATGTTGCTTCATTTCTTAAAATTAATTCTATTTACCTGAAATATACACAGAAAGACATTCATGTTGTGTTATCCAACTTAAAAAAACATATATTTTTGAGAAATATTTACATTAAAACAACACCCTTATATGTTCAGTAGAATAACCAGACCATCTTTAACGTTTCATTATCCAATGAATGTTAAACTGTTATTGTATGAGCTCATAAGATGAGAAAACTCGTAAATATAGTGAAAGCTTGCTGTTCAAAGTCAGAAGAAACTGAATGGTGCTAGAACTGGGAATTAACTTCAAACTTCATTAGAGAATGAAATGCATTCTGTTGAAAAAAAAGATTTGGAAGCAGATCTATAGAAAATAAGTCGTTTATAAAATCCTAGGTTAAAGATGAACATATTGCTAAGACTTCGATCATTTACATGATTTTTCTTGATACTGTACTTCATCTGTTCCTAAAAATCAGGCATCTATTTTTGAGGCTAACATTCTGGTACCTTTCAGATATTCAGGCATGTTTGCTATCTGAAGAAAAATAGAAATTTTAAAACCACAAAATAGGTGGAAGATTATGTATCAAAAAGTTTCCAGATTTGAACTGTGTCTCCAGAACAGTCCGTTTCTGGATAGTGACTTTTGAAATGTTCCTCAAAATTTAGAAATGCTTAAAATATTTTTTGAGGTAGGGATAGGATAGTATTTTAAATGCTTTAGTCACTGTGCTGACATAGTAAGTGAAAGCATAGTAATGCTATTTTGTTAATCATTTAATCAGTGCAAACTATGTCCCATTTATCAAATTTTATTATATCTACCTAACACCTGATTAGAAATGTAAATAGAATTTAGGAAGTCCTGGGGAGAGTGGATGGTGCAAGGCTCCCCTCTATTAAAACATTATTTGAAGTGGTTTTAATTATGGAACATATTTTAGTTCTGTGTAATAGTAAAACAGTAGGGTCTGTGGCAGTTCTTCTTAGCACACATTGTTCTAAATGCTGGATTGTAACTGGGTGTAATGTCTACTGTCATGTGTTTTTTTTCTTCCATCTTGTTACCTTTTTTTACATTGAGCTTTAGGATATGCAGTATTTGATAAGTCCTACTGAAGTCAGTAGGTAAATAAGACATGGACTGGTAATACTTACAGTTCCAGGATCTGACTCTAATTTCTTGAAAGCTTTGCAATGCTGTTTCCTGGGCCTGACATTTCATTAGTTATTCCTCATCATAATGACTGTATTTATTATTACTGCTAAAAATAGGTAATGATGGCAATATTTCATCAAATGGATTCACTTTGTCCTTGCTTGAAAACGTTGATCTGTCACTTACAGTAGGTTTACAAGGCTGCAATATTACTAATAAGCTGTTTGTGCTTGTAATTTTCTCATAATCGGAGTATCATAGCCTTTTTTCACATAGAACTACCAAACTCAGATTTCTGTTTGGCTTAACTGGGCGTAAAAATATGTGCATCTTTTTAAGATCTGTCTGTAAACATTATGGAAGTGTAATAGATTAAAAGTTTATTACCAGATTCTGTGATTTTGGACCTTTGGGTTTGTTTGGTCCTGTTCTTTAATTAGCAGGATAAGAAAACTTGCTGTTTTCAAATAGAAATATGTTTCCAAGAGGGTTTAATAAGCCTCCATGGTATGCATTATAGAAAAAGATGATTAAACCCTTCAATTTGAGGTTTGATGGTCTGATTGTGTTATTTGTATATTAAAATGTACATAGCTTTTTTTTAAAGCCCTGTGAACAGTGAAAGGGATTAGTTTAAATGTTTCATTTTAAAAATGATTACTCATACACCAAAAAAGCAATTGCTTGTTCTTCTGATCTTGTCATTCCAGATTTTTTCAGTATCTGTGGAGCTGCTTCTCTTCTCTGAGGCACAAGTAGCCATGTTCTGAGGACACAAAGAGGAAATTCAGGCTGCACATTAGAAATTAATTAGTTAGAATACTTCCATAATTTAGTTTTCTGAATTATCCCAAATTCTTATAGCACCTCTGTACCTACCTTTATTTCTGCCCCTCTCAGAGAGCTATAGAGCTATTAAAAGTCCCTAAAATTCCCGGAGTGTTGAATTTGCTACTTTGTGATAGACAACTGTGAAATAGTGTTAAACATCAGCATCAAGGAACATGCTAAATAAGGAACATATTGGGGGAAAGACTCCAGTTACATGGTTTGAGCTGTATGTTTATGCAGCTTGAAGAAGCCCTAATGAATTAAGTAGACCATAAAAAAGCCTAAACTATGCTAAGAACCCATTTAGTCCACAGACATGTCACGCCACAGAAGCATTTTTAAACCATTGCCTAAATGTCAACTAGAATATGCAAACGGCAAATGTCCAGCATTTTTTTACAAATAGGACTATATAGCTGTTTCTTCTGAAACGTTTCACAATTCGAGGATTCTTGAACCAGGGAATACTGGATCTTTTCTCTATTGCTGGTAGAATCCAGATGCAAACCATCCTAAATAAATTAATAACTGAAATCAAAGAATCATTAGCTGTCTCCTGTTATGATGTCAATGACATGATGCCCATTGTGAACCAAAAATATAACTGACATTGATAATTAACACTGGGTCACACATATCTATCTTGCATTAAGAGTGGTCTTCGAAATGATTTTACAATCTGTATGTTTGTGCCAAAAATACATATCACAGATATATGAGCAATGACCAGTGTAGCTGGTAAAGTTTAAATCTTCAAAAGCCCTTCAAAGGCATTCTGTTTTAAACTCTATGTAAGACTTAGAGCAGATCAGTTGCTGTGTTCTAGAGAACACAGAGGTCCTTCAAACTTTACTCTAGCAGAAGTTCTCACCAGTTTCAATGAGAACCTGGCTCTCATGAGGACTGGGATTGAGTTCTACTTTAAATGTATGATTTCCCCTCAGCATAGGTAGGGCTTTCTTGAAGCTGGGAGTGCTGGTCAAATGAAGGTTGCTACCTTCACTTGAAAACCTGAGCTTCTTTTGTCCAGAGATCACAGCTATAGCAAATTATAATTTCTTGCAGTTATCTGTTCCATATATTCCCACTAATAATGTTATCTACTTCTCTTCTTCATGCATACATGGTCAACTGAGCATTCATGTTTGAGAATCATAAACACGTTCCAGTGACTTACGGAATAAAATACCAAATTAATCGAGACAAAATTTATTGGCACTGAAACTTAGGTTTGAAAAAGAATGTCAGTATTTACAAAACTCCTGAAATGTTAAGCGGACTCATCTTTTGAATTGTGCTTGTAAAGACCTATTATAGAAGGTGTTCAATATATATATTTAATGAATAGAAAAATACGGTAACTGAACAAGATAGCTTAACTTGGCGATCTCAAATTGTTAGATCCTTCTAGGCCAGAAGAATGCGTGGGAGCTTGTATTCACCCATGAATAGCTTGAAAACTCACTTCTGGATGTTGAACTGCAGGTTTGTGATGTCTTTGGGGAACCTGATTATTTGATTTATTCAGAAAAATAAACTTGTGAGACAACCTTTATCATCAGATTTCTAAGTTCAGTTTTTCAGGCTATTCACTGACTAATGCAGGACCTGTTGACTTCAACAGCTCTTCTTTGTCCAGAATTGTCTTCGTTCAGGTTTGGAAACACTAGACAAATAGAAGAAATGTCTAAGTCTCATTTTCAGTATGTCTGCACTTAGATGCGTAGAGAAGTTATTGCAAGTAAATTAGAGTATGAACTTTGCATAGTCCCTGAGATTAATATATATATCTCTAATGCAGCCTAAGCTAAATGGCAGCTAATGGGATTTAGTTTATCCCTCAGTATAACTGTTGTATGTGTGAAGGTGTAGAAAAGCAATTCCAAAGGAAATACCTCCCCTGGGGGATTAGCAGTACAAATGGAAAATAGTATGAATTGATGCTGGCTTTGAATACTGTCTCCCTTTGGATTTTCACTGAGTTCATTGGGTTAGTTGATTGTTGATGGTTCTCTGTCTTTTACTACTTCCTCTACACCCATGTGAAGAAACCTGACTGGAAAAGTGCGTGTCAGTAACTTCTATGGGACAGTAGTGTAGAGCTGAAGAAGGTTAACCTGTCCTTTAAACTATTAGAATGGGCTTCCAGTTACTGTCTTCCTTTCACAGAATCACAGAATAGTAGGGGTTGGAAGGGACCTCTGTGGGTCATCTAGTCCTACCCTCCTGCCGAAGCAGGGTCACCTACAGCAAGCTGCACAGGACCTTGTCCAGGCGGGTCTTGAATATCTCCAGAGAAGGAGACTCCACAACCTCCCTGGGCAGCCTGTT
>Ga0065711_1029861_pt1 | contig 34568 bp, 28 predicted proteins | sample Hoacrofraction12_FD_59098 | JGI IMG/M metagenome (GOLD analysis project Ga0065711, IMG submission 59098) | Hoatzin crop microbial communities from Cojedes, Venezuela - Epithelial fraction 12 v2 (version 2) | ecosystem: Host-associated > Birds > Digestive system > Esophagus > Crop | place... | reverse complement strand
GGGGGGGGGGGGGGAGAGGAATAGAGGTGGGTGCTGTCCCACGGGGATTAGGGTTTTTTAATCTTCTTCGGAGGGTGACCACCGCTGTCCCTCCGTCCTGCTGCGGGCCTGAGCCGGAGGAATCCCCGGGTGGCTGTTTGCGGTGGATCTGTTGGCGTGGTGGGCGGCCGTAGCGAGAGGATGCGCTCCTGGGTCTGTAAGCTCACCTAGAAATATGATTGAGGGGGGGGGACAAGGGGGGTGGATCTATACCCTGCAAGCAGGCACGCTGGGGCTATTCAAGCCCTGAGCCATCCAATTCCCTTGCCAACAAGCAGGGTTCTACCCAAGCAAAAAGGGCCTGACACGGTGTGTTTAATCTGGTCTTAAACCCTCACCTGCAGAGACTCAGGATCCTCCAGGAGATCTGCTGCGCTGCGTTAGGTGAGGCGCAGAAATTTCTGACTGTTTCTCTGCTGATTGGAATCTGGACGCTACCTCTCCACTCCTAGCTGGTCTGGAGAGTGGCATTTCCATGCTTCTGATGTTTAAAAACTGCTACACCCCTTGGCCTCGTTCTTAAACCCCTCTCCTCCCGACCTTTTTAATCCCTCAGGAATTTGGTAGACCTCTGACTTCGTGCCAGGTCCCTGGCACTACGGGACAGAAGCCACGAAGAGCTGTGCGGCTTTTACTTGCGAATCTGAGTCGGGGTTTCCATAGGTGGTCTGCGCCGTGCGGAACAAAGCAAGCGATCGCTTGGTGGTGGGGGGAGTAATGCCTAAAACATGTCGTGTCTCTCGCTTCTCAAACAACTGCTGCTGGAACACCGGTGCTGGAAGTGGAGGCGATGTATTATATATTAAGGTGCCTCGCTAGGACTGGTAGGAAGCTGACCTTGCAGAATATTAATATTTGATTTGTTTGCGTGTCAGGATCTCTCCTCGAAGGGGGAGGGAGATGTGCCCCTCTGATCCATGGCTGTGTCGGCGTAGTCTTGCTCGTCTGACCTGGGCTGCGTTGGTGGCTGGCGTGGAGTCGTGTCACTGTTGGGATGCTGCTGGAGATGGCTTGGCTGGTTGAGGTCTGTTTATCTGAAGTGTGTGCTGCAAGAGTGTCAGCTCTACAGTTCCCTTGATTGAACTGGACAAAGACGTAGTGCAAGATGAAATGAAGGCGTTTTTCTCAGCTTGTGTGCAAAAGTGGTAGCTCTGCAGTGTGTTATCTGCTGGCTTTTGTATTCAGCGCCAGCAAGGCTTGGGTGGCACACATTAGCACTCCAGTAATGTAGCATTTGATTGTTGCCAGTTACTTGACTTGTATGTTTTGGCTAAATCTTCACATTAAAAGATTTGCAGTGTTTTTGTCCACTTCCCTGATCAGTCAGCGGGTGAATTGCGGTGCCCAGCACATCCAGGACTCTTCAGCCAGTCAAAGCTGGCATAATCGACCTTGTACTTGGAGGTGTGAAGAGCTGTGCTCTGCAGAGGCTAGGCAGTGATTTGTCTGAAGACCTGTTAATCTGCTGTGCTCTCTGCTGTATGTCTGAGGCTGACCTGTTAATCTTCTATGCTTGCCACTGTATGATGCGTGCAGCCACTTCAGTTTCGGAGTAGGGTGTCTTCTCTGTGTGGGAGTGGGACTGGTAGAACAGGGACATTAATTCAAGGGAGTTAAAAGCTCGATGCTTTTTTCTCGCTGTTTCAACAGTTCAGGAAAAACACAGCCAGAACTTGCCAAAGGCAGAAATAACAGCAAATGGTGTTCTTGGGAGTTTTTTCTAAGTGAACTGGCTGGATGGAACTCTGAAACGCCGTTCTAGTGAGTAGCTGTGTACGACTAGGACGGAGGGGAGAGTTTCATTCTTTGCAGCATGTGTCCACAAACCGCTGGTCCATGTGAGCAACAACTATTGCACGAGAGAAACCTGGTCTGCTCTGTCCTTGTTCCCTTTGAGCCAGCCTGGTTGCAGTGCCCATAATAGTCTGGGGTTCCTTTCGAGCTGGCTTTTGTCGGACCTCCTGAGAGCTGACTCTCCAAGCAGGTCTCTAAAATTTGCAGAGGGGGTTAATAGTTTCATAGCTATTGCTAGTGCTAATTGGATGGAGTGAGGAGGCAGCCTGGTTCAGAAAGATCCAACTGAGTCTGCAAGACTGCTTCAGCTGGTGACTAATTTATTGTCCCTCAGCTTGGTGACTTGTCCACAGTGGTAGACGGTTCTTATCCTGATGGGCAGCTCCTGGAGATGCACAGTGTTGGCATCTGCTTTTAGCCTAGCAGTTCTTTGTGCTTCTTTTAACACCTGGTAGGGTGGAAAGAAAACTTCAATTTTTTTTTTTTCCGTGCTAAAGATAAAGCTCCTTGGCTGTCTGCAGTTGTGCTGCCTTTGCAGCTAGGGAAACTGCATCTCGGGGGATTTGCTGTTATTAAGTGCAGGGGAAGTAGCTAGTGTTGTCTGTTGCCCTCTGTGTGTGCTTCCTATTTGAAGCAAGGATTAGTTTTCCACTGAGACCCTGGCCAGTGCTTGGCAGCCATCCTCCGGGGCTTCGGCTTGGAGAATGCCAGGTGAAATCTGGGGACGAGTTGTTCCTGCAGCATGAAATACCGAGCTATTCTATAGCTTCAAGCCAGAAAGCTTAAGCTTACTACCGAGGAGGTGCATGGTCAGAGTAGCATGCTCTGGCTGGCTTTTATTGCCTGGCTAAGGCTGTAGAGCAGACTGACTATAAAAACAACCAGATGGGAGGATAAATGTATGGCCCAATGCAGCCTGAGTAGCAAACTGCTCTGCAGCCAGCTACCTGCTACAGCCTGGACTGCTTTTGTGTGAAGTGGAGGTGCTACAGCAAGGTGTCAGACTCGGCTTAAGAAGATAGCCAGGTCACTGCTGTTCATACACTGCCTAATCCAGCCTCTTACTAAAGCAAAGTAGATCTTAAGCTCTGACTAATCTTCTTTGAATCATGAACTTGTGCAATTATCCTGCAGCAAGCTCCATGCCACTATCTCCAGCTTTCATTGAATGTAGAGGTCCAGGTTAGCTTAGATCTCAGTGTTGTGGATTTCCTGAGCAAATGACCCCCCCAGATTATTTTCACTCTTCACAAACGTGGGACTGTGGCCAACAGTGCTTCCAGATTGGGGGAAACAGTGTGAGGCTGCCCAAGGTACGCTGGGAACTCTTGTATTGGTCTGGTACTGGCTGTCCATGTTACCTAGAGCCAGAAGGAGCAAAGGCTCTTAATACTTATTTGTTTAAATTAAATGGATCTCTAAAAGGCAACCTTTTAGGGAGCAGCTTTCCCTCTTATTCACAGACACTTCTGAGCCTAGTAAAGGTGGAGTAAGCTTGTTGGGGAGAGAGATTAAAGTTTCAGCAGTTCTGCTAACCGCCTCCTGAATGTCTTAGGGTACTGGCAAACCTAGAGCTAGAAACCTACAAATGTATATAGCTATGCATAATGTATGTGACTGCAAGAGAAATGCTCTGGCTGTCTTTCAAGTGCAGCTGGAGTTCTGTTTAGGTTTCACTACTGCTAAAACTACTTGCCTAGCCTAAAAATACTCCTGACTTCTAGAGAGACTGTATTTAGAGCAGCTAAACTGTTCCTCATTTAAAGAAAAAAAAACAACCCCCTTGATCTTTCAGTAGGTCTGATCTGAACTGGAGCTTGTGAACAGGATGCGAGGTGAACATGATTTATGTGCTTTGGCATGGCAAGGCAGATGTATGTCACTAGGCACTATCAATTTAACTTGTGTAACATACTCTTAATGCTTTATAATTACAAGAGCGCATAAAGGATTAGCCTGGAAGAATAGCTGAGTACTGTCAGTTTTCAGCTATTTTTTTGGCAGGAAGGGTAGAGGAAATAGATGGGTGGCCACCGATCCTCCAGAGAAAGGAGATGCTAAAAATAAAGTGGAGGGTGTCTGTGCTGGTGCACAAGATTTTTGGTGGCTTCTGTTTGTCCCTGAGCACCTGGTGCCTGTCTGTAGCCTCGTGCCAAGGAATTATTCCAGTAGCTCAAGCTGCTGAGGGACGGTAGAAGAAGAGACTGTCCTGAAGGCTCGGCCAGGTAATGGAGTACCTGTGGCAGCTGGCTCTGAGCTGATAGTGCAGAGGTTGTCTTCTCTGATACAGAGCCCTGCACATCATAAGGGTCTTCAGCTAGAGAAGTCTTTCCTTCTGTGTGCAGCAAGGAGATACACATAGCTGTGTGTGACCAGACCAGAGAGAACAGGAGCTTTCTGATGCCTTGGTTGTGTTTAGCTGACTGGACACATGCAATGATGCTTTCCAAAAGGAGACAAACGTACATGAGCAGCAGGACACAGGGGGGCCTTTGACTTAGATGGACTAGAACAAATGTGGTGTTAGAGAGAGCCCTCTCCCCATGACAGTTGTTATCTCTTGCACAGCATCACGCCGGTGCCTGAGCAGGCGTGGAGGGGTGATACACCGGTACACCCTCGTGTAACAGAGCAGTGTGAGGCAGTGTGCTGCTGTACTATGTGTACAGATGCAAGTAATATTTACCTACATGCTGTTTGGGTGGGGAAATGAGGAGTCTAAGCTGGGGGGCTCATCCTGGTGCCAGTGAGCAAGACTCCAGAGGGTGATCTTTGCTCTTCTTTGGAAGATGGAGGGGTGGTTCTGACAACCCCACCCTCTTTCCTTACTCTGTGTTCATTAATCATGTAGCTTGAAGGTACAAGCAGCTCACTTGTGAAACTGAGAACATAACCAGCCAAAGCAAGTGAAGCTGCTGATGGCTGGAGGCTTCTTGCTGTAGGGCTTGACTGTGGCACTGACAATCTGCCTCCTGGAAGTGGGAGGAGGACCTTAGCAGGTCTGCTGCGTGCATGAGACTTGTGTGAGGGGCTGTCCTGTATGTGACGAGTGGGCCTTGGGTGGGATGGTCTGCTCTTGAGTGATGGTGCAGCCATCCCAGGACTGAGAGGCACCTGCCCAGAGGGAGGTGGCTGGGAGCAGGCTCCTGCGAGATCCTCTGTCTGTCCAGCAGCCTGGGCTGTGTTACTGGAGGCAGCAGAGCCTGCCAAGAGCAGACGGTCAGCTGGCTGGATTGCTGCTGGGCGACTGTTTCAGCGCTGTCTTGGAAACTCTCGAAGACACAATGATTGTACACATGAAACTTTCTGGAAGTGCCGCCATGGTGCAGTGCAGCAGAAATGCTGTGCTAATGCAGCAGTGCTGCTGCTCTCTGGGCTGTAGCCTTTCTCTGTGGGGCCAAGGAGACTGTACAGGACGTGACACTAACACAGCCTCCTGTTTTGGCTCTGATCCTGTGTTGTGCCCTGTAGACCCACCTTGTTCTCTGTGCAAGTTTGTTGGTTTCCTTCTGTGTCAATGCACGGAACAGGGCTTGCTGTAACAGGCCTGAGACTTCAGTCTGGGCTAGATGAGCATCAATCCTGGACTTGGTAGAGGATGAGCAGGTTGATCGTCATTGTATGTTTGCAAGCCTAATGCCTGCTGGGTAGGGCATAGTACTCTGCCACTGGGCTGAGAGCTTGGCAAGGTTTGTCTTGGGCTTCAGATGAAGATTTGGTTTTGTCCATCATGAGACTTCAGATGAGATAGGTTAGGAACAGTAAAATAAATGGAGGGGTTCATTGCTTGGGACACGTAGGAGGGGTCTGCTTGGAACTGGCTACAGACTAGCATGCTTGGAACTTGTCACCCAGTTGTTTATGGTCCTGGGTCAATAGGTGGTTATAAGTACATGTAATTTTGGTTTCCTTTTTCCCTTTCTAGGTCTTGCACCCTGGATTTGTCAGCCTTGCTGGCTTCTGGGCACATATATTTTCAGCTATGAATAGATCAATAGGATTTAACATCTGCGTGGTCACCTGCAGCATCCTGCTCTTGTCCTTCAGTCCACCATGCCTTGCATCTCAGCCACTGGAGGAGAGGGACATGACAAAGGTCCAGCATGGCCCCTGGGCAGGGAATGGGGTAGAAGATGAAAGGACAAGCATGCTGAACTTGAAAAATGACCTGGGCCCTTCTGAGCAGCCTGTTGCTGAAAAACCGTGTGGAGTGTCACCAAAGCCATCTGGGATGCCCTTGAATGAAGCTTTCACTGCAGAAGGAGAAATGCTGTCTGTAAGCCATGTTGTTCCAGGCAGCCCGGGCCTGGGTGCTCACACCTCTGCTGCAGTGGTGGCTGCTGTAGGCGAGGAGGAGCGTGGTCCCACAAAGTCTGAGCTGGATGAGGATGATGCATTCAAGGCCATGCTGACCATAGCTGTGACCACCCCGAACCCAACTGTCCAGGAGGAGTCTGTCAGTGGCCCCATTAGCAAGACCACCACAGAGGGTGGTGTTGGAGTAGATCACAGCTCTGCCAGCCTCTTGGCAAACACCATTTCTGGGACAGCTGAGGAGGAGGAGGCAGAGAGCAGCTCACACCCTTCGGCAGCCCCCCAGCCCACTCTGTACCCCAGCTCTCCTGGCTGGGAAACAGCAAGTGACCACCCTGCTGTCCCAACTCCCTGGGCTCAGGGCATGACCTCTGAGGTGGGCATGCTGAGGGCCAGCACAGGGAGCCTGCTGAAGGCCCTGGTTGTGCGAGCGTCCATGGCTGCAGAGCATCCCCTCACGGCAACTGAGGCTTCCCTGGAAGCAGGGATGAGTGTTGGGAGAGGAGAGCTGCCTGCCACAGCTGGCACTGTCACCATCCGCCCTCTGGACACTGTGCCACCTGACTGGGATGACACAAAACCAGGGGGCATAAGTCAAGGGGGAAGCATGTCTCATGAGGAGGCGACAGAGAACCTGGGGGCAACAGAACCATCCCAGACCCTGCAGGGAGGCATGGAGGAGGAAGAGGATGCAACAAGAGTACTGCCATCCCCCGTGTCCCCTCCGCCAACTCCTGGGCTTGCTGAGGAGACCAACTGCACAGCACTGGTGCAAGGGGAGGTGATGCCGGCAGCTTCCACCAGCAGCAGTGATGCTCTCCACCCTGTGAACCTGACAGGTGTAGACATGGCTGATCTCAGCTCACTGGAAGACGTAAATGCAACCACAACAGAGGGGGAGAAAAGTATCCTTCCCTCGCAGCCGGAGGCTGCTGTGGTGACAGATGAAGAGTCTGAACTCTCTCCTACTCTGGAAAGCTCATGGGAAGGTAAAGCTTGCCTGTTACAGACACTTGCCTCTAAGTGTAGGTTTGGGAGGGATGCTCTTGGGAATCTGTGCTTCCTTTCAGGGAGATTAAGTAGAGAAAGGTGTGATCTTGAGACCTGCAATAGAGGTAGGACACCTTCCCCCCCCAGGAAAGGCTATGGAGGGATAACTGCCGAAGCAGGTAGTTAGCATCCATGAAGTTCTGCCTAGCCTTGGCCATTCCTGTACACGATGTCCCTGCGAAGGGGTGGGCACAGTCTGTTGGGTGGTACCCTGTCCTGTATGTTGTGTGAAGCAACTGTGAGCTGCCTCTTCTGCTCCTCCAGCTGAGAGGGTGGCTGTAGTAGCGAATGGAGATGGAAAAGGCTGTGGCGGCGGAGCCTGGAGTTGAAGGGATGTAGCTGAGTGTGGAAGTCTCTGTAGAGAACCGGAGTTTTATCAGCAGACACTTGGTGCTAGTTAAAAGAACTTACTGACTTTGTGAAGTTCTGCGTGTCTGGTGTGCTGCCGAAGCAGGGCCTTTGGTTTTGGTGCTCACATAGCAGTTGAGAGGGACAGCTGTAGTGTGGTTGTTGGCATCTCGCTGCAACTGGAGATGTGAATCTGCTTTTGAATAGCCCTCTGGTATGGCTCTCCTGTGTCGGGGGAGGGAGCCCAGCCTCTGACCAAGTGACCCTTTGGTGTAGCAAGTGCAAGGACCCAGAGGTGGTCCTGGCACTAGCTCACTCTGAAGCCCTGCAAAGCAGAGGGGGGCAGTAATTCCCAGGGGGGTTAAATTAATTGTCATCTGGGATCACTTGGTTTTGGACACTTGCAGTTGGTGCAGAGACAATGGGTGGCTGTAAATCCAGGAACAGGTGAGCTGTCCTGGCAGCCTGTGAGTAACTGGCATCTTCCATGACTTTACAGGGATGCTCAGATCAAAAGATCTGTCCAGAGCTCTGCGTTGTCCTCTAACAAAAGCTCCTGGTGTTCTCTCCCCACCCAAGAGTAAAGCTGTGGCCAGGCTCTGGCTGTCCAGTGTTTGTGCCAGCTCTGTTACCAGCAGGCAGAAATCTTCGTCCTAGACAGCCTGACACAGGCTGATGGTGTCACCCCGCACTGTACTCGCCTGCGGAGATGATGGCACCTTCAGCCCACTGACAATGTTCCCACTCAGTAGTTAAAACTGGTAGAAAAGTGATGGAAGAAGTTCTGGTTGGGTGTTAGGCAATGACATGTTCCTAGGCTAGTGAGGAACATGAGCTGGGATTTAGGACTTTGTTTTAATTTCTGGGCATCTCTAATCTCCCCTCTTAGGCTATGGAGGCAAAAGGACAACTTCCCATGACTGCATCCAAAAGATCTAGCTTTTGCTGGAAGAGAAGGAAAGCTAATTGCATGCTCATGCTGAAACCTGGCTGATTAATTTCCAGATTAATTTATAAGCACTTGACTTGTCAGCAGGTTCCCTCTCTGCTGTTTCCCAGATGTTGGGGAAACAACGCTATCAATAAGACTTGTGCAACAAATACAAACCCTGCTACAAAGCTGAAGTCTTGTTGTGGTGCGAGCCGGTCGCTGAAAGCACCGCTCTGGCAGCATCGCTGGCTTTGAGTGGTGTTTCACACCGTGGGCCTGCAGTGCTGTGCTCCCAGGGCACTGCTCCCCTGTGGGTCCACTTGTCCTTAAGGGACAATTAAGAAGATGAGGACTGATTCTGCTTTTGTTCTTGTTGTGCAGTCTCACATCTGTCTTTATGCTGCCCTGCCCTGGTGATACCTGGCTGGACCTGCTGCTTGCAGTGTGGCTCTGGAAATGCGAATGCATGGTGTTATATTCCTTCAAACATCTGCTCTGTTGCTGTCAGCTGCCCTGTGTGTTGGTACTGACACGTGTTCTTGCTGTAGGTGCTACTCAGGAGGTGACAACTGTTGCCCAGGAGGCTGATGCTGCTCTGTCAGTTGTGACACTGGTGCCTGGTGCTACCCAGGAAACAGGAGCTGCAAGCTTTCCCCCGGAGAACAGTGGGGAGGACACCCAGATGCCGACTGCTCCTAGTGCCACCCAGATGCTGGTGGCAACTGGTACTTCCCTGACGGTGAACACTCCAGATGTAGAAGGTAGGGTTCCGCTTCAGAGACTGCGGGTTCATTTCCACACAAGATGAGAGGGTGCATCTGAAACCAATATCAATGCTTGGATGCTCAGTCTCAACACAGCATCTATATTCTAAGCGACTTCTTGTAGCCTTCTGCAGGCTGCCTCTAGCCCTGGGCTGCCACTGCTTTCTGCCTGTGCTACCAGATCCGCTGTGTTGAAATATGCCAGCATATAAAAATGGTCAGAGGGCTGGAGCATCTCTGCTGTGAGGAAAGGCTGAGAGAGTTGGGGTTCTTCAGGCTGGAGAAGAGAAGGCTCCAGGGAGACCTTATTGTGGCCTCTCAGTACTTAATGGGGCTTATAAGAAATATGGGACAGACTTTTTAGCAGGGCCTGTTGTGATAGGACAAGGGGTGATGGTTTTAAAATGAGAGGTTAGATTTAGACTGGATATAAGGAAAGAGGATTTTTTTTTTTATTACAGTAAGGGTGGTGAAACACTGGCACAAGTTGCCCAAGAGAGGTGGTCAATGCCCCATCCCTGGAAACAGTCAAGGTCAGGTTGGACAGGGCTCTGATCAGCCTGGTCTAGTTGAAGATGTCCCTGCTCACTGCAGGGGGGTTGGACTAGATGACCTTGAAAGGTCCCTTCCAACCCAAACTAATCTATGATTTTATGATATGTTTTTTTTCCCCAAATAACAGTGGGGTAGAGATAAAAGCCCAAACCACCTCAAAACAAACAAAACCCCCACATCCATCCCTGCTAGGAAGCTGACTTCCAGCCTTAGACATTTAAGCCAGCTTCTGTTTATGGAGAGAGAGCTCTGACCAGAGCCAAAGGCAGTCACAGGCTGCTGATGCTCAGTGTGAAGGACCAAAAAGATTCACTGGGGAAGCATAGGAGCAGTGGAAGGTGGGGCGGATTGCGTGGTGTGTGTGACCCTCTTGGAGGAGTCTGGCAATCCCTTGGGTGTGCAAGCCTGCGTCAATGTTCACTTCCATTGAGGAATGGTGAGTTCTTCCTGCTTGGGTTGGTGTAGCTCGTACAGAAATGCTTTAAGCAATCAAATTCATCCAGCTGCTGACTACTGGTGTGATGTTGCCTTGGCAGGTACATGTAGGAGCCTGTTGTCCTGACAGGAGTGTACCAAGGGTTCCGTTAGCTCAAAGTTGGCTTTGGGTTTGTGTATTTCTGTATTGGTAGGTACTGCTGTAATGAAACTGCTGCTAGGCAGCTTTTCTGGTAATTATTACATTGCAGGGCATCAAAAGAAAAACCTATTGGCATTGTATCCCTTAAATTAAGGTCCCTCTCTAGGGGAGAGAAGGCTCTTCCAGAAGTTTGCACTAATTTACTTCTGGGATTTAATTATAAATTCAACTAATTTTTGTCTTTGCAATAAACAATGAGATCTGTCACTTAGTTCAGATCTCAACCAGTGTCTTGGTGCTCTGATCTTGCTGTGGGGTGGTGACTAGCAGTCCTCAAAGCAATGGGAGTAAAACCTAGCCGAGCTCTCATTAAGGGAAACCTCCCGTGATGGTTGTCCCAGGGGAGAAGCTTTCATTACAGCAGAGTCGCTTTCCCATCTTGAAAGATGCGAGAGTTTAATAACTTCTCCCATTCTGAGTTAAGCTTTCATCAAGGAGTATGTTCTTAAATAGTGGGTTTTTAAATACTGTTGTGCCGAACTGCTGCTGCTTCTTCCTGTCTTCTGTAGACCTCACAGATGTGGTCCTGGTCACCAGTGAGAAGGCTGTGCCAGCTCCTGGTGGGTTGTCTGCTGCTACCCAGTCTGGACAGACAGAGGAGCCATCCAGCGGAACTGTGGTCCTGGTAACTCCAGCATCAGTGGCCTCTTCTGTCAGGAGGACAGCTCTTCCGTCGGTGAGGAGGATCAGTACGGCTGTGACCTATGGGCTGGAGCGCCTGGAGTCGGAAGGTACCGCTCATCCCAAGGCTGAGAGGCGGGAAGCTTCCTGCAGAGTGGCACGCTTGCCTTGACCCTGAGCTCCCCAGTTTGTCTGTTTGGCACGCAGCTATGTGTGTATGTTATTGTAATAAAGTTGTTGAACAACCTGTCTCCTTCCAGGAGGTACAGGAAGCAAGCAGTGGACAGTGTCACAGAGGATGCCTGAAATTCAAGCGGCTGTGGTGGGTGGGATGGGATTTTTCCCTTGGAGAGGGACCAGCAGTGGTATTGCTGTTGTGGTGGAGTGTGGCCCTGCACACCTGTAACTGCTGGTGTGTGCATCCGTTACAGAGCCTCTGTACCAGGTAACACTCGTGGGAATGTGTTCAGGCAGCTGGAGAGCCCTTGCCACCCTGCTGCTGATATCCTCACCACGTGCAGTGCAGGGGGATGTTCAGCATGAGATGGCTACCTCTGTGTCTAGCTGGCTGAAACCTTGCCAGAACAAATGATGCCCCATCTACAGTCCCTACGTGACACTGCTGGGAGAAGTGAAGAGTGCATCCCCTCTGAGATGCTCTTCTAACTCAAAGCTGCCTGCTAAGCTGCTGTCCCATCACTGGCTCCTCCAGCCTTGCCTCAGCCCCTGGGCTCCCTTCTCTTTAACTGCTTTTGCCCACTGCCAGTCTTGGAGCCTCTGCTCCCTGACTGTCTTCAAAGAGTTGAAACCCAGTGATGCAAATTCTGCCTGAGCCAACATCCACCAGGAGAGGCTTAGGTGAAGTGGATCCTGCTCTGGAGTTGGTCTGCAGCTCAGATGTGTTATCTCTTCAGCTCGTCTGTGATTTCCCTGCAGAGAATTGTTTTGCTGCTTCTTGCTCTTTCTCCTCCTTAAACTCTTCTCTGCTTGCTCATCCATCCAGTCTTGTACTCCAGTGTCTGGACTGACACCACCTGGAAGGGATTAATCTTTCTGCCTGTGTTGCTCCCCTCCCTTTGTCTTGACCTTCTCTTGCCTTCCTATTTTACTGCACAGGTTGGCAGCCCTCCAGGGGTGGCATGCCAGATGGTATTTCTCCTCTGATTAGAGGTGGGGTGCCACAGACAACAGCTAACCAGCATCTTTCTCTGTGTGAAGCAATAACTTGCTTCTGCTAAGTTTAGAGGGCAGCAGGAGCTGGGAGCCCTCCCCACTGCAGGCCCTGCTCTGTATCAGGCTTGCTGCTTGCCTCGAAGCCTGCCGTGAGCTCTCTGGGCCCCCAGCTGCAGCCCTCGCCCCTTCCCGGGATGAATCCTGCGTGTGTCTGGCGGCACAAGGATGTGGTGCTGCTGTTGGGAGAGTGGCAGAGGGGAAGAAGGGCATGCGTGTGGGGGGAAAACGCGGTGTCTCAGGCTGGGAAATAAGGTCTCTGCTTTGCAAGAGCAGTGTGATCTAAGGCTAAATGGTTTCTGAGCCCTCCGGGATCTCCTTTAGAAGCCTGGTTTTCTGCACAGGGAGATAAGAGGGATTTCTGTTTCAGCTGAGCATTGGTCTCTACTTATTTAATGAGACTTTCTGTGTAGGCATTTAAAAAAACATCTTTCTGCTCTGACATAGGACTGCTGCAACTTTCTTGGGTTCTTACTGAGCTGTCTTATGCATCTACAAGCCTGTTTTCTCTGCTCTTGAATGTGCTCTGAGCTCTAAGGGCAAATGTGGGCTGTGTAGCTAGGACCAGCTTTGCTAAATCAGTGATGACCCAACTAGAAGGCTGTGGGTTTCTTGGCTCTGGGGTATGGCTCTGCAGGTGCCTGTTGTCCAAGGACATGGTGCACTCTGCAGGTTTTGACAACTGTCACAGTGTTTGTGATCTAAATCTCTTCTGATCAACCTAGACTTTAGTGCAGTGAGGCCGACTTCTTCCTGGTGCTAGGGATCACCAATCCACAGCTTGTAAAATGGGACAAATACCTCTTGGGGATGGGCTTTCTGCCTGGGGGTGATGCTGCCCCAGTTCAGCACAAAGGAAGCTTCTGAGCTGTGACTCTGCTTTCTAAGATCTTTATGTAATGGCAGTTAGGGGGTACCATATCCTTGTGGTGGAGTGGCATTTGGAAGTTTGGGTTCTGTTTCCCCAAAACTGCAGTTCCTAGTGCAAAACAAGAAGTTTGGGAGTGCTTACCGATAAAGCTACCCTGAGCTCCAGACCAGGGTGCTCAAGCTCTTGGGGGATGCAGGGTCAGCCATCACTGCTGTTGCAGATGTATGCTTGGGTCCCTGGTGAGGGGTCTTGGCCCTTTGTGGGGTGGCTGTGCCTTGCTTGTGGGTGGAAGAAGTGTGAGGAGATGAGTGAGCTCGACTGTTCCCCGCTGCCTTCAGCGGGGTCTTGCTGACTTGCCTCGCTGAGGGCCTGGCTCATCATTAAATATAAACCCCTGCTGTTCAGCTAGCTCTGTTTCTTGGGGACCATCTGTGCCAAACTGCCTGCGGTTAATTGCATCAGTATATTCTGATACTTACCTGGCTTGGATGCAAAAACTGTTTTAAAAATCAAATTGCACTGGCAAACATGAGGAGCTTTGTGTCTCTAGATGAGCTTATCCTCCTCTCTAGTGGACTCTGGAGAGATTAACTCGGTAACGAATACCTTCATACCTTCACTCTTGTGGTGATACTGGTTCTACTTGCCCTTCCTAGTCAGAGAAATTCTGTAAAGGGATTATAGGATATGGGGACAGGGCACAGCAGAAGATAAGGCTTATTTGTCTGGGAGACTAAATTATAGATTTTGTTCCTGTGCCCAGAATTTGGGTGTCTCTAGCAAGCTAAACACTGCAGCTTTCTCTGTAGGGCCTCTGGGGTCTGAAAAGAGCTTGCCTGCTCAGGACCACTGTATAAGCCTCCCAACACATTTTCAAAGGTGGCTTCTTTAAAAGAAACCATGTTCCTTTTGGACTAGATCTTTTGCTGTAACATCTGCCATGGCAGGTATGGGCAAAGATGGCTGCACTCCTCAAGCATGGCAGCATGTGGCAGGTACCTGCCCTATTCCCTCTTCTGCAAGATCCTTGCAGTTAGTTGAAACCTGATGGACAGCACAACAGCAGCTGTTCCTCAAGCAGCTCCTGTCACTGTTCCATACAGGATGTGATCCAGGGATGCACCGAGGCTAAGCAGAAGGTAGATTAGTGCACTTCATATGATAACCTTGAAGATCATGTCATCCTTGCGTGCCAGTCCTAAACCTGTGGTTAGTACAGAAGTAGCCTGCTGCCAGGAGCGATGCCTCGCCTGTCACAGCCTGGGTCACAGGCCAGTTCAGCCTGAGCAGCTTACAGCACCGTTGCCTGTGGCTGTTGCTGAGGATGTGTCTGTAGCTGTCAATGCAGACTCAAGGTGTGGTGTTCTTGTGTGCCACCACCATGCCTGGTCAGCAGAAACTCAGCTGAGAGAGCTGGAGTTGGTGACTGTGGAGCAAGGCACATGGGATAGAGAATGGGAAGATGTCTCAGCATTCATTAAACCATGCAAAGATGAACCTGTTCTGACATGCAGGGCAGGTGTCACTGTGGTACCTTCCAAGGCTGCCCAGATGCAGCAGTGACAGCTGCCTCTGTACCTGTGTTTCAATGCACAAGTCCATAGAAGCCCTCCAGCTGTTAGACCCCCATGTACTGCCCATGCTGCATCCAAGCTCATCAGGAAAACAGTTTAGGCCAAGTGCTACCTACTCCCTGCAGCTCAGTAAGCTCCAGCTTGACTCACTTCAGCATTGACTTTGGATTTAGAGGCTCTTTACTTGTGGTAGTGATTTCTGGGGTGGCGGGACAAACAAATAATCTGGACCTTGCTACTCTTGCAGGGTTTTTGAAGGTAACTAAAAAAGATATTACTTGTTGGTGTGTTTGATTTGTCTGTCCTATTTTTCGTGTACACCCCTTCCACCCAAAAAATATCCAAAACTGCTCTGCAAGAGCGTGTAAGCCCTTAGGCTGGTTCCTGTTCAGTCAGCTAGGTTTGCTTCAGGCTGTTGCTGAGGGTGAGCTGCTTACACAGTTCAGCTGTCGTGTAGGCTGTTGGATGTGAAGGGTGCTTAGGGCTTTATAAAATCAGAAGATACTCTACCTGTTGTACAGTGTCAGGAACAGTCAATAGCTCTGAAAGTGGGCAACTTACTCAGCTGCTCTAGAAGGAGATCTGAGCTGTGTAGCTCTTGAGTGTGAAGTGTTCCTCATTAATCGGGCTGGCTCTCAACCTGTATCTGGCAGAATCCTTGTCTTAAGGGTGGAGGGGTTGGAAAGGCAGTGTCAGATGTCTGCTGCCTCGGATGGCACAGCGTGGTTTCCAGTACTCTGCCTGATTTGCTGGTGTGTCCCTACCTAATGCAGCATTTGGCTGTGGAGAAGCCCCTCTGATGCTGAAACGCTGCTGGCACTGTCCTGGGGAGCAGCCAGTCCAGTGTCCTGCAATCATGGGGCACCTCTGAACCTGGCTGTGGGCTTCACTGTGTTTGCTTCATCTGCTGTATTAAAGGCAGCTCTGGAACAGTGCCGGTATGAAGCTTTAGACTTTCTGAGCTTAACATATTCATGGTAACTTAACAATATCCACTTCTCTTTGGGTTTAAACAGTTCCTGTTTCTCTTTGTTCACCTGCGTACTCAACTTTACCCATCCAAGGAAACTGTAGCTTAACTGATTTCAGTGAGAAGAACTCTCCTAGTCCTCTTCTCCATTGTCTCCTATTCCCTCTGCTTCCCTGCATCTTGTTCTTCTTGTACACAGTCATCTAATCTATATACTTCAGAAGTGAAGGCAGTGTTGCCTTTTCTCAGAAAATACTTCAGAACTTGTAGCCATTTACATAATTTATAAAAGACCCTTCAGATTCTCCTTACATTTTTTTTGAGCTGTGTCACATTACAAGGAGCCTTCTTTTTTTGTGTGTGAAGAGTGTTTTTGGTGGAAATCAAGACTCTGACTGGGATTGTTATTTGGACCCTGACTGTATGGATTAAGACCTGCCTCATTAAATCTCTGCAACCCCATTAAAAATTTAAATGGGGTTGCAGGGGTGTAAATAAGATGGGCACTTAGCCCAGCATGGTTAACCAGCCTGATACTATAATTCTTCACCAGTTCTTTGGATAGCAGCTGAATTGGCAAGGAACAGAAGATTTAAAACAAAGCACAAGTGAAATGAATTAATAAATGTTCTTGGTGCACGCTTTTTTGTGTTACTGCCAGTTTGTTGCTGCCACTGAAATGGGGACTGCTGTTGCTGTGGTGCAGGCTGACCTCCATGTTCTTCACAGTAGTTCATCCACAATTCTCCTCCGTTGCAGCAGAAAACTAAAAAGGAAAAAAAGTGTGGAATTTTGCATCAAAACCAAGCTTTTTTCTTTTTTTTTTTTTTCCTGAAAGTGTTTGACCAAAGAAAACATCTCTGCTGCTCTGTCTGGTGGTGCCTTGTTTTGTTTCATGAAATTCATCTGAGAGTTGAGGAAGGAGGGGTGTGAAGGGTGATCAAGCCCTTAAGGAGTTGGGAGTTTGTGGGTGAACAGCTCGAAAGCTGTTTGGCTAATTAAAGGCTTCCTGAGAGGTGGAGTGAGGCAGCTCCTGCTGCTTGTAGCAGGCATGCTGAGCTCAGCCTTATCGGTGCTTCCCTGTGAAGGGAAGCTGAATGTGGTCTGGCCACCCCACTCCACCACAGATGCACTGGCAGCTCTGATGCACCTCAAACCGCTCCATCTCTCAGGGGGCTGCCTGTGCCAAATGATGCACTCCGGGGCTTTAGCTCTTAAATACCACATCTGCTGTGCTTTATGGTCTCCAGTAGTAACTCCTACAAGAAGCTCTAGGAACAGTTTAAAGTGTCATTGCGTTGTCTTTCCCAGGTGCCTGGGAAGCGGCAGGTCTCTGGGTGGAGGTGAGCTGTGTGGCTGTTTTACTCTTGGTTTTTGGGAGTGGAATGAAACTTGTAGTGGTCTCAAATTGCACCAGGGGAGCTTTAGATTTGCTATTAGGAAAAATTTCTGTACTGAAGAGTTGTCAGGCATTGGAACAGGCTGCCTGGGGGAGTGGTGGAGTCCCCATCCCTCGAGGGGTTCAAAAACCATGTAGATGTGGCACTTCAGGACATGGTGGTGTTGGGTTGACAGTTGGACTTGATGATCTTAAAGGTCTTTTACAAACTTAATAATTCTATGATTCCCTAAGTAACCACCTTCTTTGCAATACTCTCTCCCTGTTCTGCCTCCAGCAGGTTAGATGATATTTCTTCGTCTGACCCACTCTGGTTGCTCTTCTGGCCAGGCTGTGCTTGAATTTTTAACTGTATCTGACTGTCTAAAAAAATTAGAGTTCACTTCAACAGGACTTTAATGTTGTAGCTTTCCCATGCTTATCTTCAAGCTTAAACAAAAACAACAGAAACGCTTTACAGCTGTGACTGAAAGGTAATTGGACTGTGGGGGTAAAAGTTTTTAATGAGTTTTTGTTAGTTTTAATCTGGGGATTAAGCTGTTTGCCCTCGCAGCTCTATGGAGGTGGATTTGGCTAAGCAGGTATGCAGCAGTTTCTTCTGCAAGGAGTGTTTTCCTCCGGAACTGCTGAGGGCTGGGGTCCCTCAGCGTGCGGGGGATAGTGTTGCTCACAGGGCTTCTCTGGGGAGCTTTGGTCGTCAGGACCAGGGCAAACCACCTTGCAAACCGATTTAGCTCTTTCCTTTCTGCTTCCTGCTCTGTGCAGGTGGGATGCTGTCCCTCTTGTCAGTCTGACATGGGATGCAGTGACTAGAGCACTGGCTTCTTACCTTGTTTTTTGGGAAGTCATAGGCTTTTTTCCCTTTTTTTTTTTAAATAATAAGCTGTTTTTAAAGAGGGGGAGAGGGTCTTGTGATGTGTTTCCTCCTGGCTGACATCAGTGCTTCAGGCCACGTGGGTGCAAGGACGGGCTGGTGGTGTCATCCCGAACCTCCTCATGAAGACACCCTGGGGAGAAGCACTGCCATTGACAAAGGACAGCAAAGGCTGCAGGAGGGTGATCAAGGACTTCAAAAGAAGCAGGAGCTCTGACTAGAAATGAACTGAGTGGACTTGCAGTCAGCTTCCCTCTCAGTACCTGATAGGACTTGAGCTAAAACCTCGGTCCCCTGGAGTCTGTTGCCCCTATTAATGGATCCACCCCCTAACGTACATCAGCTGTGGTGGATCCATGCTGGGTTTGTCTAATAAATGAAGCTTAAATCAAATGTTTTCTTAACCCTTGGGCTGCTGGTTGTTCCTTTTCCAGGCAGTGTGGCTGAATTGGATACTTCTGAAGAGATGCCATCAAACAGCTCTTTGTAGGAGCAAATGGAATGAACATCTCTGCTGAGGTTTATTTTTTTGTGGTTGGAAAAAAGGGCCATGCCCAGAGCCCCTTTTCATGCGAAAGCATTTTGTTGAGAGACGTAAACTGTCTGCCTCCATCTGTCTTGTTCTGCCCTGTTCACTTAACAGGTCCTGGTCGTTAAATCTGGACTGATTCAACGCCCTCACTTGATAAATCACCTCCTTTCTTGTCCCAATTTTTATACTGGTTAGTTCAACAACCACATACCTCAGGTTAGAAGAGCTGTTCTGCAGCAAGCTAGGGAGCAAACTTGCTATAGTCCCTGCTGTGTATTCTGCAGCAGTCGGTTTTCTTCCCTTTAAATAGCCTTGTGTTGCTAAACTGACTCTCCAGCCTGGCTCAGTGTGAAAGCAATTTTGTGGTGAATGCTGCTGGAAATGCAGCTCTTAGGGATGATTGCTTCTGATCTTAATATGGAAGCAGACCTGTGGTCCTTGCTGGAATATCTTTTACTTTTTTTTTTCTTTTTGTTTTTCCCAAAAGCTCTTCAATGCCTTGGATCCCCTGTGACAAGCGATGAGCCAGGACTGAAAAAGCAAGCGTGAATCCCCTCAGATTTGGGTGGGGGGAAGTAGGTTAGGATCAGAATCCATATCTCTCCTTGTAGTGTCTTTGCAATGTCGATGAGCCCTTCGCTGGGAAGCGCTTTCTGCAGCGCCTGGGCTTTGGCAAGCAGAGGCTGAAGGCTTTCTGCAGCTCCAATGTCAGATCAGCTCTGCTGCCAGGGGTATGTTCCCTCTCCTAGATGTGGCAAGGGTTCTCCTCTGTTACAGAAAAGCTTTGGACATGAAATTTCTCTTCCCTTGAAACTTATATGGGTAGGATTAGGTTACCTTGCTTTGTGTGGTAGGGTCCCACCCAACAGATGCATTCTTCCAAGTAGCCCCTTTCCTTGGCTTTGTGCAATAGGCCAGAAGCTGATACTTCCCCTGAGAGGCCGTGCTTGGTTTGGGTCCCCTTCCAGAGCGAAGCATTTAAAACTCTGTACATGCAACATAGAAGCATAGGTTGGAGAAGACCGCTAAGATCATCAAGTCCAGCGATCCACCTAACGCCACCGTGCCTACTAAACATGGTCTGCACATACCCCAGATAGCTTTGCTGTGAACACGGCTGGGCTTACCCATCGGTATGGGGGTTTTACCTGGCTGATTTTACATAGCTTCTGTGCCCACTGCTCGCTGGGGTGTCACAACCCACCATGGTACAGCACTCTGCCCAGAAAGCTGCCTGTGCATGCTGAGAGCCCGTCTATGTTCCTGCCAGCTGTCTCCTTCCAAGCTGTCGCAAGCAATTGTTCTTGGCAGCATTTTGGAGACGTTGGATGGTGACATTATTACTGGTCATGTGAAAGAGGCAGATTAATAATAAAAGAGAGTTGTCCTAGAAAGGCCTTCCTGCCTTGACAGTCAGCTGTGATCATAAAAGCAATACAGAAAATGAACCTCACAGGAAGAAAGCATTTGGCAGAGGCTTCTTAATGCCGCTTCCTCCTCTTCTGGCAAGAGAAGGTAGGCATAGACCCCCATCCTTAATCCTGTCGTTATTTACACACCTCTGCTTCCTGTACTGTATGTGCACGTGGGTGACCGAGGCCCAGTGCTGCCATATGGGTGTGAAGTGGAAGAAAATAATCTATGAGGTGCATTGTGGCCAATATGCTTTTTCTGCCCCTGCTGCTCTTGTCCCATATGAGTGGATCCAGCACACACAGGAGGAAGAGAAATCGTCTCCTTGGTCAGATGCATGGCCCATCTGTGAAATGGGTGGTGGTGTTCTCACCCTGGTGCAGCGTGCCTGGAAGAGGATGGAACTGATTTCACACCATTCCTGATTTCATACCACAGAGGAGTTATAGTGAGGGCACAAATCAATATGTGACTGCTCCTGTAGCTTGCTCTATCCAGCCTTTTGCAGTCCATAATTGAACACTCATGAATCCCCTTGCTCAGTTGCATGATAGAACCTATCTGAGGGAAGAGGGGTAGCTTTGACCAAAACTTTGCCCTAAGAGGCAGCAGCATGATAGCTCTTAGGTGGCTAGTTTGGCGTTTGTGGGGCTGTTGCAGAGACCAAAGCAGACCCTGAGTCCTCTGCTGTGTTTTTGCCAGCCAAAGCTTCTTGAAAAGTAGAATTTTGCTCAATAGCATGTGAACCCGAACTTCCCACGGTGCGCTTCTTTCCTTCATGGGCACGTTGTGCAGGTAGGTTCTAGATCTGCACACTCTGCAGCCATCGCTCCGCCTGCAGGAGCCTTTGCCCAGTGCTTGTACGGGAGAGGTCTTGGCATGTTCTACCTCCCTGAAGCCATATAAAGAATGGGCTCACCACTGGAAGCCAATTAGTGTCAGCTGCTGGTTAATCACAACTTACTTGGCACTGACCAGGTGCTTCTAGGCATTTAGACCCTACAGCTCTGGGTACCATATAAAATGATGACCTAGAGTATCATGAAGCATAACGTTGCTCCACATTACTGTGTAGACATCATTGTCCTCTGAATTTGGTGTGAGGGGGGCTGGGAAGGGAAAGGACAGAGAAAATGAGAACACCAGGTTTTGTCCTGCAACCTCCTTTTTAGTTAGGTGGGTTTTTTTTCCAGGCTGAACTCGGTTTGTGACTGTGAGTGCATCTGTCACCTTCTAATGAGAGACTCGTGTAGCTCAGGAACAAATGATGGTTCCTTGAATCTTCTGAGGAGTAAAAAGTGTTTGTAAATGTTAATGGAAAAATTCTACATCCCACATCAGTGATGGTTTCTTCAACTGAAAACAGAGGCCACGATCTAACTCTGTTGCCTTCAGCAAGGTTACGAACAGTGGCTTCAGCTCGGGCTTGTTGAACGCCATTATACCAAAACAACTTTCTTCACTGCTGTCGCAGCCTGTTTGTAGCGCGTTCCTGACAGCGGTGTTTGCACCGAGCGCTGCACCGAGTGCCTTGCTGGTGGGCTTACAGCCGCTGCCCCGTGCTACCAGCAGCACTGCAAGTGATTCCGATTCCTCCTCGCTCCTATCTGCAGCTGTGTGAAGTCCATAGAGAAGCGTGAAGCCCAACTGAAGCCATCTATGAGGAATGGGTTTCTGGTACTTTGTGTTTTTGGGAGGAAGATCTGGCCCTGTGATCCCTTTCCCTGAGGCCTGGGACGGTCTGGAGGGGCCAAGGTCCCTCTGCAGTCAATTTGCAAGGGTCCTGCTGCCATTGTGGGCTGAGACTTTTACATGTGGGATGCTGGCTGTTGTCCAGCTTCTTCAGACTCTGCTGGTTGTGGGATCACAGAATCACAGAATAGTTTGGGTTGGAAGGGACCTTGCAAGGTCATCTAGTCCAACTCCCCTGCAACGAGCAGGGACATCTTCAACCGATCATGTTACTCAGAGCCCCATCCAACCTGGATGGATGGATGAGGTGATGGATGAAGAGCAAACATAACTCATGCCATCTTTACAAAAGCTTCAGAAACAATCCTTAAAGCCATTCTAAGGTCCTGCTGGGTCAGGGAAATGCCTTGCGAAGGAGCTGTGAGGTGGTGTCATTTCTGTCTGCTGAGCCACGGAAGTCATCATGGATGTATACATTTTTGTAGTGAAAAACCTTTTTTTTTGAAGGAAGCATAGGGAGCTTTTGCTGCCCTGAAATAGCAAATCCCATCCTATGGATATCATCAGTGTTGCTAGTGGATCAGTATGGAGTCACATGGTAAAGCCCAGCCATTGCTGTTTCTGGTGACTATTAATAAAGCTGTGAACCCCCCAAAACTCAGCAAAAGTTGTTTTTTTGTCTCAGATTTGTTTTCTTGGCACTTCCCTGTAGCTTCTCCAAACCTGAAAATTTGAATGCTTGTTACAAGGTTGTCAAGTCCTTCAAAAATAAAATCTTTGACGTGTGAACTGGGAATCTCATTTTCCTGAGGATTCCTGCTGCTTGCATCTTAGGTTGTACCGTTGTCACAGCAGGGAGGTGTTAAGTGTCTTGATTTTTTTTTCTTTCCTGTTTCCATGAAGGCACAGCAGAGCTTGCTTTGCAGAATACAGTACTTACTTAGTCTGTCAAAGAGTGACAGGTTTTGAATTTCTTCACTCTTGGAGATGAGTCTTTAACTCTGCCCTAGACAACTCTTGCATTACCCTAACTGCAGGAGAAAATACAAACATCTGCTTGGACTATAAATGTTTCACTACCGAAGTCTCCTGGCCTCAAGCTGTGTCAGGGGAGGTTTAGATTGGGTATTAGGAAAAATTTCTCTACTGAAGGAGTGGTCAGGCACTGGAACAGGCTGCCCAGGGAAGTGGTGGAGTTGCAATCCCTGGAGATGTTCGAAAAATGTATAGATGTGGCACTTCAGGACATGGTTTAGCAGGCATGGTGGTGTTGGGTTGACAGTTGGACTTGATGATCCTAGAGGTCTTTTCCACCCTGAATGATTCTGTGGTTCTGTAGTGTCACCAGGAGAGGAGACAGGTTACCGTCCCTCCTTGATAGGTCCACGTAGCACGTCACAAGCAAGAGCTAGGGTTTGGTGCATGCAAACAGAAGAACAGAATCAGCTTATATGTAATGTATGAAGATCTATAGGGCAAGGATGGCTTACAGCAGAAATTGATATAGGTGCTGTGTACCTGTCTGCTTCAATGAGCAAGGGGCACTTTTGACCACTGTCGGACGTTCAGAAGTGTTCCTACAGCTGGGCTCTAGGTGAGAGGCTTATTTGGATATATTCTTGTCTGTAGCCAAGAAAAAATTATACTTGCATTTCTTTTGGTTGGAGACCAGTGCCTTGACCATAAGGGACTAGCATTTCATTGTACATCTTTGTCTTTTTTCGGAAGATGAACCTTAGCCAAAACTGGAGAGTATGTAGCATTCGAGAGAGCTGGGGTGGTTTAGCCTGGAGAACGGGAGGCTGAGGGGACACCTTATTGCTCTCTGCAACTACCTGAGAGGAGGTTGTAGCAAGGTGGGTGTCAGACTCTTCTCCCAAGTAACAAGTGATAGGACGAGAGCAAATGGTCTCAAATCGCACCAGGGGAGGTTTAGATCGGATATTAGGAAAAATGTCTTCACCGAAAGGGTTATCAAGCCTTGGAACAGGCCACCCAGGGAAGTGGTTGAGGCTTTCTCTATTCCTGGAGATATTTAGAAGATGTGTAGATGTGGTGCTTAGCGACGTGGTGGTGGAGTTGGTGGCTTAGGTTTGCAGTTGTACTCGAAGATCTTAGAGGTCTTTTCCAAGCTAAATGATTCTATGATACACAAAATAGTTCATAAAGGGCTGCAAATGCACATGAAAATCTGAATGCCCTCTGAATCTGCTGGGCTTTGCACTTTTAGTCCTTGCTAGTTTTAGTCTCTTTGTTTTTTTTTTAACGCTGCTGCTGAGGCCTCTAAAAGGGCAAAAAGTGCCAATTTAGGAGGGAATACGTGATCTTTGTAAAAGGCTGTTATGTGAGGCACAAACCTCCAGTTTGAGGTTCAGCGGTGTGATACTCGCTCCCATTTTCCATCTTCTGAGACTGTTATGAGCAACCTGCCTATGGCTGCCGGGCTTCTGTTGCACCTATGCTCCTGCAATCCAAAATCTGTGAAGTCTGTGATGTTTTCAGAAGTGTACCTTCCTCCTTGTGACCACCAAGTGGTGCTCTGCACTGCACCTTGCAGCAGGGCGAGCTGCTGGCGTTTTGGGATGGGGGGTTAAAAAAAAAAGCTGTTTTCAGCAGCAAGAATGAGCTAGAGAGGAGGAGGAGGAAACAGGTTAAGAGCTTTTCTTTTCCCCTCACAGCGGTTGTGCTACGAGGGTTACATTATTCACATCTTTCTGCTGTGGCTGCGTGATGATTGATGTGGCTTGGTGATGATTAGATGTGTTAAGTAGTCCTGGCACTTTCAATTTGGGCGTTCAGCTTGGCTGCCTGCTAGACTTTGGAGGTACGGAGATGGCTAGCTGCTGCTTCAAAACTAGATCCAGGCAGGTGTCTCTGATATGGCTTGCTAGAACCAGAAGAAGCTTTTAAAAACCTTGTCCCAAACTAGTTTTTCCGAGATAAATATCTGATCCCTGTTTCTTCTTGGCTGCATCTAGGGAAAACCTCTGTTCATATTCCTCCTCTCCGGTGCGCTCGCTGTTTAGTGTCTTTGCTATTAAGATTTGGAAATGTTTATAGCTGTGTTGCTCTCAGCAGAGGCAAAAGGCCTACATTAACTTGTCTTTGCAGGCTTCCTGCAAGCATTCTCCGGGTGCCATTCTCAGGTTTACGGAAGTTGTGTATTTTGTATGGAAACATGCGGTTTGATAGAGAAAATTCTTATGTTGATTTGAAATGATGGGCACATTATAAGACAGAAACTGCCTATAAAATGTGATGAGAATTTAAGGGGGTAACTACATCCCCGTAAGCTCCATTAGATGCTCTGCGTGGTAAAATTGTTTGCAGGAGTGATCATTCCTTTCCAGGTACTGGAAGCCGTGCTATAGCAGGATGATGCAGCTGAATTCGAACAGCAGGTCATTTGTATGAAGCGTAGGGCTGGAATTGAAAGGTGGCAAGTGAGATTATCTTGTCTGGTGAGCTGGAAAAAACATGCAGTGTTTTAAAGCAAATCCTTGAATCAGAAGGAGAGGAGATACCATGTAACAGCACAGTGAAAGCTGTGATTTTATAATGTGCACTGATTTCTCTGGGTATTCCAATCTGTGAAGTACAGTCCAAAGGAAGGAGGCCAGCTCCCCCCAGTTAACTGAAGTTGGGTAGCCACCAACTAAACAGCTTCCCCAAAGTTCCCCAGTTCGTTTCTCGGGTGTTTTGTGGAACAGATGCCATTGCATCCCACTGCAGAAAGGAGAAGAGTGAAGGATCACCTGCTTTACTTACAGCAGGTATGATATGTGCGGCCCTTCAGGTGTCCTACCTCAGCTGCTTCATCTTATTGCGGTGTCCGTAACCTATAGGAGGTACAACTCCAACAGAAATCAGGGGATAGCTAGATAACAAATGTTGATTTCGCTGGATCATTACTTTTTAACATGGTCCTGGACCCCTGGCTAAACCAGCTCCTCAGATGCAGGGTGATGGGCTCTCCCAGTCGGAGTACATCAGGAGGGAGTTTTTCTATAGGGCTGAGCAGAGCTTCATGTAAAGTAGATAAAGCACATAAATATTATGGTTTAGTTTTCAGCTTTGAAAAACTAACTATCAGAAATTCAAAACATGTCATTATTCCAGATACTACCTTTTCGTGGTGGGTAGCTCCATTAGTAGCTGTTAAATAGCTCAGATACAGATTCTGGCTCAGGAAGTCCTTGGGTCTTTGATAACTAAAAGCTGGGAAGAGTGACTGTGGGAAGACTGGCTCTGTGTGTGCCCTGCTCTTGTCTTTCTTCAGCATCTGCGGCTAGTTGTGGTCAGAAATAGGAAGCGGGCAGAAAGGACCTTTGGTTTGATCCAGTATGGTTGTTCTTGTGTTGCCATTTTAGATTCTGATAATGAAATATGGCTTAAATATTTATCTCTCCATATGTTAACAGTACAGTCAGCTTTGGAATAAGACGAGTATCTGCTCTAGTGGAGAATCCACAGTGGTATCCTCAGCATCACATTTATCTGCTCTCACATGAAGTATTGGCTGTGCCGCCTTCTTTCCAGTACCGAGTTAAGTCTTCCTTGGTCATACCTTTGTCTGGTGTAAATCTGTTGTGGTAGGAACCTGCTGAGGATCACTACCATCACCGCTGCTCTCCCGCACCCAAGAGCTGATCTGCCAGCACATGTCAAAGCTTGTTCTGGAGGAGGGGCGGCATGAGTCTACTTGGGCTGGAAAGCAGCATCCTTTCCAGAGCTTCGTAAAAGTTAAAAGCAGAACCAACTTATTGCTGCCTCCAAGATTAGAAATCAGGGAAATAGTTCTTACTTGAGCTGAAATTAGTTGAGCAGAGAGCACTGTAGTTACATGTACTCAGGTATCTGTACGCATGCTCGTGCTTGTTTGTACTCTGCTATTAGGAAGAAAAATCACTATTTCCCACTAATGCATTTGAGACTCTTGAGGCAACATCTTGTTGTTACTTAGCAACTTCAAATGGTGGTGAGCTCTTCCAAATTAACCCCTTTGGGTGTGTTTCCTGGTAGAAAACAGGCACAAGTAGATTCAGCTGGTCTGCCTTTGGAGAAGTGGTGTTGGCTGGCTGCCTTGGTGCTCACCTATTGAGATGTATGACCTTTCTGTCTTGTGTGATCTTTCCTGATGTTGCTTTTGTGTCTCCCTGGCCAGAGGGTGAGGAAGAGGAAGAAGATGAAGAGGAGGAGGAAGAAGAAGAGGAGGAAGAGGAAGATGAGGAAGACAAAGACATAGATTCGATGGATGAAAGCATGGAGGGTGACACGGAGCTGCCAGGTTTCACGCTTCCAGGCGAGACTTCCCAGGATCCCATAGCTGGCCTGGAAAACCCTGTGGCCCAGTTGGCCGGAGTGTCCTACCAGGTTCCCGACACCATCGAGTGGGAGCAGCAGAACCAGGGTCTGGGTAAGAGAAAAAGCCTCTTCTTCCTTTACCCGCACAGAGGACATGTCTCCTGCTCTTCACTTTGCATGGGACAGACCCTTGTGCTGGGAAGTCTCGCGGGTTGGTTCTCAAGCTAAACACACAGCAGATTCATTTCTGAGGAAACCCCATCCACCAGTGACAACTGGTTGAACTGGGATGGGTCCCAGGCACCGTGACCTGAGTTTTCATTTTGGGGAGAGCTGCTCTGAATGCTCCAGACCTGCTCCTTCATTCTGAGAGCTTAGTGTTGTCTTGTTCCAAGAGTGAACAAATAAATAACTTCTCAGGTGAGATTCCTGGGGAAATGTCAATTCCCTTTGCCTGAGATGGGTTTGTGCAGGGATATACGTCCTGTGAGGACAAAACGAGTTGGGTAGCTGCTAATCAGCCCATTTGCTACTTCAGCAGCATTTTTACGGGGTGTGTGGTCCAGACATGGGGCCCTGTGCTGGCAGTGTTAAGCAGGACAAACCCGCAAAGCCTCTATAAAGCTTTTTACACTTTATTCCCACTGTACATATTGGCCCTGTGTTTTATGACTGGACTAATTTATTCCACTTAAGAATGGCTTATCACTGTTTATATGTGTGATGTCCATCTGATGCAAGTCAAAACTGGTGTGGGACAAGGCAGAGTTTAGAACGGAACTTGCCCAGCTTGGCTAGGGGCACTGGAGTCATTTCCCAGCATACTCGATTTCCAAGCCAAGCCCCATCAAAAGCAGCGGGAACCTTTCAGGTGAAGTGGTGGGAGCTGAACCACGTCTATCCAGAAAATCTCTGTGTCTGACTTTTAGAGAACTAGCTGGTTTGAGAGGGCCATCAAAGAAAGAAACCCCAAAACTCTTTTATATGCTGTGTTCTGAGAACTATCACTTCCCCTGGATGTTAAATTCTGATTTAACCTGTCAGTTCTTCCCCTGTAATGCTGTTTCCAGCCTGCTTTAGTGTTGTTAGCTTCCTTTGGATTGAATCAAAGTGCTTATTTCACGAACTCTGTGGGAGGGTTGCTCTTTGAGGGCAGATTGAGTTTGCATCGGGTTTGGTATCTCCCTGTCCCACTAACTTTTCCTCAAAAAACATCGTGTTGGATGGTTTCCATGTCAGGTCTGTTTCACGTGTCCTGTTGTCCCGTCGGGGCGGACTGGAGCTGGGCGTGGGGAATAATTAGAAGTGTTTAATGGCTTTGTAGTTGGCTTTGGCAAGCTGGATTGAAGAGGTACAGGACAGCGCTTGGGGGAAAAGCGTATGAAACATAGGAACATGATAGGAGTCGCATCAGCAGCTGTGTGTTCTCATCTTATTTCCTTGGTGCAGGATCTTAGTGGTGCCTTGAGAGAAAGCATGAGAGGAGCAGCATATTCTCTTCACTTGGGTGCAATGGGCTGGCTTGGTGAGCTCTGTACGACTTCTAGCAATAGTGAGAAGGTAGCATTGCGCCGTTGACTGTCTGAAACTATTTGCCTGGTTCAAGACCATAAGTACTAGCATGGGTAGCTTGGCAGAGCTTTGCCTCTGAATTATTCAGTCCTGGCTAAGGGTGCCAGTGCTTTGTAAAGTGTTCTGCAGACTCCGAGGTGTGTCCCCACACCCCAGCCATCACATTGTGCAGCGTGCAGGAAGAAGGCACTGATGTCTCTTCAGGGATCTTGGTACATTTAACCATCCCAGCTAGGGTGGCAGATGCAATGTCATCTGGCTAGGGTCTCCAGAGGACTCTGATGGAAGCCCCCTTCCCAGAGCAGGGTGCAAAGCAATGGTTAGTTTGTCTGGAAGGGTGTCTAGAGTCTGCTGAAGATGCTGTTGTGTATGGCATAGGCTGTTGCTATGAACTTTGGGGCTATGGGGAAGGTTGTTCTGCGTAAGGCATCAGGCACAGCTCTCTTCATAGCTGATGAGGGTCTGAACTGGAGTCACAGATGCGTTCCCAGCCCTACTGTCTTTGCTGCTGGAGGAAGAGGCTCAGGGTAGGAGATAAGATGCATTGGTAAATGAGGCACGTGAGATAGCAGTGCCCAGAGGCTGAAGCTGTCCCTGGTGTGCAGTAAACCTCTCTGGCTGGAGAGGCTGTAATAACTGTGCACAAAAAATAAGCAGGCCTGGGCTATGAAACAATATCTAGCTTTAACACTCCTTGTGTAATAGCAGCTGTTAGGAGGTCTCCTTGCCGTAGGTAGAGCCATGCTGGAGGATGCACTTCGTAGTATCTGTTCCAGAGATCTGCTTCTGAACATATGGGCTCACTTCAGTTTCTGATGTTTAATATTGCATCATCCTGCAGCCCTCATCTTCCACCACTTTCTCTCTTTCTTAGACCTTGGAAAGGCCAGCTTTCAAAAAATTTCAGACGTGGAATAAATTGACTGTGTGGCAAAAGGCAGGATTTTTCTCCCTAACTTATGTTTTATTGACCCTCACACAAATTGGAGGAACCCCCTGTGAAGCCAGTCGGGTTGGGTCAGCTGCAGAGCGCCAAGTCCGAGCACCTGCAGGACTGGGCAGATGTGAATTTCTGTGTTCTCTGGAAGTGCCTGGCTGGGTTACGTCTCACCAGATCCAAACATCTTGGATTGCCTTTTATATTTAAGCTGTTGCAGTCTGTGCAAGCAGCCATGAGGGAGAGGATGAGGCTGTGGCCGAGCTGAGTTCATCTTTAGGAGTTAGATGGTTAGTGGTGCGGTAGGTGAGAAGAGGGGGGACATGGTGGGATCAGTCTCTCTGCTTATAACTCACCCCTCTTACTCTACCAGGTAAACAATTATGTAAAGAGCCATTTATTCTTTTTCTGTCTAGACGACCTTAATGGCTCTTTGATATTACTTCCTTCACCATCTGCAATGTGCTGATGTCCACAGTGCTCCTAAGATGAAGGGAAATTATTTCTGTTTTAGAGGCACAAATTAAACCAAGGACTTGCAAGAGCTCACACTGAAAACCTGAGGCCAAGCAAGGAGCGGAACCCGGGCGTTCAAAGGGCCCGTTTGCTGGGAGTGCATGGGGAACGGGAGATGCTCTCCTGGTTCCCCAGCCCTGGGCACGTGCTGGGCTACTGCTGTGTCCATACCTGGTCCTGGTTACATGTTTCTTTATGGGGTGTATGAGGGAGAACAGGAAGGGTGGAAAAAACATATAGCTGGTGTCAGCAGGAGGAGGATTGTGAAGAACAGAAGAAATCCCCCAAACCTGGCAGGGGTCCAGGAGACCTGCCCACATTGTTCTGCTGGGGCGCCTGGAGAGACCAGACTCACCATGAAGAAGCTTTAGATCTGCTGGACGTGTGCATGGACTATTTCTCTTTGCAATCCCTTTTCTCTAAGTGCTTTTCATCTAAAGCTACCTCTTTGAAATCCATCTCCTTTAAGTGCTTTTCTTCTAAAGCTAAAATTAACTTGACTTTAATTATAAGACGGCTTTGTAGCCACTGAACGTCGCCGGATGCAGCCCCTGGAGGGGGGAGCTGCAGTTCTGCGTGCAGCTGGGTCAGGGGCACTGTGCTCCTGCCTGCCTCAGCCCACGGCGCGCGTCCTTGGGCATCACCGGGAAGAGCTCTGCACCTCCCTTCCTTCACCAAATAGTGCCAAGATGTGAAGAATTTCCCATCTTGTGTGAGTGAAATCTGGTTTAGAGGGGCAAGGTGTTCTGCTTGACGTGGGATATGGTGCAGGAAAGGAAGACTTGAAGAAAGATAACAGTACCCAACGGAGTGCAAGGTGAGGGTACACCATCTAAGCACCAAACTTTTACAGCTGGCATTTTCCATCTTTAAAATACTTTGCGTGTAAGTCTTTCTCCTGGGGATGCATCTGTCCTCTGGCCTTTAGAATTTTGACATTTAACGCTAAAATCTATAGTACAGAAGAGCCTGGAAGAACTGGAGTAGCTGTGCTCAGGTCTGTTGTTATTGTTTTCTTGGTCTGATGGCTGACACACTGCAAATCCCTAGGGAATGAGTAACTTGATCCACAAACAGCTTGGCAGAGCAAGAGAGACAGTTTGGATTTTTGTAGTGGTCGGTGAGAAACTGCTGCAGAAAGGGAATCATTAAAAATGTCAATTCTGGGAAGTCAGATGGTCCTACATTGACTCCAGCTGAGCAAAAGCAATTTATAAGCGCCAGTAATGAGGCTGTCAGTTTTACAGTCCATCAGCTGATTCTCTAACCAGCAATATTTAGACAAAAAGTAAAGCAGAAAATGATGTCAGCTGTGCCTTTATAAAATAGGAATTGATCCGCCAAAAACTGTTCTGACGGCCTGCAGCTCTGGAGAAGGAGGGTCTGAACGTGCTTTGGGATCTCTTTTGCTGTCCTGTTCAAGCGCTTTGTCTTCAGAGGTTGCCAGCAAAGGACACAGCAGTACTTTGGGACCTCTCTGCATCGTGTGTGAGATGTCTTTGACCTTTCTTTGCTTGTTGCGTGATTGGTACATGGGTGGTGTGTGGTAGGCAAACACTAACTGTTGGAGAAGGGGCAGAAAACGTGGACTTTCTGGGAATTAATAAAAATATGTAGTTTTTCCCTGCTACTTCTGTTGTGATTAAGTGTTGATGCTTTACAAGGAGAACTGCAGTTGGTTTAGATGGGTTCAAACCTAGTGAACAGTTTCTGGGTCCTCCTTTAGTTATTCCTCATGACGGTCTTTGTTGTACACCTCCATGGAGATAAAGGCCCTCTGCTTCTGTGTTGGTGGTGGCTACTGTGAATGCTCTTCTCCCACTTCTTGAGTATTTATTCTCCCAGTGTCTGTGAGAATCCGTATTTTACAAACCATGCGCTGAGACATTAGCAGCTTAGCTTGAACTGGTGTGGAAACTTTGTAGTAGTGCAAGAAAGCGTCCCCAGGCCGCCAAGCTATTTGTTAATGCCATAGTGCTTGCCTATTGTCCATGTCCCAAGATGAAGAACTCCTGCTACCTATGGTAAGGTAGCAAAGGGAGAGCTAGGGCAATTTACTAACCCTTTAATTTTACTGCTTTGGAGCATGCTTTGGAGCATGCAGTAGTTTGTGCATTCAAAACGTATGGAGTAGTTTGGTATGACAACGACATTTTCATCTCGAGGCTTATAGGGTTGTGACATTTTGAATGTATGGCTGAAGTTGTCTACGCAGGGGTTGGTATGGTGGGCTTTGATGCTTTAAGAAGTTGACTGAAACCACCAGTTGCTTATCCCAGGCCACTGCTAATAAGTGACAACAGGAGAGACTGACTTGAACCGTAAACCTTAACCTTAACAGAGGAAGGTCAAAATCTTGTTCTGTGGGCAAAGAGGAGACACACCTCATGTATAGATAAACAAAGGAATTTATTGTTAATGTAATTGAAATCTGAAGAGTCTATTTGTTATTAGTCCAGATCTAATTATTAAAGGAAAAGAAATAATAATGCAGTTGGGATTGTTGCACACACACTTAGTTTCTGTGCTTTATCCTGGTGTTATGCTCGTCGTTGCTTCTGTGGGTTGTAAGGTTGGTGGTTTCATTCACGGGTTTGTGGTGGACCATCAACATCTTTGTCCTTTGCCAGGAGGAATACAATGTTCCCATTGATGGTTTCGTCTTCCTCACTTTAGGGTCCACTTGAAGGCATTTTTGTATGTTTGCTAGCATGCTTTTGCACCTTGCTCTTTATTCATTGATTTGCAGTTGCGTACTGCATGTGAATTTACTACATATGATAGCTTTTATGTATGTTAGATACTATTTTTCGTTCTCTTGTTTACCCTAAACCCATTTTTGTCCAGGTCTACATTTCTTTACCTGAGCACTGGTGTGTTGTTGATATCCACCTGTTTATGGCAGTGACAATACCATATTACAGGGCTACATGATTATGCTGTAGCTTGTAAGAAGTCATTTGAATTGTCCGGTTCCACAGCATTTGTTATGGGTTTCCATCTACCCATGAAGATATTGTACACAGTGGAGTCTGGCCCATCCCTGTAGATGGGTATTAAAGATAAAAAAATAAAATGGCAGTTTAGAAAGAAGTTACGAAGTGTGACAATGTAATTCTCAACATGTAGTTTCCAAGATATCTACCATGTCTGCGCTTCATGTATTTTTGTGTATAGGATTTTAGTTCTTATCATAATGGAAGGTCATATAACTCTCTCACTTAGGTAATGACAAGGCATTTGCATAATAAACACACTTTTGGAATGTGATTTTTTTTTTAATGGAAAAAAAATATTTGCAGCTCGGAATAGTTACTTACAGAGAAAACAGCTCTAGCTGTATTGCAGGTCTGTGGTTACAAATTATACTGCATAAACCATATAACGTATGTCCCTAGTTAATGATGGAAAGGCAGAGTAGCAGAGGCAGAGTAGTGGAAGACAATGAATATTTGAAATGTCATTTTTACAGGAAGCTTGAATTAATGCTTTTATGGGCAAAAATAACCAGCATTAGGAAGACAGAAGCCGAGACTCAGAAGTTAGTCGTATGTTCTTTAATTGCTGCCCAGAATGGATCTAAGTACTCTTACAGCTCACGTTATTGGAACGTCAGAGTGCTTTTTAATCTTTAATGCATTTATCATCTTAATTACCCTGGAAAGGGTATCCGTGTTTTATGGGTGGTAAGCAAAACCACGGAGAGGCCAAGTGGCACCACCGGTTTCATGAGGGAGCCTTGAGCACAGTGGGGATTTGGGTGAGGCGAATTCAATCAGTGCTTGGGCATTTCCTTCCTCTTGCTGGAGGAAGGATGCCCGCGCCTGCATTTCTCCTGGGAAAAGGCGCAAAGGATCCCACAAAAAGTCACCATCCCAACAGAAGGGACTGAGTCCGTAGAAATCCCGGGTGAGAGAGGCTGGCAGGAGCCAGGATCAGGAGCGGAGACAGCAAATTTTTCTTCCCGACGGGTTCAAAGCGCAGCTGCCCGCAGCCATCCTGCCCCTCTGTAGCTCTGCCCCGTACGTGGTTATGGGAGTTCTGTTGCACAGAGCGTTGGCCGCACGAGGCCTGTGTTCCAGATGGCTGCAGACTGAAATGAGCAGTCTCGGAAGTATAGATGATTATTTTCGCTGTCTTTCTGGGTGCTCCAAATAATTTATACAGTTCCATATGTTCCTCGCTAGCTCCCCTTCCCTCTCCCAAGCAGTAATAAAGCTCCCATCATCAATCTGTGCCTAAACCGAGTTTCTGTTCCTCGTGAGGGATGTGTACTCTGTTTGGAATGACTCCTTTTTTAACTGTTTTAAGAGATGGTTGCATCCTAATGCTGGAGCAGACCCATGTTTAATCAGGTTTGCCTTGTCAAGGGAAATTTTGCATCCACTTACTTGTAAACGATAACGATCCTCTCTGCCAGCTTGGTGTGACACACATTATTATAACGACAGAGCAGCTCCCAGGAGAGGACAGTTCACAGAATCACACAATCACAGAATCACAGAATGTTTGAGGTTGGAAGGGACCTCTGTGGGTCATCCAGTCCAACCCCCTGCCGAAGCAGGGTCACCCAGAGCAGGCTGCACAGCACCGCGTCCAGGCGGGGCTTGAATATCTCCAGAGAAGGAGAC
>Ga0065711_1002340_pt1 | contig 34568 bp, 13 predicted proteins | sample Hoacrofraction12_FD_59098 | JGI IMG/M metagenome (GOLD analysis project Ga0065711, IMG submission 59098) | Hoatzin crop microbial communities from Cojedes, Venezuela - Epithelial fraction 12 v2 (version 2) | ecosystem: Host-associated > Birds > Digestive system > Esophagus > Crop | place... | reverse complement strand
CCTCTCACCTGCTTCCCCCCCCCCAGATTCCCATAGAGAAGCAGAGGAATTTTAATATATCTATATATTTCTTTATGTATAAAATGCAAATCTCCATTTGGCACGTGGTCTGCTCAGCCGGTTGTCTGCACAAAGTATTATGCAGATCCTCCTGCCGTCTTTCCAAGGGTATAAAACACAAGGGCCTGTGCCTGCGCGACGCTCCCCCGCCTGAGCCGGCCGCTACACGCGTGCAGAGCCACCGTTATGAAACACTAATCTCTCAACCTTTACTCACGGTAGTTCCTGTTGCTGCATCTGCCCTGGGTCTGTTTATTTTGGTTTTCTACTTAAGTGGTGGTAATGAGATTTTATGAGTTCTCAGAGCTTTTTTATGGGGGCTCTCTAACCCTCTCGCCTCCACCTTTTTTTTGTGCGCCGCCGCCGTTGGGTCTGACGTCGTGAGTTTGTTGTGATGCCCCCCTCCAGTCTGTTCCTCCAGTCTGCTCCTTCAAGAGAGGGCTTCCCTCTTCGAGAAGGGGTTAATAGAGGCGTCTGAAAAAAGCACATAGACAATAATAAGGAGGCATATACAAGTAAGAAAATACTACATTCCTGTCTCCCGGAGGAAAACTGATAGTGATGTAGTACACCTGAAGCAGCCTGTTCCCACGAGGCTGTTGTGAGAGAGAATGAAGTGGAGGATTTCTGGGTGTAGGAAGCAAGTCAGGTCGAACAGAAACTGCCTGTCACAGCTGCCACCCCCTCCCGTGGCCGTCGGTTCCAACCCTCCCCACAGCTGAGAAGCCACGAAGTGTTGTCTTGACGGGGTCACGCACCTTGGCCCAGAACCTGGTCCCAACAGTCACCTGCTCTGGGCTGGTGTTCAAGGAGTGCCCTTTCACAGCTGTACGCATGCCTACAGAGTCTGTTATCCATCGGCAAATGCCAGGAGTGGAACAAGGGCAGGAGCATCATGAGACAGCCACTTGATGTCTGGTCTTCAGAAGCGCCAGGTACTTACAGATGCTTTTACGGTTAATGGAAACCACAAGCTCTTTGCACCTTGCAAGACCTGGGCAATGAGCAGCAGTAGTGCAGCAGATCCCAGTGAAGGTTTTTTGCACAGCGGAGTTTCTTCTGTATTCTGCTTTGTTAGATAATAAGGGCTGGATCTCTGAAGCCACGGATATGGCATGTGTCTTTCTGTTGTCTGAGAGGTCCAGAAGATTTGACGGAGAGTCTTAGTTTTCTCAAGAAGAGCACTTTATACTTTCAGAAGGTATGAGTTTAGAAGTATTTTTTAGAGCCACGGTACTGTTGCAGCCGAGTGCTGCAGCACACATTGCTCTCGTGAGTACTCCAGGTGCAGACAGGACCATTAGGCACTGCTAAACCACCATCCCCATAGTACCGTCCCCACAAATAAAAAGGATGGTCCTAAATTAAAATTCAGACTAAAGCAAATCAAGTGCACTAAAGTATATGCACTGTACTTTAATGTGCTTTTAACATATTTACACAGCATTTACAGATTTGGACAGGGGTGGGAGATTTACTGTGATCATTCGTAAAAAGCTGATTTAAAATTCTGCTAGTCAAAGACTCTTCACAAACCAACACATGCACTGGGAGTTCTAGTTTATGAAATTCACACTATATATCTAGGAAAAAACCTTTCCTGTTATCTGTATAAACAAAACTCCTCTTACTTACACAAATAGGCTCAGTTCTACAAATATTTATGATGAAACTCACCTACAAATGTACACTCGTTGATATCAACTGGTGAAACTGCTGAAAAGTTTGCTTCGTAGGAATAACCTGCAAAAGACAAAGCTTGTATGAAGTAGGTAACTTTGTCTGTTGTTCACCAATTCATAGGTAGAGATACAAATGATACTTCAATGAATATCACTGAAGTTCAGCACCATTTGAGCTTGCTCCTTTATGAATAAGGAGAGGCTTGATTTCTGGCAAAAAGGGTTCATAAAGTACAGTTTGAAAAGCACACTGGGGCTGCATGCTTCCTTTACTGAGGCAACAACTGCATTTCCCATTGCCTTCAGACCAAACGGGGTTTTCCAACTCTGTTTCCTAGAGAGATCTATTCTGAGCAAACCCAAAATTTAACATGGGTTAGTTTTCCGATTAGTTTTCTATTTAATAGTTCAACACGAGAGCTCAAAATCTACGAATTTAACTGAGTACTGTTTACAGAATATAGCAAACACTGTGTTTACCTGCCTTTTTCCTATTGCTACCATATAGCATAGTCCGGGACGTAATCATGCCAGCTTGACATAAATCTGGAGGGTTTGGTTCCAGAAAGCAGCATTTTGGCAGCAGACATGACCTCTCTTTATGTAAAACAGTTCCCTCTTGTGGATATTCCGTGTACAGTATCACAGAGAGAAAGGGGTTGAAATATTCATCAAACCTGGATCACTACAATTAAAAAAAAACCCCTCCATTCAGCAATGATCTCAACACACAGGACATCTCATTTTTAGCAATGAAATTTACAAGTAAGGAAGAACGAGCTATTACGTTTAATCAGATGTAATTCACCTGCAAAATTGCTCATTATCAATAACAAATTATTTAATTAAGTGCAATAAACACAACAAAGCTAAAGAAAGTTGCATAACTGTACCTATATGAGTCAAGTAAAAATCACAGTGAGTTTTTTATTTTGCTTACATGAGAAAACCTTCCGCGCATTCCAATAAAGAAAACCATGATTAAAAAAGAAGGAAAACGTACACAATGTAAAGAAAAGAGACAATAAGAGTGAAATAGCCAGGATTTCCAGGGGTCCATGTACTGAGTACTGCAGGCAGAGAAACTCTTGGGAATGATAAATCTTTCAATTAGTAGTAAAGAGTCCGAGGAAGTAAGTGGCACAGCTTCACTGGTGACACAACGTTGCACCAGGGATTAATTTGGCATGACAGTTTAAAAAGCCATATGAATGGAGTAACAGTGTAAGATTTCTATGTTCTCTAAACGATGGCTACATTATGCAAGGAAGATTTTTTTTTCTTAAGAAGTAAAATGTGAGAGAATGAACATGTACTCCCCAGTTTTGCCAAAAGGCATATGGTCGAACTCAGTCTGGGGAAATGATAGAAAAAAATTTCATGTTAGTATCTTGAGGGAAATTATATTTAAAAAGGCTGAAAGCCTTTATACACCAATACACCATAAACTTGTTTGGCACAACTTGTTTGGCACAACTTGTTTGTTTAATGGTTGTATATAAACCCTTCCCATTTGATTCAAGGTACAGAGTAAAAGTTGAATAGGCAGCGTAAGATTTCTAAAGGTAAGTACTTTTCCGAGGTAAATACTTTTCCAAGATAAAAAAGTCAAAGTTCCAACAATTAGGTATGTATTTATTCCCTGCAACACCAGGCTGCAGGTTGCTATGTGAACAATCGCGTATAGGATATGATGTTGTTACCTTATGTGATGGTTTAGCCAGCGTAAATAATTACTTTTTGTGTACCAACAACCTTCTTCTTTACTATTTTTGTCATCACCATAAAAAATGCTGTTGGCTTTTATGTGACTGCAGTAGCTGTGGCAGAGCAAGAACTTATACACTTAAGTACAATAAAATAATAATAAAATTCATTCACTAGTCAAAGAGGTAGATCTGTATTCCTGGTGTCAGTGGGGCATTTGATCTTGACTTCCAATGACGGAGGCACAAGATCAGCCAGACTTTACATATCATCACGGATGTCTTGCGTAGTTACCTCTCAGCCTTGCTTTAATACTATTCCTTACTACGCCTACTTTGCCCTGGCAGAAGGGAGAAAAAGAATACTTTTTTTTTTATTATTGATTAGATGGGTACAGGAAAGAAAAACTCATCGTGAAATAATTCTGAGAGATTCCTCATTTAATGCACAATGTTTGCTCCCTGAGATGCTGAGGAAGATGCCATGCTGATGTAAGACACACATGAGCACGGATCCACTGTCCTTGTATTAAAGACTCCAAAGAGGAAATACTTGCAGGAGGTGATACTAATATGCATATAAGAGTAGCATGGCTGCATGTAACTATATATTTGCATAGGGCAAATTATTATCTTCAGCGTTTGCTCTTTTCATAGAATTTAGTCAAACTTTTTCAGTGCATATTAATTGAAAATCCTGTTTAGCTTATTTTGCCTCTACCCAATCCCTGTTTCAAGACCAAAGTACATCTTCAACATGATAATATATTGCACTCTATAACACCATCAAAGCACTTTGCAAATATGAATACATTCAGCTTCATCACATCTCTCTGTAACAGAATACGAGAACACTATTCTTGGCAGCGAGGTTACGCAACGATTTCCTTGAATTAGTTAAAACCTTCATATTGAGATCTATTTTGGCACTTAACCCTGGCAAAATCCTCCAGCTGGCAGGACAAGGACGCACCTCAGCAGAATGCTTTAATGGGTCACCCAGTCACTCACAGTGATGATCTGAAGAGTACTGGAACTCTTGCACTCAATCCAGCCAAATAAAATATTAAAGAAAATGCCTTGTTCATGTTAATCCATACAGTACGAATAGAAATTTAAGACAAATTAGTACTGCAAACTGAGAGAATTTACCTTGGACCTTTTTTTTTTTTCAGTAAGGCAATTCTTGAATATCCTTGTATTTTGTTCATTAGTTGGACCTAAGCATACTTACTTGTCCTCATTTTCCTCTTACCAAATGTCCTGAACCACACAGTATTTGGTTAGATGCGACGTTTCTTGCCAATAGGATCACTTCTTATTGGAAAATAAATATGGTTTATGTATTAATGGAGTGTTAAGAAGAAGTGGCTAGCTTCTGAAAAAAAGATGACAGCAGAAATAATGACTTTAAGAGCAATATTAATTAAGCCATTTTATATCTTCTGAAGTCTGTAAGTGCATTTAATAAATATCAATCTACACGCTTAAAAGTGCTCTTGACTCCTGCGAATCGGAGCCTGTTTATTAGCGTTTGTGCTAACTTTATACCAGCGATTTTTCCTTCCAGTCAGGGATTTTGCCACAGGAGAGGAGAAACCGGGAAGGTATCAGGGAGTATCCTGAAGACAGAATAGTAGCAACCACCATTAAAACACAGGTAGGCTAACAAAGGAGATACAGAAACAGCAGTGAAACAATGCATCAAAACAATACCCAAAACAAATCAAACAAAGACCTTTAAAATGTCTCTCTTAAACCATTAGCTCCCCTTTTTCTGAGCAGGCCTTGACGTCCATCCAAACCGTAGAAAGAGAGAAGCAGCAAAGCCTTCACCCTGAACTGAATGATAATGATTGAACGACAGAGAAATCAGTTGTGTGAAGTGATGCCCAAAGAGTCACTCCAGAAGCAGGGTAAAAATTGTGTTGGCTTTGTTGGGTTGTACCAAATCAGGACCGCAACATCGCCCTGCAAACATGTTGGTGCAATGCTGGGACTTTCTTCTGCACTACTTTGCAACATTGTTTTGTGGAAGCAGCTCTCCAGTTCAGGCCCAGAAACTTCTAACGGAGTAATACAGCAACTATTATAGTAGCACAGCAAATATTTAAGTTCTTTATGTGCCACTATCATGAAAACACAAAGCAACGTGAGTGAGTCTCCTGTAACTTTGTGCAGTTTCCAGCAGCAGTGTTCCCACTGTGGCTATAACTACTAGTTACAAATAAAGCATTCCAGAACTACTCTGGTATTGCCATAGTGATCACAAAGACTGATACTATTTTTTAAAAATGTAATTAATTTGGAGGACTAAATGGTTATTGTCTCATCTTTTATTATTTTTCCATTCATTTTACTTGATAGCTTGCATACTGGAAATGCCTAGGCCAGGTAGCTTTATTTAATTGCTTCTAGGAACCATTTGGATTTGACTCTAGACCCTTCTAAGACACAGCTAAAAGGCAAGTGAGGGAAAAGAAGTTTCATTCTAAAATATGGTATGCCTAAAGATGCCTGTTTGCATTGGACAGTTCGCTTTTAAGTCCAGCAGCCAACGTTGCCATGTGGCACCTGCAGAGGGACGCTGCTGTCAGAATCAGAGCCCCTACGGTGGAAGCACTGCCAGCCATTCCTGAAACCCGCCACCAGCCTTGACGTACTGCAGGGCTCCAAAGTCTGCAGTGTACAATTTTAAGAAATTACTTGGGGAGCAAAGTAATAGCAGCAGGACTGTACTGCTGCTCTACTCCAATTAGGCCAATGGAAATTTTCATAAAAATCAACCAACTGTGAAAAACAAAGAAAAATGTGAAGATGTATGTGTACTGAAACCAGCCACTGAGAAAAGCAGCTCTGAACACTGGCTAATTTAATGTCCACCTGGTGTAAATCTGCTTAACGCTGAAAAATCAGACATCAGGCATCCTGAAGCCATAAAGGGGAGCGCATATGTTTACAAGCAGCCGCTCTGTTTATTTGCAGCTGATTGTGACGCTTACACTTGGTTCTCCCGAGGATATATTCACCTTTAGGAACTTGGTGTTTATTTTTGAGAATAACCTCAACATAATTTCAAGGAGAGCAGTATTTGCAATGATCTGCTTTGCTTTCTTGTCTCTCACGCTTGTCTGGAACACAATAGCTGAGAACCGAAAATTTGCAACTGAAAATAAATTAGGACAGAAATAAATCAGGACCACTTTCATTATCAAACATACGCACATATGGTAAGGTTTGAAAAGCTGAACCTCGACATAATTGGAAGACCCTCTTTCTCATCCCACTACTTAAGCACATACCCACCCAAGAGTTTTTCCAGTAGGACGAAGAGAGAAAATTCAGTTAATGAGCAATCCTGCAAAATGCCGAGCATTCCTGCTTTGATCCAGCAAAGCATTTAAACAGGTGTCTAATGTTATGCACAAGTAATCTCACAGAATCCTGTAACCAAGTCACATGTTCAAAATTAAGCATGTGTTTTAGGTCCAGGGTGACAAGGCTCAGCACCTTGTATGATTAAGTGACTAGTAAGCTGAAGAGGTTGTGTAGGAGTCATGTCCTTAATTGCTTGCTGACTTCATCAGCGCTTCGGTCTTACTGAGGTAGTATTTGCTAGTGTGCAGTATAAAGGTGACCTTTAATTCCAGCATGAGTATAGCTTTAGGATTCCCTACCCGGTTTGCAACTGTATGTTCTTCAATTAACAAAATAAGGGAATAATAATACCCAACTTAGTCACGAGTTTTGGAAGGATCAGTGATTAACTGACATGATTTTTTTATATTCCTGATAGAAGATGAACCTCTGGAGTACTATCCTGAAGACATAATATTCTGTTTTCTCACCAACAGATCCAAATATGTCCTCTCACAAGTCAATAGTGCTGCTAAAGATCAAATATATACCAGTAGTCACAGATACGGGTCAAATGTCATAACTCTGCTAATGCAGCAATATTATATGCGGTACTAAGCCTGCAGCAGACTATAAAACAAAATGCCCTCCAGCTGGATTCAAACTAATTGAAGTCAAGGCCACAACAAATGACTGCCTTAATAAGGCAGTATTTTCCAACAGAACTCATAATTTTTTTTCCAATGCTAAATTCAGGGGAATGTTTGGATATTTAATGGCAACCGACAAAACGAAACTCCAGTTATGACCTTCAGCTGCAGCCTCTGAGCAATATAATATTACTGGAATGAGGCTTTATTAACTGAATAGTCTCATATGCTGCATCTACTCATATTCATGGCTTTAATTTAATCTTATCTGCGGGCAGATGTTAATTTCTGTTTCCTGACATAAGCTAATTGTACCTCACCCTATGGTCAGAACTTAGAGTTGGGAACAGGCATGGATTGTTTGTGTCTTAGGCAGTGGGAGCAGGTTTGCCTTCGAATACAACTCTGTAGCTGCATCAGTGAAAGATACATGTGGATATCTAATAATAATCCAAATGTGCACATCTAATAATAGTTAGACACTGGTTAATTTGTCATCAGCGTAGCAGTATTTTTGGGGAAAAGCATAATAAAGCATCTATTTTCATAAATGTTCACAGGTGGATATCCTGCAGATAATTTTTAATTACTAATTAACATGCAGTTTTAGGCAGTGGAATACTAGAATGCATTTAAAAGTGAGACACATTAATCACAAACCTTTCACGTAGTCACATTCTCAGTCAAGTCTCATTCAAAGTCTCTGACAATAAACTCTTGTGTATTATGTTACCTTATCTCACACAACAGGTTTTCCCAGTGCCTCCTTTACTAGCAGGAAGTTCACTGCTATGCATGTGATAATACGTTATTGCTCATCTAACCTCAGTATGTGAGAAACAAATATATACAGCCTATTGACAACTCTGGTAGGTAGAATATTTTTAATTTTTGCATAGGGTTTTTTTTTTTAACTTTGATCATAGTTAAACATGATCTGTTTTTCAAAGATTATAATACTAAGTAATACTTTGTAAATTGCATATTGTAAAGTAGTACTTAGTATTATCAACATTTACTAAGCTTGTCATCAAGACTTTCTTTTTCCTCTGAATTTCCACAGTGTCATATTTCAAGTGTTTTCTTTTTGCATCAAGAAATGGGTAACATAGAACTTCTTAAGGTCTATAAATCAGTGAAGCTCTATAAGCATCCATGTCTCTTAAGATCAAGACAGGTGAAATGCAAAGATGTGTAAGGTGTTTATCACCCACAGTTAAAAAGACAACACCGGAGAACTCTACAGCCATATTAAGATCCTATAAGACAGAATCATCAGTGGTCTGAGTGCGGTCCAGAGGAGCCCAAGCAGTGTGATACTCATTCTAATTTAAAACAAGAAAAATGAAATTATAATTGCAGGAATGCTTATATGTGGCATATGATGGCATGGACTCAGCTTGTGGTGCAAGTGAGACCAACAGTGCTTTATACATCTTTACCTGGACGTTGGTTCCCTGGGAACTTTCTAGCCGGATAAGGCAGCTATTTGCACGAGGTTCTCCGTTCTCCTTCTGTCCAATCCGTAGCTGTATCACATGCCAGGGCAGCCAGTGAGGTTGCTGATCACGCACTGTCCATGCGCTGGCTGACAGGAAACAACCACTGTTTTTTAACTCCTTATCATGTACTCGGCTCCTGCAGCACATCCAGAAGTCCTCTTTACTTCAGCATTTTTCTCTTCTGTTTGTTACAGCAATCTGCTTTTGTCCCGTTCCTCTACACTTATACTCACTCCCATAGGCAGAACAGGCTCACTACTAAGTTGCTTTCCTGGAAGAAAACTCACCTTCCTTCTCTGAAACAAAGAGTTCATAAAACACTTTGTTTTGTTTGCGGAAAGATTCAGCTGTTTAGAGACAGGTAATCATGAGCAAATTATTTACTAACTGCATCAGAGCAATAGGACAATGAAAGTTTGTCAAGGGCAGGTTAAGATTAATATAAATAAATACAGGTTCAATAGACAGTATTTAGACAATACACTTCTTTCATTGTGCATCAGGTTAGTGCCCTTTCAGTGACAGGCACTGTCAACTAATTAGGATGTGTTTAAATCTCAATTGGTGTGTCAATGCAACACACTTCTGTGTGCATTGTAAGAATCACAAAGTAATAGATTTAACCATTTTTTTTATCACTATCATTAAAGTGAAAGACATAACCAAGATTACGTTAAGCTTTTTTTTTTTTAAAAAAAGGGGTGGTTCCACTGCCTTTTTTCCTGGATGGCACAGCGACTGCTTTCTACCACCACCTAAAACATAGAGCCAGATTTCCTCAGTGGTTTATCTTCTCTTTTGCTAAAGAATTCCTGCCTTCCAGAATCTGATAAATTCAGTGTTAGCCATTTTGAAACATGGAGTGTCATCTCTTCAGTCTTCTCTGGATTAAAATCACGCTTCAGGAAATACTAAAGGTAGAACTATTTCTTGTTTGGACAATCAGATCAGAGTTGCCTTACATTCTTCAGCTTGCTCCAGCTTCTTCAAAACTTCCATGTTACTTGTTCCCCACCTTAGACCGATACTTCTGCACTACAGAAGGACCTTTTCTAATCATCCGAGTTCTACAGCTTGTTAAATCCTGCTAGATGGAGAATGAGATCGCTACGAACTCAAGATGCTGAGGATAAAATGACTCATACTGAGGATAAGCTGTATGTTAGGAGCCAGTGCTTTTCAACGGTTCTGCAATGTGACAGAAGACAGTTCTAGCCTTGGCCCTACTGCAGGGGAATACACTGGGCAACATCCAAGGAGGGGCTCCACGATGGAAACAGGGACTGAAGGCAAAAGGATATTCAAGTCTGAGAAGTGTTTTGAGTAGTTGATTATAAAGGAAATGCAAGGTGCAGGTTCAGTCATATCCAGGATTTTTGTATCCAGTTGATGGTTTGAATATTCAGACTGGCATCCTATTAAACTTGGATCCGTTGGATGTGGGTCAATGCACACACGCTTCCTGTTATATTTTCCTCACGATGCCCAATATTTCTTGTATAATGTGTACGTGTTCTTGAAAACTAGACAGAGGTGTTCAAATCTCTTCTAAACCAGGCAATGTAACTATTACTAGAAAGTACTACAGATGGCTGACTAATTGAACCATGGAAAGCATTATCACACCATTTCTCCATTTAGAGCTCATTATTCATTTGAGTTCAATCTCATTTCATTACTGTTATAATTCCATACACAATTAAAGTGAGTTTCAAATTTACACACCTGCTTGAGGTTATTTTGCAATCTTGTCAACTACACCTCATTTCCAGCCTGTCCTACCAGACTACTGAAAATGATTTTTTTATTATTTATTTGCCTATTTTCTGAGGGTTTGGGATTGTAGCTTGCTTATTAGAGCAGAAGCCCTAAGGCCGAGATGCACATGCAGCCTTGGCTCTGTGACCTTGAGCGAGTCACATGTGCTCCATGGGTTTCACATTTACTTCTGTGCAAAGGGTGTTGTGGGGGTTAATATTTCTACAGTACTCTTAGAGCTTCAGATGAAAAGCACTGTAAAAGCTCAAAGCACTACTTATTAATAATAGATACATATATATATATATCTTTCCAGTTTATGTCTCAGGTATCCAGTGCAGTGATTTGTATCCCTACAAAGCTGAGGGTCCTCTCCAATAAAACAGACTACCACAGCTACTTATTTAAAGTTCTTTTGCACCAGATTAACTGAATGCCTGAGAGAACGATACTAGGTCACCTTCTTAAAATGGCCTGAATACCAGCAGAAGATTAAGAAATGGTGAGAGCAACTATATTTTGTTACACAGAAAGCATTACAAGCAAAGTGTATGTGAGCAAAGTGACATTCAGTGACAGATTGAATTGCATTATGATAAACTAAAAATGGCAGAGAGACTCAGTCCTTTGGAATAGTAATTCCTGAAGATTTTCCATTTTGATAATCAGTTGATTGACAGGGGGCTTACAATAAGAAAATGGCTACGACTTTTAGTTGGGAAAAAAGCCGCCTTGTGATCTCGCCTAGTTTCACCATTAGAGGGATGGTGTTACGACCTGCAGCTCTGCTGGTTTTCATGAATGCTGGATCATTCCTTAAAAAAATTACCTAATACTTAACTCTCCCAGCAGTGGCACAACAGCAGCTGTAACCAAATCCTCATCACACCAGATCATACGTGACATAGGAACACAAGCTACCTTTCATCTGGCCAGGATACTTACAGTGCCACCCTATAATTAACTGTTGCTGTGACTTTTTTTGAAGACCATGTGTGTGAAAATATAGTTGGAGTTCCAAGGTTCTCAAAGCCTTAATGCCATCCATTTATGCAGCTTGTCTCTCCTCCTGAAGTCTCGTAATACAGAACTTGAGCACGTGGGCAACTTTAATAGCATTTATAGAAACAAGCATCAGAGAGCAGTCTTTTCTGCTGTATTAGTATAGGTGAAACAAGGAGAGGAACAGAAAACACCTAGGAACAGACAAAGCTGCTACTGGCAGCTTTAGAAGTAGAGAAAGAAACATGAGAAAATCAAGTGCCAAAAAAGACAGGCTAAAAAGACAAAGACTTTACTGAGTTTTTATGTCTGCTCGGCAGGTTACTTTGCCATACTTTTTGGGTGGTTGCCTACGTTAACAAAAATGTTTGCAAAGTATAATGTCAAGGGTTTCTCTAGTCAAGGTTAAGCAAGTACCAGTTTACTGATAACATATCATTTTATTTGAGTGATATGTCTAACTGATACAGCATAAGCGATGGTATTGGACTATTATGCATGAGACTTTGCACTCTGTATTAAATTTCTAATATGCCCCTGTGTGTGTATTTTATGGGGTTTTTAATGAAAGATGTGAATGCAATTAAATCTTCACTTAATATGTTGCAGTTTTAATAGATTGCAGGATCAATTTCCAGCATTATATTTCACACTGAATGGCAGCTTTTTTTTAGCTTTTATGAAAGAAAGGTCGGGGTGAGAATAAACTTCCTAACTGGCCAATATCAATGTAGAAAAGGAAATATTTTTTCTCCAGGCCTAGTAACATCCAGCTGAAAAACAAATCTACTTTGTCAGCATACCGTGAGCCAAGTCAGTCAGTCACCAGCAGCTAGAAACCAGGTCACAGTGGTCTACAGCGATCCTGCTGCTGGATCGTATTCTCTAACAGAGAACTTCTGTGGACATAGGTTCAAATGGCATCAGCAGCAACAGCTGGGCAAAATAAGGTTTAATTGCTTATTGGAGCCAGATGGTGGGCTATCAGAAACAGTCTAAAGCTGCCCTGGAGGAGCAGGAATAGGCTTGAGAGATGCTGCAGCAGGCAGGGGCTGAAAGCATTAGTGTAAAGACTTTGCAGGATGAACATGTCGAGGCACTCATTCCTAACATCTCCCTACCTCTATTATAAATTTTAAGGGCCATGAGCAGAGGAGAAAGATACAAATTATAGAAACAGATGGAGAGTCAGTGAGGCATAGAAACAGGTGCCATGTGAACAGATGGGGGGGGGAGGGGGGAAGGAAAAGAAGAGTGCTAAGTCTGAGAGTCAGTGGACTCTGCCTGTCCCTGGATGCACAAAATTCTACAGGTGTATAACAGGTCAGCCTTTGAGGGGGATTCAGAAATTAATTACATCACTTTTTTTCAGATAGTTTATTCCTTCCCACCAGGGACTGTAGTTTCTTCCCTCCCCCACGTGCATTAGAACAAGTTGACTTGTCCTTGAATGCATTGGACTGCCAGAAGTTTTTAAGAAAGTTATCTTGTGGCAGGGCAGAACTAAATCAATATCACTAACTCAGAGCCCTTATCTCCTTAATATCATGGTAGTGCCTTTTTTCCCAACTCTAGACCTCATTAGTTTACAGATCGATGTTAAACACAATGGCAAAGCTGGAAGGCTCTTGCTTTCAATCCCAAGGCTGATAGTATCACTGTCCTAAAAGATGGTGCCAGTAGAGATATTCAATTTGGTTAACCATCTGATAAACTTAGACTGCATTCACCTTATGCCAAATCCAACATAACCTTCCCATTACACAGCAAAGCACAATCTCATTGTCTGACATTAATTACATCAATTTCCCTTTCGTAGTAAAAGGACAAAAGACGGATGTTATTTATCCCCAAAAGAGCTGTTTGATGACTTAGAAAACTGTGAGGTAACTCTTAAATTCAAAATTAGAGTACATTTCCTCCCTACCTTTGCTGGTTCAGCACAGGGAAATGTCGTTATGAATGACAACATTCTGTAGCAGAATTGGCTCTGCAGAGCCTGCGAGGTTTAGCCTAACAAGAGTCCTCACTGGTAGCAGGCTGGGGTTGTGAACTAGGTCGACTGGAAATCTTTGAATTCACAGATTCAAAAGTCATACCCACCGTGCCCAGGCTCAGCTAGGGAGGCAGCCTCTCCTCAGCAGCTGGACGCAGGGTTGAGGCCTTTTACATCTGAGGACCGGTTCTGTCATTAACCATTCGGCTCTGATGAAAATCCACATACGCCTTCTGTCCTGAGGGCTCGCGTTTGAAACACCCCGTTTGGAGGAATCTACATTTGTAAGCAAGGCATGGTATTTCCTTCCATTCATCATTCTGCTTTCTTCCATTACCTTTTGGAAACCAAGGACTTAGTATTCCAGGCATTACTTGCTGGATATCATTGATCATAAAGCTCTCAGCTTCTCTATTTTTGAAGAGAGTCTCTGGTTCTTTCCTGAAGCAGCATGTCTATTTGAAAAACAGGATTGCTAGGAAAGAAAATGATTTATCATTTTCTCGTTAAATCCAGAAGTTAGAAGGGAAAATATCTGTTAGGTCAACTAGTCTATCCTCTTTCAAGAACAAGACTTCTCCCTTTCACACAAGCTTTGCAGGACATGCATAGTTTGGCTTTGTTGAGAGCATCTTCTGTGGGAGGAGTGGGTTCCATTTTGAAAGATTGCTTCTAGAGCTCCAACAGGGACATTGGAGTCTGGGTTCATCATTTCAGCTTCCATGTCTTGTCCACAGCAATGCTTTCATGAAAACCCCAGATACCACCCTAAACATTGACATTAGACAATGTCAGTGCTCAAGCCTTTTCGGGCATGTGATCCGAAGCAACGTGAACATGCACAAATGCAGCAGAATAGGCTGGGATCCCAAAGTGGCATCCTCATGGGTGCCACCACACTCATTTTCTGCCTGTTTTTTGGGTCGCTCTGTATAACCCTTTGCTTGGCCTTTGATTGGCCTTTGATTCTTTGGTTCCGTTTTGTTACCTCAGTTTAGTTAGCTTTAGTTATCACTGATTTACATCAGTGTTTTGTCATAAAATCAGAATTATATCACAAAGATCTGCCAGCTGGCTGAGGAGCAAAGTTGAACGCTTATTAGATTTTGAAGGCAATATGCAATAGACCACCATTTTAGTAGATTTATGCAAGTCATGTAGCCCTACTACAATTAGATGTCTCATAAACTATTAGCTTTGGGAACACTGCAGGATAAGGCATACATTAAGCAGATTAAAATCAAATAGGAGGTGGCAAAAGACAATAGAAGCCATTAAAGGAAGGATCACAAGATCTGTTGGACAGAGTCAACACTCCTAATGTGGAATCACTCTTGCGCAAAATGGAGAGTTTGAGCCTGCTGCAGTGATATTCAGAGCAGCAGCGAGAAGAAAACTATCACCAGCTACCCTGAGAACCAGTGAATAATTCAATGCAAGCAACCGCCAGTACCACAGAGCACTCCTGTCCTGAAGAAGCCTTCCTAGCAAAGTATCTGAAAGACGTTTGTATACTGAGATAGTAAAAGAACAGGTGCTGACAATCTGTGCAATTATTGTTTTTACAGTTGCAAAGTCTTTTTTTTTGCTTGGCTAATATATTTAAAGGAATTTATTCTTTGACTTATCCAATACATGCAAGAGCTGAAATCTTAGTCAGAGAAAAAACTGACTTTAAATATTAATTCAGTTATCAGAAAAGGTTCCTGCAGATATGAGAAAAGAGACTTTACCATCTAAGCTGTTGTTAAAAAGTGTTTTGGCCTGATTCCAGATGCCTGTTCTTGTATGATCCAAGAAGCAAAGGGAGGAAACTCACAAAAAAAAAACTGTTCAGAAATTTTTTGCACTCATGCACAAATACACACAAGAAAATGTATCAAGTCTACAGTCACTAGCATGACAGATGCACCCAAGGTCTTGCTGACATTGGCAGCCTTACAGGGGCAATCTGTATATAGGGACAACATGTTCTTAAGCAATTTTTCCTAATGAGGTAGACTCACAGATTAGTTCCTTTAATATCTCTGGCATGAAGTCTTCTCTAAGTCAGTCTTTTTTGCTTATGAACTGAGCAGTGCAGAATCATTGGAGGACAATACTGAATAATAATAATAATATCATTTGGTAGCAGGTTGATGGCAGGCCCTCAAATAGATCCCTGGAATCTTCCTATCCATATAATTTTTTTTCTCCCTAACTGGAGACAAAGCAGCTCGATAAAAGGCTCAGAAAAGCCTGTATCATAAGCATTTTACCATTTTCCATGAGCACGAGATTGCAAAGGGGAAATCATACAGACTGTGAAAAGCAGTCTAAAAACTATTATAATTTAAGCATGCCATATAAAACATTGAAACAAGCATCTACTACTTTTAGGAAGGGCTGTTCACTAGAAAAGCTTATTTAATTCCAGGCCTGCCCATTCTTTACATATTTAGTCCATGGAAATGTTGGTTTTATTTCAATAGGTAAAATTAATAATACATCATAATACATCAAAACAAGGACACACTACACATCCTTCATTTACTTAGGAACCGGTTGAATGCATCAAAGCTGGTATGTCATGAGGAACAATGCAATCCTGTGTTAAAGGATGTGGGGAAATAGCCTCTTTTATGATACTGTGACAGCACTGAGAACTCTAAGTCCTGTTGAATAATGCCAAGAGGAAGATCCATGCAATATGAAAGAAATGGCTTCTGAATATCTCCCATCCTGCTTACAGTGGTAGAATGAAGCAGAATCATGGGAACCCCTGACTACAAATTCAAGGAAAGCTGGGGCATTTTTTTCCCCTGTAAAAAAAAAAAGACTTAAAATGCTTTCTGGGTCATGATTAACCCATTCTTCATCCCTGGGGTTCTTACACATGCTTCTTATCTCTGTGACTGGAACAATTACCCAAGAAAATGACACCTACTTCTCTCTTCCCTTCCCCTCCAAAGCTCCTATTAACCTTAGCAAATCTTTATCTTATCAATATATAGCTGAAACCTTTCCAGACTGAACACCGCATTCTTCTAGCACTACACTTTTTTGGCCAAGTGAACTCACAAAGTGTGAATCGCTGGCACAGAAGGTGCTGTTTCATACTTAATTGTAGTAATTTCCTTTAAAGCAAGAAGGTTTCCTTCTGTTTTTTTTTTTAAAAAAAAGTCATTTAGTGCCTCTCTTATGGCCACTCTCTGAATGATATATCCCTGATACACAAGGATATAGGTGAGGATTTTTTCCTAGAATCTTTATTGAAAAGATGCATTAAACATACCTATATATATATAGTATATCTAGATATGTTATCTATTTGTATTATTATGGGACTTGGATGTCCTAATTAGAGTCAGTCTCACTGAACTGGGTGCTCTATTTTGCATCTCCTTTTCTTTTTACAAGGTTACTTAGTAAAGTGGGTACCTTGAAAATAGCCCTTGGTGGACCTGATAAAGTAGAGAAAACTCATATAGGTTTGTAACTTTTTTTAACATTTTCTATGATGTTTGTCGATGTGGTATCTGAGTCTTTCATAGACAATTAAGGTACAGGCTCTAATCTCTCTGCAGTGTTTATAGTCATTTATACAGTGACAATGAGTGTAAACTGAACCTGATATGGCAGCATTATTTTCACTAGTGGCAATAAAAGTGACACCTGAAAAGGTAGTTCTGCTTCATCTAGCCTTTTAAATAATTAATTGAATAAGGAAGAATAACCATCCCCATTGCACAAACCAAGAACTCAGCCAGAGAGATGACATTACAGGTCCAAAGCTTCCCTGTGAAGCAAAATTAAAACCAGAAACAGAACAGAAATGAGCCTACGTACAACAGCAATGCCTATGTAATGCTATTCAGAGTCTAGAGTCTGAAGATCAGTCGCAAAAGGAAAAGACCGGCAGAAGTATGTTTGCCCAAAAACTTGCTGGAACTCAATTCCACCTACCAAATATGTGCTGTAGTAATGCAGTGGATCTTCTGTGTTTTGGCACCAAAACAAGATGTGGAGACCTCAGGTCTGCCTTTTCATTTTTCAAGCATCCTCTTTAGACCTGGAAAAGCGCAGCTCAATTATGAGTGAATCAATGTACAGATTTTATTCTTTTTTTAGTTTAGCAATTTTACTTGCTAATAACAGTAAAAACAATGGTTATCTTTCAGCAGTATAGAGTAAAACTTGGCATTTCTTTTCATAACGTGCAGCAGAATCAGCTCAGCTGTATTGTTATCCTTTCTACAACTCATGAATCAGCCATTCATATTTTCACAATGTCATATGAATTAAAAGATCGTAATTTTAGTCGTTATTTTTAGCAGTTATTTCATTTTCAATACCCATTGCAGGCAGCTCAAAACTTCACTATGTTACAGTTTCTTTGAAGACAACGCTTCCACGTGCGTCTTCTTCCACTTAATAATAATCACTGGTTTGGTTTGATCCTTCAACGACATTTATGAATGAAAGGAAGAGCCCCCAAAGGGATGATCCATGTTAACACTTCAGTGACTTAAATTGGTTATTCATACACTTCTTGGCATTCAGAGAGGCATTACCATGCGTGCAGGGCAGTCATATGGGTAACAAGATCAACTAGGTATTTCAATCTATGTGATGTGAATAGGCTTCACCAAAATGAGATAAATGCCAGAGTTATAAAAGGCAGAGCATAGATGTCATGTTTATTTTGTGCTTTAGGCTCATTAGCTCTAATTAGCTGTCAAGCCAATTAGCCTGAACAGACATGCCAAAATCCTCCCTGTAAGACCAACCCAAGCACGTGAGCCAGGGACTGGGGAACTCCACGGCCGTCCGGTGCTGCCAGTCCCTTTCACCTCCTTCGCGCAGCAGCAGGAATGAGAACCTGAACACCCGTTTTTGCAATGGAAGAGGAAAGGATACAGCATACAGCAATGACAACTTGAACTTCATGGAATAGAGAGAGCCCTTGCTGAGTCAGCCTTGATGACCTGCAAATTGCTATATATGGTATTCCTTTTATTACCTCTTATTTATTGCAAGACATCCCGGCAGCTAAAGGGAATGGACAGGATTTGTCCTGAATTTATTCTTAAGCTGAGAGCCACCAGAGGATTTATGTTTCCCTTAAACCCTCAAAAAAAAGGATTAAGCGTGACTCGACTGCTGTTGGCCCAGCCAGTTCTTTTACACAGAGGTGTGAAATTCATCTAGTCTGATCACAGCAAAAATATTTTAGTCTCCTTTTCCAACTAGTATTAAAACTAACTTGTGCAGAATGAACCTTTTGGAGGAACAGCTGCAGTAGCAGTAGCTAGGGAGACAGGAGGAGAACCCTTGAATTTTACAAGCTGTTTTAAGCTCTCCCAAGGCTTAGAACTGTTTTAGGGTAGTTATGTTCACCCCATTTTTAAAGCTGCTCTGGTTTTGGGCCTTTATTAGATTTTTGTATTATGCATTTTGTTATATTTGTATGTATTATGACTATATTTCAGTTGTATTCCCCTTCCTGAAAAACAAAAGTTCTAAAAGTAAAATTATTAACTCTGTACTATTATGTAATTATAACATCTTTCTAAATAAGACTGTTGTACTCAGTTATTTATCATGTCACAGTAGAAGCAGCTAGTCATATCCTTTGCAGGGTATGAGTATAAAAATATTCTTTTTTAGATGGTGTTTCTTTATTCCCTAAAGCTAAGAAGACAAAGTTGGAGACTAGGTCTTGAAGTCCTCATTTAATATTTCAGGTAAAATCAGAACAGTAACACAGATAGCCCTGAAGATGAAAAGTAACAACCTACAGAGGACTCAAGGGGAAGTTGCTATGACAATGGCTTCTGAACAGAGCAAAAAATAAAAAAATCCCACTTGCTTACCAGAAAGGAAGTGTGACACGGGAGTTGAGGTCATTCTGAAATTAGACCCCCAACATCAAAGCTTTCAGTCAGACCCTAGATGCTGGAGCTTTCAGTAAAGCCCTAGCAGCTTTTGTGAATCCAAATCTCACTGTGACCCCCAACATCTATAGAAAAGTATGAGAAATATGTTCTCTCGCTCGCAGTTGGAAAATAATGAGACAGCTAGGTAACCTGCATGAAACGACAGAATCAAGCACAAGCTAAGCAGTTAAGAATGCTGATTCTCCATTCCATTTGTAGGTACTCCATTTGAACATCAGGTAAAATCAGAACAGTAACATAGATAGCCCTGAAGATGAAAAGTAACCACCTAGAGAGGACTCAAGGGGAAGTTACTATGACAATGGCATCGTCATATTGGCATATTTTACTATGCATAAGAGGTACACACACACTGTTCTACATCCGCTACTGAAACAAGTCAATTTTCTATGTTGGGGCTCCTCTAACGCCTCACCAGTGTGACATGCCTGGTATGCACCACTCCGAACACGGGAGCTCTTAACTGCCACAGTGCAAGATTTCCCTTGGAGGAGAATTCCCATGGTGAGATTTGTCTGCAGAGCCTACTCTGTGCTACTCCAGAGACAGCTGTTACAGCAGATGACAAAATCTGAAAACAAATTGAGACAAGCGTGGCTTTGATATGTGGAACTGCTGTTTTAGAAATGCCAAGAGGTTTACGTCGCAGCGTGGCTGTATTTGTGGAGTTCCTGCGAGACGTCAAGGTCTGCATTTGGCACACACAGTGTATACCAATTCAAGGAGATACAGCCAGGAGGAAGCGGTTGTTGGGAAGTACGACATACACAATGTGTACGTTCTTAATGAAGGGAAGTTGTGTCACCAAAAGTATCAGTTTATGAAGGTAAACCTTCAGGCACCACCTGAAATGGGAACAGAGGCTCTACAGATTTGACATTAAAGATTACTGTAAGGTTTCCCAGAGTGACTTTGGATGCCTTCACTTCAGGATGCCAAATCTGAGACACCATTAGAAACGTCTGCTCCTCCAGTAAACTCCTCTGATATCAATTCAAGGGGTCTTGTACTAAATGCCCAAAATAAGCAGCAGCCCGATTGACTGGTCATTTCTAGATTTCTTGACTTTTATCAGTCATTACCAATTTGTGGATTTTCTTTTTGGAGTAAACAAAAGTCAGCATATTTCTACTAGAAAGAATATCCAGTTGAGGCTCTGGGCCACCAACAGGTTCCCTACAGGCAGGCTCTTCTGTCTGCTTTGGCCATACAGAATTACATTCTGCAGCAATAAGCAAGAAGATGGTAATGTATCTTAGCTGATTGAGTTAAAAAAAGGAGATTCTGAAATGACTACATGTTCTTCCAAGGAAGTAAGAGTATCAAATTACAGTCTGCTGAAAAATATATACGCTCATGTAGTAAATAGATAATATCCACACAGAAGTAATTTATAACTATTAAGCTATGGCATGGTATTTTTAAAATAATTGTTATGCTTAGTTTGTCATCAGTTCTTTGTTGCAACTTATCTTTAAATTCTGATACAGAATCTCAGATTAAGCTTAATGTAAAATTAAGATAAATATTCATGCATTTTGAGTATGTCATGAGTTAATTAAAAATTATATTCAGCTACTGAAATGTTCTCTCCATCAACACCATTTTTACTACCTTTGCAATAAATTTCAAATGGCATGTGGTGAATATTTACCTCTGTACCAAAAAAATGGATACTTTTTTAGATTTTTTACTAAGACGACATCACATTTTCTGTTGGAATTTGTATAGATCAATTGATTTTCATTTTGACAGCAAATTTGTTGTTTTCTCTCAGCTAAAAGCATATGTACTGATAAGGCAGAAGCTTTTAGTATTGCCAACAATATATTTTCTCTTTCAGCTCAGCAAAAAGTTAGAGGCTTGGTTTTAAAGGGTGTATTTTCCTGTGTGGTTACCTATGCTTCAGCCTATGAAAACACTGTAATGTTTTGAATAGCCATTTGTCATTATGCATTTGAACCAGGATAAATGTCTGTTAGTCTTTACTATAAAGCACACTAGTATCTTGAATTAGGAAAAAAAATTATGATTTTATTATGTTTTGCTCTTTGTTTTTAAAAAAACAATAAAACACACAAACAAGCAAAACAAACCCCACAGTTATCCATTGGCTGAATTTTACAACACACATAATTTTTCTATACTGAGTAGTTTTTATACTGGAGATATTTTTTCCTAGAAACATGTAATCTCATGACAACCTCTTCAAGAAAGAGTTTATTTTCTTGCACTTTTCTGTGTAATAACATAATATGTAATCATTATATATTATATATAACATATATTGTATATATAATTCTGTGAGTTTTCCTCAGACTTCCATCTTTTTAATCAACAGTGGAAAAGCCATACCTGCGATGTCCAGAGAATAAGATAAAATGCAGCCCAGACTGGAGTCTTTAATCAGCTAGACTGTGCTCACAGTGGTCTTACTAGCCTACACATAAAAAAATGCCTGTGCTTATTTTAGACAGCTTTCAGATCTTGATCCATTGATTTAATTTCCTTTAAACATTGACTAGTTTCATCGCTTAACAGGAATGGAAATCATATCCTGGATTCTTCTTCTGGCTTTAAAATTTCACTAGCCCAACACTCCAGATCTTTGCCAAAAGATGGGTTTCGCTGTTGACTCAGCCTGTGCAGATTCACAGTCAAAACAAAACAAAAGAGCTGTAGATTAATTATACCCAGTGTATAACTTAAATTTAATCCACATAGATTTAGGGATCACGTTTCCCTGCCAGTCCTTGTGTGCTGAGCAGTGGGTGATCGATTGGCTGTTAACACGCGGCGTCGGCGGTGGTGGCAGGTCTGTTCCCAACAGGGAGCGGGCATGGCCCACGACCTGTTCGATCCCTTGCTCACTGCTTGTGCGCTGCTCTGCCCCGTGAGCAAGGCTCCGAGCGGGAGCAGCACACCTTTACTCTCCCTTCAGCTCGGGAAGAAACGCAGCTATGGCATTGGAGCATGATACAACCGTGCAGGATAAAGAAAAGGCAGCCCCAGCCTGGCTTTGGCTGACCAGAGTCGCCGTGAGCCCTCAGGCAAAGGTCTTGCCCCTGGCTACTTTATCTCTGGCTCTTTGCTCCCTGCATGCCTCTAGCCAAAGGAGAGACGATATCTCTCTGCCAGGCAGGGCAATTACTGCTTTCCAGCCACATGGCTTTCTCCCAGCTATCAACTGTGTTACTTTCAGAACAGGATAGAATCAGAAAATTTATGTACCGAGTTTAGGCTCAGTCTTCCATTTGCAACCCGTATGCCATAACAACCAGAAAGCGTGTCTCAGGTTAATGACAAAGAGCTCCACTTAGAGCAATTACCCAAAATGTGCTCCTGAGGACTTTATTTGATGGCCTGTCTCACAAAATTAAGAGTATTTATCTTAATCACTGCCTGGAAAGAATGGTTCCCAATTGTAAATATAAGGCATTTCCCTATTTCTTTAAGAGAATTTGTGAATTAATCCTCCCTTACCTCCATTCCTTCTGTAATCCATGTTAGAAATAGTACCTGAAGCAGACAAATTATATTTCTTGCGTTAATTTGCTCAACTGATTGTCAAGAAAAGTTGTTCGCAGCTGGTAATGTAAATAAAATATTACTGTATATAGAAGACAGAAAATATGACCATATAGCATACAGAAGGTATTGCTTTTTAAAGGCACCTGCTCCTCAAAAGACATTTGAACAGTTCAACGCTTTGAAAATCTTGGTAATGCAGTGACGTCTGACCCGTGTGGTTGCCGTTACTTGACACACCACAGTATAAAAAATAACAGCAAATGATGAAGTGTAGTGCTGAGCAGAAAAGACAACCCACGTGCTGTGGGAAGAGTCTGGAGCATTTCGGCTGACTCAGTTAACTCCATCCAAGCTTTTTAATCTGGGACCAGTTGTTACAAAGGCAAAATGCACAGGAAGTCTGATGGCCACTTTCTACTGACTGACCAAAACCCCAAACTTACAAGCCTGAAGTGTTTTCACATGTAATCAGTTCTCATACTGATCTCAGTAGTGGTAATGGTGTCCAGCCACATAGATTTTTTTAAGAAATCTTGGAAGTTATTAGCAGTATTGGTATAGCTTTAATTTCTGCCTTCCTTATTATTTTAAATATTACTGCAGTATAGCAAAAACTCTTGAAACACAGTTTTCAAGCAAATTTTTTCCAAAGCGACTTGCAACAAATGAGAACATGTTGTTTGATATCTGTAGTAAATGAGGTCTTTTGTTTAACTTCTGAAAAGATGCAGCACTGGTAGCCTGGGAGAGATATTCCTTACAAAAGAGAGAGTCCTCTAAAACCATTTCACTCAAGGTCTCCTTTTGAGATAGGCAACAAAGATGCTTTTTTTTTCTTTTCTTTCATTAAGAAATAAACTTTAACCACAGCATCATCTCACAGAGCACCTGATGTCAAATGTTCAGAAATAACAGTGAGACCAGAGCTGAAGCAATGATTGCGAGTGACAGTTTCTTACATCCCATCACCAAATCCCTTCAGGTCAGCAGTGCAAGATTATGTCCTAAAACATCTGCTGTCGGAGAAAAGCCTGCTCACTTACTGGCCTCACTTATTCCCCTGCCCCAAAGGAAGGGGACACCTGAAGATGGCTCTTCATGGCCAGCACTGCCCTTCTACGGAAAGGCCACGCAAAACTCCATGTTCACGTGAAAGGCGATGGCAGGGTAAAGCCATTCAATGGCAGCAGTAGGAACTGTGTGACGTGGTCGTGGCCAGCCTTGAATTTTTACCGCATACTGGCAAAGGACAGTCCAGCTCTGGTGCACCGCCTGCTCTTCCAGAAGGGAAGGATTTAATCCTATTCTGTGGAGCCCACTGCTTTCTGGCAAGAGTCATTACAGTGTTATCTGTGAGTAGCAATCTCCTTCTCCACTGAGCCTGCATGCCCTCCCTAAGGCAAAACAAAGACTTTCAGGGTTTCTCATGTCATAAAAAATAGAGTTGAAAACACCCTACTCAGTCATTTGGTGCATTCGGGTAGTGTTCTGTGCAGCGTGTTTGAGCTCTTTGCACAATGCAGTTTCACTCTCCAAGGCATCTGTTCCTCAAGTAATGGATCTAATTGAAAAAAAAGTTTCTCCTTTAATCTTTACGAGGACATATGAATACCTTCCTCCTTTAGAAAATAAAAGTTAATGGTTCTTTCTTTTCAGACGTACATTTGATTATTCATTTTATATGTTTGAAAAGGGTTGTGCACATAGTCTAAGATGCAATATTTGATTTCTAGGCTCCTGTCAGAAACAGCAGTGAAGATCATTAGACATTTTCATTCAATAAAGAAGGCTAAAAAGGGATAGCCCTAATGGACGCCCTGTCACATCTTATCCATCTTAAAAAATACACCTCTCCTAGTAAACACAGAGCCTCTAAAACACAACAAGATGCCTCACTGCCCTTAGCTTTCCTTTCAGCTGAGCAAACTGAAGTCATTCAGATTCTACAGATGCTATTCACAGTACCTTAAAAAGTGAAATCTCAGCCTTGGAACACCTGCCAAGAGAAGAGAACAAAATAATATGAGGAAAGACTGCGTAAAGGGATTCAAAAGCCTCAAATCCCTGAGAGAGCTATTATTAGCTGACAGATTTAGATTTCATCTCTGCTAGAAAAATTTCAGACATTTAGGACACTTCATCATTAACAACAGAGCAGAAAATAAAATATAGTGACTTTTATCACATATCGTATTTGAAACAAACCAGATACTTCAAGCAAAAACTGTTCTCAAATTAGAAGCACAAATCAATATAGTCAGGACAGATTACCGGAGAGTTTGCCGATTTATGTCTCGGAAGAAAAGGAAAAATTTTAACCTTTCTTAATAATAGTCCTTTCTCATGAATAAACTAGGTTGTGCCAGGAAGTCTCCCAGATTTAAACGGGTTGAACCATGAGAGGAGAACAGACCATGGTAGGACTAAAAGTTCTTCCATAAGTGATTGGAACATTTTGGGGGAACATTTCAATGAAAATGGTGGAAAGTAAAAAGTTAACTTTGGGTTTTTTTCTATCTCTTTTCACATTTTTTTCCCCCATCCCCATCCCACCTTCAAAAAGCATGGAGAAAACAGCTTTAAAACAGAAAGAAAATGGCTTTAAAAAAACAAAGTGCCAAAAATATTCAAGTTCTAAATAGCTGGGGGGGGGTGTTAGAGAAATTGTGTGCCCTTTGTAGCTCTAGTTATATGGAATCCAGCAATTACAGCAACTGCTCGTGTGAAAAGCACCTACATCAGGGGCTTCCTTTCTCACTAGCAAGCCATCTCAAGGGGGTTAACGGGAATAACAGGAGGAGGGTGAGGGTAGGGGAGTAGTTCCATAGGTAGCAGGACTAACAGAGCTCTATCCTGCAGTCTCTCCTTCAGTCAGAGCACTAACATGGTGTCCCCTCTCTTTCCAGCCCTATATTTTCACTTGATCTGTAGAAATTACATTTTCTTAAATTTTTTTCACTTCAGTCAAATGAGAATGAAATCAGAGAGCTGTTTTAAAAGGGGTTTCAGCGAGACAGCAGTTGCAGGAAGCAGACACAGCCAGCATAGTAAGTCGTCTTTCTTTAGGAGACCAGACTATAAAAAACTAGGTAGACAGTGAATGACAGTACATTTTCTGCAAAACAGAAGGCTGTAAGCCACCAATCGCTGCTTATACGTGGAGCTTTGAAATGAAAATGCACAAGGAAAAGTTCAAAAGCTAATGAAACATTTGCCAAAATACAATTTTATAAAAGAGTTCACATTATTCTGACACTCCATCCTGCTGACAGCAACTTTAAATTGAGTAGATGGAGAAAAGTAATTCTGCTGTTGAACACCAACTATTCAGCAGCCAGAAGCAAGGAGGACATGCATGCAAGGGACTGAGTTGCAAGGGTCATCGGCTCAAGCCTGTGTTCCCTTCCTGGCCTTGCCGTTGTCCTGTAGCAAGACCTTCAACACATGGCACTTGTCATGCCTTTTTCTCCATCCCCTTAACCTTCTTGGCCATTTAGAGTGTAAAGCACCACGATGCTACAGCTACAGGCGTACTTTAGGATTTGTGCTCTGTTTGCTGTCTGCCATACTTCCTTCTGGCTAGGCAAGATTTTTAATAGAGTTACATCTCTGCATATCTTAAAGTCCTCCTTAGATTTCCATGTTTTAGTGAAAAAAAAAAACCTAAAGGCCTAAAGACTTTAGAAATAGTTATTTTACATGAAAGTAAAAGTGATGAATAATTCAAAAGCACAATTCAAGCAGTGGTCATACTCTGGTTGCACTTAGTAATAGCTAGGAATAACAGTAATCAGCAAGGGTCTTTGAAAATGCCTGTGGAGTTTTTCTCCTTCAATCCTATACAACTTACATTAATATTTTATTTTCTATTCTCTGAATTCTGCTTCTTTTTTTTTCACATGCATCGTTACACAGCAAAGAAATAGCAGAGATTTCTTATTTCTTCTTTTTCCTCTTCCACTAAAAAATATGAAAATACAGGGAGAAGGAAGGTTGGGGTTTTTTATTTATTTACTTTGGGGTTAGGTCATAACGTGTTTCTCCTGCCTTCTGCTTGGGAGGTGCCTCTTAAAGAAATAACAGGATTGTCTCGTTCTTTTTCTTCATGTTTTCATTTGTAAGGTATTCCTCAAGCTTTATCTGCTATTCCTTTTTTTCTGTCTAGTGCTTTCTTCCCTTCTCTGCCCTTTTCACAGAGAGGGAAAGATGCTGATGTATTCAGGAACAGTTATCAAACAGGTCCAAACCCAGGCATCAGTATGGTGAAGCTGGATATAAAACCCACAGTGTACTTCAAAAGGGAGACATTAGCTGAAAGGTAATGAAGGATACTTCATTGGCAATAAGAAACCCACTCCTGGGACCCCAGACATAGAACAAAGAACAGCTAAGGATAGAGTGCCCTATAACGGACAGATATATAGGACAGGACTACAGCATAGCTCAGTCTCTCATGTGCTACGTTAATCAAACCTGACTTAAGGAAACCAGGTGCTTAAATGCCTGCACACGTGTTGCTAGCGTCACGGAATACAGAGAGGAGAGGGTCTGAAAACAGAGGCCATGGAAGGAGCTGGTGGAGTGAAACAGCCAGGCTGCAGGAATTCAAGGCAAGATGCAAAGCTGGGAGAAGACCCTTACCTACAGAGCTTTATACTGGTCATATCACCAGCTGCTAATAAAAAAATAGAGAAAGGAGCAGTTTCTACCATATAGGCCACTTCTGGAGCTAAGATCCTCTCTAACATAATGCTTTTCCTCTCCCTTTCAGTTTGATTTGCTAAATAAATGACTAATTGGACTGTGAAACATGGCAGAAGGATATTGAAGGCTATTAGCATGTGAAATGAGCTGTCTGCTGCTGTAGTTCTAACCCCGCGTAGTGAAAATTATGTAATTCATATGGGACTGATGGATAATTAGTCCTCAGTGGTGCCAAAAGTCTCTGATGTCTGAGAAATTAGACAAACTTCCAGTGAGCTTTCTTCTGCCGCTTCTTTCCCAGGCACCTCACCATGGTCCAGTTATGCACATACAGATATACATTCCAAGGTTAAAAGCTAGTCCAAAGGCAGACATAGGCAAGGCAGCAACCCAAAGAGCCTCCTGTGCTGCTGGTTATCAGCCTGGCTCTGGCCTGAGCTCCACTTTCCACATCCCGCTGGCAAAAGCTCTGGAGAGCTGCTGACAGATTGCGCTGCACACAAGCTTATCCAGGTCAAATGGAGAAAAGTGAAAGTTCTCGCAAAGGCACCAAACACGCATGAACTTTGTCTCTGAGGGCTCTCTGCTGCTAGGAGTCAGCCTACCAAAGCATACCCTTTCACACTGCCACTGCAGCTGAGTTTAGTTTTGAGATCCAGCTAAGACGCTCACAACAAAACAGAAGAAGAAACCTAATGGTAGAGCTCCGTGCTTCCCCTTTCGCCACTCAAAATCTCCTACCCGACTCGGTCCCTGGTTGCCAGGTTCTCCCTTTCCAAGGCCAAGGCAGGCGGGAAGCCAGCAGCGCTCCACAAAATCTGGATAGCGCTTTTCGCTTTTTTGTAACAACTGTTTCAGTGCTTCATAAACTTCTGTACAGATTAAAGAGAAAAAGAAAAATGAGATTAGTGAATAAAATGGCATTTTTTTCTGTAGAATTATTTTCTTTCTAGCTTCTTTAGCCTGGGGAATCGCTTTTTGCCAGAGGATACGCACTCTTCAACTCCAGTTCTGTACTGTGAGAATACTACTCATTCAGGCTAAAATAAAAGTTTACATTTTCTAGACTGTGGCAAAATCTACATAAGAAATGTTCCTGCTGATAGATTCTGTTGCTATGCCAGCAAAGGAGACCACACTACAGCTCTTCACGTTCTACCACCTACCAACAATACTTCGCTCTACGGTCTTATTGCAATGGACAAAGCTCTTGGGTCTCTACGGAGTCGAGTCAATAAGAAGCCATCCAGATGCACATGCTGTACCAAAGCTTTCCATCTGCCCTGCTGTCCGAATATATAATCTAATCCCTGAAGTCCCTTGGAATCCATAAGCTGCTCACTGTATAGACAGCACTGTTTTACCTTTTTCTGAGTAGTATTTTGCATTCTACTTAAGTCTTCGAGAATTCAGTGTGTAAAAGCATTGGAACATAAACTGCTTACAGGGAAAACAGGGTGATAAATTCAAACAGAATACAGGTACAGATTTACGTGGACCAAAAGCACCTTATAAAATATTAACTGAGCAAGAAGGAGACCGTGGTGAATTACAAAGGTTCTAGAAAAATTGAAAATCAAAGAGGACGGCAGTTTACTCCGTGAAGTCAGATAAAGAACCAGCAATACAGCTTGTTTCGCCCTAACCTCTCTGGTTTCCATTAAACATTCTTTTTGTTGATGTATGTGTGTATATATACGTACATACACACACTGGTGAAGCAGCTGAGATTTTCCAGATGCAGCTGGACAATGTTTATTTATTTTATCATTCTAATCTCTTGCACTGTGTAAACATTTGCTATCGGAATATCGGGAAGGAAAATTTCCAAAAAGGCAGTAATGTGTCAGAGTGATGCATGTGTCAACAAAACTTTGTAATCCCTAACATTGATCTAAGGAACAAAAGGCATCAGAAAGGTTCTTTCTCATCTTGCAAGAACTTTTTACTTAGCCGAGTTTGAAGAAAATGAAGAGAAATAAGAGCATAAATGAGGAAAGAAGAAAATTTCAACTGAATGTGCAGCCCGTTGGAGGTCCTAGCTGCCCTAAGGGCTCTTGCCATTGGTAATCAAATGGTTGCAAGGGTCAGGTCTTGCCTTCTATAATTTGCAACATGGTGTATTTGATAGCTACCCAGCACTGTGCTGCTACCATGACATAAGATTGACGGAGTCTAGCACTGTCTACAAGTCGCCCAGTCATACCTCTTTCTTGCTTATCCCTTTCTTTTTTATTAGGATGCACTGTGCTTTTTTTCATTGGAGATGATGTATTTTAGCACTTCTCATACTAGTAGGTAATTATATATTTCTTTCTTGCTCTGTCCTGGAATACAGTTGCTTTGCGAATTAGTTCCTTTGCCTGAAGTTGCAAGATTTGGTATAATTCATATTCTCAACATTCTGTTGCGGATATAAGCTGTGAATCTTACCCTGTACATGAAAGAAATACAGATCTACTGAGTTATGGAATCATCAGAGCAAATCAAAAGTTGCATCGTTCCACCAATCATATTGCTTTAGTGCCTTTACTTTGATTGAAAGTTATTCCTCCTAACTTTTAACTCATGAGGCTAGTGTATGCAGTACTGGAGAACACCTTATGGGAGGGATTATCTAAGAGCACCCAACACTCTTGTGTTCGTGCCAGTCATCACTGTTCTACATTCCCTGCAGCTCATTTGCCAGCATTAAGCTTGTACCGTAGGTTAATGCAAGCATTCACGCAGCGAAGTTCAGCTTCTGCTAGCCGTGTAGCTGCTGCAGACCGATTCAGCTAGAAAACTTGCCCAGGAAGCTAAATAAATATTGAGGCAGCGAGCCCACACTGAGCTCCAGTCTGCCACAGCTATATTGTGATAGCAATATTTCACTTGTCTAGTTTCAAGCTAGTTTCTCTGTCTTGTGCATTACGTGCGGTCACGGCAGCGTTGATCATGTTCTCAGGGACATATGGAACGCAGAAGTACAGGGCTGTAGAGCAGCGTGTGCATGACCCAAGCTGGGACTCCCAGTTTCAGGCGATCACCCAATAGCTGTCTGTCTAGTTCCGTAAAAGCCACCCAACATCTATTCCATGCCAATGGCACAGGGCACAGAGCAGCACTATAAAGGTAACACAGGATAAAAACAGAGCCTCAGTCATGTGCCTCGTGAAGAGAAAAGGAAGGGTCAAGGGAAATCACACCTAAAACTTAACAAATAAAACTCGTAAATAACTTTAGGCAGTGACTGTGCAGAGAAGGAGGTGAAAACCTACGGTGAAACTTAGCAGCCTGCTGGGCCCTCCCCATCCTGACTGAAGAAGATTGCTTGAAATAAAGAATGGGTTCTTACCTACAAATGAGAGTACAGGTCACTATGAAAGAAATTTGAGTTTGGCGTCTAGCTTCTTAGTTCCTGGGGCTGAAAGTGTTTGACAATTTGCTGGGCGATTGCATCCACATCTCTCTACCAAGATGACCTGGGATGGAGTGAAACCTTGATCAGTCTCAGGACTCCCATATATTTCAGTTTTGAATGCAGTTATGTTTAGCATAGATACACTATCTTAAAAAGAGTAATAATAATTTAAAAAAAAATTTGAATCTACTTACCAAAGAAATGTTGTGCCCATATATGTGATCCTGTGTCATAACAGCTCAGGCTCTGCTCTGAGCCTTAATGAAGCTCATGTGCTATCAGTTATAAATGGGAACTGTGCAGAGCAAGTGACACAATGTATCTGAGAGGGAGTTATAAAAAAATATGCTAATTCTGAAAATAAGATTCTTGGAAGGAAATGTGAATATGTTGATGGAACTCTACAGAAAGCAGCATATTCCTCCACAAAAATCTCGCTGTTGCCAAGAACCTTTTTACCCATCTTAAATGATTACTTTATATAAACGCAGAACCGGTATGTGTTTTTACAAAAGAAGGAAGATTCTCTCTGAGCAGTGTTCACATGCTCTTGAGGATGCAGAATCTTTAATCAGCCGTTCCGTTATACAGCCTTTCAAATGTCTCTTTATCTCCCAAATTCTGATGACTGGAACATGTTTAGAACAAGAACAGCTATAATTGTATCGACTTGTGCCTTTTTGAAAAGTCATGGCTAATGATAGCTTTTTAAAATGAGCTTCTCGGTACTCTGGATCCTCTCGAGGGCTGGTGGGAGGAAGGGATTACATGCATTCCTGGTTGCTCCCTTCAGTTCCTCATTCTGCTTCTGAAATCTCTTCTATACCTTTCTGAACTAGCTGTCGTGAAAAAAAAAAAAACCACGGAGAACTGAAGCTTTTTGTGCATTTATCAGTTGCAGCATAACCCATTAGCAAAAGCAGCATATTTTGGAAACTGCTCAAACAGTTCCTGTGAACACATTTTCTGTTCATTTTTCACTTTTTTTTCTCAGGTCTCTTTTCCCTACCTTGATTGAAGATAGAGGAACGGCTGAAATTTTTCAGTTCAAACAATTTTGTTCAAGAAATTTTAGCTAATCAGTTAAAAAGAATTTTTTCAAGAATGCTGATTTTACACAGGTTGGTTTGGTTTTTTTATGAGAACAGAACACTTTTTATTACTTATTTGAATGTCTTTCTAAAGCATTGCTCTAGTGTTTCATACTACCTACAGTTTGTGTTCTTCGACTTCTTTTCTCCCCCATGAGCTAGGATTCCTCCCTGAACTCTGTGTCTATGCAGTGGCCCAGACTCCCTATCAAGAGCAGATTACAGCATCCAACCACAGATTTAATTTATCCAATACCAGCTGTACAAAAAGCTCACCAATCCATTTCAAGATGGAAATAGAGCTGTTTTCATTCAAAATATTACATGGGTTATTTGCTGTGGTTTTCATTAACACTCACAATCTACATTTGCTCATTGTTCATATGCCAATGGAGATGTAATGTGGTAAAATTATCCAGTGTGGATGCTGTGATATGTAAGCTAATTCACATGATGTGAGTTCAGTTCTTTCATAAACAAGTAGAAACCTTTAAACATACTAAAGGCCAATGACTAATAATGGTTAATTAATTAAAGCATTGGTCTAATTGATGTAGCTGTTAAAATTACAGTAGCAGCTTATATCTCTCTATTCTAGGGCTTCCAAATTCGCAGAATTGAACCAAGGTCGGTGCTGTTGCCCCTAGAGGCATTACTTTATACAGTGCCGAGAAAGTGAAATATGAAATCATGAAAAAAATCCAGAAATCGATACAAAACCCAACAACAATCTTGTTATTTCTTTGGTTGCTTTAGCAGCTAACATATTTCGGCCAGAAATGAAGCCTCCCCCGCTTTTTGCCCATGAAGATACTGATAATTAATGTCACAGTGACACACAGAGTATGCACTTCTATTACCTATAAATATTTGACCAGAAATACTTCCTGCTCCTTTTTAACTCCATAAACATCAGAAAAAATGCATTGGATTTCTTGCCTTTCTATTATTCAAATACAGATGAAGAATAACATAAACTGCAAACACAGGTTGGGGAATAATCCCACCATGTCAGTTAAATTGACAGCGTATAGAAAAATGCTGGTGAATTCACTGCTTGTTTCATTTTACAGCCACATCAGCTTGAATGGTGTATCTGGGAAAGCTTCTGTCTAAAAGAGGTTTTTCCAGAGAAGAACATTTATTATAGTTGTCTTGGCAACATGAGCTCTGTGGAAATTTAAATCAGAGCTTAAGAAGGTTTTGTTTTCAAACTCTGAAATAAACCAGAAGAAAAATAAGACAACTCGGTGAGCAGAACTTTATGGTCTGGTCTCTGTTAAAGGCATGAAATGCCCAGCTCCATTACGTGTTAGAGTATTCCACCTTGCTTCGTGCTGACGAAGCTCAGAGTGGAGTACGGTCTTAAACGGGAGCCAGGAGCAATGCAGGGAGAAAGATGTAAGCAAGCTGCACGCAGCCCACATTAAAACATCGAACAGGACAATAGGCTTAGAGGAACAGGACCCTTGACAAAGTTAGAAGGAATTCAGGATAGAAGATAAAAGACCGAAGGGACTCATGATTGTGATTTTTCAAAACCTTAACTGTTATTATAAAAAGAACAGTTTTTAAATGTTCCACATGGCCATCAGGATTCCAGCCTTGAGAAGCAATGCAGGGAAAGACGGAAAAATTCAGCTTAGAAGGAGCAAAATTTTAAGCTGTAAATTAATGAATGCCTTTAAGAAATGTAACAAGTTACCTCAAAAACCTCTCTATCTCATTAGTAATTTTTAAGCACAGAATAAACAAGGGATTTTGATTATTTGTTCTTGTACAGTTGCAAAGAAATTGCTTCAAAGGTTTACAAAAATGTAAAATATTCTATCCTGCCACATTTTTTTAAAAAATAAACTGTCATCTAAAAGGAACCAAAAGGGGTAGTCAGAGACCGAAGCTACTCTAAGTATGAATTTCAAAAATTTCAGTAGCACCTTTTTCAGAATTTTTGTCCTTTCTCAATCTCATCAACTAATCTCATTATAGCCGAGGTTCTCAAAGCACTCCTGGGGATGTCGATAGATGAAACTTCACACAAAGGCAGCGTGTCTGGATAGAAATTGCTCAGTGTCCCAGTAAGGCATTTCTGTTCTACCTCAAAGAAAAGCTCAAAATATTCTGATCTTCAGAAACTCTTAACTTCTTCCTGTAAATGTAAAAAAAAAAAAAAAAAAAAAAAAAAAA
>Ga0065711_1004407_pt1 | contig 34570 bp, 21 predicted proteins | sample Hoacrofraction12_FD_59098 | JGI IMG/M metagenome (GOLD analysis project Ga0065711, IMG submission 59098) | Hoatzin crop microbial communities from Cojedes, Venezuela - Epithelial fraction 12 v2 (version 2) | ecosystem: Host-associated > Birds > Digestive system > Esophagus > Crop | place... | reverse complement strand
GGAGTAACCAAACACCAGATTTCCGCAGTATGAAAGCCATTTTAAGGCACTGTGGTGTGCTTCGTGGTTAGCCCTGCTTCTACTTAATTAGGGACCTAAGTTATAAGTCCACAGCTGCAGGAGAGCAGTAAATAGCTATTGCTGACTTCCTTATTGCCAATATGTACATCATGATTGTAGGGTGAAGAGCAGGGATCTTTTCATAAACGCTGCCTTGTGTGGCAATAGTACTTTGATGTCATAAAAATGCTGTTACATATTTTAAAGTCTTAATTGTGGTCCACTGTGGTGCTGTCAGCTTCCTGGCGAAACACTAACCCTTTCCGTGATTTCTTTGGTACACGGAACACTTATTTGCAGATTTCATAACGAAGTCTACATGTGCCATATTCTCAGCTCTTATAATACAGCCTATCTTCACCGATTTCAAAACACCAAGCCCTCATATAGTACACGATATAGATGCTAGAGAGGGAAAGGAGAGGGGGAAAAGAAAGGAAAAAGAAAAGCCCCGCAGTATGAAGGGTACTTGCCTGCTCCATATTGTTCTGATTAACAGCATCCGCTTGCTTACTGTTATGAACACTCCCTCACTAAACACCCTGGCCAGAAACCCCTTAATTCAGTGCATCCAAGACGGAGTCCCCACAACTGTGTTCCTAGATGACCCTCAGTCTTTGCCTGATCCTTGCTTCAATCTCCAGATAAACCCTCCCACCACAGCACATTCAGGCTTTGTGCATGGACTTCAAAGCCTCTCTCTATCTGCCTTCTCATGGTTTCAGGTCACCCAAAACTGAATGCCTTCAGCTTTCTTACGTAAGTTTTTAAATACCTGATCTTGCTTCTATGTCTGCCGCTACCATCTCAATGACATTTTTTCCAATGAGCTCTTAGTTTCTCTTTGAGCATACCCACAGCAGGCAACTTCCCACTTTTACCCCATAAATGGTGGAAATTTGGTTGAAAATGCCTTAAATCAAAACAAATGAAGCTTGTAAGACCAAAGACTTGCGTGTCAGATTCATCTGGTACTGAGAAAAACATTTCTGCACACAGTCCAGTGCCAAGCCTGGCCCCTAGCTGAAGGGCCAGCTCCTCAGGGGTAGTGGGACAGACATCCCAGTACCCAGCAGCCCTTCTGAGCTCGTGCATCACTTGGCGTTAGTTACTGGGACTAGTGACACAGCCACCTGATCCTGACTGCTGCTCTCCCTGTCTGCAGGATCCAGTCCTACGCTCTGCAGGTTGTCTACACAACCACAGAAGTTCCTCCTGGCCTTCAGAACATGCATTCTTCTGGAGGTATCAGTACATCAGCAGATAAGAATCCAGACTCAGAAGAAATCTTTACAGAGTGGACAGGACACTGAAGAGTAGAACTTAGGTCCAGTTTCAGCTCTGATATTACCCTGATAAACATGAAAACATCTTTTCCTCTTTTCACACCTTTGTCCAAACATTTCCTCAAAGGTTGCAAGATGCATGAAGATGGGCTCCTTTCAGTTTGAGGTATTTGGCAAGTGTGGTGGGCAACATGTAGAAGCTGGCACACATCAGCTTCTACTTCATGTTAGTAAACAAAACCACGTATCCTCACCTAGGCTGCACAGGCTGTCAGGAATAGGTCTCAGATTCCCCCCTGTTGCCAACAACCCACTTCGGTATCAAAACTAAACATCACCTGCAAACAGGCTGCTGACCTCAGGTAGTTTTTCTAGATATACTTGTCACAGAAATAAAGGGCAATGCTAGAAACTGCAGAGGGAGGACTTGCATTTAAACAGTTCGTGTTGTGCAGTATCCCTGGTAAACACCAGCACTTCGGAACTTGTCTTGATGAATGGGTTTATCTGAAGGCAACACAATGGGGACCAATGATGAAACAGTGACAAATGGATTTCCTCCCCGGCTGGAGACAGCTATTGCTTGACATCTGCACAGTATGTCTCATGGAGGCATATTTTGCAACATGAACACTGAGTTCATGCAGAAAAAGCCCTGTCTGACAAACGCAGCTCCCAGAGCAAGAAACAACTGGATTAAAGGTACAGAAGAAGATAACAGCTGTCTCTAAGAGAGCCCTAGACCCCAAAGAATGTCTTGGGGAAGGAATAGATGGCTTCTAGTTTATACAGGTGCATTTACCAAGTAGAGCAGAGCATCTGAAATCAGCCTCAATACCTCAGTCTTTGGATAAGGGGGCAGGTATATCGCTGATACACAAGGAGTGCCAGAGAAAGGCTGGCCAGAATAAAGGAAAAGAGTTAAGACAAATTAAATTGACTTTGCAGTAGGAAGCAACAAGGGGAAAGAGATTTGGGAAGCCATTATAGATTTGCCAGGGGAGTGTGGGAAAATAACCAAATTAGTCACACAGGAGAAGAAAATGGCTTGCCACAACTGAATTGCCAGGTCGTTTCACAGGGACACCCAAACCCATTTGGTTGCGCTTCAATTTCGAATGAGAAATTCAACCTGGGCTTGTTGGGTCTGGGCCTGGAGGCAGCTCTTTTGAAAAGCCACTGACATTGCCACCAGAGCTGCCTCTGGGGGGGGAAGATCCCTTCTGGGAGTAGATCAAGATCCCTACAGGAACACATATCTCTCCCAGTCCAAATACAAAGGCAGAGTTCAAATTTCTGTTCTCAAAGAGCACACCAAGAATGAGCTAAAAGAACAGAGCAACCATACAAATACTTGTCCCATTGCTCTTCACTGTCTTAAGGGGATTAATGAGGGTAAGAACCCATTGGGGTAAGTTAGACATTAGAGACAAATTTTAAAAACCCAGTTGGTCACCTGGCATACAAGGTAGAATCCAAAGCCACACATCACTGTCCTGAAGACAACCCATAGGATATCACTGGTAATATAAAAGATACTCAAACGCTACACCAGTAAGCACAGCACAATGCAGCAAATTACTAAATGAAACAAAGGTGTTAGGATCAGGTATGTTGTGGCTGTTTGGGAATAAAGAGGAAGAAAAAAAAAAGGTTTCTGCTTCTTTGACTGGTTTTTATGTTTGCATATCCAGCATGACTGGATACACTTGCCCCAAGGCTCCTGTTGGCATCCTATTTGTTATTTGCCTATTAGAAGTTCACCATAGAAGCTATGATTTCTCAATAAATACCAAAATATTTCATGCTTTAAGTAAAAGACCAAATTTCCTCTCATTTCTAAAATCAGATATTTCCTGCTTCTGTCACAGTTTCTCTGTGTCACCTGCTGGCCAGTCACTTTGTCTTGTAAGACGTCTGCATCTTTATAAAACAGGGCTAACAGTATTTTCCAACATATTGCCTGTCTTGTCTACTGAGAATACAAAGTTCTGGAGTCCAGGAACCATTCTCAATTTTATAAATATAGCATCAAGCATGGGAAAACAGCATATCAGCTGGAGTCTGCAGTAACAAATAACCCTTAAAAACAAACCAATCAAGTCTCCCTTTTCTATGGTGTATGTTTTAAAGCACATACAACAATAAAATTGATTTAGCAGCCAGCAGGAGTGGCGTACCTTCAATCACAAAGCTGCACTGAAAGACGTGTCCCTTCCACTTTCATTTCTTCTGGGAAAAAAATCTTTAGAAACATTTTTATGGGAAAGACCAGTGATGCTAGTCAGAATCAAACCAAGAGATACAAAAGCCAGGAACATCACCATGTGGGACTACACCACATGCCATTTTGATGAATCATGTCAGAGACTGAACTTGAAATAATTGTAAAACCATTACCATGATTCAGATTATAAAATGGTAAATTAGTCAAACTGCCTCCATCCACAGAGAGGAGTAACTGGGGGATAGATTTTAGCACAACCAAAGGCCCATTGAGGCAACACTAACTCTTGAACTCCCAAAGGACTGCACAGTAGTTCACACAAAATGTCTCCTGCCAGTGGTATTTACACTAGATGTGAGTGGGTACTTATATACCCACCTACAGGCATGGACTTGTGGATACCCCCAAATTACTGACTGACTCAGGAGGTAACATTTCTGGAAGTAATGATTCAGTGCCGCAGGGTGACTGGATGAATCTGTTCCCTCCCACCAAACCCAACACAGACACCCGTAACCTCAGGTCTGTGGTATTTCTCTCTTTGGAAGCATGCAAAAATGTTGGGAGTGTTCAAATATCTTTAAACTGTGTAGCAGATCTTATCTGCTGGGCTGCATTCAGCACCCAACGCTGGCAGGCTACCTGGAAATACCATTCCCTTGGATTTAACTTCCAGTATCTAAAGACGTGTTTGTTTGGTTCCCACCTGCCACACACCCCCCCAGAAAAAATTAATAAGGTCTACAGACAGTTCTTCATTAGCTTCAGTTTTAAACTATTGCAGTAGGTTGGGTGCTTCTTAAAACAGGCCATGTTAATTTAATCTCTCAAAAGACAGTGATTTTGAAAATATATTTATGATCCAAATGAATTCCTCCAAGTTGTTCCAATAAGCTTTCTTTTATCTTACAAAGTACAGGAGCGTTTGCAGGCTGAAATCCCATTTACAACCTAGATTCCTGGCATGTCTACAGAACAATGTCTATTTTTCAAAGAATGTGAAGTTCTGATACATGCTTTTATGTACTTACCACGCCATTTATTCCTGAGCAAATGCAAATATAAGGCACCAGGGCGGGAGAAGAGAAAAGCTCAACTCCTTGAAGCAAACACACCTCAAAATCCATTATTTTCAGAAGAACACAATAACATCTGTCCAGTTCTAATAAATAAGATTTAGGATAAAAATCTGTAGTTTAGGAACAAAAAAAAATTGTTGCTGTTACACCTGGTATGAATTCGGTTTAGCAGCCCACTTACCTGTATGTAAAAGTTAAATAATTCCCCTTAAACAGCAGGTTATCAAACAGAAATCAGCAACACCTGTTATATTTGTAAAATAATAACAACAAGCTGAGATGCCATTCATTTATGGTAAGAATGCCAACTTCGCCAAGATTTGTTCTGGCCACCAGTAAATCTATGTCTAGTAAGAAACTGATGCATTTCGTGGAAAATAAGCTGCACCTGGATTTGAGTCATACCTTGTCCCCTTGAAAACCTGTCATATCCTCCTACTTAAACGTCTCTGATACAATAAACACATGAGCATAAACAAGGCCCCAACTCTTTCACCCTGTCTCTCTCTTCGTTCCAGACAGGAAATATAAAACAGCTAACAGCCCGAGATGCATGAAACCATTTCTAAAGCTACTTTGGGCCATTTGTTTAATGTCATCCAGGATCTCTTTTGTGCACTGGACAATTTTCCTACCATGTGTTCACTTATTGTGTTACCTGATGGTGCATTTCCACAGAAATAGCCATAGAATAGAAACTGTAGCTGGTGTACTTCTTCACAGAGAGAGCCTGATCCTGCACCACTGAGGTAAATAGGAGCTTTAAAGGGGACAGATGGTGCAGGTGGACTCATAAAATGTAGGTACATTAATATTGCTGCATTGACAACTATGTGAAAAACGTGAAAAAAAATTGTATATGGACTAGAATGTGTGTCTTATAGGAGATGCTACACTCTTATTACTCGCCATGACTTGCAAAGGTGTGAATTAACTTCCTTGTAATGCTAAATGTGGTACTTATGACTGTCCCTTTTGAAAAAGTTAGGGGAAGCACCAATAGAAGCACATGTAAAGTGTATATGCCCAAGTATCTTACAGCTTCAGCAGCATCTGAAGGCCCCAGCATGAATGGCGCCCATCTCAAACACAAACACACATGGGTGACAGTCGCAGCTTTAGGGAGACTGTCAAATTAGACAGCACACAGGCAATCATGAGTGATCCACAGGAGTGCAGTGAGATAGCCCCATAACCATCCTGGGCAGACAGAGTGAGAGGGTGGGGAATAGGGGCAGAGCAGTGCTTTAGCTGATGTGAGGAATTCCCGATGCCTACAAACACCTGCATTCCCAATCTTGGCCAAATCACTTCAGCTCTCCCCATCTCACACCGCAACAGAGAAAGTAAGGCAGTGGCACTCCTGTACAAAGACGCTTGCAGAGGAATGCGACCGACACTATCGTGAATTTCTTTACTAGAATAACAGAGGTCATACACCTATCAGACCTGTGGAAAACCCTTGGTTTCAAAAGGCTCCATTCCCCCAGCAGTTAGCAAACACTATGGTACCAGGATTGTTGATGCACAAAAATTGTCACTACTAATTTAGGTTTCAAGTGCTTTATTAGCATAATTCAGCCAATTTTCCTCTCCTTGCCTGTCACATGTCACACTGCAAGGCAGGTGCAAGGCTTGCAGGATTTCAAACTTTCACATTTAACATATTTTTTCCTTCATTTATACATTGACTTTTCCATACAGGACCTCCGCACGTCAACACACCTGAAAATGAGTAACTAGATCCCTTTTCCACACTTAGTGAGTGCTTCCCTCATTATTCTGCTTCCTGTAGGGCCACACAGGTAGATATAAAAGGGAAAACTAAAATGACTCAAAGTCACTTTAGTAATCCCCAGACCACCCATGTCATTAATGCTAGTCCTCTAGCAAATGCCCTGTTTGAAGGGGTTCTATGTCACTTGCAATAACTTAGGTGCAAGAAAGACTATAAAACCACCTAGACCTACTAGGAGACATACTCGACAGTGGTAATGCTACACTCCAGTAACTCGGGCTAAATACAGCAATTTGCCTAACAAATCACAAACACTGGTTAAGACTGAACTACAGTTTCCCACCCACCCCAATGATTTTCGTTTATCTTGCTGGCTCATTCCTCAATCCCCTTTTCCTTCTCATACTCTTCAGTCCTTCCCAAAGCATATGGGTGGAAAGAACCAACAGACAAGAAAGAGTTTACTGAGTAGTTCAGAGAAGAGATTGCCTGGACTGGGGTTGTGCGTATATGACTGAGTGCTGAAGTAATGTCAGGGCAACCAGGGAGAACATGATGACCTGGAAAAAAGCCTAACCCTTGGGAAGGGAATGTGGGTAGTGATAACAGGGTTGTACAAGGGACAGAAAGCGAAATGGAGTGTCGAATTGCTGATGTCTGCATGTTCCGGCAAGTAGTATGGGAAAAGAAAAAGCGGAACTGAAAGCACCAGTACATAATCAAAATTATAGGTTAGTTGGCATAACAGATATAATGGAATAACTCATAACTGGAAAATTAACATTAAACATACAGGCTATTCAGGAGTAGCAAGCAGGGGAAAAGAAAGTATATTCAGAAACACAGACTAAATTGCTGAAAGACTAGATAAAACTGCAAGAAAAATGCTAACAACCACGGATGAGGTTTGCTAAATACTACACTTTGAAGGTGATGTTGAAGATGCTTTTTGCCTCCTGAAAATCTACTAGTTGTATAAGAATGTCCAAAGGGGTATTTGAGGCATCCTGCTATCTTTTGTAGCATCTGTTGTACTGTTACCTTTCCAAGAGTACAGTGTCCAGGGAAGGCAACAAGGGCAAGTGGAAGGAGCTTGATCTTGATCAGTAAGGAGGATCCAAAAGAGACTAAAAGCAGAAAGCAGTTTTAAGTAGTAAAAAGGCAATTGGAGCAAGAAGAAAGATCACATACAGTACTAAAGTCACCAAAATTTGCTCAGGCTGCCATGATTCACACTGGCGCTGTTGTATATCTACATGCAGATATGAACACAGCAATGCTCCGGTTGGTTTTGGAAGCAGAGAACAGTGGTCGCAGAGGTGCTATGATCTGGGTAGAGCTGTGGTATCCAGCTACTACGTACTCTACATTTTCCTCATGTCCTAATGGGAAAAGAACAAAAAGTTACAAATGCATTACTATAATTAAATATTCATCCACAAACTACTTCCAAGAGGTGAATGATGACTTCTGTCTAAACAATGTCTCACAGGCATCTGAAGCAGTGCCTGCACTTAGTAGTAGAGCTTTTTCAATAAAAACTCTACTTTGTAGTGTTTGGTCACTCATAGTAGCAGAAGTTCACTTGCAATATCACATCACCATTGGTGACTATCGTATGCTTCATGCTTTGTAAGCACAGCACTGGTGTAGAAGCTCCTTTTGAAATCGTGCTTGATTGCTGGTGTTGCAATCACTCACCTGTTCAATGCCATTTCTAAATGATCGGAGGACAAGTCTGACGCAGCTACTCAAATTATCTCCAGGACCTTTCTCCTTTGCAAGAACCGTACCACCAACTGCAATTATTTGTGCCCAGTAAGTACTTTTTCCAAGACATAAAGCACAACACATTCAAAAAACCCAGTGTCCCTCTGTGGATCATACTTAAGCAAGTCCAGGCAGGAGCTTAATTTACTACCCAGAAATACACTTTCATGTTATTTTTAATATCATTACCCAAAGCCCTACAGCAGATCCCATATTGCAGATTGTTAGGATATATCTGTCACTTAATGCATTCACATCAGTAACAAAAGAGATCATGCAAGACATTTGACAGAGCAGACAGCAAACTGAGATGCTTTAGAGGGTAAATCACTGTAAATTATTTGCTTTGAGCTGCCTTGAGCTTCCATTTTCTGCGCTAAGACTAGCTGAATTCCTGCACAGTACTCCAAGATTTTCAGAACATGCATTAAGCAGATTCATAAATAGACCTCTTGTAAGTGCTCTAGCGTATCTACATCAGTGCCCAGGTCCCAAATAGCTTATGCATATTCTGATCTTCTCTGGGTATGCTGGCTTCTGTTACTACCAACCTTCAAGCTGCACAACCCAGAACACTAACTCTCTCCAGATCTGTGCCCTTCCTTTTCTCCACCAGCGGTAGCACAAAAAGCAACCATCACTCGCTGGTACATTCTTGTCTCTGTCTTTTAACAGTGACCACAGAATATTGCCCACTTCTAGTCACACTACACCTGTAGCAAGCGCCATTATGCCTAAGATAATAAGGAAGAGCTGGCAATTTAGCACAGCAGCAGAGCATTGTCCCCTGTCAGCACGGTTATGAGCTTTTTTTAATTCTTTAGTGGAATCTCAGGTCTTCTCTATCAATTTTATGATGGTTCTACACCACAAAAAGGAAGTATTTAAAACTGAAGGCAAGAGGCCTTCTGCCATATAGGAAAAGATCTAGTCTCTCACGAGGAGATGCCACAATGCAGGCAATGGTGCACTGAAACCACGTGAAACACCCCAGACAACATTTGAGCTTTTGCACTGTCATGAGCACATGTAGACAGATACCATTTGATCTTCTTGTGCAGCAGTTCACTCAGGATGAACTGCTGTTGCTGTGTTAGATAAAAACCTATAATAACAACAGACCATCTTCAGAAAGGAGTATCATTGCGACTTGCTTTGTGGTCCGGGTGCCTTAAGGATAGCTTCAATCTTGTCTTGGGATTTATGCGAACCATAATTATCAATGGCATGGCCACAATATATCATTAAAGCTTTGAAAAATTAGTGGTTTTCCTTGTAAGCTGGTGACATGCCTTAAGCGGAAAAGGACTTACTTTGGAGTGAAGCTGTCTACACAAGGACTTGCATCTACACGAGATATATGACTATAGCTCCACTCCAATATCCCACAAAGATGAGCTCTTTATAAACCTTTTCCCTCAAAGCATCCTCTCTTCAGTCACCTTTTGCTGCATCTTTTACTCTTCACACAGCAAAACCTCTATGCTTAGAAAGTGCAAGCTGTTTGCTTATGAAGTCCATATGAAATGGTACACCAGAGCAGTGTGTATACACATAGTTGCTGCTGTTTTGGGTCGTGCCTCAGCATAGTAAGAATCACTAGGCAAGTCAAAACATACTTAAGGGACACTGTACAATTTCTGTAGCCTGCATCAGGGCCAGGATGGGTTACTCACTCTTGACATTGCTAAGTACCCTTCTGTTAGTAATGAATTGACTCAAATAGTAAAGCAGGGAGAGATGTTCATGTTTCAGGCTTTATTCAACTTATCTATTCTAACACATATTTGACTGGTACTCAAAGCTACAATGCACACACAGAGGAAAAACAATAGCCATGCTGATTTGTTGGTATGGTAAGCAGTCAGGTACGTTCTTATGATAATGTAAAAATTACAAGTGCGCAGGCTGAGAGTTTAAGCCTGTGATCTCGTCTTTTCCCTTTGTTGGTAATGCTAAGAGGAAAGAGAAATCCAGGAAGTACTCTAGATGAGACAACCCATATTTCCATAAGCATTTTCAAAAACCAAGTTATACTGAAGTGTGGTATGTATCTTGACACAGACTACTTACAAATAGTAGCTTAGGCAAAACAGGAAAAGTAGGCAAACTTTCATAACCTTTCACTATACAATTTCACATTTAGGAGGCACATTTGATGCTTTGTGCTTATATACACAATTCACTGAGAGCTGAAACTGTTTTAAAAAGATTTGGCCCTCATTGTTTTCTGATGCACTGCATTTTAATTCTTTTTTCTTGCCTGTAGCATCCATCTTAATCCTCTAACAGCTGCTTAAATGGTAAAAAAAAAAAAAAAAAAGGAGAGTGATTTTTGTGATGTTCAGTAGAGCAGGTTGGAAAGTGCTTTATTTTTCCTGGGCAAAACTTCAATGGAAATACAAAATAGTTTTCATCTTAATTTTTCAAAGGAAAAATTTCAATGTTTTGGCTGAAACTCAAATAACAAAATATTTCAACTAAAACCCAAAATATTTCCATAGGAAATGCTGCTTCATGTTGTCCTGGGAGATGGAATTCCAGGTCTCATACTCTCATTTCCCTTTATGCCCCATGATACAGCTGATTTCCCTTTTTCCAGACAAGAGCTGCTGCATCACCAAAGTTGTATTTCCTAATTCCTGGTGGGACACACACACTAGAGAAATGAATGGGGATCTGAGGCTGCAGAACGCGAACAAATTCCCACACAACCCCTTCAGCTTATCCAGATGGAAACATTCTAGATTTCAAGAAACATGTTTCCCTGGAAAGCAAGCCTTTTTTCAAGGTAAGCTTAATTGAAAACCTGCGATTTCTGTCAATAGGCAGTTTCAAGACAGTTATTTTGCTTCAGCTGGTTGAAAAGAGCCTGCTGTTGAGCAATATTCCAGATTCCCATAAAGCTTGATTGCAGTTAGCTATAAGCAGTAAGACTTCCAAAGCTTTCTAGAAGATCTGGGCCCTGTCTTTCTGTGAGCTTTGAAAGAAACATCTCGATCCTGCAGGTGGCACTATCTCAGTCTACATATTTTTCCCTGCTGCTACTGTTTTCTTCAGGCTTTGTCAGCAACAGAAGCAGACAGGCCAATGCTGAACAATCTAGTCTGGTAATAGACATCTCACAAGGCATTGAAGTCCAATGCCTTTGAGTATTAGTGACTAAAATGTTTTTTAATTCAGGTAAACACCAGCCTTGCTTTACCTTGTGGCACACAAAGTTGCTAGCAGAACTCAGAGCATCCCCTGGTTTCTAAGGAAGTTTTTGGATGTAGAGGAAGATGAACTTCTTTAACACCTTTGATGGGACTCCTGCCTCCTCATGCCACTGCATGGCAAGATAGGAGAAGCTTGTTCCCCAGAGGAGAAAAGGGAACAAAACATTTATTGAGCAGCAGAGAAACCAGCCAGTAAAACTTCAACAGCCCCAAGGCTCTCAGGGAAGTATTAATGCTAGTGCTAGAAACTTTGACTCGGGACTCTAAGTGAAGTCCAGCCTAGATCCCATCCTAGGAACAGAGAGGTGAGAGGTCTGGGAGATACCTTACCGAACTCAGGTTTGGGTTGAATTCAAGCATCTCCCCCTGAAGTCCTGCCGACAACTGAGACTTTCTGTTAGTGGGCTCAGCTACTTCCCTTAAGTCACCACACCATGGGACCTTCTCTGCTTTGCCCTGCCAACCAAAATGCCTTGTTATGGTTGTGGGCCTTACCAACTGATGCAAAAGAAAATTTCTTCCCAAATCTGGTAATCAAATCAGTTCAACCAGCCAGTCATCTGCAAAAAGAGGATTTTATGTAGCACGTCTAAGCACTGGCCTACCTCCGGTGTCATGTCTCCAGCTGGGAAAAAATCTGGTGCCTCAGAGGAAAGCAAATAATAAATCCTTCCCAAGTCCTGCAGGCTGAAGCCCTGAAACATGAGATTTGGTTACAGCTTTCCATTTCAAGAGGGTTAGGAACGCACTGAAACCACTATAGATCTTCCTGTTCTCCCTAAGAAGGGAATGAATACTACCACATACCAAATAATTTCTCTTTGTAATTGGAACGAAGCACCAGTATCCTTCAGACACACATGCAGGATTTGTTTCCATTGCATGGAGACATTTAGGGCTATTTTGGATGCTGGGGAGGGGGGACTGATCTCATCTGCCTGCTCCTCCAGAAGGGAGTACCTCAGTCCTATTTCAGACTAGCCTCAGCCAGATCTCTCAGAAACCTTAGGTTTTAAGTGTCTTGGTTCAGTTTCTTACAAGCAGAACATCTCCAAGTCCGTACTCTCACTTTGAGGACCTTAAGGGCTGATGAAATATTTTTAATTTTTTTTTTTCTTTTCTTTTCTTAATTTGTTCCAGGGCTGTTACATCATTGTTACAAAAGTTCACCTCACTCTAGGCTGAAGCAGTCTGACTTTGACCAGTCATTAGATCTCATTCTGCATGTTAGCAAACAAACCATCCCAGCATCTTTGCATGTGTGAATATCTACATGATGCTCAAGGCACCTCAATTTCAGCTGTGACAGCTAAATAAATTGAGATTTAAATGCCCCAAGCTTAGCCTTACACTCATTTTTGAGGCTCTCTGAAATTTATTACACTGAATCCTTCCTCATGAAGGAGCATGATGACTGGGATCTCTTGCAAGTCTTAATGTGGCGTAAAGGGGCAAAAGCACTGCTGGTATACACTTCTATACATTCAAAGGTCACAGTTGCCACAGAACTGAACTGAGACTGGAGGTTGAAAGCTTCATCACATTTGTGTCTTTGTTCTACTTTTAATTAGAAAAAGTAAAGAAAATATTTTAGAAGTATTTTCACAGATCACAATCTTCCCACCTCCACTAGGTGGTTTCTACCAACCTTAAACTATTAATTGAAAATTCAGTTACTCCTTTTCAGTCAGACTGATTTGGGGTTAACGAGGGCTGGCACAGAGGTGGTAAGGACAAGGAAAGGAATCACGTTCGGAAAACACTGCAACACTCCACACAGCCAGAATATGCACTAGCCATTGACTATTCCAATTACTGTATACCTCTATTTCTGCCTGCTGCCCTCATGTACTCCGTCTACTTCTGATATTTCTTCCTCTACAGAGCAATAAACTTTTTTTAATTCACTACCAAAGTAGTTCCTTATGCACTAGTTTTGGATACTGTGGCAAACTCAGGAGGAACACGTATATATCCAAACAATATTAATACTCAACCTAGAAACTGATGTGTTAATATAATTTGTGATATAATTCTGCAGTTTATGGGTAGCTTTAGCCTCAGATATCTTATGGATCTGCAGTTTATCATGCACCAAAGACTGCACCAAGGACAGTACTCCCTTGACCATCTCTGCCATGGCACCAACTTTTTGAAGTACAGTCTGTTCCAATATTCCATTAAAAACAGGGTAATATCCCATTACCTACTGCAGCTATGCTTCTGGAGAGCCAGTCAGGGTAAGCCTTGGGCCAGGAATACAAGCTTTTTGCACAGATTTCCCTCACATACAGCAGATATCTGAAGCTCTGTAGAGCTTGTGGCTAAACCTCTTGACCCCTTCCTTGTCAGGGAAAAAAATCTTCACCCAACATGGACAGGGTGGAGGCTCTTGAGGGCCCCTGTTCAAGGAGCAATGTAAGCCTTTGCATAACAATAAACATGTGTATACCAATGGGACCATACCCATGTTGAAACACTATGTGCATGCTCAAATACCTTGCTGAATCAGGGCCACAGTAAAAGCATTCTTTTGATAGAAACACTTTTCCATGGACCTGATCCAAAGCCCACTGAGGTCAGCAAGAGTCTTTCACTTCACTAGGATTTGGATCAGACCCCATGAGCATTTCCAACTAAAACCAGCATTGGAATTTGTGCATGCCCGTGCATTGAAACAATTTGAGTCTAGTTCACTGTGAAACCTAGACTAAAATACTCCTCAGCTCCTGGGAAAGCCAGGAGCACAAGCTGGATCTTTCTTTTGCCCAGGCTCTTCTTTCAGAGGCTGATTCAAAAAAGATTCGGACTCCAATGAGCCTTCAGAATGTTCATACCTGAATCAGGGTCTAAACTTAAAAACAGCTGGAATATCTCTGGAGAGGAGAGTTTCATCAGATATTTCATATACTACTGCAGGTTTAGTGTAAAAATAATAATTAAAGAACAGCTGAAAAGACATCTGCTGAGGTATACATTTCAGGGTCTTCCTACAGACAGGAGCGTGCTATTTCCTAACAGCTATATAAATCCATAAATACGTATCTACTATTTCACTGATAGCTCACCACTGGAAAAAAAAGAGAAAGAGAAAAGAGAAAAATCATAAAAGCATTCCACCTGTATTGCTGGCAGATGGCTTATAAATGTCGCACAGACTTAGACCTACTACTGGCTCATGCAAGAGGTATTAAATAAACTGGTGAACATCTGCTGGTAAATACGCAGCAAACAAGAATGCAACTTAGAGCCAAACATCTGGTGAGTGTGGGCCACATCTCTGCTCATAAACTAAGCAATGTTTTCTGCTAATCATTAACAGAGTTATTGATTTTTAGAAGTGTATCACACAGCTATAATTTTGTCAGAGAGTAGACCACATAAGTTGTTCTTTTTCTGGTTGTTTCATTTTGTCTTATTCCAAAAGTCCGTAAATTGACGAGCGGGACAAAAATTATAATTGACATCATCTGTGGGAAATATTTCATAAAACAACAGGCCCATATGTAGGATTAAAGCCATGTGGTAGTAAAATACCACACTGAAAAAAGTCCAGGTTCCATGATTTCTTACGAAAACAGATGTGCTATTACTCTACTCTACTTGTTTTTCAATGCTTTTTACTCCAAATAATTCTCTCTTTTTTTCCTCTGCTTTTTTTTCCACAATTGCACTAGGGAGAGATCATAAATTGATTGCAGATGGCAACTTGTACTTCAAACTCCTAACTGTCACAATCTTTGAAATAAAAATAAATGAAACATTTTGTGAAATTATATTGAGCTGTGTTAAAAGTAATGAAGATTATACAAACACATGTCTGTTTGTCATTTATACAGCACCTTCAGGCATGACAACCAAATCTATTAGAAGCAGTTATTTTCTAAGTCCAGGCTGTACTGAAATATAGAAGGTAATCTATAGTCTGAGCACTCCTTTATCCAAGCCTCAAAATGCTCTGAACCTCTCGCAACACAGAACCAGGCATGCACATCCTTGATCCTCTCACACACAAAGAGTCAACATGGAAACACGACAGTACAGTTCTGTTCATCCTGTTTTGCATATCATTTCATATTAGTACATTCTTGACAAACAGATTGTATGAGAGATCCACGTAAGACAGAGGCTTGTATGGTTTGCATCCTAATTTGTCAGTGCTGTGCAGAATGGCAGACAACTGTATTTCTTCCTAAATGACTTACTAACATATGGAGCCCGTTATGATGCCACTAATTACAATTCATTAAGTTCTGATTTATACAGTTTCACAATGGACTCATAGAGATTCTCCATTTCCAGTTATCAGAGATTTTGTAAGACCTAATAAAATACAGGACTAAATAGGCTCCCATCCTGTCACTTGAATGCCTTCAGACTAAAGCCATGTCTAATAGAGCTGATGGTGTTTGATGTTGATTAAAAAGGGTTTGATCTAGGTGCCTGTTGTAGAGATTACCGAAGACAGAAAGAGGGAGGAAAGGAAAGAATAAACCAACAGTAGTAGGTGATGGGAAGAGCAAAAAGGGTGGATTTTTTGGGACCACAGAAATCATTAAAAAACCCTAGAGCAGGAGCAGAGTCAATGCCCACAATGAGATGTGGGAACAGACTAATAGCACCATTTCTTCTACTAAACCTTTATATCCAAGAGAGTTAACAGGAATCCTGTCATTATTCCCTCTCCCAGGCAGGGATTAGCAATCTTTGCCATCTGGCTCTGAAAACGCCACAATCCTTGCTGTGACATCGTTACTCATGATGCAGCTCTCAGAGCATCCCTTCCTCAGTAGCAGCAAAGCTTGAGCAACTATAATGCCAGGAGTAGCAAGACTCAGTTCAAGATATCTAATGTACACTGTATCTAACATGATACACAAGAGAGTTTTCAGAGACTGAAGCAGTGTTTGAGGGAGAAGGGGTGGGACTGAACTATTGCTCAGTTGGCTAGAAAAAAGGCTTTCGAACAACCAGGGGAAGACCTGGGGGAAGTTCATATCACGGTCATTTGCCTTTTGTAACAGATGAGTCTGAAATCCCATGAAGACTGGTACTCTGGAGCATAGAAATTCACAGCTCTAGTAAAGCCCCTGCAAAGGGACAGCAGTTTAACACCCAGTCTTCCTCCTTAAAGAGACATGGTTCAAATCCTTATTCAAGAAACACCTTTCTTTTACACCACCTGCTATTTCACCCTCTAGGATTAAGCCTTGTCTGCTGGATGTGAAGATCTAAGGCAAAACAATAAAACTCAACATTCACAGAGAAAGACAGCAAGGCCTTGCAGGACAGGTAAACACAAGAACTGCAACAATAGCTTTGTATGCATAGACACTTCCATATATATCTATCCACGCTTTCTGTGGCTCTGTCCAACCTCCTCCTCACCTCCCAGTTTACTAGGAAATGGCATTCTGGATTGCAAGGAGTATAGCTGCAAGCTTCAAATTAGAAAAGGATTCTTCTGAATGCTCCTGAACACTTTGCTCTAACACATCTTTGCTTTAGTGGGATCTTTCTGTATGTCACCTCCCTCCCACTTTTATCCAAGAAGAGTTTGCTTAACTTAATTCACTGTAAAAATTACCTTGATCAGAATATTTACTGGTTGTGTTAAGTTTTGGGGTCAGCAAGCAATATTGAAAACATTATTATTGTTCCTGTAAATAATTTGCAATTCAAAATGGACAACTTGTTCTTTCTCAGTTTGTAATGATTTCAAACTTAGGGTGGTATCTACCATCAACATTCAGAAGACACCTCCTCATTTGAAATCTATTTTTTAAGGCTGAAAAAGCATTACGAAAGCACATACATAATGCAATGCAGTGTCCAGATTAAACAAAATAAAGGAGGTACCTTTCTGTATATATTTTTAAATCAAAGCCCCCTTAAGGCTGAGACCTGTAATGCATACTTTTCAGTATTTTCAAAGTTTGCAGTAATAGTCAAATGGTATATCTCTTACCTAATTTTCAAAAAGCTCCCCTCTCCAATGAGACTAAATGAAGTCCCATGAAATCTGAATCAGGGACATGACACCATGAAAATCAGAAGACAAAGGGGTTGGTTTTGTTCTTTTTTATTGTTGTTTTTTTTCCAGTATGCTTTGGGCATTGTACTCCGAAGTTATTCTTGTTCAGTCTGCGATACCATCCTGGTACCACCTGAAAGCTTACATGTCCTGGCGTCAGCTGTGTCCAGCACAGCAGCCCAAGAAAGTAAATCAGAAAGGAGATCAGACTATGAAATCAGACAGAATTCAAAAGGTGTGGACAAGAATGGACAGAAAATGATCTATACGAACATACAGCAGAACAGAGGAAAAGCCTAAAACAAGATATTGGTCAGCTGACTCCTGGCCCAATTTTCTACGAGACAACTCCAAGAACTCTCATATTTTCCTGTAATGGCTTGGGGGCTGAAAATATTGCACAGAGGAAGGCTTTAGTGCTGCCAATATGACAAAGTAATGTCACATTTACCGATCTAGTTAGAGTATTCTGTGACTGGCAAGCTATATTGGCCTTCCTTATCACAGGAGATTTATTCTTTCAAAACCTGCTTTTGCTCCTGAAAGGGCCAGCAACTTTCCCCATCCTGCCAGTCTTATTTTCACACATTGGAAAAAGAAAAGATGTGTTTTAGAGAGACTGAATAGGTCCAGAGGAGCAGAAGAACAGTAAAAAACGATGGAAACAGAAAAATTTGTTCCTAAATCAAGATGTGACCTTCACTTGAAAAAGACTGCATTTAAAAGTTTCCATTCATTTTCAGTGTTTTCCCTGTAGCACGTAAGCCTAGAAATACATTTATTTTTTCAAATTTAACTTTGGAAGAAGTTTCTGAGCCCACATCAGATGGGCCACCACGGTCAAAGGGCTACTCCTGTATCCACAAATGAAGATCTTGCTTCATAGGTGCTATCTTGTTCCACAGCTACCAGTGAGGAGAGAGTGGGAATGGGGAATCCATGGGGTACTGTAATTAAGATTTTGTTTCATCATCAGTATGCCTGCTGGTGTTCCTGACGTAAGCCAAAACTGTTTCACTGAGCTGCCTGAAAATGGGCTGGTTGGTGCTAGAACAGGATTTCAAACAGTTGGGATGGGTGAAAGGAAGCCCATGGCCATTAGCACTGTTAGAGACACAATTGTTATTATTAACACCATCTGCAACATGGAGTTTTCAGTCTTTGATGAAGGAAGTATGGAGCTGGAGACCACCAGCAGCAGCCTGGAGTGGGTGGAGCAGGGAGGAAACACACCATGGTAGCAGCAGCCACAGTATTTGTGATCAACAGTGAGGAGGATGGATCCGAACAGGATGTTGTTCGGTTAGCAGCCTTACGTGCTCGTGGGCATTTGAAGCTTTACATGCTTTATTAGGAACAAGGGAGACAACAATTCTTTGAGATCTATTTCTGCTCTGAATTAAGTCCAGCCATTGTAACAAACCATGCAGAGATTTGTGTCTATCAGCAGTTGGTCAGAAGTCTCAACAGCAATCAGCAAGAGAAAGTGACAATAGCAAAATCTGCAGCAAGACAAGGCCCTAGCACTGAAAAAAACAGTAACATTAGATTCTGTTTAAACATCCTGAACATTCTGGCACCAACCGATGAAGGAAGAAAACCAAAACATAATATAACAGTGCACACGCAGTTCACACCAAGATTAGGCTACACATACAGGAGGGCCTTGAGAGCTCTCTTTTGCAACACAGCAGCCTCTGAACTGCTTACGGAAGCATGCATTTGTCCCAACTACACGAACTAGTGTTGGCAGGACAGGCAGTACAATCCTCAGCAATGGCAGTGCTGCCAAATGCTCCCATCTCCTTCCAATGCTAGCATTAAAAGCGTTACCTCCTGAAAAGGGCTAATTATGGTTGACCCCACCTTTTCCATGCTGATGCTGGCCTTAGCAACAGCCACAAGACGATGATACTGCCAGTAACAGAGATATCAACCACAGCTTCTCACAAGTTGCATTTCAAGTCACAGCATTAGCCCTTACAGCTTGTGGGAAGCCATATAACCTAACTGATAGGGCAGCTGATAACACTTTGTGAGAGCATACTGGTGTATGCTTTGTTGCCACTTCAGGCCCGGAGAGGCCTTCTCACTTTTCACCAGACATTAGTTCCCATCTAACTAACTTCTTTAGGGAAGGAAAAAGACCTGTTTGGAATAGGCTGCAGGACAGCAGTCAGTAGCAGAGGACCTATTATTTTTTTTTGACTTTACTTCATCAGTCATTGTCTTGAGATCTTTCTGCATGCATCTTTTTTCACTGACAGCTTTAGTTTTGACTGTCTGTATAACTTTGTATCAGAGGCGATTCCTCTCACCTTGCTATGCATTCGTTTTAGATCATGGATGACAGGCTGAACTGCACAAGTCTCAGCACAAAACCTTCATTGGACCATTATGATCTTCCAAAACAAGGCAATGATAAATAAGAGGCCTGTATAAATACAGTCGTCCTTTAGATGTCCAGTCCCACAGGGCCTTCCATATCAAAGCCTGGGGCTAAAAAAGACCATGTAGCAAAGAAAAAATAGGAACTACAATTTTTTACATATGAGAAAAAAAATGCATGTCTCAGTTTTGACACAGAACAAAATTTTTGTCTTTGGCAGAGGATACATGCCATTTGCCAAAGGAGTAATTTGTCTTCTTGCGTAACAACAGATATTAATGGGAAGCACACTCATTGCTCCATCACTGCTGGCCACCAACAGCGGATCTGCATACAACCACCAGCATCCCCAAGTTCCACCAGACCCAAATCACCTAGGCTGAGCCCTCATCTCCTTACTCAGGTAAACATCCCTTCTTACATGTGGACCCAGGATCAACACTTCTAACTTTATTTTCTAGCAAATCAAATCCAGTAAGTGACAGGGTCCTTGGGGCTGTTCCTAGGCTTATTTCTTTCATTAGCTTTCAAAAATACACAAGCCCATGAAGCCACGCACTGGATGTCCTGCCAAGACTCCCTCAGTTTTGAAGGCCTTCGGCCTCTCTCTGAGGAAAATTTCCATCAGTTTCATTGCCCGAGTTGCCCGCTGAATCTAACAAGACACTTTATAATTTAGATACCATCAGTGAAGTTTAATCAAAGTCAATTTGCATTTTCCTGGTACAGAAAGAAACAGGGAGCCATGCAAAGCGTGTAGTTTCTTGGAAGTAACTCGAAGAAATCATCTTTCATCCACTTGAGTCTGATGTACAGCCAGCCTCCAGCAAGGGTCCAGTAACTCAGCTGTCTAAATGCTTAGGAAAGGAGCCAGGGGTTTTCTGAAGTTCATGTTTCCCCATCATCTACTGCTAAGCAGCATTGAGTCTATCTGCAGTAGCGACATGTGATCTGCTGACCTACTCTAAATTCCTTTTTAAGCAGCAGCTTATATTTCACCACTAATAGGATATAAGGCAATAGGAAATGCTCATTTGTTGTTGGTATCCCATATCCTTTTTCAAATTTCATCAATTCCATTAGTTTTCTTTTCCTAGTAGAGCCTAATACAATTTAACACTTTACAAGGTCAAAGCTAGACAGCCTAACTCCATGTCAAGAACATTTTAAGTGAGATTTAGCCAGTTGATCAGAATTACATATTTCTCCACACAGATATTCAAGCATTTAACCTTCCTGTGTCCAGGGTTGAGCAAACCACTGGCACAATGAATAGGTCAGTATTACAAGACAGAAGTAAGAACCATAAGGAAGTTTAATCCTGCTTCTTGAGACATTCTCCTTCTTGATAAGTACTGCCTTCTAGAAGATAAAGGTCTCTTCAGAAAAAACTACAAACAGTAGAATAGTGACAATTCTTTACCTATAAGCAAAGTCGTCAGCCATGCCAAAGCAATTCATCTTAGAGATACAACAGGGGAAGGGAATTACACTAACAACTTCTCAAAAATGAGACTTTGTGGTGGTGATCCCAAGTTATGTTCTGCTCTCATACCCTTGCAAGACCACACTGGGTTTTTTTAACATGTAACCTGTGCCACTAAAGGGTTTGCTTTTGCAGGGTGCACAGTCCTTTTATCCCACTTGAAGTCGGAAGTCTGGTAGAGCACAGCAAATCAAAGAAGCATATTCTACAAAAAGCAGAATTAGTTTCTTTCTCCTTCCAGCCCCAAAGACTTGCAGTTATTCACTCCATTCAGCAAACAAATAAAAAGAGCTAAATAGTACATTTCTGGTTATCCACCTTAGAATGTTCCTGACCTCATCTTTGATTAGCATTTTACACCCCTTTTTCTTTAGCACATGTCTGTTTTCAAAGGATAAATTGTAAAAGCATCTCTAATTGGCAAGCATTATAAGTCCTCTTCTCTTGGCCTTCCTACCTATGTCACATCTACAAGACCTAACATCATAATTGCTACCATTATGCTACACTAACTGTAGATCTAGACCACCTATAAAACCAAGAAAGAGTACATCTTGCTCAAGAGTTGTGCAGCGTTGGCCTACTGCAACTCTGTATTTGTATTAGGATTCTGACAGCATAACTTTTCTTCTCTCTTTTCTTCTCTCTGGTAAGCAACTCATGGGATATCTCTTTAGCGCCTGCAAAAAGTACCAGTCTCAAATACTATTTTCAGTTTCTATGTGCCATTTAAAATTTGAACATACAGCTGGACAGGAGTCTGGAGAGGTTCCCTCTCTGGGGCTGTGTTTTTTTCTAAAATGGTGGTCAACCTGATAAGCTTGCTTTTTTATTACCCATCTGATAAGTCACAGTATTTTAATCAAAGCTGGATAATTTCAATATCAGAAAGAAGAGCATACTTGCATGATGCCATACACAAACTTACACTTCAAAATCTGTTTATTTACAGTTTTGGATCAAAGTACTAAAAAATTTCAGCATACAAACCAGCATTATACATAAAGGTCATCAGGAGACTCACTGAGTAATCAGTCATAATAACAATGTTTCAGTCAATACTCTGATTTGGAGCAAGCCTTAGTTTTCCACAACTTGCTAATTCAAATATTTATAAAATGGTCTCTCCCACTTTGAGCCGTAAACTGCTGTTTATCGAGAAGTATTTTGCAAGCATTTAGCAGGGCACTTACATCCTGGTAGCCCTTGGGAATGATGTGTTTCTTTCTTGAAAGAGTCTGCTGCTGGGTATTCTGGTGAAGGCCCAGTCAAGTCGGCTACTATGTTGGCTCCAAGACTTTACATGCCTTGAGGTAAATCACATTTGCTAATATAATGAGACTGTGGACAGTTATGTGTTCAGTTGAAACCTCCCAGTGCTGCTGTAACACCACACAGAACTCTGGTATTTGTTGTCTAGCACAGACCACATAAAAAATAAAATCTCTTCAACCCATCTCACCACGATGGATACCCTGGGCCGGATTCAGTGCTCTCCTACGCTGTCTTTGCACAGCACAAGGAGCACAGTAATACTGTGCAGCAGAATTCTGCTATAGCAACTAGCAGACACACCTTCAGCTTTTGAGCTACTGGTCACTCTCTCAACTCAGCCAAAGGAGGTAACATACTTCAGATAACATCCAGGGTGACGTGGGGGAGTTCATATGTATTACACTCTTCTGTGGCATTACAGAATCACAGAATGTTCGTGGTTGGAAGGGACCTCTGGGGATCACCTAGTCCAACCCCCCTGCCAAAGCAGGGTCACCTACAGCAGGCTGCACAGGACCTCGTCTAGGCAGGTTTTGAATATCTCCAGAGAAGGAGACTCCACAATCTCTGTTCCAACGCTCTGTCACCCTCAAAGTGAAGAAGTTCTTCCTCATGTTCAGACAGAACTTCCTATGCTTCAGTTTGTGCCCGTTGTCCCTTGTCCTGTCACTGGGCACCACTGAAAAGAGCCTGGCCCCTTCCTCTTGACTCCCGCCCTTAAGATATTTATAGGCATTTATAAGATCCCCTATCAGCCTTCTCTTCTTCAGGCTAAACAAGCCCAGCTCCCTCAGCCTTTTCTCGTAGAAGAGATGCTCCAGTCCCCTCATCATCCTCGTAACCGACCGCTGGACTCTCTCCAGTAACTCCTCATCTTTCTTGAACTGGGGAGGCCAGAACTGGACATAGCACTCCAGATGGAGCCTCACTAGGGCAGTGTAGAGGGGAAGGAGAACCTCCCTCGACCTGCTGGCCACACTCCTCTTGATGCACCCCAGAATACCACTGGCCTTTTTGGCGACCACAGCACACTGCTGGCTCATGGTCAACCTGTCGTCCACCAGCACTCCAGCAGGTCCACCCCAAGCCTGTANTGGTGCATGGGGTTGTTCCTCCCCAGGTGCAGGACCCTGCACTTGCCCTTGTTGAACCTCATCAGGTTCCTCTGCACCCAACTGCCCAGGTCTCACTGGATGGCAGCACAGCCTTCCCGTGTACCAGCCACTCCTTCCAGTTTTGTGTCATCAGTAAGCTTGCTGAGACTACACTCTAACTCTTCATCCAGGTCATGGATGCAGAAGGTAAACAAGACTGGGCCCAGTACTGACCCCTGGGGAACACCACTAGTTACAGGCCTCCAACTAGACTCAGTGCCGCTGATGACGACCCTCTGAGCTCTGCCATTCAGCCAGTTCTCACTTCACCTCACTAACCACTCATCCAGCCCACACTTTCTGAGCTTCCCTAGAAGGATGTTATGGGAGACAGTGTCAAAAGCCTTGCTGAAGTCGAGGTAGATGACATCCACAGCTCTCCCCTCATCTACCCAGCCAGTCATGCCACTGTAGAAAGCTATCAGATTGGTCAGGCACGATTTCCCCTTGGTGAATCCATGCTGACTACTCCTGATAACCTTCTTTTCCTCCACTTGCTTAGAGATGAGCCTTTTGGCTAAATTACTTGGCTCCACTACTTGGATGCAATGCTTTAGTGTCTTAATAGAAGCTGCTTCCCAAAAATCATAAAGCTTCAAGGTCCATCTGCCATCCAGTGTCCAAGCAATGCTTTGCTAAAACAGCAGCATCGTAACCAGAATGCCAGATGCTGCTTGTCTGAAAGGAAGATCCTTTAAAGGATGCATTCAGCGAGAAGATCATGCCTTTACATACTGAGCTCGAAAATGTAGAGTTCCCTCCCTCCTCATAGCTGTCTAGAGCTCTTCATAAGGATTGCATTTTTGTTATTGATTGTTTTGCAATGATTTTTATTCTGCTTGGGGCAGTAAGGTTTTGTTGTTTTCCTTTTCTGATTATAAGCAAAGCCCACTGTTCTTTACTTGTTTTTATTATCTTCTTCCCAGGGTCCCCTTTAGCTGAGTTAACTCTCTAGAGTTCTATAGTCTGTTCCATCACTGTGTCTCGAGTTATATAACTCTGCAAACACCTTGGCAATAGGCAGTATGTCAAAAACATTGCAACTAATTTTAACTATCAGTTCCTGCTTTGAATTTCTTTCATCCATTTTAAAAGTATTTGAAAGAGAGCAACACTGAAGCACACATGGCATCCTTAAAAGTAAACATTGGCCAGGATGCAGCACAAATACCATACTGTGGCATCCGTTCTAAGTATAGTGCATACCGCAGTCAAGTCAATAGCACGGTGTGGTATTGGTTTACCTTCTAATGAGATACACAATATCAGTAAAAAAGTGCAAAAACAACATGTGATAGTTTAAGTTTACAAGAGTAAGGTATTGCCTTTTGAATGCTAATTATTCGGCACAGGGTCAAAACTGACTTTTAGGCATGGTCTTGGATGCATGATTCTCCAGACCACAGTCCTCTCAAGTCAAAAGGGAGATAGCATTTGTCAATTTATTAAGCTACCGACAGTCCTCTGCATGTTGATCTCCACTAGCAGTGGTTCCACGTAGGCCATAGCTCTTCACAAGAGGAACACCAAGCCAGTGTTTAATGTCTACTTCCTTCTCTGTCTGAAGGTTTGATAAGTGTGGCAGCAGCATAAGGCACAGCAGTGTTTTAACCCCACATACAGGCGGATGATGAGAATAAGTGATTCAGGAGTGCTGGGGAGAGGTGAGATTGGAAATAAATCACTAGATCTCATGTTTCTAATGTATTCCTGAAATGCAACCCATCTTAGAGTCCCGCCTCTGTTAATATCATACAGTACATTGTAGAGCTCAGCAGTTTTTGAAAGAAGGCACATTTTCGCTGGTTAGGGTACAATCTTCAGACCCAGCTGGAAAACCAGATATGCCAACCCTCAAGATAGTCCTAGCAGGAACCATCTACCCCATTGCCTTATGCATATCTGAAGATTTTTCTCCAGTTGCAATACCTGCACAGTATAAGGGCCAATAGCCCAGTGGTATCTGCTTAATTCTTTGCCAGTGAATCAAAAAAAAAAAAAACAAGCCCCAGAAAATGTTCATGACCACTGTACCGATGACGCCTTTCCCTTCTGATAGGATGGCCTCAAGAAATACAGGTCTTCTGCTGCCATACACTAAGGTTGATATCCTTAATGTAAACATTTCATAATTTACGAGTACAGAGATAGAAAGCAAACCTCTTCTGTTTATGTATAGAACTGTCAGTTTGACTTCTGCCTGTCTGCAAAATTCTGCTGCTTTACTGACCTACATCATTGCAAAATAAAAAGGCTACAGAGAAATTGCTATTCATAGCAAAACAGGAGGTGCCACCTAAGACTTTCTATTGGACTAAACAGCCAGTCCATTATTTTCTTCATAGGTATGCTCTGTGCATTTCAACTGCTCTGCTAGATGACTCTTCATGGATTAAGGAGTAATGTTTCATTTGTCACTGATCCTTAACAAAATACAGGGAAAGTTTCCACAATATAACAGAAGGGGTGCTGTCATTGTTCCAAGCATATTATATTTTAGACTAGCTGAATAATCTTTTGGGAGCCAGAATGCTGAATCACATATAAAACGTTGCATTCTCTCATCCTTTAAGCCACATTTATGCAGAAATGCATTCCCTGTTTTGGACTGGGGTTTGCTCATCTGTAGAGAAAGGGGCTTTATTCTCAACTGGGGGAGAAGATCAGCTAAGAATCCGATAATATTTTTTTTTCCCATTATAGTTGGTGAGGCCACAGAGTACCTCAGTTACTTGACCCACAGCACTAGTTAAAGCTATACTGAGTGTCACCACCTCCCTCCCATCGTGTGGCACTAATAGCATGTGAGAACTCAAAACAGAATTATTTTCCTCTTCGCCTCTGATGTAGGTTAGAATCTCCTCTGATTTCAGGAGCAAGATTTTTTAATAAAATACTACTGCAGCAGAAGGGAGAAGGGAGGGAGGGGAAAAGCAAATTAGCCAGTAGTTCAGATCATCATCTTCCTCCTTGATCTGGTTGAGCCAAGAGGTGACACCACCTTTGCTTCCCACCTGCTCACAGCCAGGTTGCTATTCCAGCTTGTGTCACTCACCTGGAAGAATTCTGCTCCAACTGTGCAAAGGCAGTCACTACATCAACCATATTTCAGGTACATGCTCCTCTTGCACCAAGTCCCAAAAACTATTAAAAAATTCAGGTGCTTTCTCATAAGCTCTTTTTAACTAGCACGTTTTTGCAAGTTATTTAAATAGGAACAGCCATTCAATCATTAGGCTGCTGGTCTCTTGAAGATCTGCTCTGAACTTCATCAAGTCACTTAGAATCGAATTATCAGTGGTGTTTAAATTATCATCATTAAGGGAACCAAAGATATTTTCTGTAAAGAGTCAAGTTCTACCTCCAGATTTGTTTCATCAAGCAAGTGAAGGATGTCAAGATCTCCACAAAAGCAGATTGTGGTAAAAAATAAAAAAGTAAGTCGCATATCGAGCTGTAGAACATCAAAAAACACTTAAAGATGTTGAGGCTCAAATAATTACCTAGCAAAAGCTTTTACATCACTTGTATCATTACACTCAAACAAATCTAAGAAAAACTTCAAGGGCCTCAGATATTTGAGATGAGTTTGCCCGAGTGTTGGAGTCCTGATGAAATTCACAGGGAAGAGAAGAATAAGTGGCCTGGTCACCAAACCAAGGCAAACTCCACTAGGAAAAAAGTTGGAGTCCTACATTCAGGCTTTACTGCATGTTAAAAACGAACAGAGCATTGTAGACACTCTCTGCTGTGCTGCCAGTGATCTTTCCATTCATTACAAAACTAATGTGAATTCTTGGTCAGAACAACAAATGGGAAACTTCAGCATTAGCCTCACACTATAGTACAGATATTTGTATTTCACAAGTGCAGGAGTAATTCCCACTAATGCAGTCTTCTCTGCATTTCATATCTCGAGCGGCTCCTGCAGGTGTTGATCCTGTTGTAATGAAAGTCAGGATGGTAGCTTTGCCATTGGTTTCAGCAGTGCAGGATCAAGTCAATTGAACTACTGCAGGGTTTGAAACTATGTGTGTCCTTAACTGCTTGGGTAGATGAAAATGAAGTGGGACGAGTGCTGCCACCTCTAATTATCCTGAATAGTACCATTCAATAGGAATCATCCACCCTTGAGCAGCAGGGCCTGTGGATCATTTCTGTCTCAATCCAGCCCTCTTACACGGCAAACAGGCTAAATGCCCACTGTCTGCTCAGGGGAGGATTTCATTGTCCCATTGGGTTTGGGGCAGCTGATAGCAAGACCCCCACCCTCCCAGATACTGTTATGTGGCAGAGAGAACCACTAAATCACTTCCCTTGTCTGTGGCAGGCTTGGCTTCTCCCCAGCAAATGCCCATGTGTGCAGTCTTCTCTACCCTTTCAATTTTAACATCAGGGATAAGAGAAACAAAGACCAGCATGCGTGCAAGAAAGGCTCCTCAAACCATAGGTATGTGGGCTTCATTCTGGATAAATGACTCTGAAATTCTATGGTTACTGTTGTATAAATGCTAAGTGTCACCTCAAAAATGCTCTCAAGTTAAAGAAAAAAATACAAAAAAGAAAAATGCAGCAATTTGACCCTAGCTGTGGTTACACAGGCACATTTTACTCCAAGGTCAGATTCAGCACTGATATAAGCTGGAACTGGCTCTGGCTATTGCAGTTATTAAAGCTGTAGGACAAATGCCCACCTTCCTTTAGCAAGAATAGGTGTTTATTTTGTTTCCCAGAATTGAGGAAAAACTGTACCTGCTCAAATCTATTCTGTGTCAGAACTTCAGGGGACATGCTCAAAATGGAAATCTTCACTAACTTCCCAGTTTGCCAGGGTCCAATACAAAGCCTGAATTGAATCATTAGGGACATAGGTCTTCAGGGAGTAGGGAAACAGTTTGGTAAAAGAGCCCTTCTACTGTTAAAGTGCAGTTGAACCTGTTCTGGCCACTGAATAGTGCTCAGCTGCAGTTTTATTGTAGTAATTTCAGAGTTCCTGCTCAAAGGCAAAAATTACTTGCTTTATGCAGTTCTAATCAGCAGGAATGTGACCGATTCTCTCCCCAGCGTGAACTGTCTCACTCCACATCTGCTTCTTTCCCACCTCCACAGCAAATGAGGAAAAAAAAGAAAAATAGCTTATTAAAGAAAACAAACCCAAAGCTGTGCTGTTTTAGCCCCACTGGAGAAGCTTTTGTCTAGCTTTACAGGGCCTAACATGTGTTTGATCAAATTCCATTTCTGAGGAGATCTAGATGGAAAGCAATCAGGTGTTATCAACAGTATCACTGGAGCAAGATCAAAGCCTTGCCTTAGTGCACGAGCCTTGATGCTCCCCAGCTGCTGCATACAGAGTCCAAGGAAAAACTCCAGCATCTGACAGAGGTTGCAAGACACCTTGTAAAGATGGAGAAAATTAGCCAAGCAGGTGCCTAGCATGGAGTGTTTCTAGAAACTCCTGCCTCAGCACTACAACTTGTAAAAACGGAAAAAATAAAATAAGGATGCATTCTGCAATAAATACTTTTTTAAAAACCAGAATAACCACAAATAAGTATTTTGGAGACAGCTTGTCCCACAGCTGTTCTTTAGGAAGTATTATGCACAGACCCTGTTACTAACCACTGCCGGACACAGGATTATGCCCATGGCTGTATTTGTTTTAGAAGAAACATGGACTTGCTGTAATGACTCAGAAAAAACTTCTACATATTGTAACTGCTTATGAACTATTACTTCATGCAGAGGTCATGTGCCCTGATAATTAGATACAGCCACAATTAACATGCCCCTGGCAAGTGAAGTTGTAAGAGTCTGTTTGACAGCAGGGCTCTTCTGGTCATACTCCAATCTCCAAATACTCCATGTTGCCTCGCCAATTTATGTCATGGTTTTACCTTGAGACAGAGGCAAACAGGCAGGAACAGAGAGACATTAGACAGCTCTAAAACCACACAGCAGCAGGCATGTTGGTCACATGCAGAAAGACATGCAGCTTTTACTTCACATGCCTCTTCTTGGGCAGTGGAAAAGGTCATATGTGATTTGACACTTTGCCAATAGCCCAGCAGATCCATCCCTAAGTATGAAGAGAGACTTCTAGCCAATGCAAAAGGCCCATTTACTGGTAGCACATCCTTGCAGCTAAGCAATACATCTTATTCTCTGCCATGTGTCTCCCATCCAAACAGCTTCGGCTACACAGCAAATATAACCGGATCCAGTCGAGACATTTCCTGTTTCTCTACAAGCTGCATTAACCCCTTCATTCTTTCTCCTATTCAGAGAAGTTTTGAGCATAGACGCTTCTACCATGCATCATAGAACATCCCACAAACATCATTAACTCTCATCCCTACACTGCAATATCACTCAGGACTCATGCAGCGCAAGTTTAACCCTAGCGCTCTATATAGTTAGGCAACGCAGAGATGCCTGATCCATGACTGAGTGGACAAGGAAAGGATCTTTCCTGCGAATCACTTCACTACTACACATTTCTTCTTAAAGATGGCCATCTTTTTCTGGATTTATATCCGAGTAGGTTAAACCAGGTGATATTCTTTGAATTAGATGTCCTTTTTTTCTCAAAGATAAATCCCTGACAACAGAACTAGCCTAATTTTAGAAGATGCCACTGTTAATCAGAAACTCTAGCCTTCACTGACATCTGCTTGACCTTTCTAGGGCCCAGTACTTCAACAGTGTTTGCAAGATGGGCCACCACTCAAGTAGGTATACATTTCCTGTGATAACTAGCCAAAAAACAAAGACAGGAATAATCACCCCTCTACTCCCAGGACACACGTTACAGCAAGACAGCTGGGATCACTATGAAGTTGCTCTAGCCAAATCTCACCATGAATTCATCGATCACCTTTCCCAAAGTCAATGTATCTTATGAGCCCCTCTGGCTTCAGGACTAATATTCAGAACTGTGCCGCTCACTCTGACCTCTCTCTGACCACTAATTCCTTTCTATTCTCACTATCTGCTCTTCCCAACATGTATTTGCCAGATATCCCCAAGCCGACAGGATATACAGAAGTGGTAATCAACTGCAGCTGAGGTGCCTCCTGCTTCCTAAAGCCTGCCTTCGCTACACTGGTATTTGTCACAGGGTTTATACACATACCAATGCAGCACAAACCCCATGACGCATACCAACATCTCCAGCAGCTCAGCAGCCATGCCAACTAGCAGAAAGCCTACAAAGTACCACATTTTAAAATAAACACAAGTTTGCTTACACTGTATCTTGATCTTTCACCAAGGTCTTGGGCTCTGCCCAGGAGGCAGACCAAAAGACTCATCTCGGCATAAAAATGGGCTTGTGGTTAAGGCATTGGTCTGGGAGTTGACACAGCTGGGATTGGACCCCACTCCCCTGCCATCTTTCCTGATGACCTTGAACAAGTTGCTGATTCCTATGTGACTTAGTTTCCTCATCTTCAAAATGGGACGCAGACCTGTTAGTACACATTTCTTGTAGAGACTGGCCAGGAATTTAAGTCAAAATAGGACTCTTTAAATGGATTTCAACCACAGTTCCCTGCCTTTAAGCTGGCATTAACTTGAGCAGATTCTCTGGCCTACACAACATAACTTAGATGGACAATGTTGCAGCTAGAGGGGTATCTGCCTTGGAAGACAAGACTAGAATTCCAAATTATATTAATAAACCATGTGGTAAAAATCATGTCAGAGGAAATTCAGTAAGTTCAATATTTTTACACTGAAGAGGGAATATTCACCTATGGCTAGAAGAGGTGCAGACTGTGCAGAACAGCTTTTATTTATTATTGAATAAATAAAGCTGTAACCATCACCCTGAAACACATAACCAGGAGTAAAAACTGTGAGGCATATAGAGTGCCCACTTCATTCAGCTTTTGCAAGATCTCAGCTGAATAGTTATGCCCTGATTTGGACCAATTAGAGAAATGCCAGAGAAGAGTCATGGGAATGGTCTGCAGTTCAGAAATCATGAGCTGCCAAAAAAGACTGAGAAACTGGGCTTGCTCAAAGAGAAAAGAAATGGGCTGCTGAAAAAAGGGGAAAGAATTAATCCACGGTGGTCAGAACAAATAGAAATATGATTAAGTTACACATATTCAAGAAAACATTGGAAGTAAAGGAATAGTGAAGAACAGAAAGGTTTTTCTTGGACAGGACATCCACCGCTAGGAGAATTAAGGACAGGTTAACAGAAAATCTGTAGAGAGTAACATAGTTTGATTTGATCCTGCTCACAGTCAGAGGATGCCCTAGAACAACTGCATTCCTCTCAGTTGCATTTTTTTTTTATTCATTTATTTCTGTAGCTATTGGTTACCTACAGAGTTCACATCATGGAAATATTCATAAAGTAAATGTACCTGAAAACTCTCAGGGTTTGGGATTTTCTCAGGTCTGGTTCCAGGCCCTCATCTTTGAGGAAGAGTCTTGCCACCAGGCTGTTCAGCATAGATATTTTATTGTTATATTACACCTTCCAGCCAGTTATTTCTAAATGTTTGAAAGAACAGAGTTTACATTCCAAGCACCCTGGTTAAACAAGCTGAGTAAGTAACATAAGATGACTCAAGATATGCATCATATCCATAGATGTGACCAGTACCTTCGTTTTTTAAAGTCATGGTAAATGTTTTGCTTTAATGACCTTGTGGTAATGAATACTCCAAAAATTATCTGAGTTTCATTCAGAACTGGCTAAAGAATCTGTTGAATGAGACACTGATTTGTGATTTTATAAACACCTTTAACAGAAGTTGTTCAGGAAAATCTAAGTCCTGTAACACAGAGGCTGGATATTTTCTTTATGTTGCCATTAGTGAAAGACTCCAACTCAAAAAACCAAAAGGACTCCAAGTAGTTCGATCCAAAGTGCCAAATCTGAACAAAGAACTCCAAATTTTTTACAACGGTAGTCACTTATCTGATCATACGAAAACTCTTGCTAAATTTTAATACCTAATAAGTCACCCAGGTGTTAATTCTGAACGATAAATACATAAATACCATACCCCAGTTACTAAATTAGTGACTGAGAGATGTATCTCCATACTTTTGGCCAGGGAATTTTTTCAAGCACCAAACCCAACAACTGCTCATGTTCAGCAAGTGACCCAACATGGACACATGTCTTTAATTGTGCATTGCTAAACTGCAAGTCCACAGTCATGGAATAAAACCTTTCAAGGTAGGTATTTTACGGAGGCAGACAACAGACAGTTGCCTCTGCAAATGCTTGGTATAAGTATATTTACAAAGAGACAAATCACTGGTGCCACATCCCTGTGCCTATGTTAATATAACTGCAGACAATCATCCTCCAGCCTGTAGTAAATTACAGTTGGAGAGCTGCTCATATGGAACTTACATATTGCCTACTGATGATCTGATTACTACTCTACCCCTCGTACATTTAGATATGCCTCACACATTTTAGAAACTTACTGGAGAAATTGCTAGATTGTGCCAGAATGGCCAGTCATCTTTGAGCAACTCCCGAGAAGACTGAGTGCACGAGGTGCTTTGAGCAAAAGAATAAACCGTGTGATGAACAAGCATGAAATAAAGAACGTGTGTGGAACACTTCCTCCTCAACCAAAAATCTTGCACACAGATACTGAGAACGGCTATGTCAGTGTTAACACACGTGTTCTCATTGCCAAGTACAACGACTGTTCTTTCATCATAACACCCCAAGCTCCCTCCTTTCCTCTAGACATGTCCCTAGATTTTAGACTCTCCAAAGAGAAGAAACAGAAACTATCCTTTCATGCCTCCTGCAAGGCCTATCAGAAGCATTGAGAGCATTTTCTGTATTGCTGCTATTGAACCCACACTGCAGCACTCACCTTATTGCACAAGCTCTACCCCAGCACATTAATAACCAGCAGAGAGAGAAGTCACTTACAGCTTGACTTGCGCCCAGGTTTCACATCAGTTTTATGACTCTGGGGAAAGCACTGTGTTTCTATTGAAATAGGATAACCAAGAAGGCATTTTGACTACATTATTTATACCACTGTGAAGATGCCACAAGGAATTTAGAATAAAACTGAACCACAGATAAAGTTACAGCTGAACCTCAATGCATCTCTACAACTACTGCTACATTAAACAAGAGCAGACATTTTTGTCAAGTACCAGTAAGATGATTTCTAGATGTGGGAAAGAAATAGCTCTTTTAGATCCCAGTAGAGGATAATATACATGTCTGGGAAACAAGGAGAAAAACAGAAATACAGTGAAAGAACGACAATTCCCAGGGTAAACGAAGGAATAAGAGGCAACCACCTCTTTCTCAGGTCATCATAAATAACTACCCCCTCTATCCTGCTGCTTTCCTTCCCCATGAAAAATAAAATCCATGATTTTAAAGTTGTCCTGTGCAAACCAACCTTACAATTAGAGATGGGTCCAGGGTGCAAAGACTTGGATCAGGACTTCTCCTCTCAATATTAGAGTTCAGACAAGTTTGAACATTTGGGGATCATCTTTATTCACGTGTTTTTTTTCACTGCCCCTATCTCCAGTTCCATGGAAGGTGAAGAGCATGGCAGCTATTGCTGGTTCAATTCCACAAAACTATATGACTTCACTCTCAGAAAGAGGAGAACTTTCCAGAAGGGCCAGTGCAGGGTTGTGTCTGCTCAGCTGTAGCTGTAAAATGCCTCTAGCCATTTACATGGGTTATACACAAATATTACAGAATCACAGAATGGTAGGGGTTGGAAGGGACCTCTGTGGGTCATCCAGTCCAACCCTCCTGCCGAAGCAGGGTCACCTACAGCAAGCTGCACAGGACCTTGTCCAGGCGGGTCTTGAATATCTCCAGAGAAGGAGACT
>Ga0065711_1029860_pt1 | contig 34574 bp, 20 predicted proteins | sample Hoacrofraction12_FD_59098 | JGI IMG/M metagenome (GOLD analysis project Ga0065711, IMG submission 59098) | Hoatzin crop microbial communities from Cojedes, Venezuela - Epithelial fraction 12 v2 (version 2) | ecosystem: Host-associated > Birds > Digestive system > Esophagus > Crop | place... | reverse complement strand
CCCCTCCCCGTGGCCGGCGGGGGATCCCGGGACGGGCCCGGGTCGCTCCGGGTTCTTCCGCGGTGGGCGTCGCGCAGGGGGGGCCGCTCCCGCCGGCAGAGCTGCTGCCACCGCCGGTGCCGCTGCCTGGCCCGGCCCGCAGAGGCAGCTCCGCTCCCGGGGCACCCTGAACGGCTCTTCCCGGCCTCAGCCCGCCCCGCCAGCCGCTCCTGCTGCTGCCTTTCCCCAGGAAATGCCGTTTCAGACATAACCAGCGCCGAGCACCTCTCAGCGGGCGTTTCTGCGGCACGCCAGACCTTCGGTGGCCAGGGGCTTTACTAAGCGGTCCCCAGGGTGACACACCAAAAATCGCTCCGGAGCCGTGGAAGGAGAAGGTGAGCTGTCAAACATCAAGGAGGAGGCATAGAGGAAGGCAGCCAACGTTGAGGAGCAGCCCTCAGGTGTACAATTGCAGAGAACAGCCGAAATTTACAGCTTAGAAATGAAGAAGACCCTGCGTGCTTAGGCAAGCAAGCGGGCGTTGGGCTGGTGACACCGGACATTAGGTAGGGGAGGGCTGTGGAGAACCCCAAAGCGGGTACGAGGATCCGTGGCCCTACGGCTGTGTGCAGCGGCGCGGGGGGGCACGGTGTGTGGCTCTCCCAGGAATGCCGCAGGGATGCAGGGACCAAGAGGCGAAGCAGAGCCCATCCCAGTCCTCTCTCCAGCACCATCTAGCTTATAGCAAGGGTTTTCCAGTGCTCCCAGCTGTGGGGTGACCCCAGCTCCTCACCCTGCTGCCATCCACCCCACGAGGTCGCAGTGTTCCCACTGCCTCTGGGAAGAGTGGCCCCCCTTCTCTACGCAGCTCCGGCAGCAGCGTGTGAGGGTCCCTGCATTCAGGGCAGGTTTCATATCCCATTTTGGCTAAGAGTTTTTCTTGCTGGAGGAGAACAAGTGAGGTGGCTGCAGCTCTTATACCCTACATAGATACACACTAATTTCTTTGGCTGCAGAGTGACATTGTGGAAATGGTTGCTAAAGCACCAGGTGATAACAGAAAGAGACATCCCCCAAAACCTGGAGGGTTTGGAGCAAGTCACACCAAGCGCAGTGAGGCTCTCCCCACGCGGCAGGGATAGCTGTGTGGTTCCTGTCCCACCTCCAGCGTGCTTTTAATGAGAGGCTGGCCACCGGCTTTCAGGAGCGCCAGGCCCACCCAGCCTTAGTCTTTCCTTAACCCAGGTTCACGTAGCTTCGACTCCCCTTGTACACGCAACGACTGTGCAGTCCTCCACGGAGCTATGGTAAATGGCATCAGTGTTCCCTAAACACAGCTTCACCAGGTTTTGTGTCTGTCCATGTTCCCCCCTCCCCCCCATTTTAGACTTGCCCCTCTGTCCCAAATACCCGTAACAAAAAAACATGACATTAATAGAGAAAGAGAAGATTGTTAGCATCTTATTAAAGAGAGATCTTGGTTTCAGCTGGCAAGGGGACAAGACTAGATGCTCAAATGCAGTCCTTTCCAAACGCCTGGGATGCAGAGGGATGTTAGGTTTTAAACCCTGATCATTCATTGTGCTTGGGTAGAGCGCCGGCAGCTGTAGTATCCCTGCCTCCTGCTCTGCCTCCTCGCAGACAAGACCTCCACCCCACATTCTCACTGCCCATCTGATCCCCCTCTGATCCCCCAAGCCAGGGTCTCGGGTGTCAGTCTCTCATACCTTACCCTCCTCTCTAGTATTTGGTTTAACTGCATTAAGAATGCACAATAAATCAGATCTTTGGTTGTCAGATCTGCACAATTAAAAGTGCTGTTGTTTTTTTTTTTTTAAAGTTGTAGCAGTTGTTTGTATAGTCCTGCCAAGATCCCCAGACAAGATCCCCACCAAAACGAGCACTGAAACTTGACTCTTCATTTATCTATTTCCATGGTCTAGTTTCCAGCTATGGTCCAGGGATGGGTTTGCTGCTGTTTTGCTTTGGTGATATCTTGAACTGAATCCACTCAATCTTACAAAGTCAGGTGATGATTCTCACAAATCAGGCGGAGACCATAATGGAGCACTCATACACGTATGTTTATAACATATCTGTGTCTCCACCGCAGGAAATTTATGCTCCCGATGACAAAAATACATATGTAAAATCCACACCTGTTCTCCCCCACTTTCGGTTACAGCTAGCCCCGGAGGCCTGCCTGCCTTGGGCAGTCAGATCAGTGTATTTCCCATGGCACTAAGATGTTTCTGTGGTGTGCGGAGCCTCCCAAATCCTAAATCCCATTGAAAAAAGTGAATCTGTAACATCCAACTTAAGTGCTTTAATAATCACCCTACACATATTGGAGGAGGTGGCAAAAATGAGAAGGATTTCCTCCTCTTTTTTTTGTACCAGAAATTTGTGCCCTGATGCGGTGCCAGCCCCTCAGAGATGCTTTGCTGTGAGTCTGGCCCAGAGCAAAGTGTAATATTCCACGAGGGTTTAGGTTTAATTCCTTCTCCTCAGCCTTTCCTCTTAGCTACCTTAGTGCCGGCTTTTGCAGAGCCTGTTTCAGAGGTGCGTGATAACCCCCATACATCATATTCGAAGCTTGGGCGCACGGCTTGAACCTAGGGATCGACTCCCTGGGACTGCTCCTTTGTAGGGCTGCCTACAACGGATCAAAGTTCTCCAGCAGCTTTGCAAAGGTGTGGATGTTTTTTTAAAAAAAGTTTTTTCTATGTCTATTACTGTTGCAAGACAAACCCTGCACCAAGCAAAAGTAGCGAGAGACCTGTTTGCTCACAACCAAAAGTATACGGGAAAACTGTGGCTTCACCACATGTTGCTGCACACAGAAATTTCTCGCTCTACTCTAGCAAAGCAACTCCGTTCATTAATAATCAGATCAATGTGATTTACTTAATAATGTTGGATATCAGTAACAAATGCATGTCATCCTTATGCTCCCAGTCATATTCTGTTGAGGCGTTCATTAACGCCGGTTGCTCTTTTGTGTTTTCCACCTTTAAATTGTGTTTTCCACCTTTAAATCTGGCTCACTTACTAAAGCTACCGATGTCTACGACTTCTGCATCCAAATCTGTCAGAAAGCATTCCCGAAGCTGTACCGTGTGAGATCTGTACTTTGAACACCTTTCGTAACGTAATAGGTACTCTAATTTTAAGCTCTTACTGTTAAAAAGGACAACACACACTGTTTAACCACATTCTGCCCTTTGTTAGCGTAAGGTTAGATCAGACAGGTGAAGGTGATGGGGAAAATTCAGACAGGCTGCATTGTCTCTCTGCACCTTAAAGTACCTCACTCAAGGAAAGCAGCAGGGAAGTGGGATTTAAAAGGAATTTGAGAAGAGGGACTTCAAAGAAGAATAAAGACCTTAAGGATGCGGTTAGGGAGACTGTAGCTATACTCTGCATGGGAGACCATGCAGAAGGAGGCGTAGGGTTTTTTTCCTTTACCTGAGACATGGACAGGAAAGTGAGTAACTGGTAGAGGAATAGCAGGAGGGGAAGGGTTGAGTTGAGTTTTCTCTAACTAGGGAAAAAAAAAATTTCGTAATTAACATTAAGAAATGTTGATACCACAATACACATTTTAGTTCTTATGGTGCTGAGCCACAATTTTTAAACACTGAAGTTGGAATAAAAATCATAAAAAAGTTAGTAAGATCAGGCTGATATAGAAGGAAAATGAAAATACTATTTGCACAGAGATGTCAGACACAGTTCCAGTAAGTACGATGGTCTGCAGGAGACGTTATGCTTCCCGCATGGAAAGAAATGATGGCTTTTGCAGAAAATAACGAAACAGCAGAAGGATACTGCTGCATTCTGTGCACGCAGCAAAAGACGTCGTTATCCTGTAGGTTCAGAGAGAGATGAAGACTGATACAGTCATAGGAAGAAGCTTTCATTTTGGCTGATTAGTCTCTTTGGAATAATATTTGAATATTGCTGGATTTGGTTTCTCAGTAGGTTTTTTTTATACATTGTGTATTGTCAAAATGAGCTTTGTGGTAGACATCATCTTCCTCATCTTTCAAATCAAAGCAAATAAATACTTGGCAAGAGTTTAGATGTGTGTGTTGTGGAGAAAGAAAAATCAAAACCAGTGCCATGATTTGGCCTCAGGAATAGTGCTTGAGAAGGAGGGAGCAAAAGCCACTTTGGGAAAGAAGAAGGGGACTTGTGGTTTAGCAATAAACGGCAAAGCCCAGCACACATTATAAATCTCCAAGTGCTACCAGATATATTGCAAGAAAATACAATATCCACAAATGTCATTTGGTGTGGAAACTTTCTAACAAACCCAAGCGGAAATAAAATGAGATTTTCAGAGCTTGCATTACAACGGTGTCTCTTCTGGCATTTGGCAAGGGCCTGGCTGACAAAGTACTGAGCCCTAAGCAAAAACCAGCACCTGGATGGGTCAATCCCTTCTTGCACAGAGAAGACTACACCAACTGAGGGGATCATTGCTTTTCCATCCTGAGACTGCTGAAGAGATTTTGGAGGCTCTTCTAAACATTCAGCCTGCAAATTTAAACCATATGTGGGCTCTTTCCTGGCAGACCTCTCTGTTTTAGTGAAAGTCAGACCCTCTGCTTAGGAAAGAAACTCCGGAGCTGAGCAGATTTCACAGAATCATACAATGGTAAGGGTTGGAAGGGACCTTAAAGATTTCGAGACCTAACCTGAGTGTTTGAGCTTGCAGGATTCAAAGGCCTTGGCGGGGCCCTCCAAATGGGAGCCACTTTTCCTTCCAGGATGAGACGGGATCATTTTCTGGCCATTGCCTTAAGCTCCTTAACACGCTCCCGTGTAACTGAGACCCTGCAAGAATCGGTGGCTGAAGTGCTTTTTAAACAACAAAAAACACACTCACCCCCGCCCTGCGGCTCTCTCTGGCCCCGCTATAAGCAGCTCCTGCTGGATGCCTTACAAGGTCTGAAGAAGATGCATATATTTTTAAAACGGATCCTCCCCCTTGCTACCCATCCTTCTCTTCCAGACCCCAAAATCTCATGCCAAAACAAACAGGCAGGAACGTAATCCCGGAACGAGCTTAGATGTCTTCGGTACTTTTCAGTCGTGCTGCAAATACAGTCTAAATATGAGTTCATGGATTTATATGGGGAGTCTGCTACTCAGATGAAATAAATTAAATACTTGCTGAATTTTGCATGTGTCAGGTTAAACAGTGTCTACAATGTCCTTGATACAAGAGAATACACTGCTGGCTATTACACGTAGACAGCAATAGCACACGCAAACTGCAGGAACGTGTTGAATAAGACTATTTATAAACACTTTATTGCCTTCATGAACATCCTGACAGGTGCCCATCCAGCCTGTCCTGACAAATTTCTGCTTGCAGAGGCTTCACAGCTTCCCCAGCCCATCTCCCCTGGTACCTGATTATCCATATACCATCAGGAAGAGGGTCCTCAGCTCTGCCTGACTCCTCCTTGCTGTAAAGCCATTATTTCTGCCATGGATGGAAGAAGAGATGATTCCCACTCTCTGTGCTGCAGCTTTTTGCATATCTAAGGGTGACCAGCGTGTTTCTTTCACTGTCCGTCTTTTCGCTAGGCCTAACAGCCCTAATTCACTTAACCTGTACCCGTGGGACACGCCTGCTAGATCTCCCGTCACCGCTCGTCGGGCGTCCCCTAGCACATCTGTACATGTGGCGCGGAGAAGCGGCCACAAGGTGCTAGGTGGAGCCTCACCCCTGGTGAGGAGAGGGGAGGGGTGACCCTGTGCCCTGCTTGTACACCCCTGAGTAACAGCCGCCGTTTTCACGTTGGCGTGGCTGTGTCCTTCAGCTCAGGCCCTGCTGCGAGCGCGTTTTCCATTTGTCCTCCAGCTGCTAATGAAAACACTGAACAAACGCAACCGTGGTTACTCCCATGAGTTCACTACTAATACAAATGATGCAGTATTTGTAACTGACCTTCGAGCATGACCCAAGGAGCCATTTCTCACTTCATAATTTCATCCGCACAGTGCTTCTCTGGCTGGCTAAAAGAGGAGTATCACGCCATACCAAAGCTAAACGCTGTTTCTGCTCTCTCTGCAAAGACCATTGCCCTATTTTAAGCAACTCATCAAGAACAAACCCCGTCAAGCTCACGTTGCCTGTTATTTATCTGTTTGTTCTCTTTTAAGGGCCTACAGCTTGCATGTTGATCACAGAATCACAGAATGGTAGGGGCTGGAAGGGACCTCTGTGGGTCATCTAGTCCAACCTCCCTGCCAAAGCAGGGTCTCCTACAGCAGGCTGCACAGGACCTTGATGCCCGTATTTCTCCAGGAACTGAAGGACACCGACCGATCTCAACATTCCTGCTCCTTCCCCCAGGTCTCTCGAGGTCCCTCGTCCACAGGACCGCCTGTCCCGGGTTGCTGGGTCCGCTCAAGCCTCCCGTCACGGGCCTGCCTTTGAAATGAACTCTCCGCAGTGACCCTATTCGTTGTATAGTATTATCAGGTAACCCGAGAACTGCAGATGTATCTGATCATGGGAACTGTGGACACAATTGCCACAAAATCTGAAACCGCGACCTTTCCTTGAGGTGTTATCAGCCAAGCTGGTGGGGGGACAAGACAGCTGATTTATAACCATTCATTAATATTACACGAAACTGATTATTTATAGAGTAGAATTGAGCTGACAGGTTCAGGCTCAAAACCTGTCGTCTTCATAATTCAGGGCGTTTGGACAAGGGAAAACAACGAATGTCCTCTTGAACCAATGTGAATGTAACCAGAATACATTTTATTATATTTCTACTATGCCTTGTATTTTATTTAAAAATATATTTCATTATTTCTATTTAATTTTTTAATTATTTTTCTCATTGTTTATTAGTTTATTAGCCTATTTTTATTAATAGATTTTAAGAAAATGTTCTTATTATTTAAATTAAAAAAAATACCTGTTTTTAACTGTCCAGGGGTCATCACATGAAAACATAAAGCGGTACCATTGTTTTTCACTCACTTTAGAATTAGAAATGCAAAGAGCTGGCCTGGATTTTATATTGGATAATATTGTCCCTTTTTGCAGTCAGCTGCTTCACAGAGAGGTTTTGAATTCTGGCAACAACTTGTTGATGCAGGAGAGCTCCTACGGACGAATGCGTGCCCAAGCAGTAAATGGCGAATCTGGTATCGCAAGGCTGTAGCATGAAATTGCCATGCTTTGGAGAGCAGCCAGCATCGGATTTGGATTAATTTGCTTGCAGCGTTCAGTAAGTGATGTTCGGAGGGCCACGAGAAAAGCGATCCCTGTTCGTTATGCTCACCTCCCTGCCACGGGACCTATGTTTGGTCACCGAGCCGGCGTGCGTGCAGCAGACGTCTTGGGGATATGTATCCCCAGGCTTACAGTAAAAGCCAGCTAAAGTGCCTCCCACCGCATGGCGATGAAAAGGAGGATCAGGAAGCCCTCGGAGTGAAGCCTCTCTCAGGCTGGAGTTTCTATATATAGGGAAGCTCAATAAACACCATTATGCACCGCATGCAATCCGCCTGCCCAGAATTAAGGTCACATACAGACTTCTGTATATGTTTCTCCACCGGCTTGCTTAGCTTACAAATTAAAGAACTACAGGTGAGAAGCTGGCTATGTATTGAGGAGTTATAAATCCAGCTGGCTCACATCTGACAAACCCCTTTATTCAGTACATGAGTCAACTGCAGGGGAAAGTAAGAGTAAGATTTTCAAACCCAGGTGTAAAATGCATTGTAAAGGTCAGGTTTATAAGGAGACCATCTCAAAACGCTAATGACATGACAGTTTTATGAGGCTGGAAAATGATAGCTTGGCTGAAGCCGAGTAACACTAGAGCAAGGGATTTATTTAAATTGGACTACTTTTTTTTTTAATTATTTTGAATTTTGTCCTTGATCCTGCCAAATCTCCCTGAGATGAGAAATCCGTACTTGCGTAAGTAGCCCCCCACATTCAGCTGAACAACTGAGGTAAGGAAAGGTTATTTTATATATATTATGTATAATATAAATTACTATTATTATTTATGTGAGGCATTATTCTGTAATCTTATCTTCCAGAAGTTTTACATATTTTTCTGCAGTATATATAATTGAAAGCTATACAAATTTTAATGTCTATACTTTGTAAAAAGTATATAAAACATCAATTCTTGATAGCTAGCCTCAGAAACAGAATTAGTAAGAGTTGTTACACAAACTCTAACACAGTTTTAACTTGCAGAAACTGCATTTCTCTGTTGCAGTGCAGGAGGACAACCTGTCCAGTAGAACTTCTAGTCAAATGTACACTTGTAGTCAAATGTGCACTTTGAACGGAGACGCATACCAGCGGAGCCTGCGCAATCTTAGCTGTGCACCCTAAGTACAGGCACTTGTGTATGTAACCAGAGCAAAAGTACTACGAAATCTCTTGTATCCTAATACTGTTTCTTCAAAAAGCAGTGTTAACACCTGGTCTGGGTTTTTTTTCACTTTGTCCTATTCTTTGCAAGATTAGTGAGTTAATTCACCCTCTAGTAGACTGCAAGCCCCAGGACACATCCTTCATCAGCTGGCAAGTTCTTGTCATGCTGAAGCATAATGCAATTTTCATTAAACTGCAGTTTCAAGCTTCGGCCTCAAAACATATAATACCTATCTATAGCTATGTAAAACATAGCTACAGATCTGCTATAGCATAATATCTACCTATAGTTATGTAAAACAAGCAATATCTATTTATAGCTACACTAGGTTTTTGCTTATATAGTTCCACGTTTCCCACAGTTCCATTGATCAACAATGATGTAGGAAAAATAGGAATATTTTAAACACACAAATTGTCTGTTCTTTTTGGTCCAAGCAGTTCCAGGTTCTCTGACTAGGCCTACTATTTGCCTTTACCACAGTATTTTGAAAACGCAGGTGGTGTGTTTCAGCACCTGGGAGCTTGGGGTTTGGTAGGGCTCTCTGCACTGAGCATGCAGGCCTGATCCTGCGAGGTGTTGAGCGCTTCCCGGGAAGCGATGAGCTCTCTGAAATCCCTGCGATTCAGATCCTCGGGCCAGGCAGACGCTGACCGCATCTCCCCCGACACCCTCCTGTGAATCCTCCCCTCCGCAGCGCATGCCAACCTCATCCTCTAGTTCGCCTTCTGGAGGTTCTCATTTAATAAGTTGCTCATCCTGGTAGTGAGGCAGGGTGGATTTGGGGCAAATACTGGCTGCTCTGGAGATCACACTGCCAAAATGCTGATGTATTTGGCCACTTTCTGGCCGGAGCACATTTGCACGTAGCTCCTCAGCAAAGAGGGCTGGCGTGCAAGCCCGCTGGGGCGATGGCATCCCCATACAGCCCAGCAGCTGGATGCCGCCGGGTGTGTTTCCCTTCCCTCAGCCCCAGAGCCCTGGGACAAACCGACCCCACGGGGCAATGCTTGTTTCCTCCAAACAAGCCTCTTGGGCTCAGAGGCTCTTGCAGCTGACAGGCAGCTTCCTAATCCTCTGCCCGCATGGGCACAGCATGGCCAGGGAATCACGCAGCTGAGCATGGATCGTCTTCTGCTGTGGGTAAGTCTCCAGGTTGAGAGAAATCAGAGGGAAACACTTCCCCCTCCTGTCTGTGAACGGTTTCCAAGCCTCCTCATGAGTCAAGACTGAGAAAACAAAACCAAAACCCCCTCTGTTTCAGAAAATTTAAACAATAACCACTTTTTCTCCTTTTTTTCCAGTTTAAACTATTTGCTGAATTTGACCCAAATTAATAAATAGGTCTGAAGCGTTTAGTAAATAGGCAACTTATTTGGCCACACTCCAATAACCATTTTCTTTCCTATACTATTAGCATAAGCCTAGATGACACAAAAGATTGCTAGGCAGTGATACGAGTAACAACTATGTTAGCTTGTGGCTGCAGGGTGGCACGTGGCGCAGAGATACTTGAGCTAGCTTTAAACTGGCTAGCTGGGATGCTGGCCATTCGTCCATCTGCAGAAACAGAGAGGTTAAGTTGGGCTGGGATCTCTTGCCTTTAGGTATCCTTGTGTGAGCATTTTTTGTCTCATCATCATGTCACAGTTCCCTCTGGAACAGTGAAGACCCTCAAGGACCAAACCTGAGAACATGCTCCTCACCAGAGAGATTTTATTTGTTTTAGCACTTGTGATGTGAAAGAGATTAAAAAAAATAAATAAAAAAATGACAGCACCTAGGTTTTTTCAGAAAAGCTGTTTCTCACCTGCTGTTCTATGCTTAGAAGATTGGAAAACTGAAACTTTATCTGAGTTTTATCCCTTTACAATTACTTTACGTATTTTCATTCCTGTTTCCTGACCCCACCAGGACTAGGCATAGATGGGAGAAAACGCTTCTAGAATAAGACTCTTCCTCAAACCTTAAAGAACAGAAAACAAAACCAAAACCAACAACAACCACCTCTCCAACCCCCAAAATCCCAAATCACCTGATCCAAAACAAACGGATATCATGCCCTTAGAAATCTCCCAATGTATTTTTTAAGGCTGAAAAGACTCCAGGGAGACTCCTCCACTTTAATGCCTCTCTGGCCAAATGCTGAAGTTCACTGATCTGTAGTTCATCCCACTTTGCACCAGGAACTCGGTTGAGCTGCTCAGACTGGGAGCACAGGCCAGCAAAGTGGAAATTCAGCACACCTAAAGTCCCAGTCACTCTGTCGTTAGCCTACACTAATCAGCTTCTTACTTCATACGGGTCCCTTTGGTTCATAAAGGCACGTAGCACAGGCTTCCCCATCCGGCCATAACTGCCTTGCTTCCCATTTGCAAGGAAAAGCAAATGGTGTTTCCAGAGGGACCGCTGCCTTGAGTCCTTTTAGGGACTCAGAGAGGTACGTGATGTACCAGAAACCCACTGCTGGGTATCAGTAAAAAGATCTGCCAGATGGGTAGCTCCAACTGAACTGGGACCAGTGGTCTCGCAGAGCCCATGTAGTTAAAGGGAAAGCAAACAAAAACCGCTTTGTGCTTTGGGCTGTTTTTGTGAATGGTGGCAAACCGTTCAAGTGAGTTTGTATGGAAAAAAAGTAGTCATATATAAGCTTAGGGCCTGACACCTCGAGCAGCACGGCAATGATATATTTAGCTTGAATGAACTCCTGAGCCCTGAACTCCTTTCCATGATGGAAAAAGATGAGTCCATGGAGTTCTTATTCTGGCACACCAGCAGTCCGAGCCAGTTGACTTTCCAAACAGTAAGTCATATCAAGCGAATATAAAGCAGGTTGAGAACACAGAGTAATGATTTTCTATCGTTGGCTGGAAGGACACGCTGATCTTTTTGGAGAAATCACTGCTCTCAGCTGAAACCTACGTACCTTCTCCTGTGAATATGTTGAAGAGGGTGGGCACTTAAAATGATCTGGGCTAAAGTCAAGCACCACTTGACGATACAGCCCTAGTTAACACATATCTTGTTTGAGCTGCACAGTTGTTTTTAGCGACCAGATACAGTAAAAAGCAGTTATGGGGATATGATGGCAACCCGAGAAGAGCTGTGCAGTGACGGAGAGTGTATAGCCCATAGATCGAGCTGAGCTGATCAATGCTGGTCTCTAACATACGCAGCCAGGCTCTCAAGTTACGCAATTTAGTTCGTTGTTTACCAGGAGCAATATAACTAATCACGTATGTTTAGGGGAAAGGCACGATTTATCAGATCCTAACTCAGCGGTTCATGTTCTCTCTCTTTACCTAGAAAAGATGGTCATCCAAGGTTACGGGAGAAGTAGCTGAGAGATCAGCATGCAAAAACTTTCATGGCAGCTGCCTTCGTCTGTTAGGCAGGCTTTTCTACCCCAGAGCAGATGGCTTTGAAGTTGGCACAAAAGCCAAACAGACAAGACATAGATACATGTACAAAAGCTTTCTCACCCCCGCATGCATTAATGTCCTCTGAAGACATGTCACACTGGGCTTTTGCAGAGAGATCTCTGGGTATGAGTGCGGAGGAAGCTCATTACATTCTCCCTTCTAACAAACTAGTTTGTTTCCCAAGCTTTCTTACTTGGGAAATGATTGGGTAGCTAAAAATCCAATACTGTCACAGTACACTGCTGCAAGAGATGAAGACATGTTTGTCCTCTACTACATTCTGCACAGGTTTTGTTTTCAGATATAATGTTTATAAATTTAAGTACTAGAAGTAGTGAACAAATACTTAGAACATATTATAAATGCACCTGTGTTAAAAGAGCATCTCAAAAAGGAAAACACTGAAAATCCAAGGAATAGCTGTTTCTTCTGTGCTTATCAGAGGAGGATACAGTGCATAACTTAAGCTGAATACCATGGCTTTCTTTTAGGGGTGACCTCCCCCCCCCCATTAGCAATAAGAAAAGTCAGCAGAGCTATTCTTATTCCCAATAATGCTTTACAAAGTTTTCTGCAATTGTACAACCTTGCTGTTGTTCCGCTACAGAGTGCTTCCCTGGATATGAATATCAACAGCCCCTGAGAGAACAAGGCTATAATTTCCTGACCGATCACCTGACCCACCAGGATACGGATTATCTGATCTTCTTTAATGCAAAGTCAGGACCTCATGGCTGTAATGGCTGGCCAGAGAGGCAGAACAAAACTGCAGACTTCTTAAGAAAAATTAACATTTAAAATAACATACAGTTGGTTGTGTACATAGAAGTAAAACACAGAGAGAGAAGGCAACTTCCTTTTAACAGAAAGTTTGCAAAACTAGAGAAATAGAAGTAGGTCCTGGGCTCATATCTGGGCACTTCCTGTTGATCGGGTGCCCCTGCCACCAGTACAAGGCAAACCTTCTCCCATTTTGACCAGAGGAGCGGCTGGCCTGTTGACTTTACAGCCTATCACCAGATTTACACCAGCATGAAAGCTGAATCAGAGGCTCGCTCCACCTGCTGAGCAACCTGCAGCGCTGCTCCCGCATTTTCACGGGGCACAAGATGGAGATTTCCTCCCAGCTGAACATTACCTGACCTCCCAAAAGCAGAAAAAGATTGCAAGTTTCTGAACACAAGAGCATGCCAAAGCGCCACGCTGGATTTGTACTGATCAAGCATTTTAACAGCTCTCCTCAGCCTAATTTTAAGTACAGTGTACCACAGCAATAATCCCTACCGTCCCCTGTCAACTGGACAGGACTAAAATATGTCTCAGTAGAAGACAGAAAGGTGAAGTCAGTCATACAGATTTTTTGCCTTAAGAACCTGGTATCTTCCACAGACACTTTGGGTTTTTTGTCACATTAATGCTGACATAAGCATTAGGACGAGGATGCAATAGCTGCACTGGTTATTTTTAGAAACACCGTATAAAGATCAACAGATGCTTTCAGAACAGCCACGCACTTCAACGGTCACTTGCAAAAATTTCCACTAGAGAAGTCAGAGCATTAGAAAAAACTATAATGCAGAAACTCAAAAATAAAAGCCTTGAATTGTTGAGGTTTTCTAGAGCATCCACCAGTCCTAAGGCTAGTTGCTGTTCTCGTCCAGCTGCAGCGGGAGCTTTTGTCTTTGATCAGTATCAATTTGAAACATGGAAGGGCGGTGAAAGCAAGCCAAAGGTCATCATGCTGTCAGTAATTCGTAGCAACACTGCAGACAAGGTACATGTTAAATCCCTGGCACTAGATTAAAAGTTAATTGTATTGCCAATCCCAAACACTTAAAATTCAAAATTCATCAAATTTTTGAAAACAGTATAGACAGATGTACTGGTGTGGAGCCTCTCTTGCTCACTCTCAGATTCTACTATTAAATCACAAGCTATTTTTTGAATAAAAGCTGACACTGAAAAATAACCCACAAACCAGAACACAACACTGATTCTACTGCTGTCACTGCACGGTTACAATGCAGCTGTGAGGCTACGCTAACGTGCACAGTAAGCACGAAGTACAAGTACAAAGTACCCCTTTAAAAACAAGGCACATGTTGGTGAGAGTCTGGTTGCAAAACACACCCAAGGTAAGCCGCGTCTCAGTCAGTATAATAGCATAGTTATTGGTTTTATCTTTGAAGTTAGATTTGTTTTACCCAGTCCTGTTTAGTGCCTACAGGTGCTAAAGACATTTGCCTAATTTCCAGGGTGAACAGTTTGAGCAGTCAGTTATTTCAGAGTGCTTTAATACACAGAATAAGTATATATACTTATATACACCATGTTTGCACAGAAGTGTAAGTGGTGCAGGCTGAGCAATCATCAGGCATCTACAGGGTCAAGCCTTTTTCGCAGTGACTGGGAGCAAAGAGTGAAAATGAACATCATTATCACTGCTAATGAAGGATGAAGAGCTCAAGCTAGCCACGCGGTAGAGCTATCAGGAAGGATGTCAAAAATTGGCTAATAAAAATCTAGTAAGTGTGAAATTCATGTGACCTTTCTATACGGAAAGTGAGCTCTCCATAGAGAGCATGCTCAGAGCTGCCAGCTGGGAGGAAATACCTGGTTCAATACCTTCACCACTCTCAGTTTAGCACATGGGGCAGAACAGAGCCTGTGCTTTTGCTAATCTCTCACTACATCCCACAAGCAGCATGAATAACCATTAGGAAGAATATCCTGACCTTCATTAAATATTTGCGGAGCCCGGAGCTAGGTGCAGCCAACTTTACCAGCATCCTGACAAAATTCACCTCCTGAAACTAAAGGCAGCCTAGAACAAGATACCTGATTTCAGAATTTCAAGATTTAATTTGAAACACCTCATAGGACCCCGGTCATGAGTGGAATTTGAGAAGAGTTTTACTGCTGAACTAAAGGCATCCAACTAAAATCCTGGCTCCAAACAGCTCTGAGTTTGTGGTGCCCGAAATGCAAACTTGGCATTTTGCAAAACACCACATACGATTTTCTGTTCCTTTTTTCGTCCACACCTATTACACGTTATTGACCTGAATGGCAGTGCATCAAACTCACGTAGTATCTTTGCACATCAGATGAGCAACTGGCAAGTTAGTAGACCTCTGAAGTGAAGCATCTTAGCTGTTTTAAGCAGAACAGGTGCTCTGCTGTAGTTGTCCTTGCCCGTACTGTGGTCCCTGCCAAAAGCTCCGTTCAGGACAGGGTCCTGGCCGGGCTTGGTGCTGTAAAATCAGAGTCCAGGCCTCACACAAGAGCTCCAGCTAAAGCTTTGAAGGGCTGAAACAGGGGTGGTGTGGAGAGAAAGCAAAGTGATCGGAGTAAGCCTGGCACAAGTGCTGCTAGACTGCAGGCATCAAAGAGGCAGCTCTGAGGACATTTCATTTCAAATTTGGCTTTAATCTGCCTGACCCAGCTCCTCCCTTTATAATTTTTAGTTAAGCCTATAAGAAAGAAGTAACACAGTCTTGTTTAAACCACTGAAAGAAAATAAGTCTGTTCTGCTGGTTTGAGCGGCAGACTGCAATAGCCTGTGCTGTGTTCAGGCAAAATACGGTTTTCTCAGATTCTGAAGCTTCCTGCACATTTCCATGATCAATAATTTAATCCAGAAAACCCCATCTCCATCTATAAACAGCAGCAGGATCTGTTCTAATATGAACACTGGCAGGCACAGGAGCCAAGGTGTTGCCTGTGCACCCCCTGGCAGCGGGGCAATTAGCACAATTACCCCTGGTTCTGGATTTCAGTGAAGACTGTGAGTGTAGCTGGCCTTGTTTCCTCACCTGAACGCGGCCAGGCTGTACTTGGGTCCTTCGTGTGGTCTGCTTGTGCGGCGGTACAGGGCAGGGGCAGATGAAACGTTGCTAGCTAGAAGGTCTCGGTGAGGCTTCAGCAGTCTGCATCAGCTGGTCGCTATCCTGCTGTGTTAGTCCTAAATTAGAGTCCTTTGTTTGGGTGCTTTAAAATTTTCCGTATGGTACAAAGAGACAGAAATCACCATTTCCCACCGAGGGATCAGAAGTGACCTCTGCCCAAATGCTTGGGTACTCTTGCCTACAAAGAGGTAAAACCAGGCTCCTTTTGCTTTTGCTGGGTAAGGGCGGCAACTTGTTTTATCTGAACTTTTTCAAACAGGTCTGATAGCCCCATGGGAACTCCCAGAGAAATTCAGGTTGTTGCAGATTTCTCCAAGACCTTCTGATCTCCCAGTTGTAAATTATGGCTTACGTTTAGCTTAGGTGTTTGCCTTTTACAGGCGACTTCTTGCAATACTGCATGCTGTAAGCACATTTTAAACAAGCTAATGCTTAAACATAGAGTTTTAGCAGCTCTCCGAGATGGGGCCAGTGTCTGCAGGGACCTTGCAGAGTCCCTTGCTAAATGGCAACAAGACAGATGCACTTAGGGGCACCTAAGGGACAGATTGGCACCTGTGGGACAGAAGAGACATCTGTTGTGCCCATATTTTAGCAGCACTAATCCATGTCAGGAAGAGCTAGTTTGAAGCCCTCAGGCTTGAAGTCAATCATATTGAAATGCCATGCACTAGAGGATCGGGGGCGGTAGACATCTAATGGAGGTCTAGATGGGTCACGTTCATTCAAGGCAGAAGATATTTGGGAATTTTAGGAGACCTAAACCCTTGCCAGCCGTGTGTCGCTGCCGTAGGTGGCAAAGGGGACAAGAGACGAGCTGCAGCTGTCTTGTCTCAGTACAGGAGCGCAGGGTGCACGTACAGCTCCCGAGGAGCTATTTGAGAGGCTCCGGCTTTGGACCCAGGAGCAGCATCCATAACAAGAGATACGCAAGGACACCCAGAACGTGCCCACCCTGTCCAAGGCAGTGCAGGATGAGGCCCCCGATCCTTACAGATACCTACACCTCACGACCTTGCTGTATGCCAGAAGCAAGGACCACACCAGACTGTAACCACATGCATCCCAGCTGAAGCAGTGACCTCCTGGACAGCGCTTCGGTGCAGCGGTTGTATTGCTTCTGACTCCACCATCTTGGTGTTAACTTCAGCATCTTGACACCCTGCTGCTCCCTTGCACTTGTGGTCTTCTCTCACAGGAAGCCCAGAACTCACTGCCAATGCAAACAGCTACAGACAGGCACACAAACAAGTGGCATTTAAGCAGATTTTCTCCCTACAGCCTGGGAAACCATGTCACATCATGACTTGCCGTCTACTCCCTTTCCTAAGGAACTCGTAGTACCCATATTATCTCAACACGCCCCTCACTGTTCAACAGCCCAGCCTAGCTGAGTAAATGCTACTTGAATAACATTTAGCGCCCACTGTACAGCGTTGTTCACGTCCAAGGGAATGCAGAAGTATTAAATTTCTGCAGCTATGAGGTAGAGCCATTTATGATCCTTACAGCTCTATGTTGTAAAAAAATTTTTAAGACGATGAAACGCATGCAGAAAGAATTAAAGACCAGACTATGGCTGCAAAGCCCCTGCCAGTCTGGGGAATAATGTAACACACACAAGTCCTCTGAAAGTCACAGGACAGCCCAGCTTTCGCCAGGTTTTTAATGAGAAAAGCTTATATGTCTTTGTTCAGAAATATCCTTTCACTGTGCTTTCAGATCATGGATGTGATCCCATTTCATTCCTTTCTTTTACAGACCACAGGGTGGCAAAGATTGCGCCGTGCTTGGCTACAGGTAGAGCCATATGCAGCGCCCACCGCCCCGGAGTGAACAGAAACTGCAACCATAGCAGCATGCGCTCCGTCACTCGGATATGCAGGTTAGATTCCCCTCCCGTGGGAGGGACAGAGGCCGAGGAGCAGAACAAAGACTCGGATGCTACAGCAGAAGATGGGCTTCCAGGTGGAGTCCATATAAGGCGAGGTCTTCGTGCGTTCCAGGTCTCCAGACCCTAATATGGACTGATGGCACTTCAAGGCCCTGCTGATGATTCACGCTGCAAATAAACTTCAGAAGGCAGCAGGTGCTGGCACTCGTCAGAGGACGAAGTACAATTGTTTTCTAGTGAACAGAGTAATTTGAAAAATATTTGTGCCATCTTGCCAAAACCACAAACTGTGCCACATTTATTTTTAGATACAGATTTCCCTCCGGGAAGAAACCACAACCAGTTATGTCACACATAAATCAGAGCTACCTGCTGGTACCATCACAGAGCTTACTACAGTGCTTTTTGAAATGGCTACCTACCCAAATCCAAGCCTACATTTTTTCTTGCCACTTGGCGAGCTATGATGCACTATTAGGTATCCAAACTTAAATTTACATCTCAAACCACCTGCTTTCTCAGGGAGCAAAATACTCACTGGGATAGAGGTGTTGGGCAGGGAAGAGAGAATATGAAGGAGCAGGGCTGCAGCCCTCTCCTCCTCAGCACATTTCTACCCCACGCTTTCAGCTCCCCGTGGAGTACTTTGTGCTCCCTGCTAGAGTGTGATGATTTTATTTTCTTAACGTTTCTCCTGTTGGGTGAATAGTGCTGTGCAGAAGGGAAGGGAATTGACGTGCTGGCCTCAGGGCTATCAAAGCACACAATGCAGGGGCGGTACCAGGGATTTGGGTGGATGGATGCTTGATCCTGCTGCGGCAGTTCTGGGTAGCTGTGCTGCAGGCAAGCAGGCAGCTCTTGTTAACCTCTGTAATCAGTTAGCCACTGGAGGGGCACAAAGGTCTGCGTGGGCTTGTTTTCTGGCAATCTGCTTTCAGCGCCATGCTATGCTGAGCCGCCTTCTGCTCCAGCCATCAGGCTCCGGCTCCTAACGTCTGCATTAAACCACGTGACGTTATTCACCCCTGGATCCCGCACAGCCCTGCTGCTCTACGCAAAACAGCAACATGCTCCTTCAGGTATCAGCATCCCAGTCAGATTAACAGGATTCATGACAGACAATGGAGTATAGATCATAAAAACCCCAAGCATTTCCTATATCGGCAACAAAACTTGTACTACACAGAAAACACATGAGTCTTAGAAAAGGGTGTGTGAATATGTGTGTATACAGAGGAGGATTATGTTGAAAGAAAGAGGTTTCTGCAAGACTGCCTTAACAATATCTTATTTTTGTTCTCGTGTCATATGCTATGGACAGTACTGGTTATCTGTTGTCCCAGATTTCCTGTCTTAAAAGGCTGTTTGACCCTCAGCTCTTTCCAAAAATAATCGTATTATTCATGGTGCAAGGTTCTGCAATTACGCTTTCACCATTCTCACAAAAAAAGTAGCATTTTTCCACATCATCTTCATTATCTGGAAAATAAGATCTGCAAATCCAGCGTGAACAAGCCTTATTTAACTCATTAAGGCAGTACGCTTTCTGACTACATAACTAATTTTGAATGCATATTTTGAATACTTAACCAAAACATTAGATGCAAACCCGCACATATCGGTGGGTAATATTAGGGATTCAGAGTTCTGGTTTAACCCAAATGTTACTGGTGATTAAGAGTTAAGAGCTCTAATGTCATTTTGTCTTCTCGTTCTGTCCAATTTTTATCATCGTCCTAGTTTTTATGGCTACATAACGAGATAATTATGATGCAATTACTGCACTGACAAAAACAGTTTTGAAAAACTCATACAAGAGCCCTCGATAGCTGCTCAGATGGTGGGCAACAGCCTTATGGATGGAGGTTGGACTAGATGATCTCCAGAGGCCCCTTCTGACTTTAATTTTCCTATGATTTTTTAACATACACACTTATATGCCAACGCTTAATATTACCCTTCTGTACGCCCGTTCATCCAAACAGAAATACCCCCACAGGGCAGACAGGCCTCGGAGGCTGAAATTCCTCTGCTGGATCACCTCCTGTGCCTTGCCAGACTGAGCTCTGAGGAAAGGCGATACGCTGCTCTCTAAATATCACACGAGCCCCATCCTCGGGGAGCTCGGCAGCAGTGGCATCTGGGAGGATGGACGCACAGACCTGGCAGCCCTTGGGTTGAAACGACCCGCAGAGAAGCCAATTCCTCCAAACACCAAGCCTTGCTTTCTCCTTGCAGGGCGAGGACTTCGTCTGAGGTGCTGCTGTGCATCCTCACGCCCACCCATGATGAGGTTCTCCAGCATGGGTGGGATGCTAGAGGTAATGAGCACCGAGCGGGGTCTTGCCAGCTTGCTTTGCCCCCTGCCATCGAGCACTTCTTGTGTTCACCCCCCAAACAAATTCTTATGTTCCACCAGCTTACTACCTGGCCAGCACCCAGGCAGCACCTTGCAGGCAGGCTGGTATGCCTGTACCAACCTCAAACAGCTTCCCACAGCCCCTGTCTGCTGGTGTTCTCCTCCTCTTGGATACACATACATGTGTCCACCCACATGTGTTACACAACATCATTTTGTAAGCTACGAATCTGCAGTAGAGGCCCAGTTTCTCTACCAGAGATTGTATACCGCCCCAGAGATGCTTAGTGTTAAGATTAAAGAGCTATATCATTTTAATAAAGCCCAAGATTAAAATTTTTATTCTCATTCTAATGAAAATATATATTCCTTATTGCCATTCTGGAAATGGTAATACTAATCCCTACTCAAAACCAGAAGAAAATCCATCTGATATTCTTAACCTATAGGTTGCATTAGGAACCCCTAGACTGACTCGTGTTTACAAATTCTCATTTGTTTTTCTCCTCAATGACATTCGCCTTGAGGAGGAGCAGCTGTTTATACCCTGACCCACAGATCCTGAAGACTATTTAAATATAGTCCGGACAAAGTATTTGCTAGGACTACAAGTAGGTTCTGGGCTTTCTTTTTTGCTATCTGTCTCTCACCACTCCAGGTTTTTAGTTTCTTTCATCATTCCTTCTTCAGTACTTTTAGTTCCTATCTACCCCGTGATTACTCTTTCACTAGCTTGTCTGGCTCCTGCCCATTTGCTTGCAAGTTTGACAGTGCATGTCCTATGCTGGAAGAAAACACCGGAGCCTTCCTTCACCCTCATGTGCCCCCCCAGCTCACAACCTGCTTCCAGCACCAGAGCCCCCCAAGAGAGCTGGTGCATTGCTTCAGCACCTGGGGCTGCTGTCATCCATCTTTGCTCTGCTGGCATTACGGAAACACCTCTCCGGAGCATCATTTCCACCTCTCACCTCAGAAAGCTTCAGTGACTTCAAGGCCCTTTCCCCATATGCTATCTCACAGCACAAACCAATCACACATAATTTTTCTACTCAACAGTTTCAGAACTAGATATATTTTATGTAGTATAGAGTAACAAGGAACAAAATACTTTTCTGATGATTAGTTAAAAAAAAATTATGCCATTGCCTGCATTTTTCTTCTAGTAACAATTTTTCTCCTTCGGTACTACTTCAAGTGGAAGTGGTAAAAGCATTTGAAAATACAGTGAAAGAATTGGATAAGAAATTAAAGAAGTAAGAAGAAGGAGTGTATTTGGAAGGGTATTTTCTGCCCTCACCTCCTTCACTTCCTCTCATACTACTATTATCTTCTTAGTGCCACAGAAACACTCAAAGGCTTTGGTTTTGTTGTTTTACGCTATGTATGCACACAAGCCAAGGAGAACAGGTAACTCTTGGTTTCAAAAGGCCTGGACTCTGCTAATGGTTCAAAATGCGGTTGGCTTTTAAGGTGGTTGCACCGTCTGCAAGCCAGCGAGGCTGCAGATTTTTGCAGGGTCTTGACGAAGTGTGAGCCCACAGGGCAACAGAAGTAGTGGGAAGACATTTGGAAGAAAATATTTCTATGAAAAAAAAATGTCCGTGTGTTTTTCAGCTGGGGGAAAAGACTGATTTTTAAAGCTAAAATTGGAAGCTGGAAGAGGTAAAAATATTACCACCTTCTTTAAAAATCAACAGATGTGTTCTACTGTAAAACTGCGACTGAGCTGAAAAGTCTTTTTGACTGCAGTCTCTCTGTGCTTTGTCTCCAAGCACGCGTCCCCTCTGCCAGCCCCTCCTGGGCTCTCCCTGCGGATGCCAACCCGTGCGACTCTTACTGGGGAGCAAGGGAAAGAGAGAGGCTGCTGCGAGCCCTGCTGACGGCGGGAAGCAATGCGGAGAATCCCGCCCTGGCACCTGCTCGCTGCTCTTTCCTGGACACCCTCCTGAAACGCCTGTCAGGTAGCTTCTTCTAAGAAAATTTATGCGCAAGAGCAAGAGAGTAATGAATTTCCCCCTCCTCGGCAAAGCCGGTGCTTGCACTGTTTCCGATGAATGACTGACGGTGGCCTGGCTGGAAAGGTACGCTCCATCCTGCCGTCAGGGAGAAGGTAGGGCCACAGCCTGGTGCCAATAGGGCTGCTCACCTTTCACTGAAGAGGCAAACCAGAAGTCCCTGGCTGAGCTCCAAGACCCATATGACCCTCTGAACCTCTCATTCTTTCCGCTCGCCTCCGACAGCCCAAAGCAAGGCAGCTCGGAGGTCTGGATGCAAAGTCAAGAGCAGCATCAGACACGCTACCTATGTTCGGTCTGCTGTACACATACTTTATTTTCTCTTCCCGTTCACAAGACGCCAGGATGAGGCGAGGATGCTGCGATATGATGACTGCACAAACAGCACAACTGCTAGCTGAAATCCCATCCGTGTTTCTCTCCTCTCTAGAAAAAATATACAAAAAAAAAAAATCCAGACTAGGTGATGAGAAAAACTGGGCAACCCTACAGCTCTCAGAAAAAGCCCTGCCAAGAAAGACAATTCCATTTTTCCACTCCTCTGGCTTCAGATATCATGTGCTAAGCCCAGCTGTAGAAATTTAAATCTGGTCCTTAAATTTAGGTGACAGGCCACCTTCAGGGCTCACCTGGACAGCTGCAAGGCTATGCCAAGTTGAAGGGAGGGGGTTCAGAGCAATCGCTTAGTACATGAGCCTTTAGGTATCGCCTGGAAGATTTTCAGGATCTTTTCGTACTCTCCACAGAAATTACGAACGGTCACTGCTACCTCTACTCTCTGTCCACTCCCTTTAGACTTATTATATTCTGTAAAATTACATTAAAATTATATTCAGGATTACTCAGAAACCAGTAAGTGCCTTCATTTGTGCATACAGTATTTGCCTTTCTCATGAACCTCTCTCCAAAAACAAGCTCAGAGAGCAGAAATTAAAATACCATTCCCCAACTTGCCCATGCAGACAGTGCGAAACCAGATGGATGACTGACTACTGAAATTTTGGATTTGGCTTCACCAAATTGAAGGACCAGAAGAACTTTTAGCTACTTCAACAAATAATTAGCTTAGCTAAAAATAGCCGCTGTTCCTTTCTTGCACTGCGTAGTCGCTCAACTAAATTAATAGAAACAACCAAATTTAGTGATGTTGGAGGGGAGAGTATGAGACTTCTAGCTGATGAAAGAAGAATCAGCCTCCTGAATTCTTGTGTTTGACAGCTCTGATGTTGAAAGTTTTCTCCAAAATAAAACCACAGAGTTTGATATTCTTCTCCCTCGGGGACGATCCTGGAGATTTCAAGCAGAACCTTATCTTATTTCTTCTCCTCTCACTCGAAGTTTTACATGGTTTCCTATGTAGAGACTCCTAAAGCAGTCCAAGCATTTTGAAACAGCTATTCCAAGTCCCACACATATCTCATAATGGAAAAATATGCTGGGTTTTATTTTCTGGAAAATGCTGAACTTCTCAGCTTACATGTACCGTGCACCTTGCTTGTTTAAATTTTCCTATGCTACTAACCGTACCATACCCTGAACCAGCCAAGAGTGAAAACCAGTGCCCATGTGTCTAAAAGCAGGGTACTCCCTGCTTAAGCCCCCCACGCTGACCGTGACCACCACCATCGCCCCTCCAGCAGCCCACGAGCTGCCTCCTGGGCTGCCAGCGGCTGGTTCCCCCGCCCAAGCCCAGGCCTGCACTCTGCACCAGCTGGAGGGGAGCCGGCTCCAGCCCGAAAACTACATAGCTGTGTCAGCAGGCCCTGCAAAGCTCTGTGCTCTGCTGCAATGCAAAGATGCTAGAGCAGCAGCAAGCCTTAGAGCTTGTGTCTGTCGTGGCACAGCTCAAAACTGCGCTGTCATTAGATGCCCCAGTTTATCCCAACTTCCCTCAGCCTATATGCAGGCACAAAGTCCCCAGGCGGGGAGTTCACCGATGGAAGAGGTCATGGTGTCAGAAAGCAGCCCCAAACCCTCCCTTCCACCATAGAGACCCAGTGCTAAATCATATTGGTACCATACCCCTACCCCTCAGCAACAAGCGTGGTATATAGCTGTCTAGCAGTATTTATACCCAGCGACCACTGCAGTATCTGGGGAGTGCAGTATAAATACAGACCGAGCGATAGGCAGGGAAGCCCAAAGAGTGGGCGAGGAGGGCGAGTGGCCAAAGCAGCTGAGGGACGTGCTGATTCAGTGCATCTCCTTCAGCTGTCCTCAGCAGCGGGTGGCCACTGAGTGGAGGTCGGTAAGGTTATAAGAACCAATCTTTCTTTTAGTTTTCCTCCCTTTAAACAGCACCCTCCTTCCCCCCCCTTGTTAAACAGCCTGTTTCTCACACTTTGCTTGAGCCCACGAGGTACTTCCTTTGCATATCCAACCACAGCACTTTGCATTATTATAATAAAGTATAATAAACACATAGCTACATGTTCTAAAGCAATGATTTGGTTGACGCCCGCCAGCCTGCAGCACTCAGCAGATGAGGCTGAAGTTGTCATCCCTGTCTTAAAGATGGGGAAATCCATGCAGAGGGAAACTGCCTTGCCCCAGCAGGCCCATGGCTGTGCCAGAAGTAGAGGTGAGGTTCACATTCTCACCCAAAAATCCAGCCATGGGGCTTTTAAGAAGCCAGCTCAAAATGTATTCCTATTTAAATGTGAGGGAAACAGAAATGGTTGTTTAAGATAAACTCCTGGATGTGCATCTCTCAGTCATACACTTCGTTTCTTCCCAGCGCACATTGAAGGCAAGTATTTTCAGCTGACACTGAATAGGGCCTGTCAGCAGTGAAATCAGTGAGAATTTGAAATACGAGCTTTGCATGTTGACTTCTTTCTGCTCTGTAAATAAATTGAAGTTCTCTATTGCCAAACGAAACCTTTGAAATTAAATAAGCAGGGAAGAATCCTTCACACAAACAGGGGATTTGCAACAGAGTTTGCAAGCACATAGCTGGCTTGGGGGACCTTCTTCCCATCTGGTCTAGCAATCCCTGAGTACCCCTCCTTGCTAGAGAAAGAAGGGCACTTTGTCACTTTGTTCTATTTTTTCCACTCAGGAGACTGCATTTTTTCTGAGGAAAGGGACGGGTGCAGCAGCCTACCTACTTGCTGTGATTCCCACAAGAACAGTTTCTGTTCTGACTCTGCTGCTCCACAGGGAGCCGGACTTATCAGCAGCACCTCAGCATGCAGACTAAATACTCGGCAACTGCTTTCTGTCGCGCCTTCAGAGCCCCTCTCGTGGCCAGAAAGGCTAGAGTGAAGTATTCTTGGGGGTAAGATCGGATTTGGGAGGGTCAGATCAGATTTGGGAGATCCTTTTCGCCTACCGCAGTGGAAACTGAGGAGTGCGCAGAACTGCACTTAGAGTGCAAAACTTAACTATGGTTTACGGAATTGTTATCATTTGACTGATTTGGGGTATTTCTGCTCCTACGAAAGAAACATTCAACACGGGTGTTGCTGGAAAGCACTGCAGTGACTACCCATCTCTTTGCATGGCCGCTCACCCAGAAGGGCACATGGACACTACTTCTTGTGCACGACGTTGTTCATGCTGCCCCTCCTGGCTTCATTCACTTAACAGCCTGGCTAAGGACTCTCTCTTCCTGCTAATTTGGCACTCCAAGCTCTTCAGTAGATCACCAAGGCAGGCAAAATCAAGCACAGCTTTATGAGAAGCCCTTGCTTCTCAGTGTACAAACAGTGGGAGAGCTTTTGGGCAGAGCTCTAGGAGCGGTACCTTCTTAGCCCATTTCTCTAACCAAGTAAGCTGCCACAGCACCAGCTTCATTTGCCTTGGTTTGATCGCAACGCATGCTCAGTAATATTCTGCAAGTACAATAGATCTTTCCAAAATACCTCAATCCTAGTAATCTTCTCCCTGTTTTTGTGGCAGGCTTCAAAGGCAATTTTCACAGCGACTTTGCTGTGGATGTTAGTTCTTAGCAAGGAAAAAACGCTGTAGTAAGAAAAATCTGTTTATCAGCCTGACAATACAAAGGGTCCCTGAAGCCATGGGTTTTGATCATGAAAGATGTGATGCAGATTTTATTTTCTTTGCAGCTTCAGATTTTATTTTCTTTGCAGTTTTCTTTGTGTACAAACGAGTAGATAAGGATCTGCTATGTACCGGTCTGAAGGACCTGACAGTACCCACCGCAACAGGAATGTGCCAGCTCCTCCTGGATAAGATTTCGTCTTTCCTCCCCTGCTGCTGTTGCTCACCAGCAGAGTGTTTGTGCTTGGAGATCCCCGAGACAGCTCTGCTTCAATGTATTGTATTTCTAATGTTTAAGAAAAATAGAATTTAAGACCAGGACAGAAAAACAAGGTGTTTTCTGGTGTCAGGATGTTTAATTTGCCAAGGGGATAGTTTACACTTCCTATACTCTAGAAGCTAAAGGAAACTTTCAGTGCTTAACTATGTGTTGGTAGGCACAGAGCGGCCAGTGGAGCCTGATCCCCACAGTGCGAAGCCGCACAAAAATGAGAGCAGAACCTATCATGCATGGCCCTTAAAAAGAGTTTTCACCTTGAATCACAAACAAGCAGGAGCTTGTTTTTCAAAGCGCTAACAGAGGCTGCTGCTGCCTAGGTTATTTCTTGTAACCATGATAGCAGACAAAGAATCAAAGTGACATTTTCCTTCTTGGCATCAACCAAACTGCCCCCACCTCCGCCCCTGCATCTGACTCCACAGGTTTTTTTCTAGAGATGCTGAGTGTGATCCCTATTTGTGCGCTGGTGAGACATCTCCAAGGTATGCTGGATGTGCAGTTCTCCTTTGATGAACGTGATTATGAACACGCATCTGTTATTAAAATGGATTTTTACCACTTGCAAAATATACCACAGATTAAATGCTCTCCAGGTTATCAAGGCTATATTTTTTGCTACATCCAGATTGAATTGCTCTAAATTCCTTGTCTGCAGCTTTGGCAGAAACACTCTGACATGACTTGCAACCAATACAGAAGTCAAAATAATTCTCACTACCTGAAGAAGATAAACATTTTGCTCTATTCTGAGATCTCTACAGCAATTCTGCACTTTTTATTCAGAGTGGTTTTGTTCAACAAACTTTTCATTTACAGAATTTCAATTTACTTCTGTCAGCCTTAGGGCTGCTATTAAACCTGCACTAAAACAACTATGAATTTCAGCAGCATTTCCTAAACAACTGAGCTTGGTTCTAGCAGATTCAAAACAGTTTCAATCTCATTAGTACTTTTCATTGCCATACCATTTCCTTCCCAGGAGCCAGTGATTTGCAAACTTTATTAGTGATGCAGAAAGGGATTCGCTTGTAAAAGCACCTGGGTTCTGCTCCCGGCTGTGGTAGAGGTTGCTTGGCCTTACAAAACAAGGCAGCTCATCTGGACTTCTGACTGCATATCTCCAATATCTGGTGTGATTTTGTGCGCAGTTTTGAACCACGCCACAAGCATGAAAGCTCACAGATCTCTGCCTGACACTGGCACACCCTGGGAAACCCTCGGATGTCACATTTCTGGGTCTTTCAAGTAAAAGAGCACCATTTATGTGGTGAAGTGCCATGGGGCCCTGCAGCTCTGGAGCAAGCCTCTTTGCTTCTGTGCATGTTTGTTGCTTATATTAGAGCGTGACTTGTATCTGGCTGTCAGGACTGCGAGGGTGATTCCCCTGGGTAGGATCCTATGGTGCCCCTGCAGAAATACAGCAGGGAAGTCTTCTGCTTAGTATATGAAGCTCTTACGCTTTTCGCAGTAACTTGTATGTGTACCATATACAAGCTTTACAGCAGTTAGTAAAATACTTTCTGTGGGTATAGCATATTTACTTTGGCCAGCACTGGCTGAAGTGACAATCTATAGTTTTTTAAGGCTGCAAAAGTCTGGATTATTATAGACAAGAAATGTAGTCTAAATAACTGAAATTTCCTGGATATAAGTGGGGTTTTTCTGCCTTTATGTATGATTACACTTCTGATGTGTACATCTTATTACACTGATGCGAGATTACACTTCTCAATAGATTACAGACCACGGGTTTTTGTTTTTATTCTTCCTCTGGCAAACAGAGTCCTGGACTGTCAAATGCTTTCCAAGCAAGGAAGAAGTACATTAAATTTTAACGTTCATAAAAATAACAATGTTGAGAGCTAGCAACTCATGAGCTTCTTGTCTCAAACTCAGGATTTCCTGGGAGCCCACACATAACCCACTCCCCCTCCAACCCATGTCATGCACTAAATGTAAAAATTCGAGAAATGCCAAGAAGTAAAGGTGGCCAGCAAGGTGTTCCAAATTCCAATTCCAGGTATTACACCTTAGAGCTTGTCAGGACTGGGAAAGAAAGCAGACTCATTGACTGAATACACGTGCATATTGAATTTCTGAGTTCGAAGAGGAGATTCTTAACTTCCTGAAACCAAATCAGCCCATAATAACAATACAACCCCCATATTTCTAAGAGTCTCCTCCATTTTCTTTACAGTAGCAGGTCCGCATCTCAAATCTCAATTTCCTTAATTCTCTGTCTTCAACCAGAAAAATTCTCACTGGTTTATTCTCGGGTCACACACAAAGCTTATATTTCAGTCATCTATATTGCGGGATACAACTGTCTTTTAATTAGTTTTGCCTATCTGCAATGAAATTAGATCAGTGGCTATACTTGGAGCACATCCACAGTGTTGACAAGGTCGGAGCTATACCAACTTTGCGACATATAAACATCAGTGAACCCTGCTCTGCTGTAAGGTAACGTAACCAAAGATGACAACCACTACTCTGCAAATACACCACACAATATTCCTTCCTTGCATGCTGATTGTCTTCAGTTTAGCCAAGGGGGAAAACACTTTTTTGCTGCAAAGTGAAACCACTACACAAAAGCTGTATTTCGTTCAAAACAGAGCTGGTCTACTACACCACAGTCATGCTGCCAAGGGCACATCAAAACCAAACTCCCCAGCCCCTTGCTACCTTACTTGTTCATGTCAATCAGTTTGGAGATTTTTAACATTTGAGTTATGTTTATCTGAACTGGTTTTCAAGGTCTAATTATAACATGTGAAGCAGGGTGAGATTGCTGCTATGAAAGCCGCAATATAAATAAGAGGACTTGATGGGCTGACTGATATGTTGGCACAGACCCAACATCTATGTCACGTGGAAGCCCAGTGCAGCTGTTGTAGTCCGTGGTACAATAAATAGCTATGGGGAAGCGGCGCGGTCATGCGGGATTTTTTAATACCACCTACTGTGCTACTTGGCCGAATGCACTCGCCCTGCAAAAAAAATGGGCAATATCTGCAGTTTAAACACAGAAAAGTGACAGTCCTGGCAGAACAAGGCTGGAGCTTTTCGAAGGCTCTGCAGGAGAACACGGCATGGTTGCCTGCCTCCCCTGCCTCATCCTCCCTTCACACAGTCCTCCAAAGATGACCCAAGTACGACTTTCTGCTCAGCAAAACCTGCAGAGCACGTGCTCTCAGCCCTTTGAGCTGGGAGAGCACACCATGCACAGTAACGTGTGCAACCTCTCCTCCTGTTGCAGGGGAGATCCAGTGCAGCCACCCAGTAACGGGCATGCGAGGATCTGGCCTGGCAGCACTCGCACATGGATGTCTCAGGTAAGACCAGGCTTCTGGAGAGGATCTCTATTTATAACCCGGACCCTGGTGGGTGGCTGGTCTTGGGTGTTAATGTGACAAAGTATTGGTTTTTAGAGTCGCTGAAATGCCTCAACACGGAATGGAAGATGAAACCGCTGCTGGCTTGCAAATGGTCATTCATGCCATGTGCTGGTAAGAGAAGCCGCCACCAATACTGGGCATTTGCAGCGCACTGAACATCAATTAAACTGATTAGGGTCCGTGAAATATTAATTATAAAGCACCTGCACCCTTTCTAAGGTTAGGTTCTTATCAGTTTTAGAGAAAATTGTCCTGCCACAGGGCATATGTATATTTAAATTAGCAACTGGCAATGAACTGCACTTTTGACAAGGCTCTGGAAAATGCCTGGCATCCGTAATTCCAGCAAGATGCCTTCTGGGTTTTTGTTACACAGACGTGAGCAGCATATTAACCCACATTTCCCCAGCAAGGAAAAGGCACTACAATTGCAATCATTGTCCTCAGAAAGTAATTCACATCCCCTTTTAGACCCAGATTCTCAGAACCCTGCAGCAGCTGTGCCGTAAAATACAAAATGACGCAACATTCAGATGTTTTCAGAGCTAATGACGCAACATAATTTTATCTGGGTAAAATAATTTTTCTCTCTAGTTCCTTTCTACTCAGTTCTCTGTTACTCACAAAGTTTGTCCTGGTATCTATAAATAGTCGCATAAAGTGACAGGGCTATCAAGTCTGATAGTGCACGGATACATTTCATATGTTATTTGAACCGAGACTTTGAAGCTGCAAAATCCAAAGTGGCAGATTTCAAAATGAAAAAAAAAGAAGGAAAGAAAAAACATATGTGAATGAGCTGTAATAAGATCACACAAGAAACCTAGTTCCACAAAACAGCAAGTAAAACTGTACTCAGCTTTCTTTTCCTAACCTCCTTTCTAGTTTAAACCGTTTAATTCTGTACTTTAAGATATTTTTACCTAAGCCTAAAAGCATATTGTGTATCTCCATTGGATTTGTCGCGTACAGTTGGACACCGGCGCCTGTGTTCAGTTATGGTCTGGATGCAGTAGCAGCCCCTAGCTCGAGCACGTCAGACAGGTACTGTAATCCCGAGCGTGATCTGAGCCCCAGCCTGTGGCAGGTGGGAGCTGTAACTCATCACAGATGTGGAGCTGGGACCCTGGGCTCTGCTGCAGAGCAGAGCTATGGGTTGGCTTCACAAGCAAGCGGGAGAGGAGCAGGAATCCCTGGTGGGATTCCAGGTGTGAGGACATTCAGGTCTCCAAACTTGATGCTGCTCCCTACCCCAGATTGTTACAGCACAGACTCAGATCCGAGGGATTCCGGAGAGCCGCCTCCTCTCCACATCTTTAATCACTGGGTAGTCACAGTGCACAGACTTGCCAGCCAGGCACGATGCCTCTTGGGCAGAGACCTGGCCGCTGGCAGGTCACTCGGCTGCAGGCACCACATGGCCCACAAGAAGAGCTGCCTGGCTCCATCCACACCCCTCACCCTGGCTTTCGGCAACAAGGCCCGCTCTCCTCCACCTCCCCACCTGTGCAACAGCCACTGAAACGCGCATCTTCGCATTGAAAGATAATTCCTAGATGTTCTGGTTTATTTCTGGAGATTATCTTGGGGTTTAGCTGGATAGAAAAAGTATTTGCAACACGTCCCGTCTATTTAGAGAGAATGACATTGCTTTAAGGTGGGCTGTTTAAAGAGACTTTGGCTGTGTCTGAGGAGACCTGAAAAACATACTGAAGGCTTCAAGCACACGTGTTAAACAGTGGCTTGAGAAAGTTCCTAGAAAGTTTTCCTTCCTTCCCCAAAACTGGGAACGTGTAATCTTCACATCATTATCCACATTATTAAATCTGTGAAAACCAAACCATGTGCAATAACACAGCTGTTCTAACTGGAAGCATTTCATCTCCCACTATCATCTCAAAATATACATGCTCCAGCTCTTGGTTATGTATACAGCAAGCAAGGACTAGATGAAATTAACAAGCATCAGGGGAAACTTCCTGTATTGATTTCAATGGCCCTGTTTAAGTTCACAAATCGGAAGAAAAATCCTCCTTTACTCACCCCAAAAAGGGTAGCTGAATTTCCTAGAGCTGAACAAACAAGAGGAGAAAGTGTTACATGGTTAGAAATGCTAACTATATTTGGTCCCAGAATTCACATCTTTAAGAGTATGGGGAATGCGAAGAGTTTTTTACTAAGAGCAGATTTAAGAGACTTAAAAAGCTGAATTTTTAAATAAATATCTCTGGGATCCCATATGTAATCATATTCACACCTGACATGGCTGAGCCCATCCTGCTTGCCAGGAGACTCTACAAAGGCTTGAGAGAACACAGCTGTTCCGTCTCCTGCTGTACCTAGGAGGAGACGTGGTCCTAATCCAAGTCTGGGGAATGAGCCTTCACAGCAACACAACTACAGCAATCTTCAGGTACAGAAGGTCTGCCCAGCCTGAACTGTAGGAGACAACGAGGGAGAAACAACCCTTCCTTTTGCCCAACTTGTCTTCAAGCCCCTTTTCCCTAAGAACCTGGGTAATTTCACATCCCTTTTCTCACCTCTGTTCTGTGTTTACTGATTAGATTGCAGACAACGTAGGGTTTCCTGACATGTTTTGAAAACGTGTTGACTGTGGAAACTGGGAACATACTAAATAAACGTGCTTCAGGACCCTGCAAAATTGTCAGATGCAATTACCTTAAAAGGAATAAATTAATCAGGAACTTTGTGCCGTATAGGAAACCCGCGCTCTGCAGGTGACCACTCTACTCAAGGGGAGAGGGACCTTTCCTGCTGACCACCGAGCGAAGCTGGAGGAGCTGCTGAGGGCTCTCCACCACAGCGCGCCTGCAGTCACCTCGCACCCACTGCTGTTCAGCGCAGTGACAGACCGGACCCCACCCTGCAGCTCCAAACCCACCATGAGCTACAGCTCTGTCCCAGCCTGGTCCTCATCCCAGTAGTGTTAGCGACAGCTTTGTGATATTTCCGTTCCGTTCAGCTTCATTTGGATGAAACCACTCCATTTAGGGTTTTGTTTGGGTGGTTCACAGTTACCTATGATCTATTCAGATTATTAGAAGGTGAGGTGAAATGGTAAAAGGAAAGAAATTAAAGTTTCAATTCTTGAGTACGAAGTTCTGTCAAGTAACTGGAGTTGTTTAATCGCACTTTTGCAGCCATCATGTCTCTTTACCAGCTTCATTAGTAGCATGGCTATCTAAGCCAAGTTCTCCTTTATTACATTAATATATCTTGAAACTCAAGCACAAAATTACACCTATCTGAAAAAATTAAAACTTTCAAATAGTTTTAAGGAACTGCTCTGTAAAAACTTGAAAACCTGGAAGAACCATTATGATCCTAGGACCCGACCACTTGCAGGACTCAGGCAATACAACCTCACCTAGCAATCCCACAATTTCTGCCCAAACACAGGCCCATCATCTCCAAATGCACTGTTCTAAAAGAAAGCACCGGCTAGCCTGGGACCTGGCAGCTGCAGTGTAAAGCATTTAGAGGAGCTTAAAGTCTGCGGGTAATGACGGCATTCCATAACAACCCAGGGTGACACAGAAGACAAGGGATAATTATATATGTATCGGTCATTATTGGCCTTCCCCTCCCCGATTTGATGGCCATAGATTTCCTTCTGTTTATTCACGACCTGAAGTGAAAAAACAGGGTTTGGTGTTTGGGTGTTTTGTTTTTTTTACATGAGATTGGGCAGTTATTCAAGTAAGACTTCAAGATTTTATTTTTACTGAAATCACACTTCGGTTTATGATGACTGACAGATGTGAGGAGATGCGAAGAAAGCCAAACTATCCACTGCTTTTCAAAAAGGCACCTTCTGCTGCTGCTTCCTCCGGGGGTGCTTTGTGGCGGGCAGCAAGCGCTGGAGCACTGCTGCTATCTACAGGGCCGCTCTGCTCAGCGCTCAAACCGGGCACGAAACCAAGCCCTGCGGCGGGGCTGCTGGCGCCGGGCGAAGGGACCAGAACCCTGACCCTAACGCGTGTTGGCTTTCGGGAGACGCCAGCTGGCAACCTGCAGCCTTTCCGCCCCGTGGCTGACGCACGTTAAAAACCCCAGATCGAGCGGAATTCACTAACGGGAAGGCTGATCCGTGCCGCGCGAGAATACAATTTCTGCTTTCACCTGTTTTCTGCGACCGAAGAGGGGACGTTGCCCTCTCAGGTGCAGAGCCGGGGGAAGCATCTGCTCCCAGCTGGGAGCCCTCGGCTGGGCGGAACACGGTGCGGGGCAGCGGGGCTGGAAACCACCTCTGAGCCCGCAACGCTCAACGCTGAAGACAATTTGTGATGTAATCAGAATTCACTGGCATTCAGCTGTGGCTCTTCGTTGTTCGGAATTTACTTGATTTTTCTCTCTCTGCTTTTTTCCTCCGCAGCGCAGGAATTTCGATAACCGCTTCTCTGCCTCTTTCAACACCGCAGACAAACAAGACCGGCCGGAACGGGCTCAGCACTGCTGGAGACGAGCGGAGCAGCCCTCAGGACAGGGGAACGACACCAATCACACCTGTCCCGCGAACACAGGCAAACCGCCGAGACGCCAACGGCGCGGGCTGAACCAGAGCCGGCGGATTTCAGGAGCCGGCTACCAAAGCCGTTACTAGATCACAAGCTTCCAATAAGCGACACAGCAAGGGGCAAACTCAGAAAAAAAGAAAAAAAAATATTTTCCCTAATTAAAAAAAAAAATCCTAATAAGGAAACAACCCCCGCAAATCATTTACAACTTCATTGCCTGTTCGGCAGCACCGCGGCCCCGAAGAGCCCCGGGGGGCGGTGGGTCGCTCCCTCGCCCCGGCCGTTCTCCCCCCGCCGGGGCGCTCGGCGGCGGCGAGGCGGGACGCGCCCGCCCCGGG
>Ga0065711_1029859_pt1 | contig 34575 bp, 14 predicted proteins | sample Hoacrofraction12_FD_59098 | JGI IMG/M metagenome (GOLD analysis project Ga0065711, IMG submission 59098) | Hoatzin crop microbial communities from Cojedes, Venezuela - Epithelial fraction 12 v2 (version 2) | ecosystem: Host-associated > Birds > Digestive system > Esophagus > Crop | place... | reverse complement strand
GGGCCCGGGACCCGTCCCCGTCCCGGCGAGCGGCGCTGAGCGGGGCCGGCGGCCGGCCCCTCGTTCCCCGCGGCTCCGGCTTCCCCCGGCAGCCGGCGGGCACCGGCAGTTTGCGAGGAGTTCGGGCAGGGCGCTGCCCGGTGCGGCCGGGAGGGAGGGGAGGGTCGCCGGCAGTCGTGGTGGGGGAGAACCTGCCCGAGGGATTCCTCTGCACTGCGCGCAGCCGGGTAGCGGCGTACAGAGCGCTCGGAACGTTAAAGTCTTCACATGTGGGGCATCTGCTTTTAATGTCTTTGTATTATCAAGCGTTTCTACACTTGTTTGTGGAAGTCTGTAACTTTGCTGGAAACATGATTTATGAAAAATAAAATCTGCCCTCTAAATTTTTCCTTTTTTTGTTATTGTAAATTTACAATAACAGATGACTTCCACCAAAAGTCAGGAAACCATGCTGAAGGTGAATGTAAGCTGCTTGTCAGAAGAAATGTTTTTCCAGTCAAATTGCTGGTCTGGGTGCCTTAAAAACCGTTAAGCTACTGGAAACGCGGAGAGACTCCTCGGCTGGATTTCCGGCTAACTGTGTACCTCTGCCATGTGCAGCACGGCACTGGCAGCTCTGTGCTCAGTGGTTACAAAGGGTAACCTACCCGTGGTAAAGCAGAGGAAAGGGTGGATGAGCACCGGCCCCGAAAGGGGGTGAGTGCCCTCGAAACCCATTCTGGGGTTCTTGATGTGTTTCGGGATGTAGTCAGTGCCACATAGTCTTGAACCCTAACTCTCTTTAGCTTGGTGAAGTACATCTGAATGAAACTGGTGTACGTATTAGAACAAAGTATATTACAGTTTGACACGCATCCTGGGTTTGAAAACTAATGTGGGGTTACCTTTGGGTACTAACAAATTTATATTCTCAGAGTAACCCTCGCTATTAGATCACCGATACCGACAAACTTGCAATTCTTTTGTAAGTATGAGACAGAGAAGTCACTTATTCGACAGGTTTCTTAATTGCAGTAGCTGCTTTGATTTACCCCTCATTTAGTTAATGTTTCCACTTACTGGAACCTACCTTTGCAAGACCAGTAATTATAATACTTTTTGCTGAGTAGGAGATCTACTGTCAGTTACCAAATGTTTGCAATTGGAAAAAAAAATATTAAAAATCTGTTATGTGAAAGGAAAATGCAATGAAAAACATTATGTATACATGGGACTTTATTTTACACAGGAGCTATCTGAAAAGTAGGTAATACATAACAAAATAGACATTTCTATTTCTGAACTTTCTATTATAAGTGCTAGAAATCCTAATTTATTTCACTTTAATTCACTTTAGAAAGAAAAAAAAATCTGCCCTGAAATCATGTAATGTCAGTAGACAATATGGAGAAAAGATGGGGAAAAGGAAGTAAGGTTCTGATGTTGTAGATGGTGAAATGAGACATGTGGAGAAGAGACAGATTTTCGTGATTTTTCATAACAGCTTGTGCTGTTATGCTTATGGCTATTACGCTGTATTTTTAAAAGCTGCGCAAGTGACTTGCCTGCAAGGAGACAGCAGAATAACCAGGTTCTCAGTCCTAACTCTGGCTCCTAGGTTCTGGGTCCATGATCACAGCTTGATTAGTTAAGTATTGCCATTGAAAAAAAATCACATTTCATGAATCAGATACTGTTAGCAGATTCTGCTATTAAATGTCTTGTAGAAAAAGTAAGAGAGAGAAGGGGGGAGAGAGAAGGTTGGAGAAGGACCACTCTTGGTGGTACAAGCGTGGGGATGACTGAAGTACAGCACAGTCACGTTTCATTTCATTACCATGTTATTTCATTCGAGCTAATCTCACTGTCCCTTCGGCTCTGGGGCATTTCCCATTTTCCCATTTGTCACCTACCGCAGTCATGTCTCCCATGCAGTCTCTTATGGACTCTGCATGTTTCCCTCTTGGGCTCTGTCTGCCCCTGTGAATCCAACGGACTTCAGTAGACCTTCCCAATGTCTTGTTTCTCTCCCAAATACTGCTACATCCCCGTCTCTTCCCATGGATGTAAATAAGCTTTTCTGAAAACCAAGGAACTGGGGGCAGGGCTATAAACGAGTAAAGGCAATAGTGCTTTCATTTTTAAAGGAGTGGGGTATGCTTCCTGTGTAGCACTTGCTTGAATCAAATAATCGGGGCCTGCAGGAGGTAAAATACACATGGTGGAAAAGGGAAGAAAAGCAAAATTTACCATGTCAAAGAGAATGCACTTTGATCGGTTTTCATGTTCTGTGATTCGTATTAAACTTTCAGCTTTGTCACTTACTATGAAAGCAAAAATAAGCAAATGTGTTTACTTGCTTGCTTCAGTTTAGCTCTCAGTTTTTCTGCAGGAAAAAGTCTCACGAAACGATATAGGTGAATGCACTAGAAAGTTAAATATTTTCTTGTAAATGACAAATGGCCTTGAAATACTACAGGAAGGAGCCAGTGAATGCTTATTTTAACATTTTATTTTGAACAGTCGATGTGTGAGAAACTAAAATGGGCAATGACTGTGTCTGTAAAATGCCTAGCACATGCTCAGGCAAAACCAGTGCCGGTTGTGGATTTCATTATTGGTAGCTGCATCTTTCATAAAGCATTGTAATTGGTGTTTCAAGACCCTGGCCTGTTTGTTAATTTGACACAGGTGAATGGTGTCCATCCAGAATGCAGATTCCAGCTGGAGATTCACAAGGAAGAAACAAGGTGCATGGAACTTCTGAAGAATGCAAAGCCAGTGGACTACAAAGGTAAGAAAGGATAAGCTGTAATGTAGAGTCAACTGGAGCACACAAGATTTTCTCCCTTTACCTTCTTTCCTGTTGTGGTTGCGGTTGCCGAATTTGTCTGTACTGTGCTTATAATTTTATGTATTTTAGAATTTAGGCAGATTTTGCGTTAAAGGTACAGCTGCAGCAAGCACGTTGTGAGAGGTGTGCCAGGTGCTAGGCACACACTGGGTAGAATGCTAAATGGGAGCAGATGCATTCTCATGTTTTAAGCTGTTGCTGCTAGTGTTTTCTGACTGGCAGAGAAGTTGCAGGCTGGTGGTGACAGGACCAGCAGAAAGAACAAGTGTGAGGAAAACTTGAAAGCCCTGGATCCAAGCATGTCTCTCTAGCTATGGTTGAAAGTGAAGTACCAGTGGCAGGAATGATCTCTGGGTTTCCCAGGCAGAAGATGTTTCAGACAGAAGATCAGATTCACCCCCAGAGTACCACAGAGTCATGCAAAGGAAATAATGGACAGTAGCGTTACATTCAAAAAACAAATTCTCTCTGTTACTTTGTTGTCTTTATTTTCTCCCTACATAGGAAGATAAATATAGAGCTACAGATATGGCTAGTTCTAATTTAATAGAAGAGAGAAGGAAGAGCACATGTAGTTTATTATTGTTTACTTTAGATTTTACTAGATTTCCTTGTTGCATTTTCATAGGAGTGAAAATTATGAATAAGATTCTGAAAAAAATGACATCTTTCTTGTAAGTTGGAGCTTCTGGTAAAGCCATTTGCTCAGCAAGCAAGATATAAAGGCGACAGATAAATCCAGACAGCCAAATGAAAAGCAAATCTGTAACATTAAAGTAGCTAGGGCGGAATTTCGTTAAAAGTTTTTGGTTTTTTAGGAAAGTTGGAAGTGTGTATTTATTTATTTATTTTATTTTTTAATGACAAAGATATTAATCATAGAATCACAGATTAATATTTTATGATTAGTTATCTTCTGAAAACCATGTGCCAGAACTTGAGCTGAAGGCAGTCTCTACTCATCTACTGGTGAAAAGGTAAAAGTGCTTCTTAGAGTGCTTCATTTGTGTACGTTACCTGCCCAGCGCTCCTCTGGCAACATGCAAAATATTGGAGGGAAGGGTGGGCTTTCAGTGAAACAGAGAAAAAGGGGAAAGAAATTTTAGATCTGAAGGCAACTGAACATTTTTCAGTTCAAAATACAATTTTGGCTTTTACAAAGCAATGTCAAATATAAACCTAGTAATTAAATTTTTGTTGTCAAATGATCATTAAGTGGCTGGAAGTGTTTAATTTCAAATTAGTTATACAAGGCCCTAAGCCTTATCGATGTCCTGCCTTTTGGTATGGTAGTCCTGGTATGTAGTGTCTCAGAATAACTGCTTGGAACACTACAGCTCTGCAGTGCGGTTGTTTTCCTTTGACTGAACTATGTGCTATGTAGTGTATTTGTTTTTTCATATTTGGTCTGTTTTGTATGTGCTCTGATGATTATGGTACCTCAAGGACCTGCCATCTGCAGTGCCCTTTGAGCATAAACAGGAGTCCCAACTCACAATGATTTCTCCACCTCTCTTCTTGATTTAAATACAAAACTCCCTCAGTGCATACTCTAATATCAATTAGTATACAATAAAATAATTAAAAGGATCATCAACAGTTTGTATTTTAGTATAATTTCTCCTATTGATTAATCCAGATCAGTAATTAGAAAAATTATAATAACAGTGAATAATTTACATGGATATCTCTCCAAGCAAAATCTTACTGGAATAATTCATCTACATTTAGATTTTTTTTTATTCACATGAGTGGTGAAGAGAGACGGCTGTTACATAAATAATACTAGTGTGAAGCCAGATGGAGAAATAATTACTAGCCCAGCTTAATGAATTAGATCTTGAATTAATAAATTCACTAATAGCTATTATACGGCTTTGAAAGTCAAGCTTTCTTCAAGATCCACTTTTGTGATCCAGATGTTGGGCAAGGGTATCCTTGTGATGCACACCAGTTTTGTGTTGGGTTCCCTAGGGGAAGAACGAAGTTTGCTGTCAATATTTTCTTCACAGCCTCTTTTCACCAGAAGAAGGGTGCTTCCTGAAGGCAAGCTGCTGTGTAAGAACTTCGTGTCTTGGAAGGAGACAGTGTTCCTCACAGTGTTGATTCAACCCTGCAGGTAGTGATAACACAGCAGTGGAAGGATTTATACATTTAATTGAATGTCTGGCTGAAACGAAGGAAAAATCCATTTTGTAGGAGACTGGAATAAAGCCCCTGTGGTAATGAGCCTTTAAGAACTGTATACTTAATGTTATAGGAGGATTTATCCTATGTTTTGTGTTACAGATACTTTTACCAAGAACCTGTTCAGAAGAGCCTACATTAAATATATGTATTTGCATTTCCAAAAATTTCCATTCTCTATGTGTCCTTATTTTCCTAATAAACTATCTGTATTCATACAAAGATGTAGGGAGTATTTTGAACAGAGACTTGCAGATTGTCGTGGTGGTACACTGACTGCTGATAAAGAAGAATTACTAATGGAAATTGGCAAGCTGGAACTAGTCCAATTCCTAGGTCCACACCTAAAACTTGTAGTACACTTGAAACATAATTCATTATAATAAATCCACAAAACCTATTTCACATTTTCCTGAATGGGAAAGATGGTTGTACAGCCCTTGTCACACTTTTCTAGCTTTGGTATGTGCTACTTGCCTCACAAAAGCTATAACGAAATCTAGTGAAATGAAGGTTCACTAAGATTTTCCACTGGAGGCTTGTGCCTCCATTACAAAATCAGTGGAAATTTTTTATTAACTTCTTGAGCACCTGAGAAGCCTTCACACCTCTGTGTAACATGCTCCAGAATTTGGCTGCCGTGCTCAGCTACTGAATTTGGAAGGATCCAAATTTTATGGAACTGGCAGTTTCTCCTTTGGCGTAGATGGTAAATATGTATGGAATACCTTATCTAATACTTCTCAGCTCCCAGTTAGGGAGACATAAAGGAAAGATTTAAAGGTGATTGTGATATTTTTTCTTTTTTACTTAATAAAATGATGTTATAGTCATCTTTCCTGAGCTGCCTCATAACATGGGCTGAAGAATTTCACTGAATAATTTGTGTAGTGGACCTAAAATCATTGACTATGAAGTCTGTGAAGGACTTGCTCACTTCATGGCTTCATAAAGCAACAGTGTGTTTTGCAAAAGAAACACTGTATAAATACTGTGTAAATATCCTTTAAACAATGCTAAGGATATATTAAAACCACAGAACCCAGTTTGTCTAAATTCTGCTCATTTGCCAATGTCAAGCTGTGAGACATCCAGACTTCCTGCTTTGCACCCTTCGGGGGATTTTCAGACATTAGCACATACTCCTCCATCAGTGGAGAGCATTGCGTTCCATTTAGGGAAGAAGGTCACTCTCCAAAGATCCGTGGCAGTGTCTTCCTCTCTGTAGTGCACTCTAGCAAATCTAGTTGTTTACATTATGAAGACTGTATTAGCTTCCATCCACATTTGTTTTCTTCTTTCCTCCTATAATTTGACACCCGAAGTATAGATGCACCTTAGCTGGAAGCGTAGGAGAGGATTTTTTTTTTAGCACTGTCATTTTTAGAGGGCAGATTAATTCCATTCTAAATAGCTCATAATAGCTAGAGACTTTGAGGTCCATGTGGGAAAACACTAATTTATCTTTTACCTACTACGCGTGGGTAGTCTTCTTAAAAAAATAGAAAGCTCCCAATAAAAGTCATGAAAAATACATAAAAAATGGCCAACTGCAAATTTCTGTCTTTTTTCAGTGTTTAGAATTTTAACTTATAAAGTAATCGATTCATTTCTGTTCACCTTTAAATGAAAAGTGAAATCTTGTAGTCAAAAATGTTAAAACTCTGTCAATAGCTACAGGGCTCTACAACAGAAAGTTCCAAAAAATCAAGTCTAGGTTGCGGTTCTTTTTTCATTTTGGACTGAGTGGCTGCACGGTTAAGTAAGTCCTTTTGGTTTTTGCTGTCCAAAGTGTGTTTTTGTGAGACCCATATGCCAGACAACATTTTTAATTTTAGATATGGCATCTTAACTTTGAGGAAGAGATGTAGACGGAAAGAGAAATGGCTCTGGAAAGAATTTCATAAAGCTCTCAAAGAGAGGCTTCATAATGCAGCTAGTAATGGGAAATGAAACCAGACAGGACTACCAAAATGATACTCTCACTTATTCATAAATTTAAAGGAAGAGGGACCAATTTCACTCTGTAATCTAATCTCCCAAATTAGACTGCCAGTAGGATTTCACTCAGTGATTCCAGCACTAAGCTCATAATGTTGTGGATAAAACAGACCACATCTTTCTGAAGGCTCTTCGGAAGAGTGGGATGAATATTCAGATGTTGGACCCACAGCAAGTTGTCCAGAAGTTAGTTTATCCAACTAATCTCTGCTGTTCAGGCTGTTTCTCCAGTAAGAAAGGTGCCTATTTTGCATTCTAAACCCACAGGTACACTTATGTGGGAAACTGACGTTTAGTTCAATTTTGTTATGAACTCCGTGAGTTGCGAAGTTTCTTTCTGCATGTCAACACACACACATGCAGCTCTGTATCGCGCAGAAGGAAGGACTGACTGTGAGTATAACTAAGCCAACCTGATGATCACTCTCTCCTCCGCATCAGTAAATAGGAGACTTGAACAAAGCCAGATGAGGCCTTTCTTTTGATACGGTTCTGCCTTTCTCAGTCCTCCCTATCTCTACAACGTCTTCGATCAGTTTTTATTTGGTTTTGCAGCTGTTTTCTCTGTAAAATGAGTCAGTAGTTCAGACTGCAGTGTTGCTTAGAGTTATCCAAGGTAGCATTAAAGGTAGAATTAAGTGAGATAGTGGAATCATGGATCTTCCTGTCATGCAGCACCAGTAACACTTGGCAGGGCAACTTTAGCTTTGTTGAATCTCTGCGTTGCTGCTTTTCTAGCTGTGGTGCGGACCTGCTGCTACTTCTTGGTTCACGTGTTTTTGAACGAGGGGTTGCTTTGAATGTTTGTCTGGTTTTGGCTTCCATTAATTGAAGTGTCATTGTTAATGACACCACATAAAACTGTCCATCCTTGTGGTGTTGGATAACATCTGGGCTTTGTGGAAGTTATCCTTAATTACATGAGGGCAGAAGAGAGGCGGAGCTGGCTCATCTTACAGGGAGGCTGGGCGATAGGTGAGAAAGAACCCTGAATGAAAGGAGGTATGGGAAGTGTAGTTACCTACTGAAGCATGAGCAACAGGAAATTAATGGCAAAGACCAAGAAAATGTCCTGATCAGCCTCATTTCAAATCTCACAGAATAAAGGTTAGTAAGAGTGACAACAAACTTTCTTGGGAAGAAGAGAAATAACATGTGGCCACAGATACATTCTACAACTTTGAAGGTCTGAAATTTCTACCCCTCCCCAAAGGTAAATAGAAATTCAGCAGTAGACATTAATAAATGGCATTTGGAGCCCTGAAAAAGGAAAGTGCGCAGCCATAAGTGAATTTATTGTATTTTTCAGAAGATTCTGAAAGAAATACTGCCCCGCATAGTTTTGCGCTTGAGCCCTGATCAAGACAGCTGTGGCCATGGCATTCTACTCTCCATGACAACCAAAGTTCAAATACCACAAGGAAGCAAATCTTGAAAACCAAAGCACTCAAAGAGTTCCAACTAATACAACAAATAGCATGTGGGTTAGACATAATCCAGACTAACAGAAATATACGGTCCTAATACTTTACACAAACTTTTAATATTTTGTAGTGGGGTTTATCTGAACAGGAGATTGATATTAAATGGTATTTTATGAAGAATGTATGGCGTGTCTAAATTGGGGCAACATGAGGATGAAGGTACCTCTTACACTTTAGATTGTACATCTATGGATATCCTTCCAATATAATAGAAAATGATGTTCTTATGGTATGTTTAGAGTGCTGTCCAGTCATACAAAAGTAAACGCTGTTGTCCCCAAATAACATTTTGATTAATTGGAAAGCAGGTTTTACTTGGTAGAAAATTTGGATGGAAATTGTTTTCTTTTTCAGAGAGCTTTTTTCAAAGTTTTTAGCTGGCAACTTCCATATTTCCTCACAGTACCCTGAAAATATGTAAATTACATTAAAAAATAAAATTGGCATGTAGGTTCTTGGTTCTCTGATGGGAAACTGTGCTTCAGCAAGGAAATGAGGCATTTCTTCTGAAGTGTTTCATGCAGTGAAAAGCCAGTAATACCCCAAAAGTCTCAGTAGCAGTATTTTTGCCATTCCTGCTAATAGGACTGGCTTGTAAAAACCCATAAACTGCAAACATGTTGCATGAATATGAGGTGAACTCTACTGGTTTTGTCATTCTGTTTAACTAGTTAAATCTGGTGTAGACTGTGGACTTCCCAAATTCTACTTGCTGTTCATCAGTAGTTTTTGTTGATCATTAATTAAAAAAGTTTATGTTTGCTGAGTATTTCTGAGTAATCAGAGCTTGTATACACTTTATACAGTTTCACAACAGTGCTGTAGTTCAACATGGGCATATTGTTGTTGTCGAGTTGCTTCTCGACTGCCATCATTTTCACACCGCTGCAGGCCGGCAGCTCCTTGCAGAGGGGCACTGGGGGCTCCTGGGCAGGCAGGGCCTGGCAGGGCAGGCAGAGCCCGTTCCACTCCAGCCAAGGCAGGCATGGGCAACCCCAACTCCGGGCATCGCACAGCCCCTGGGGTGGGGACAGCCAGGGACATCAGCCTGCAGGAGGGGGCCAGGGTCTGGCCTGGTGCGGGGAACCGGGCCAGACACTGCCGCGGGATGGGCGGGCAGGACCATGGTGGTGGATTGGGTGAAGCCACGTGCACCCACAACATGGCTGAAGGCCCAGACCTGAGCTTAGATGGGAGCCTCGGCAGGGCCGTGAGGCTGGACGGGGCCATTGAGGCCTGTTAGTACACTCAGGGCCCTGACAAAAGTAGAAGGCAAATAAGTTTAGCAAAGTAGCTTGGAACAACAGTGTGCTTGCTACTGTCTTATTCCTATTACTGTTTTAAACAGTTCTGCTGTGTGTTTGCTTTGCTCCTAGTTTGTTAGCTCGCAGTTTCTCTAGCACCTCTTTTCTTTCTTATGACTTGTGTGAAAATGCAGGAAGAATTTTAGTCTGTATATATTCATAAATTCTCGTGCAGCCTAAACTACATGCTGCGGCGTTCAGACCTACAGTCCAGAAAACCTTGCCCGTGAGAGGTGAGACTGCTTCTGCTTTGTCGAGTACAAAAATCAAAATGTTTCCCCATTTGAAAAATAAACCCTGGAGTAGCTGATAACTTTCTGGCTGATTTTCAAAGCACTTTCTCTTTGTTTTATGTATCATGCATGCCTAGACATTTTAAAAAACGCTAAACCTCTCTTCGAATTGGCATTTTTAAAATCCTAATGCAAAGTGCCACCTGGTGGTGAATGTACGGGTGAGACGGATGTGTGAACACAACTTCCAGGACAAACTCAGTGTTACACATTGTTATAGATGAAGAAGCACAGGTGGGTAAGCAAAGTTGTTGCTCAGAGACTGGATCTCAGCCAGCAGGACAAGGAACGTAATGGCGATACTTATGTAAGCTGAAAAAATGAGAAACAAAATATAGTTTATAGTCTATTACGTTTCCTTTCACTGTAAAGTATCTGCAAATGCATCACAAGCATTAAAGTCCAAACATTCAAATAAAGTAAGTGATCTCATTGAAACTAAGAGTAGCATCTGCAATATCACGTGGAGGAATGGGAGGGAAGAGCAGTAGAGGCGTGACACCGTGGCCACACTTTTGAGCGAGTCATTGAGCAAAGGTTTTCTGGGAAGATTGGTTGCTTCCTTGGGTATGCTGTGAATGATGCCCCAGAGAAATAAATGATGCAAATAAAGAGGTTGAAAAGAGATTGTTATATGTAGGATGCAGGGGGGTTCTTCTAGACAACACAGAAATAAAGATGAAGAACCTATGGTGTTTTGGGTGTTTTTTTGCTAGCTTTATTAATAGGTAAAGAAGGAGGTAAAGAGTATAGTAGTAGAGATGCACAGGAATAGCTGGGGAGCTAAGGCAGATCAAGAGCTAGGCTGGTTTTATATGTGTACACATCAGGGTGAAAGGACAAAAACATTCAAGGCTTGAGAATTTATTGAAGCTGGATGCAAACAGAGACTAAATTAATGAATGAACATAAAAAGATATAAATGTACATTAAAATACTTCTGGGTACTTAAATTTATTTTTTTAAATATGATAAAATAAACATTGGAGCAATTTAAGTTTTATTTAAAATGTGAGATATTTTCTATAGAGTTATTGGTAGAATTGTTACTAGAACTAAAACAGTGACAGTCCAGAAATCCTAACACTGAATGAATTAATGGCTAGACAGAGAGTAGTAGAGAGTAAGTGAGCAGAGAATAAAATATCAAGCTTGATCAAGCTAGATATTCTATGTGCAGAGACTCATTTAACATAGCATTTATCCCACCTTCATTTTCCAACAGTGTAGGTACCTATAGCACTGTAGGCTGCTATATAGTCACTGTGGAGAAACAGGCAATTGTTGGGAACAATTAATCTGGCCTGTTTTCTTGTGGTTTAGAATGAAGTGAATCATGCTCTGTCACCCTCTGACAATAATTCAGATGTCATTGTTGTTGTAAAAGAATACTATGGTGGGTAAAGAGCAGTAGCTACATGAAGACCTGTGAAACTCACCAAGGTCTCCAGATGTGCCACATTTTGAATTTCCAGAATCGGTGGGAAATTAATTGCTAGTTTCAGTTGTGCACAATTAAGCTTGTGCTGTGCAATAGAGATATGTTGTTGTGGTGGAAGAGACAAATTGATGCAAATGTAGTAAGATTGTTAACTGTATCCCACCTCAGCATAAGGGTATGCTTTGCTAACAGAAGAAAAAAGCATATAACTGCAATATTGTCAAAAATCTGTAGTAATAAGAGGAGGGGGAAGTGAGGAAAGGTGTGAGTTGAAAGCCCAGAAAAGTGCATATTGTTTAACAGATGTACTTCTAACAGGCTCTAGCAGCGCACCAGAAACAGAAGCACACTGTAGTCATTCAGTGACTATAAATACCTCCAGGACATTTCAGCAGTTTTCTCAACTATCCTGTACCGTAATAAATAAGCCTGTAAATATACATAAATTGAGGCTTAATGTTCTTCTTGGAATTCTGATGACAGCCACTGAAGTTTCACTCTCATGATTGCTGATGCATCTGAATGTAGTCTAGAGGTAAGACATACGTCTTTTCTGTTATTTCATCTATTTGATTTAGGGAGTCTGAAAAAGTATCATTCTCTCCTGTGCTATAGATGCCTGTAAGGTCCTAAAACACTGAGTAGAAACTGAGGTAAAAAAAAGAAAAAAATTGATTCCCCGGAAAACATTAGTGACTTGTAACATTTTGAATGTCAAAAACTTGTATACTGATTTTCTTCCTGCAAGCTAGCTTCAGGGCCTGATACAAATTGTGTTGGCTAATTTTAGTGAGAATAGGACTTGGACCTCTGTTTTTCTGTACAATATTTCACGTAAGTGAAGCTGAAGTAAAAGTTTTGTGATTTTTTTGTGGAAAAGGTGCTGATCAAGCTCTGAAGTCCATGTTGTTCAGCTGCCTTTTTAGCAAAACTTTAGCCCAGTCCACACAGCAGTGTAGCAAAAATTTGTAAAGGCTTCCAAACTGTTTGCAGATTGCTGTAGCAAACCCACCATTTTACAGAGAGTATACTCAACAAAGGGGAAAATTTGTGAAAGTCATCAGCTTTTAAGGGTGTACGTGAACACTTTCATGACTCATCTCAGCTCTTACTTGTTAGTGGAAACGGGTATGAACTACAAAGGTCTGAAGTCGCACAAGATGCTAATTATTCTTGTGTACTCGATGGCTTGTTTATGCTGGCTCAGGCAGTACATCCATCAAAGCCAGAAGAGTTGCATTTTGTCGCTATAATTCTGAGTGCTGGCAGATGAAAAAATAGTTTCTTTGTCTTGTATGTCACATTGCTGTTGTTGTTTGTGGCTTAAAATCAGTTGGAAAGGAAGCATGACTTCAACTGGCTGAAGTAAATATTCTTTTACTTTGCGTAAGCCCTGGTGTTGCATCATAGAGATGTAGGACTGGATTTTAATCCAGTACAGCAACTCGGGAAGCACCTAAGCATGTTGAAGTTTCATTGACTTCAAAGGGTACGAAGATGACTTGCTCAGACGTAAACCTCTTAAATTATATACACATGGCCAAGTCAACATCACTTCAGAAATATTATTACTCATGCTAAAAGAAAATCCACAACTGCTGGAGGGACTAGCAGGTAGTCAGGTAGAACAGCACAGAATAACACTCATGAGTTAATTCTTAAAGAAATGTATGAACCAGTTGCAGGGGCAGATACACTAGAAGGGACACACTCTGTAGGATCATCAGGAAAAAATGAATTATTATGGAGTTCAAATAATATTACATTCTGGGTCAGTTGATAAAAACACTCATTCAAGAGGTAAAGGCCATAAGCCTGAAAAGAGTGAATTGTCAATGGGTACAGGAACTTCTCAGCCAACTCTGGAGTACAGATAAAAAGAATGCCATTTTCACAGCTCCTAGTCCTAAGTAAATCTCCCTTACCCTAAGGTAAGGCTAACAGAAGGAATCCAATGTATTGGTCTAGGAGTCAAAGTTACTGAAGGAACCAAAACAATTAGTCCTCTTCAGGTGGCTGGAGGACTTGACGGGCTGAGGTTAGTCACACAGTATTAAGCAAATAAGGGTGTGAATGATTGAAGACAGGTACCTACACTCTATATTCTGCAGCTAAATCAACTTCACTCTCTCTTGGGAAGAAATAAGCATTTTTTAGGATGAAATTCTTCTGACTCATTTTAGGTGCTTGCTTTAGAAATTTATTAATTTAAACAGGAGTTGGCAGTGCATGGTTACGGAGATGAGATTTAGCTGTATACTCTGCTATGTTAGCAAACTGGGAGACCAAGAGAAGCAATTGTCTGTCTCTGGCTCTTGTGAGACTGCATCTCAGCACTGTGTCCAGTTTTGGGCTCCTGTGTACAGAAAGCCATCAGTTGGCTCAGCAGAGAGCATGGAGATGGCACTAGAATATGCAGCATATAATGACCGACTGAAAGCTGGGTTTGTTCATCTTGGAGAAGAGTGATCTGATTACTGTCTTCATCTACCTAATGGACTTATAGAGAAGATGAAGTCAGGCTCTTCTCAGATGTGAACAGAAAAATTCAAACAAAAGACACAACAAGAAGCAATGGAAGTGACCTGCAGCAAGGGAAATCCAAATCAGATGCATGGCAAAATTCTTTGTGCAGGAATTGTGTGTGCGGGTTGCCAAGAGAGCTTGTGATAGACTGGCAATTTGGAATCTCCAAATCTCTTTGGAGATTTTTGGTGCTTGACTGGAAAAGGCATTGAAGTGAGTATGGGTGAGTGCGTGAGGTAATGAACAGTAATACATTTGTTGCATACCTCTTAGGAGGTTGGTACAAGGCAGTAGAGAATAAGGCATTACTTGTTATTTATCCACACAGTGTGAAGTGTTCCCATAGTAATCACTTTTTTTTGACATAATCTTTCTGATTATAGAACTGATGCTGCATTTAGAGGTGTATAATCATAACAGGAGTGAATAAAGACCTAGTCCCCATGAACAAGTCACTCCTCTGGAGAACAGAATTTTGCTTGGGAAACTGCATAAGGATGACTCTGTGAATTGGTGACCACATGCAGATTTTAGACCATAATCCTCCTCTCATCTTCTTTTTCGTCTCCAAGCCCTATTCTTCTGTAATGCGCTCGGGATCCCTAGTTTAAATGTACTTTGAAAGAAACTTAAATGTTGAAAGTAGGATGCTAGTAGACACTTTAAGTCAACACAAGCTGTCCAAGTTTAATTGCGTTAACATGGTTTAACACAAATACAGAACTTTTAAATATTCCTTTTCCAGTTTCATTTAACTCAGGTGGCTTGTTTTTGGGCATGACCTCATTAACATGAAGTAAATAAATAGTGAATTGCTAATTGCTAATACTATAATTATTCTGAAGAATATTATTATTCATGGATGTGAGCAGTTTCTAATCCAAGTTTCATTTTCTCCACTGAAAGGAACAAACTGTCCCCGATACTTTAAAATAATGTTATGGAGATAATGCTGTTCGGATAAAAGTTTTGTTTCTCTCTATGTGTTAATTACAAATTTAGATTGTCAGTTGTCAGTTGCCTCATTTGAAGACATAAATGCCTAGAATTTTGCACATGATTTTTTTTTTTTTTTTGAGATAACTGGAACTGAGATAATATGACAAACATTTCCTTAATTCTTTGTACTCATAATTCTTCATCAGGCTTATATTCAGAAACCTTCATAACTCTTTCCTTGGCTTAGAAGGCATGCATTGTAAGTAGTCAACTTTAAACAAATAGAGCATCGTTGGTCCAAGTGCCTATAGCAGGCCGCAGGAGGATTTATGCTCTTTCACAAGGTACTGCTTTTGAGCCACATTTATATAGACATCAAGCATGGGCAAAGCCGCAACAAGTAGTTATTCTGTACTAGTAACAAGTTGTCACTAGTGCAACTATAAAACATGCGCATAACGTTTTATGACCTCCCTTCCTGAAATCAATATACAGGATCATTCTTTGTTCAAATCTCTGTTATTTAGTTTAGGAGAGGTGATTTTGTTAGCCCATGTCCTTTGTTCCAAAAATTCTCCAGTCACGATGCGCTCCCACCGTATTTGTGATGCTGAGTCCAATGAATTACTACTACTTTTTTTCGTGTTTTCTGATCTTTTCTTAGCATGATCCCATCAAAATGACATAGTTTTAATGAGACATTTTGCAAACAATGTATTAAGTAGCATAAAAATAATGTGGTTAATCAGCAGACTCTTATGATTCCCTTAACATTTTCATAGAAAATACTATCTTTGCAACTTTCTTGAAAGAGTCTAATCTTTCTCGAACTACTCATCCACAGCTTCCACCAAGTCTTTATAAGGTAAATACAGTAGGGTGATTCAGACCAGACTGAGCTTTCAAGTTGGTTACTGCTGGTTTTGTTTCAGGATGTGTTGGAGTTTGGGATAACATCACCTGCTGGCGTCCTGCGAAGATTGGAGAGACTGTCACTGTCCCTTGCCCAAAAGTATTTAGCCTTTTTTCTGGCAAACCAGGTATTTCATTTTAATGTGGATTTTTGCTGACCTCTCTTTTGTATTTTATAACATAATATGCTAAAAATGGGAGGTGGGGAGGTGTTGCAGTTTAAGGTGTTTATGTTCTTTTTAAAGAGTTTAAATAACAGAATCTTAACAGAGCTGTGCATGATACATCGTAAAAGGACCAAATAATTGTCTTTGTGATCCATATAGTGTTCTTTGAGACAAATACTAACTATATCACTGATATAGTGATACTCATCAAGGCTGAAGACATTGCTTGCTCTTTTTGACCCAATTTTGTTAATTATTAAGTAGCTGAGCCTGACTGACTTTTTAACAGTTGCCAGCAGGTCACATGCAGGTTGTTCCTTCTCTGCTTAGGAGGGGGGCTCTGCCTTGCCTTCATGAGAATAACGAGCCAACATTAGCACATAATATCTAAAAATAATCACTGTTGCAATTTAAGGTAGTTATTATGAAACCTTTTATTGGGCTTTTAAAAGAACTTGAAAAAACCTCATCTGTGTCTCAGATTGCTGAAACATTTAACTGTTTTAAGTCTACTGTCTCCTGCACCATCTTGTCAATATAATATTGACATATAATAGACCACAATACTGTGGCTTAATTTTGCACTTTGGGTTGTTAGTGGGGTTTTAAAAATAGATGATGCACCCATAGCATTTCATAGATGTATCTCAAAATGCAGCAGGAAGAATATTATCCCCATTGCTCAGGTCAGAAAACCGTATCATAAAGAGCTGGTGAAAGGCACAAAACTTATCACAGTGATCTAATTCTGCTTTTGAGGTCTCTATGGAGAGCTTTTTAACAATATTACTTTTAACATAGAGGCTACCTTGCGGTGTGACTAAAATACCTTTATTCTCAAAACAGTTGATTAAGTCTTGTTCCAGTAAAAAGTAGCTAACTAAAACAGTCTACAGGTGAGCAAAGATTTTCATTCCTGGAGCTGGTGAATCTTGATTAGCTTATCGTCAATAGTCTAAACAGTTTATAAGGGGGAAAGTATGTGTAATCTTCACTAAATCTTGTGAAGTCTATAAAAGTATTTAAATGACTCGAAGATATTAAGGTATTGTCATAAGACAAGGCAAACTAGTAAATGTAAAAATTCAAAATCTGAATTAAATCACACTGCTTCTGTCTGTTTGCCAAAAGCTGGAGCATGCACCCTCTCTCTGGAGTTTGGATGTTGGATATTTAACAAATGTTAGTATCTTATATTACAATAACATTTTAAGTTTCCTATTAAAAACTGCAATTAATATTTAAGTCTGAAACCTTCACAATACATTACAACTCTATGGCCCTTGGGCATTAAGACTGAAAGATCACTTCCTTTTTATAGTTAGCTCTAATTTTCCTGTATACAGCTTTTTTTCATAGCTACCTGTTTAATTCTTGCTTGTGGAACTAACAGGGTAGGGTTTTAGAGGTACTGGTTCAGTTAAGAGGATTTTTTAAGTCTTGTCTTTCTATAATTTCAGAGAAGGAAAACAGCAAACATCTTGCATCGCTGATTCAATTAAGATCTAACTAAGTATCTCAGCACCTTTATAATTTGATTATGCTCAGGAATATATAATTTATTTAATTCATACACAGTATATTTCAAATTCACTTGGTTCTTATGGCAAGAAAATATAAAAATATCTTTCAACAAGAAATCTAACTGGTTTTACTTAGCCAGATTTGTGAGATGTATGTTTTAGTTTTTTTCAGGGTTTAAGAGGAATTAAATTTCAACTACAAGATTGTCTAGATTATGTTACTTTTTATGGAAGTATTCCCAATCAAAAGCAGGCTTTTAAATACCATCAATTCTTTAAAGGATTTCTTAATTTAAACTGGAAATTAAAAAAAAAATATTCTTCTCATCTTTGCAACTTTTGGACAACTGGCTCTTAATTTCTTCTGTGATGATCAAGGTTGTCGTTTAAGCATACAACATAATTAATTCTTAATTGAATATTAGTCACTTTATATTAAATTGCTTTTTATTGTAAAAACAATCATATTATCCTAAATATTTTTTGTATTATACATGACAGTGTAAGTATATGAGTATCAGAAAGTTATTCTGTGAAGTTTTGTATTCAGATGTGTGTGTCAAATTATAGGTTTTAAGGAGGTTTTTATAGGTTTTAAGGAGGTTGCCATCGGAAATATTTAATTACATGGAAAGATAGTGTAGAAATAAACAATGTCTTCCACAGAACATTGCCTAACTGTCTTTAAGTTAGAAGGCCCTACAATACTTACAGAAGAGAACACTTCAGCATCTTGAGTACATAGGGTCTTTTTCTTGCAAAACTGGCTTTGATGTAATTTGTGGTTCTGTTAAGACATTCCTCTGCTCTGCCTAATTAGAGAATCTTGACGTACTTTTAAAGTGAAGACTTTTCAGAGTGTATAAATAGGTTACATTTTCTTTAAAAAATGCCATGTCTATGCCAAATGGCAGAAGTGGTCCTGTTCTTTGAGGAGACACTGTGGTTTGAGGTCAAGGTCTTGTTATAAGCTAGAAAGATTTTGTTGTTGGTTGATCAACCATTTGTAGGATATTTACAACTTTCCACTGAAGACTTTATACAAAGAAGAAATTCCAGTAACCGATGAGCAAGACTAAAGTCACAAAACCTTTAATTTGGAGTGTATATAAACACATTTGGTTATTCTTGGCCAAAGTTGATCTGTGACACATAAATTTGTTCTTGTGTGTTGGAAAACAGGCATCTTTAACTCAGTTAAAGACCAGTGGTAAACAATAAACCAAAGCAGTATGTTATTATCGATTTCAAGTATCATGGATATAAAAATTGCTGTTAGAAAGGTGAGGGGAAGTTGCTTATGATTTGACATTGTAAGAGTAAGTTATAATAATTTAGTGCCTATACTTTATTCTGATGTCAGACTTTTCAGTTTTCCCCTACGGAAACTGTTTTATATTGTGTGAAGATGGTTCAAATTAATTACATTAAGGAGCAGAATCATGGGTTGCCCCCATCTCATCTGTGTGACTTCACCTTGGAAAAAAAACAATTACTTCTCTCACTTCCAACCAAAAATCCTTTCTGAAATTAATAGATGTTCAAAATTCCTTTCGAATCATACTTGCACATCTCCTGTACCTTCCTTGGTCTACATAGTTTCAGTGATTGGTTCAAAGAGCAAGATTCAGCATGCATATTTATTTCCTTGTTCTTCAACCTATCACATTATTTGGCCTTTAAAGTGCATTACCAACTCTACCGTTCATCACCACAATATCTAAGAGCTTTTATAACTCTTCAGTTCAGCATTTGGTATTGCCTTCTCAGAGAATCTTAAACAGGAGGTTAGAACAACTCTCACTTAAATTACTTTTCTATCAAATTACTTTACCACAAATTATCCCCTTTATAGAGCAAGATGAAAGACTCCCTCCAGAATACTTCAGATAAAAGAGCAAAATATTTCAGAATTTTGCACATGTAACTGAAATAGCTGTTACACCAAGGAGGAAGGCTGCCATCACTGCTTGGAAGTACTTTTGGTTTTCTTCACTGCAGAGGCAACTCAGAGCAAGAGTAAAAGCCAAAGCAATATGAATGAAGAGCACATCAAAGGAAATGGCTGGGTAGCTGTAACAGGAGTGCTAGGAAATGCAGCATGTTAACAGAGAATGACAAAGTTAGGTTGTCTAAAGATTCATCGATGAGAAGACTTTCAGATCTTTCTGATTCAAAGTCTCAAATTTTGCCTTACAGGAAATATTAGCAAAAATTGTACGAGTAACGGATGGTCAGATATTTTTCCTGACATCTTAAGTACTTGTGGATATAATGACTATGAGGATGATTATAAGGTAGGAAAAATACTTTTTCTATTCATTTAGATACTGGTGTTCAATACAGCTATCAGACATCCTCTGCTTCTGAATAATTCCCATTTTACTCTATCAGAATTAATGGAAATCTGTAGTAATTTCTGGTAGCATTGATTGCCATATGCTTGGATTGCAAATGTCATATAAGATAAAATCAGAAATGTAGAATTCAGTAACTGTTTGAAACTCAAGGCTATAAACAGTTGGTAATTGCAGTAATGTGTCTGTACTTCTAATATTGTGGTGTTACTGGACTTATACACAGTATGTTTTTCATTGTTGTGTTTCTAGAAGTTTCTATTATAACAAATCCTAGTACTGTAATAATCTGTTAACAACACATTCACCACTTGATTGCTGGTATGTGTTTAAGTAAAGCAGAATGAATTCAGGTCATTAGATTTCTTGCCAATTGATATTGTACCTTCAATTGCGTTAGCAATACAAGTGGTTCAAAAAGCTATCAAGATATCTTAAATACAGTATAAATGGAAAAACTAATTTGTTCACTTTGCAGATTGTATTTCTTGTTCTTTCTGTTGAGTGAAGTGTGTTTTCCATCACACGTTTTACCTATTTTCTGTTTGTTTTTTCTGCTGAGGCTAAGAGAACAAGATTTTGTTTACAAGGATGAGCTTATAGTGCAAGTAAAACTCTTGTTATCATGAACAGATGAAGTTCTCTCATGAATAAAGATACTTGGCTGGTTGGGTTTTTCTGGATGTTAGCATGTATAGAATAGCTCTAGCAGAACTATTCTGTCTGGTTTGCAGAGATGTGTCAGCGTTCTAGCTAAGACGTGCAGTTCTTGCCATCTCTTTCTGTGTTTAAAAGCCCAGGCATTACTGTAGTTGAAAACAGATAATAAAGAAAATGGACAGAGTATGTTGTTTTCCCAACTTTTCTGAGGACGCATTCTAAAACACTGGTATCATCTGACAGCTCGGGGATGCACATGCATTACTGCTAAAAGAGCCATTTTAAAGCACGGTCATTCAACCCAGACGTTGTCGTGTGGAGTGAAAATGTGTCAAGACTTAAAAGTTCAAAGTAATGAAAGAGAACATTTCAAGTAGTGAGAAGTATTTAATTAGCAGATGAACTAGTATAATAGAAAAGCAGTTCTTGTTTGACACACTCATTAGTAATTTGTAGAAGAAGGAAATGCAAGTTCACTGTACTTGCAGGAATGAACCTAGAGAAACTGGAAATAGGAAGTAGTAGCAAGATTTACAAAAGCCTGGAAAAGAGCAAAATGATAAGCCAATGAGGAAAAGTATCAGAAGAGAGATGTGGAAAGCAAGTACTGAAAAAATGATTAACGGAAGTACAAAGGGGAGATAGAATATCATAGATATCTGACTAGATAGTATGGAGAAGAAATGCGTAGCATGTTGCAGGGAGGGAAAGGGGACATGCAAGCTCTGATTGCATTTCAAGCAACATGGCCTGAGGGCCCTGTCCTTTTGTCTCAAGTACCAGTGTCATTGCTCAGGGAATATTCTTTGCCTGAAGATCATAAACTGGTTGTTTCAGTGGGACAAGACAATAGTTCTTTTCTAACTTTAAAGCTGATGAGTCAAAAAGTGGATACAATGCTGCTGGCTTGTCAGAAGATAAGCTGTTCCTGTGCAAATATTACACATTTTTTAGTTAAAGGAAGGACAGAAATTATCAGAATAAATCTGAAAAGGGAAACAGGAAAGCATATGTTTAAATTCGTCTCTTCATGGAAGACAATATAAAAAATGCAAGTATCATGCAGTTGTGAGATTCAGGAGGCATTTCAGGTTCTGCATCAGCAACTGTTACACAGAAAGAAGGTGTTTTCTTGAATTCAGATCTTAGAGGTCAGTCATAGCACCTCAAAACAAAAAATCTTTACTCAACAAAAATCAGTATATTTCATTTTTATTTGACCTGGAATTTCAACAAAAGAACTAAAAATGAAATCCCAAGTATTTGGATGCAAAATGTTTTGGACACAAAAATATCATGCGACAGTATGCTTTGCAGGTGATGTGTGAGATTGCCTTCAAAGTTACAGTAACTAAAATGATCATATTGTAGGCAAGGTGGCAAAATACTTTTCTTATGGTAAGTTTTAAATTTTCTTCTGTGTGCTTTCTCTGAAGACAGTGTTAAAGGAGTGGGTAGAAACTGTTTTTGGTGTCAGTTTGGTGCCTGCATCTTCACTGCTGAATGAATTTCCATTATTCCATTTAAATATTTATTGCTTTTTTTGCTGTCTTTTAGGATATGGACTTGTATCTTTACTTCAAAGGGGACTTCTTTCTATACATATATTATATTTATTTAGCATCCATACAAACAAACATATATATCTCTCCAGATAGGCATCTATTTGGGGCAGTTTAGAATATTCTAGAGAAGGCTTAAAAGGTAGAGATTGGTGAGCAAATATTGAACAGGCAATTTATCAAAAGGTACCAAATTTTTGTGCTGAAATTACAGTGAAATGAGAAAGCTTGTTTAAAAATACCGTAAACATGTCATCTATTATTTCTCTGCCAAGTGCACAGATATTGTTCAGTGTGACAGAACTTGTCTGCTTCCATAGTTTGCATTGATTTTACTCAGAGTTAGAACGTTCAATTTTTATTCCATGTCAAATGGTATATTTGCAGGTTCTATAAAAAGAGATGATTTGCTTAACATTTTGAAATTGACTATAAGCTCCTGATACAGCCCCCTTAAATGGAATGTTTTACTGTATGTTAGATCTTCTGTTAGTATTCTTTAGTGCTCCTGTCTGTATTTATAGGGGACCAATTTGACAAGTATGACAGTGTCTGAACAATCTCTATGTTGTTATCACATCAATTTGTGGATCTAAACCTTTATTATATACTTGCAGTCTCTTTCCTTCATTACTGCTAATCTTCAAGATTGTTTCAGATTCATCAAAGAAGTGTCCTTTTTTTTCCTTTTATATTTCTGTGGATGTCGTGGCAGCACAATGGGAAAATTAATAGCTTGATTAGACCATGCTAAAAACACACGTCAAGGTGTGTTAACCCAGTCCAAGCCTCACTGCAATCTTTCCTTTCATGTGGACATATTTTGACATCTTCTGTCTAGAATGAACAAGCTAGAGATATGTCCTAGCTGTCCTGTATTAGGATATTAAAATCTCTGTCAACATTATTAATATACGGCAAGATGCCTGATGAATGTAAAGGACTGAAATGTGTCCACTTTACTTACAATAACGACTGGGTCAGTTAATACAGTGTTGCCTAATCTTAGCGTGAATTGGCCTGAGGTTTATTAGACCACACAAAAAACTATATATACAAGTTACAGGCTGTGTGATTTGAATGCGTATCGCCAGAGAATGACAAATTCATGGAGAGAAAGATCCTCAGGGCTGTTAAATGTGGTGATACTCTTGCAGCTGTGCGTAAGTAGAAACGTCATCTGTGGAAGAAGTATTCCACAGTTTGACCCATTTCCTGAAGCATTCACTCTCAGGCTGCTGTCAGAGATAACGTCCTGGGTGTGCTACTCACTACCCAGTACGGATACACTACCCAAGACAAGTGGAGGCAAGGCAGTGAGGTCAGGACTGACACAAACAAACACTGTCTTGCATGTCTGTAGCTACCCTCAGAAAACAGACGCATTACTACTGTCTGTGAGGTGGATCACTGCACTGGACTAATGGATTGTTTGTTTCGAGTCTAAATTGAATCCTTCCCTCTCAACAAAATGTAATGCACGGCAGCCATCTACCAATGCTTCTTCTGTGTGCCTAGAAGTCATGCGGCATTTATTTACATTACAGTCTACATTTTTCATTACTTGATGCTACTATTGTGAAGAGATACTTAAAGCAATACTGGTCTCCTCTTTTTTTCGGTAATGTTTAGGCTTAAGGTGAATTGAAGGACAAACATGTCAGAAAAGGGATATCATCAATTACTTGCATAAAGATTTTTAAATACCATGAGGAATACCAATTCTGTTACATATATTTTTAGTAAATTCTCTTTTGCTCTGCACCGTTTTAAAAAGTGTAGGCATGCCTGATAAAAAAGTAAATTGTCCACAACATGTAATCCATCTCTTTATCTTTTTTTATGTTTATTCTCTTAGAAGTAAGTACAAGAAGATTTTATAAATGGCTACTGTGTTGTTCATTTTGCAAAAGGAAGGAACTAGGGTTCTTTTATCCACTTCTATTTGGATTTACTCATTTCAGTGTTTCTAAAGAACTGAACTCGTTTGCTAGGCCCAGTTCTGATTTCAGAGTGTTTGTGTAGTTTCAGGTTTTCTGATATGTTCTTCTAGTATGAATATATGGATATTATGGAATGTACTCTGAAACATGTATCATGAAATTGAAGACAACAAATTTTACTTGTAAATAGTCTTATCTGTGAATACTAGACTCTCTTATATACACTATTACAGCAGTATAGTGGCCCACAGAATAAACAAAATGAAGTCTCACCTGGGATGATAATGACCATAAATACTTTAGTAATGTTGAATTATATTTTCGGTTAAATGAATGAAGAGGTGTGGGTTTTTCTTTTATGTAAAGAATAACATCTGGTCCATAGTAAAACTCCTTTGGACAAAGAATCAAGCCCTAACCTTCCTTGAGAGCGTTTTGTCCTGCAGCACTGAATTGCCCTCTCACCTCTAGAGGTCCTTCCAAACCAAGGCTGAGGGTGAAAGAGCCGCTGGGTGATCCTCAGCTTGGCCTGGGCAGCTTCGGTGCTGTGTCTGTTCTGTAAATAGCAGAAGACTTCTGTCTCCTGAACTTAGTAAAAATAGCATGACACTAACTGTGAAGGAAACATTAGCAGAACAAGGCGCCTGTTCAAAGAAAACAAAACACAAATGTGTGTAAGAATGGATTTTACAAAAAAATATATTGAAAATAGCACTAATTACACAAACTTGTACAAATCCAATTTATTTTCTTATGTATGTTTTTTCGTACCCTTTTAAAACCTGCTAACATTAGGTAGCCACAAAAAAAGAGGAACCATATTAGGATTAGAACTTTATAGTCTAGAAATCACTTACGGATTCTGTAAACATTTCCATAGAACTGTTCTGACAATCCTAAGCCACTGATTTTTGCTATGCCTAACCACTTATTGACTTCAGTTTAGTGATTGTAATTTGAATATTTTCCTCAAAACTTTTAAATTAAATTATGGGATTTCAGTTTTGGAATCAGTATTGCTCAGATAATCATGTGATAATTTTGCAGACACCGTCTGTTTTTACTACTGTTGTGAAAGCACTGTTTTTGTTAGACTTGCAGAAATTTCATGTCATTTCAATTCCATAATGGCATTTTAATTTCATATGCATGACTCAAATCAGTCTACAGTTACAAGATCTAAAGGGGTTTTGATATTTATTCTGTGTCAAAATCTTTTACAAATGTAATTATAATTTAGTTTTAAATTCCGTTTTGGTCAATCCATACCTTCTTTGGACTCACTCCTGCCAATCTTGCAAATTTCTTATTAAGTTCCAAGGTTAAAGCTGAAGTTTAGTTGAGAACTGGCTAATCATGGTTCACATAGAACAGTAAATGAGAAATAAGATACGCCCATCTTACATAAAATACATTGATTTTTATGTGCTATGAGATTTGGTATTGCTTTGCCTGTTTCTTTTGCAGCAATACAATATAAAGAGTTTGTTTCTAAAAGGTACTACATAAAATACAGAGTAGTGACAAAGATTTAATAGCTATAACTAAGTCAATATTAATCTAAAGTAATTTCCTGGTTTTCAACTACCACAACACAATGCAGAATTTAATTCTTTGTCTTTATGGGAGTCGTGTGTATATTTAACAAACATATTATTTCAGGACACCATTTTCCAATTTATTTGATGAGTCACTAAGAGTTATAAAGGTCTTACAGGCATATTAAGACACTTCTATTTACGCTCATACAGGAAGTTTAAGTAGCACCGTGATTGTATCCACTTTGATGCTGAGTCTGATAAAGTGCTTCATGCTAATATCTAAGACTTTTTGCTTGTTTTTAAAAATCACTACACCTGAATTTAAATAATTATATTTTTTATATAATGGATTCAAAATGTAGTAGTGTTTACTTAGCTTTGGAATAGTTTGAGAAGAAGGGTTAATTTCTGATCAGTAGAAAATTTTAAAACATTTAAGATTTCTGACCATTATAATACTAGATCAGTAAAATCATAGAATCATAGAATCACAGAATTATAAAATGGTTTGGGTTGGAAGGGACCTTATAGATCACTTAGTTCCAACCCCCCTGCATGGGGAGGGGCACCTTCCACTAGACCAGGTTGCTCAAAGCCCTGTCCAACCTGGCCTTGAGCCCTTCCAGGCCTGGGGCATCCACAGCTTCTCTGGGCGACCTGTGCCAGTGGCTCACCACCCTCAGTGTAAAGAATTTTTTTCTTATTTCTAAACTAAATCTACTCTCTTTCAGTTTAAAGCCATTAACCTTTGTCCTGTCTCAATGGCCCTCTTAAAAAGTCTGTCCCAATCTTTCTTATAAGCCCCCTTTAAGTACTAAAACGCCACAATAAGGTCTTCCCAGAGCCTTCTCTTCTCCAGGCTGAACAGCCCCAGCTCTCTCAGCCTTTCCTCACAGGAGAGGCATCCAGCCCTCTGATCATTTCTGTGGCCTCCTCTATACCCGCTCCAACAGGTCCATGTCTGTCCTGTGCTGAGGGCTCCACAGCTGGATGCAGGACTGCAGGTTGGGTCTCACCAGAGTGGAGGAGAGGGTCAGAATCAGCTCCCTCACCCTGCTGGCCACACTGCTGGGGAAGCAGCCCAGGATACAGTTGGCTTTCTGGGCTGCGAATGCACATTACTGGGTCATGCTGAGCGTCTGGTCAACCAACACCCCAAAGTCCTTCTCGGCAGGGCTGCTCTGAATCACTTCATCCTCCAGCCTATATCTGTGCTTGGGATTGCCCCAAGCCATGTGCAGGACCTTGCACTTGGACTTGTTGAACTTCATGAGGTTCACACAGGTCCACCTCTCCAGCCTGTCCAGGTCCCTCTGGATGGCATCTCTTCCCTCCAGCGTGTTGACTACACCACTCAGCTTGGTGTCACTGGCAAACTTGCTGAGGGTGCACTCAGTCCCACTGTCCATGTCACCGACAACAATGTTAAACAGCAGCAGTCCCAATACCGATGCCTGAGGAATGCCGCTCATCACTGGTCTCCATTTGGACATCGAGCCATTAACTGCAGCTCTATGAGCGTGACGTTCCAGCCAATTCCTTAACCAATGGGTGGCCCATCCATCAGATCCATGTGTCTTCAATTTAGATAGAAGGGTGTCATGCAGTGTCAGTGTCAAATGCTTTGCACAAGTCCAGGTAAACTGGTATGAAAGAAGGAAATGTGCTCATTAGCCACAACTTCAAGTGTACAATAGAGAATAATTAAAAATCTGTGACAAAATAATGACAAAATAATTTCAATTATGTACTTATTTCTTATTGGCTTGTACTTTGAACAAAATGGCCGTGGTCAGTATTAAGATAATGTCAAAGTACTCTTGGTTGATTAGCTTCAATCCTGACTTACACCTCCATGTAGCTTTTTCATGTTCGTCCATTTGGCAGATGAATGGCCAGCAGATAGAGCCCTGCTGACACTGACAGCTGTTGTCCTGGACTAAAAATCCACAGGATTCTTGTTTTGATTTTGGTCAGACTATTTGTTGTAGGGGTCAGGCATGTGTACAGAATGCCAGAAACATTATTTTAAATAGTGTGTTTTTTCTGGAGGAAGACAACGTTTTCTGTTCTCCCTAGTGGGTAGAAGTGAGGAGAGTCGTTTTACATGCAGGCTGCCTGACAGTTACTCTCCAGTTCAGAGCACATAGCTAGAAGCTAAATCAAGTGCAGTTACATCAGTGTGGCTGGACAACTGATGCTTTATTAGAAGGTTCTTGCAGGGTTTCACCTTTTTTTCCTTCATTTAAGAATTCTGAAATTGGATACTAGCAAGACAGGTCCAATTTCAAAAGATTTGGTCAATGGAGTTTTTCTGAAATCAAATCTAGACAGATTTTTCAAGACAGTACACCTGCCATGCAGGTTTGTTTATAGACAGCAACAATTTTGGTAAGTTGATGAAGTTTAATGCAATTTATGCATCTATAGCCACAGTTGGAGTTATTAGACAATAGTCCAGCTCCCAACTTGAGTAATGGGGTTTTTATGATGCGTTAAAAAATTGACAAGGTGAAGCAGCTTTCAACTTCCAATGCTATGAACCTAGTAAATATAGCTGGTATAGTTCCATCTGCTCCAAGAGGTGACACGTGGCTTATATACAGAGGGCGTGACTCTTGGGAGAGTGTAAATACAGTGGCTCCTGAGTTTCTTGCCAGTGCTATAGAATTGGCCGTTAGACGCTTTCTGAGGACTGAGATCATCTCAGTTGCAAATTGATAATATCTGAAGCATGAGAGAACTGGAGTAAAGGATGGGAATCCTTTATTACCTTCAGGAAACTTCTGGACCATTTACCATTCACTTTTGCAGATGCTTTTACTACTGAGTGGAAATTCACTCCTTACACATAAAAATAATCTCAGAAATGTTGTCAGATAAATTTGTGTTGAATTCTGAGACTGCCTGCAAATCCATTTCAGCTGCTTTCATTCTCTTTGAATGTTTATGAACAATTTTTTAAAAGAACATCCTTCATTTTTTTTCTTCATATGTGTCATGGATTAGCCTGGCTGGATGCCACGTGCCCACCAAAGCCACTCTGTCACTCCCACTCCCCAACTGGACAGGGCAGAAAACATACGACAAAAGGCTCGTGTGTAGAGATAAGGACAGGAAGAGATCACTCACCCATTACCATCATGGGCAAAACAGGTTGAACTTGGGGACATTAGTTTAATTTGTTACCCATCAACTCAGAGTAGGATAACGAGAAATAAAACCAAATCTTAAAATACCTTCCCCCCCAACCCTGCTTTCTTCCTGGGCTCAACTTCACTCCCAATTTTCCCTCCCTCCTACCTCCCGAGCGGCACAGGGGGACGGAGAATGGGGGTTGTGGTCAGTTCGTCACACGTTGGCTCTGCTGCTCCTTCCTCCTCACACTCTGCCCCTGCTCCAGTGTGGGGTCCCTCCCACAGGAGACAGTTCTCCATTAACTTCTCCAATTTGAGTCCTTGCCATGGGGTTCACTCCTTCAGAAGCAGCCTGCTCCAGTATGGATCCCCCATGGGGTCACAAGTCCTGCTTTGGGCATCCCCCTGCTCTGGTGTGGGGTCTCCCAGGGCTGCAGGTGGAGATCTGCTCCACCATGGACCTTCATGAACTGCAGGGGGACAGCCTGCCTCACCATGGTCTTCATCACGGGCTGCAGGGGAAAAATCTCTCCTCCGGCACCTGGAGCACCTCCTTCCTCTGTTTTTTCACTGACTATGGTGTCTGCAGAGTTATTTGCCTCATATCGTCTCACTGCTCTGTTCTGCTGCAGTTGCTGTTGCTCGGGGTTTTTTTTCTCCTTCTTACATTATCCCAGAGGCACTACCACTGTTGCTGATGGGCTCGGCCTTGGCCAGTGGCAGGTCTGTCTTGATGCCGGCTGACACTGGCTCTGTCTGGCACAGGGGAAGTGTCTGGCAGCTTCTCACAGGAGCCACCCCTGTAGCTCCCCCTGCTACCAAAACCTTGCCATGTAAATCCAATACGGTATCATTCCTTTTTTTCTGTTTATTTGATGCCTTTGCAAACTGACAACCTCCAAAGTGGTTAACTCAGCAGCGTGATGGCAGATCATGGTCTAGCCAGGCCAGTCAAGAACAGACTCAAAAGGAACAATTTGTCCACTTAACCATGAGAACCAAGGGGTTATGAATTAGATATAAACTCTCCAGGAAATGGTGGAGGCATTAGTACAGACAGGTCAGTCAAAAACTTTGTGCAGTGTACTTTGTTGGTAAAACCAGCAGATAGTGTTTTCTTCCTAAGGAAAGGAGGCCATTAGTCAAAAAATACCTTTCAATGATACTGCTGTGTCTCCCTCTACCTATCTGAGTTTAGATTCACATCTCAGGAAATCAAGGGTACAAGTCAAAAAGGCAAGTTATATGGTGAGGTATTAAGAGGAGACATAGCTCTAAGACATTGATTGCAAGATAAAAAATGTATTTGAGAAGGGCTTTTAACTCTTCATGTTTTTATCACAGCTGTTCCTCAATTGCCACATGGGGATGCTATTAAGAAACAACAGATTTGAAACAGACATCTTGGTTTTCTTTTACATACTATAAAATCATTCTGCAGTACTGTCTTCTGCAAGATGCCCTTTAAGAGAAAAGCACAGGATATTTTGAACAAAAACAACATTTGGAGTTTACAGCAGCTAGAATTGGAGCTGTACTCACAATGTGCTCTGTGCTCATTTTAGGTCTGGTGAGGGTGTCAACTCCTTTTGACCAGTGTCTCACTTTAAATGGGTGTAAATTGCAGCAGAAGCAAAAGAAAGACTAATTTGAATTGAAAAGACTAAGGCTCAAACTCTGGCTACCCAAAAACTTCAGTCAATTTAACTATATGGTTTTGAAGTAAGCTGAATTGATGAACATCGTCTTTAAATTTATTTGACTATGTTTACTTGAATTACCTTAGTTTCTTACTGACTTATAAAATATACATCATCTGCGTGCACATGTGTCTGTATGTACATATTAAAGCCCCTATCTATTGAAAGAATGGTGCAACACCATTAAAACTGATTAAAATCTACAATTTTTATATACTTCTGTGAGAAAACAGTATTTAAAGCACAGCTTAATCAGTAGCTTCTGACACTTCACCTTTCAGTAAATTTCCTTTTAAAAATGCCTCCTCCCTCACTTCCCTGTAATTTCCCTGTACCAAGCACTGTTGGGTTCTTTTTCATTAGTCTGTAGTAAGTTTGAGATGCATGCTCATTGTTGCACATTGGCATCACTAGGACTATGTGCAGTTACCACTAATAGTGGTCACACTACCAGAGGCTGCTAATGTACGGACACATCACATAACATAACTGAGATTTTTGAACAGTAAGCAAAAAATAAGTACTTTTATGTGACTAGAATTAGCACCCAAATGAATTTAATCTGACTAGATTGTACCTATCTGCATTTAATCCGGACAGCCTATGCCTTCTCTGTAGTTGAAGGAGATCTAGTCTTTGGAGCCTGCATGGAAATCATATTATCCTAATTTCTTTGAATTGCTACAGCCACAGCAAAGCACATTGATCATAGTGTAGAAGAGTCTGTTCTCTTCCATTAACTCCCCCTCTCTCAGGGGACAATGACTAATTCTGTGGAGTTCGCTACCTTTTAGAAAGATCATATGCCACTCTTACATGTCTGAAGCTAAATGAGTCTTACCTTATTCATTTCACCTGGTTACCAGGAGTTATTATAAAGGTTTTAAAAGAATACATTTTTACTTCATTATATTATTACTGAGAAAATACACTTGTGGTATCAGAAATCCCATGAGAGTTGGACCTCAGTTGGAAAAATTCCGAATAAAAGTGAAAGCAAATGCCAGACTTCAAATGTTGGCCTTCAAAACATGATGGAAAAAAAGAGGGAAAAGTCTTAATGGAAATAAAAAAACAAAGTTCTGTAATGCTTTTACTGCCTGATGGAAAGCTGACCAAATCAGTGGAGAAACTGCTGGGACAGAGTCATGCTGTCTAACTTTAGACATCTGTCATATGCACCTACACTAGTCTCTCTGTGTTCCATTTGTATTTAATGAAAAAAATGTAGGTGTTTTTACTTCACTATCCTTCTAAATTATTATAGATGCCTGCCTTAGGATGACATGAATAGCACTCTGCTGCTTCTATTTATTGGTTATAAACAGAATGATGATACCTAGCTCAGATGGCCTCATCCCTGCAAAATTCTGTGGCTGTTAGTGCATCTCTCTCTCTACTGTACTGTCCTGCACTGTATTCTAACTTGTCTTGAGGCAGTAAACAGGAACTCTGCATTCCTGGGCATGGAAAACATTTGCAGGAAGGCAAAACTGCTTATCCTAAAATTAACTTTATAGAGATCTCAAAAAAAATTATTCCACAAAAAAATTGAACAAACGCTCAGTTGAATTACATAAACCAGATAAATTTCAGTGTTGTTACTCCATGTAATGGATTCCAAGAAAAGAGGAAGTAATACTGAGTTCAGATTGTTCTTGACATGAAGCAACGCAGAACATATAAGCAGAATCAAGGCTTTCCCATGGGAACACTGGTCTGACTGCAGTTTCCCAGTAATGACTTCTGGTCTAGAATCATTCCTATAAACAGCTTCGTGCACCCCATCTGAAGCCTGTATTGACTGTGGATCGTTAGAATCTGTAATCTATTGATTCTGGGTTCTCAGTTTATGGAAATATAAAAGGTGTTGTGTCTAGGACAGGAATGAGGGAAGGAAAAGAAAGTAGGAGCAGTGCAATTCATTCTGAAATGAAGATGGGCAAAAATATGGAAAAAGTGAGCAAAGGCATTGCAGACTAAACATGGATATAAATTTTATATACTTGGCACCAAACAATTTACATATTTCTTTGACAAAAATTTCCGAGGCAAGACAGAAATTAAGGAGAATATGTAATCTCTCTCTAGATCTGGTATGCCTGGGCCTTTTAAAGCGTTAACATCGTAAAAATACAATACATAAGTGAGAGAACAGTATGATAACACAAGTGGCGACTGTTTTATAAGCAGTGAACTTGTTGAATTGCAAATAATTGCATCACAAGAAGTGATCAGAAGACGAGAGATTTGTTCTTACCTGTTCAGAATAGAAGCCGATTGTGAAACCTTTCATCTTACACGGCAAGTTTTCTTATCTGGTGGGAACTGACTCAGCTGTATTCAGGACATCAGAGCAGGTGCTGGAACAAATTTCTTCGGTCTTTCTGTCGTGTTAATGCCAACACAGTCACCTACATCAAATTCTTTCTAGTTGTTTACATTCACATGCTTACCACGTATTTTAAAACCTGGAAGGCTGAAATTCAACTTGCAAATCAAAATTCCTGTTATATACTTGAGATGTAGGTGTCTAATCACTAGTGTGTGGAAACAGGGCTTGATGTAATTACCTAAACATAGGTATCTAGTGCCATTTGACTCACCACTTCCAATCCAGCAAAGAGGTCTTTAGTCACATCTGCCATGCAGGTGTCTTGGATACCCTAGGGTATCTCAAGTAGCACTAGATGACTACGTTTAGGCAAGCAGGTATGGTCTGTTCATTATGTCAGTGGAACTTGTGTTGACCAAATAGTGATGTCTACTGAAGGGTCAATGGACTGTCTCTCTTGACTGCTTTTTTTCAGCTCTTCATTCCATAAGCAGTATCTCTGGCTGTGTAAGGAGAGAAGCTAGTATGTCTGTTGCTATGAAATTCAGAAGTTGTGCAAACCTTTTGGTAATGTAAAATGTTGTGTGATCTTGACAGATGAGGACAGATCTCTATCCTCTCTTACTTGGTGATAATTAATCATCCATGATAGCCAGCAAAACTGTTCTTACCTCATGTACTGATCTGAAACCAGCTGGTGCTAGATCTGGCATGTTCATTTCAGTGTAGTGAGTTTGTAGCTTCACTGTAGTTAGTCTCGCCAATAAAAAATGGCGATTTGATAATGGAGGTTTTATTGCTTAGATATTTTATAGCTAGAATGATGTTATTCTCTATTTGGTTTTCCTTTAGGTATTTAAAATGAGAGAATGAATATCAATAATTGAGGTATTCTATACTGGTGAGCAGAGTGCACACTTCTAACTTGCATTTAAGACATTAAATGTAAAGGTGCTGATACAGCTTAACTGAATCATTATGTGTGATAGTAAGACATGTAGTATGTTTGCATTTGTGTATGTTGTACAGCCTGGATTAGTCACTCAGAACAATAAGAACATATACTCATAGTACAGTCTTTGAAATTCACTCCCTGCGGTAGATACAAAAACCCTCTGGGTGAATTAATAATAAAGGATGTTATGACTCATTTTTGAGAAATTAATGTTATATTCAGTGTCAGGTAGAAGCCAAGGACCTCAGTAATGAGTTCTCAAAAATGTCAAACATGTTCAAGATAGCTACTTTATATTGTTGAAAGGAAACGTGCAAGTTGAAATTACTTCTTATAGTTGCCAGACAGTTTGATCTCTCATGTAAATATGGGATAAGTAGTTACTAGCAACAGAATTATATAATCAAAATTGCTAATAACTGTATTGTAAGCTAATTGTATTTTATTGATTCAAATATTTGTATGGATCCCTGCATCAAAATAACAACATTACTAGTACTGTCAGCTTCCTAGTAATTGCTGTGTATCATATGCGTGCAGCGTTCTTTACAGGATCTGCAGAAAAATGGGTTCAGGGCTGTTACATGTTAACTCCAGCCAGCAGCTCAGCCTCGCACAGCCACTCACTCACTCCCCCTCAGTGGGATGGGGGAGAGAATTGGAAGGGTAGGAGAGAGAAAGCTCATGGGTTCAGATAAAGACATTTTAACAGGTAAAGCCAAAGCTGCACATTCAAGCAAAGCAAAACGAGGAATTCATTCACTACTTCCACTGT